>Ga0075435_100002175_pt1 | contig 12926 bp, 12 predicted proteins | sample RhiMethybrSRZTD4_FD_75302 | JGI IMG/M metagenome (GOLD analysis project Ga0075435, IMG submission 75302) | Populus rhizosphere microbial communities from Tennessee, USA - Rhizosphere MetaG P. TD hybrid SRZTD4 | ecosystem: Host-associated > Plants > Roots > Rhizosphere > Soil | place: USA...
AAAGCGGAGATTGGTTAGGCCTCCCAGGACCATGCCAATACGGAAAATTGGGCCCCCTATTGCGTCTAATTTATTTGTATGTTATACAAACAAAATAGCTAGAGGAACCGCCTATGGGCCAGGCCGAAGATGACAGGAGTGGTGTTCGCCGCGTAAGCACCCAGAAGCGTTCGCACCGCGCGTCCCATTCCAATTTCCCGCGTCACAGCGTGCGTGCAACGCGCACCGCTGGCCAGAAGATGCGGTCCCGCCTCCTCGACGCGGCAAGTGCACTTTTCAAGGCACATGGCCTCAATGGCACTTCCATCACAGCGATTGCCAGCGCAGCCGATGCCTTTCCGAGTCAAGTCACCTACTACTTCCGCACCAAGGAAGCGTTGTTCGTCGAGGCCGCGTGTCGCGACATGCTCCATATTGCTCAGCGCGCCGAAAAGGCGGGGAGGCATGCACGCACGCCGAAGGCCTACACGGAAGCGGTGGTCGGCAGCATCATGGGGGCCGACGGAGTCGTGCTGTTCCTGGAGGCACTGATCCTCGCCCGCCAGCGGCCCGACCTGATGCCCGAAATTGCGCGCACGATCGACCGACTCCATGTCGAGGGCGCACGCGCTCATGCTGGCCGGATGGCGCGTCACCAGTGGCACGCGCCTCAACCGAGCGACGTGCTTGCCCGCAGGTTTTGGACGATCGCGCTCGGCGTCGCGCTCGAAGGTTATGCCGTGGGCCGGAGTGTGGCGGCGATGTCCAACGCTATGCGCGAGACGCTAGGTGAGCTAGCCGAGGCGCGTTCGCCCGGCGCTACTGCCGCGCGCGCGCTCCATCTTGTTAGTACGTCCGGCTACCTATCCACTAAATCGACGTGAGGTGTCCTATGTCTGTTGCTATTACAGCTACGACCTCCGGCCGCATCCCCACACCTGACTACTTTTCGCCGAATTGGCGCTCATCAGGCTCGGTCAAAGCGCAATTCATTGGTACTTGGAAGCTCGTGTCGTGGAAAATCGAACAGGCCGATGGCGAAGTTACCGACTCTCCATTGGGACCAAATCCTCTTGGCTGGATCATGTACCAGCCCCGTGGCCGCATGTGCGTTGCACTCATGCGTCCTGATCGTCGCAAATTTACTTCCAACAACTTGATGGAAGCTACACCAGATGAAATTAAAACCGGCTTTGAGGGATATATGAGTTACTGCGGCTCTTACGAGGTCAACGAACGGGAGCGTTTCATTATTCATCACCTCCAGCTCAGCTGGTTTCCGAATTGGATTGAGACGGACCAGAAGCGATACTTTGAATTTACTAGAAATCGGTTAACACTAAAGACGCCTCCTGTGACGCTCGTGGGCGCGGCTCAAGTCCATCGCCTCATCTGGGAGCGTCTCGAGTAGCACTACTGGCGAATGTCCGCTATTGGCCCAAAGCGGACATCCCTAGTTGCACCGCACATGTCCGCTTTTGGGGGTAAAGCGGACATCACGCGGACACACCATCACATGCAACGCAGCGCGGAACTTGCTGAAAGAGGAGTTTGACGCGTTGGTGCATAACAAAGGCGTGCAGCACGAGGACAATTTTGAACATTTTTTGATGATGGAATTCGTCGCCGTTTTGGCGAGGTGATAGCCTGGGCAGCAGGGCACAAAGCTAAGGGTTATCATGGCCCCTGGCCACCGGGCCCATTTCGCGCAAATCGCTAGCTGCTTCGCGACCGTCTATGCGGCAGACCTATGAACGCTTCAATGCGCGCTCCATTACTTCTTTCGGATCGCGTTCACCGCTTGCTGTCACGTTGACAAATTCTCCCAAATGACCTCCCAAATGGTCACCGATGTTTCTAATGCGAAGGAGTCGAAAGCCGAGTGATATCAATGGTGGGCGCACCAGGACTCGAACCTGGGACCCGCTGATTAAGAGTCATCTGTTCATTGCGCCATTTCAGAGCGTTAGTTAGAAAAAATATGAAAATAGCAGCATTACTCATCAATGGGTTAGATCGAAAAAGGAAAATGACAGTTCAGTCAGTTTTAGACCCTCAGCTGATCTTGGTCGGGTGAACTTTCCGTCGCGCGCGGCGTGCGTGAAGGTATGCAAAATTCTCATCGACATACGTTGGTCGGTGGCTCCTGACGCCCAACCTAAACCCGCAATCAAAGCCTTCGGTGCAATTTCTGGAAATTTCCGGTAATTGACGGGCAGCCAATAACTGTCAATGACTATCTTTTTTCGTTCGGTAGCCTAAGCATCTGCCGCGCCTCATTGGGAGTGGCGGCTTCTTCGCCCAAGATGTTGATAATGTTCACGGCCTTTTCTACAAGCGATGCATTGTTGGGCGCGAACTTGCCTTTCTCCAAGTAGAGATTGTCTTCAAGACCTACGCGCACGTGACCGCCTAGGAGGACAGTCTGCGCGGCAATAGGAAATTGATGGAGCGAGATCCCGAATGCGAACCAGATGGCGGCTGGGGGCAGCAAGTTGCGCATATATATCACCGCCTCAGGGGTAGCCGGTTCGCCCCAGGAAATACCAAGACAGATCTGGAATAGGCCGGGCGGCTTGATGTGGCCAGTCTCAATCATCTGTTTGGCGAGCAGGAGATGGCCGGCCTCGAACACTTCCAACTCAGGCATGACGCCGGCATCGCGAATCGATATGGCCATCGCCTCGAGATGGGGCGGCGTGTTCATGAAGACCTGGTTGCCCATGTTCATGCTGCCCATGTCCAGGCTGCAGATTTCGGGGGCAAGCTCGACCACATGGCGGACACGCTGAGCTGGCAGCGACAGGGTGCTCCCGCTGGCGGGCTTCAGAGGATCATCCAACCCAGGAATGAAACGCGCGCCGGGACCGGTGGTCAGATTGATGAGCACATCAGAGTTGCTTGCACGGATGCGCTCCCTCACGATAAAGTGCTGGATCCATGCTCGGGCGTGTTGTTTGTGGATTACGGACATGAATATGGACAATTGCTGCGCCGGCCTCCGCAGCATCAAGCGCTGACGCAGCTATTTCAGGGGGTGTCACCGGGACAGCGGGATTGCGGGCGGGCGTATCTGCCGAGCCAGTGACCGCACAGCTTACCATGACCTTGCGTGCCATCAGGTATGCTCGCGATTCGTCGAACAGTCATTGGATACGCAGATTAGCGCCCTGAACTACCTTTCGCCACTTCGCGATCTCGCTCTCAATGCGCTCGCCGAATCCCTCCTGAAGTGATTTTGCCAATCTGGCTTAGTTCGCGTCTCTTCCAGGACAAACTTCGATGCAAGAACGCTCTGTTTTTGGACGGTGGTAGCGCGCGACCAGCTTTTATTCGGCCGTGCTGGGGCGGAATAGCAACTTTCTGCCGCAAGGACATTGCGCGCAATTCATTCGATCACGTGGTGGGCAAATCACTCATGGCTGATAGTTTGCTGTCGATTGCTCCGATTTGAATTTTTCGATAGCAGCTGGCCGCAGTCATGGAAGGAGCAGCCGGGGGCGAGCCTCGTTAAGCAGACCATCGCGCAAGTTCGCCACATTAAAGGGTGTGGCTGCCGAGCTCGGCACCCACGAACACGCAGTTGGCAAGTGGCATCGCATTTTTGAAGGATCGCTGCCGTTCCGGATGACTAGAACCTATCTCAAAATTACGGCGCGCTGTCGATCCGCTATAAATCACGAACGAACAGTCGGAGCGCATTCGGAAGCATTTTCCGGAGGAGCATATTGCCGATGGACGTCCGGGACGTAAGCCGATACCGACCCGTCATGTGCTTGAAGCGGTGCTGTGGATTCTCAACACAGGTGCGCAATGGTCACATGCTGCCGCAAAGCTATCCGAACTACAAAACTGTGTTGTGACGATTGAGTGCGCGCAAATGAATTAAAAATCTGTCGATCTCGCGCAAAATGAACTTGAGATATGTTCGATTGGGAGACGTATTTTTTCCGTCACGTCCGTTTGCATGCGTTCTGTCTCCTCCAAACACGTTTTGCGACAAGCGCCTGCAGGACTCGCCGATTTGGCAAATCTCGCGGCATGTGCGTGGTGCGTTCGTGTCAACGAGGCTTCCCCAAATCCCACCTTCGTGGCACGATCGAACAACTCGGCTCCCGGGAGGAACCAATGCGCCGTAAAGTCATCATTTCATTTTTGGCAACCACAGCCATCGCCGTATTTCTGGCCGCCGCTGCGCCAGAGCTTAACGCCCAGCAGTCACCCGCCGCCGTCACTGTCGGCGACACTGATATCGGTGGCGTCGTCAGCGGCCCGAGCGGGCCGGAAGCCGGCGTCTGGGTGATTGCGGAAACCACCGACCTGCCGACCAAGTTCGCCCGCATGGTGGTGACGGATGATCAAGGCCGTTATCTCATTCCCGATCTGCCGCGCGCGAATTATCAGATTTGGGTGCGCGGCTACGGCTTGGTCGATTCGCCGAAGCAGCAGAGCGCCCCTGGCCGCACTCTCAATCTCACGGCGGTGCCGGCGCCCGACGATAAGGCTGCGGCGCAATACTATCCCGCGATCTACTGGTACTCGATGCTGAAGATCCCGGCAGCCGAGGAGTTCGGCAAGCGCGACGACATCCCGCCGCAGATCCGGCAGTCACACTATCTCAATCAGATGAAGAACAACGGTTGCATCGGCTGTCATCAGCTCGGGCAGCTGTCCACGCGCACCATTCCGAAGAACCTCGGCGAGTTCAAGTCGAGTGAGGAGGCTTGGCAGCGGCGCATCTCCTCCGGCCAGTCGGGCGAGTCCATGGTCACCCGGCTCGCGAGCGTCGGCCACGCACCCTACAAGTATTTCGGCGACTGGACCGACCGCATCGCCAACGGCGAACTCCCGCACACCAAGCCGAAGCGACCGGACGGAGTCGAGCGCAACATCGTGGTCACCACCTGGGAATGGGGCGACCCGAAGAAATATCTGCACGACCTGATCGCGTCCGACCGCCGCTATCCGACGGTGAATGCCTATGGGCCGCTGTTCGGCCAGCCGGAATATTCCACCGACATGGTGCCGATCCTCGACCCCAAGACCTACAAGGTCTCGACCTACAAGGCGCCGGTGATGGATCCGAACATGCCGGAATCGCTCGGGCCGGGACATGCGGCGGACCTCAAGCCGACGATGCCGTCGCCCTATTGGGGCGAAGAGAAGATCTGGGACACGCGCGCCAACCACCACAACGCGATGTACGACAAGGACGGCAAGCTGTGGATCGCCGCGTCGGTGCGCGGCATGGCCAATCCGGACTGGTGCAAGCAGGGCTCGAACCACCCGTCGGCGAAAGTCGTGCCGCTCGATCGCTCGGGCCGCCAGCTTGCGGTGCTCGATCCGAAGACGATGGACTACAAGTTCGTCGACACCTGCTTCGGAACGCATCACGTGCAATTCGGCTATGACGCCGACAACACAGTATGGGTGAGCGGCAGCGGGCCGGTGGTCGGCTGGGTCAATACGAAGGTATTCTGGGAGACCGGCGACGCGGCGAAGGCGCAGGGCTGGGCGCCGTTCGTGCTGGACACCAACGGCAACGGCAAGCTCGACGAATTTGTCGCCATGGATCAGCCGGTCGATCCGGCAAAGGACAAGCGGGTCAATACTGGCTTCTACGCGGTGATGCCGCACCCGACCGATGGCTCGATCTGGGGCGCGCAGGCGGCGCTCGGGCCGGCCATGGTGATGCGCACGGGCACGATTATCCGCTTTGATCCCAAGACCGGCTTGTCGGAAGTCTACAACGTGCCGGCGCCCGGCTTCGGCGTGCGCGGCGCCGACATCGACAAGAAGGGCGTGATCTGGGCGTCGCTCGCCAGCGGGCATTTGGGCAGCTTCGATCGCAGTAAGTGCAAGGTGCTCAACGGTCCCACCGCGACCGGCGATCATTGTCCGGAAGGCTGGACGTTCCACCAGTATCCGGGCCCGGGCTTCAAGGGCCTCGGCGAGAACAGCGCGGAGTCGAGCTATTACACCTGGGTCGATCAGCACAACACGTTCGGCCTCGGCGAGGACGTGCCGATGTCGACGGCCAATCTTCAGGACGGTCTCGTTGCATTGAAGGACGGCAAAATGATCCGGCTGACGGTGCCGTATCCGATGGGCTTCTATGCCAAGGGATTCGACGGACGCATCGACGATCCCAATGCCGGCTGGAAAGGCCGCGGCCTCTGGACGGCGAGCGGTGACCGGACGCCGTGGCTGAGGGAAGGCGGCAAGGGCAGCAAGCCGCTTGCCGTGCACTTCCAGCTTCGGCCCGATCCGCTGGCGCGGTAGCGATCTCAAAAAAAGGGAAGGGGGGCCCCGCATTGCGGGGCCCTTTTTATTGTCCGACGGCGCTTAGCTCAGTGATAGCGCACGTATCCCCAGCCAGCCGATGTGGATAGGAGGCGAAGGGATGGCAGTGCCGGATCACGAGGCCCAAATGGCGATGGCAGAACCGGCCATAGCTCGCGTAGTAGAACCGCGGGCCGTAGAAGCGGTGCCGCACGAAGTGCCGGTGGCGGAAGCCATGGTGGCGCACCAAGCCATGATGGCGGTGAGCTGGTCGAGCGCTTTTTCGCCTGGATACAATGGCAACGTCGAATCCTCGTCCGCTGGGAATATCACGCCCACAACTTCCTCGGCTTCGTCCAGCTTGCCTGCCTCATTGTGTTCCTCAAACAATTTTGAGATAGGTTCTAGTTCGTTAGGCGCGGTATTATTACCGGAATCATCAACGCCTTGATCGGCGCGGTTATTCTGTTCGGAGGCTCAGCCCGCGGCTCAAATACTTGCCGACGGTCTTCTATAAGGGCCTCCGCGCTTCGATCCCCGCAATTGCCGTTGGCAGTTCGGCGAACGAGCCGATGATGCGGTCGGGATTTAGTGTAGCAATCGGGACCTCGCTATAGCCGAAATCGACCGCAACGACGGGAACGGCCGCCGCCCTCGAGGTGCGCACATCCCTTACGGAATCGCCCACCATGATCGCGTGCGCCGGCTCTCCGCCCGCGCGCAATATGGTCTGGCGCAACATTTCCGGATCGGGCTTCTGCACGCCAAAAGTATCTTGGCCGCAAATCGCGACGAAGTGATGGCTGAGCTTGAGCTCCTCGAGCAGGCGCACCGAGAGAAATTCGAGCTTATTGGTACAGACTGCGAGGCGGCAGCGCTCGGCGCCAAGGCGGTCCAGGACCGAATCGACGTGGGGGAAGGGGCGTGAGCGTTCCGCGATGTGAGCGCCGTAATGATCGACGAAGGCGCGAAACATCCGATCGATCTCCGGCTTTGGCGGATAGTGGCCTTCGGCGTTCAGTGCCCGTTCGATCATGCCCAGTATACCGCCTCCGATCATCCGACGCCCGTCGTTGTAAGCTACCGGCGGCAAGCCTTCGCCCGACAGGATAAGATTGAGCGTCGAGATGAGATCGGGAGCGGTATCGATCAACGTGCCGTCGAGATCGAAAACAATGGTAAGCATGATTCCTCCTTAATAACAGTGTGCAAAATGCGCCCGTCAATGGATGCCCAAGCTGACCTTTCTTTTCCAATGTAGGGAGCAAGCCGCAGAGAACGCGCCGGGAACACGGATGCCCTGCCAAGCCTTCACCCGAAAAACGAAAATTATCATCACTTCCTCTTGGCAGAGTGATTGCCTCTCGCCGCAGGCGTTTTGCCACCTCGCCAGCCATGTTTTAGGTTCGGCAAAAAGCGTCGCCCTTCGGCGACGAGGAAGTCACGCAAACTCCTGGCCGCCGGCATCATTCGTTTCGTCGCTGGATGCACCACGAACCACTGCTGGATCTCTGGCAGGCCGGCGACGTCGAGAATAGCCAGCCGGCCGTCGTCAATCTCAGCCGCAATTGTGTGTGCGGAGATAAACGCAATCTTGAGGCCCGCCATTACTGCCTGCTTGATCGTCTCATTGGATCCTATCTCCATGCCGATGCGGGGCTCGATGCTATGTTGGGCCAGGAACCGCTCCGCCAACAAGCGCGTCCCGGAGCCAACCTCGCGCATCAGAATGGTTTGCTTGGCGATCTCTCGCGGCGAGATAGAACGCTGCTTGGCTAGAGGGTGATCCGGCGGAGCGATGATGACCTGGGGATGCTCGCCGATCACCGCGCTTTTGACGTCGATGCGTTCCGCCCCGCCGATCATGGATAAAAAGGACAAACGCGCCAATGCAAAAAGAAATCGCCGGCGCGGCCCAAAGCTCGGGCCGGATGCGGCGCGCCGCTCGGCTCCGCCCGCCAATGGATAAAGAGGACGAACGCGCCAGCCTGCGTCGCGATGCTGATGATGTCGTGATCCGGTTCGCGGGCATTCTGGACCAGCTCAAGCCCGCTTCTTTTTGGGCGGTCTCCCTGACCGACCGAGTTTACGTGGCCGCTGGCGGTCGGCCTCGGTAGGACGGCGGGTTGTTTTCTCCCTGATTCCGATACCAATCTCATCGTAGCTGCGTTCGAGATCATTGATGATCGACTGACCTTGTTCGATTAAAAACGCCCGCAACCGAGAATGAACGGGTGGCAGCGGCATGCTTCGCCGGTGCGCGATAAACCATGAGCGCATTAAGGGAAAACCGTCGACCGCCAATGTAGTAACCAGGCCGAGTCCAAGCTCAAGTCCGATGGTATGGCGCGAGATCAATGCAAGGGCCATTCCAGCCATGACAGCCTGCTTTAAGGTTTCGTTGCTGCTCGACGTCATTGCGATACGCGGCGAAAGGCCAGCCGTCTGAAAGTACCGCTCGAGGAGCAATCGGGTGCCGGATCCTTCTTCGCGAACGACGAACAGTTCACCGGCAAGTACGCTTGGCGATAACGCTTTCAACCCGACGAGGGGATGGGATGGCGCCGCAATGAGCACGGAAGGATGCGGAGCGAATGGTTCGGCAAGCACATCCGCACCTTCGGGTGGCTGCCCCATGATGGCGAGATCTATTTCGCCTTTTGTGAGCATGTCAATGATTTGCCGCCGGTTGCCCTCTCTCAGGTTGATGGAAATGGCGGGATAGCTGGCCTGAAAACGCGTGAGCATTTGGGGGACAATGTATTTGGCAGTCGAGACGAGGCCAATCGTCACCTTGCCCCCCGTCAAGCCCTTTAGAGCCATGAGTGTCTGATCGGCGTCATGGAGAGCTTGCAGGATTATTTTAGCATAGACCAGCAGCCGTTCGCCGGCGTCAGTCACAGACACTTTTCTACCGACGCGTTCGAATAGCGCGAATCCTGTCATGCTCTCGATCTGTTTGATTTGAAAGGAAACGGCAGCCGGGCTCAGATGCAGCCGCTCAGCGACGCGCGCGAAGGACAGCCTCTGCGCGGCTTCAGCGAAAATCTGGAGCTGCCTAATGGTGACGTTCCTCATGATCGTGGCCCTGTCCTGAGAAACCAATGCACAAGGGATACCTTAACATTCAGGACAGTATATCTTGTTTTACTTTATTATGTCCGAGCTGTTAGCTGCATGTGGGTCAATGGTCACCCTGGATCGTCACTCAGCCAGTCGATGTGTTTCATTTTATACAGACTGCTTGCTGCCAAGGGCGCACCGTTTTTCAGCGTGAAGCTCTTCGAACTGGCGGCCTAGCGACGAAGGCTTGTGCGGGACGCTGAACGAAGCCTCCCCGACTTGTGGCTCGCGTCGGCCGACCAACCTGGCGCAACCACCAATCTGAAACTGAACATTCAGGAAGGAAGCGAATATGAACAAGCCCGTCGATATCAAGATTACCAACATGAAGGAGCGTTATAAATCGGGCGTTCTGAAGTACAAACAGATGGGGTATTGGGAACCTGAATACGAGCCGAAGGACAGCGACGTGCTCGCAGTCTTCCGCATCACGCCGCAAGACGGCGTGGATCCCGAGGAAGCAGCTGCGGCCGTCGCGGGCGAATCCTCCACCGCTACCTGGACGGTAGTCTGGACAGATCGTCTTACTGATAGTGAATACTACCGGGGGAAGGCCTACAAGATCGAGCCTGTACCCGGCACGCCCGGTCAGTGGTTCGCGTATATCGCCTATGACCTCGACCTCTTCGAGGAAGGTTCGATTGCCAATCTCACGGCTTCGATCATTGGCAACGTCTTCGGCTTTAAGCCTCTCAAAGCGCTTCGCCTCGAGGACATGCGCATCCCGCCCCACTACCTGAAGACCTTTCAGGGGCCAGCGACCGGCATCGTCTCCGAACGGGAACGCCTGAACAATTTCGGCCGGCCTCTGCTCGGCGCCACGATGAAGCCGAAGCTCGGCCTCTCCGGTCGCAACTATGGTCGCGTCGTCTACGAGGCGCTCAGCGGCGGCCTCGATTTTGCGAAGGACGACGAGAACATCAACTCACAGCCGTTCATGCATTGGCGTGACCGCTTCCTCTATTGCATGGAGGGCGTCAACAAGGCCATCGCCGAGACGGGCGAGATCAAGGGCCATTACCTCAACGTCACCGGCGCGACCATGGAAGACATGTACGAGCGGGCGGAGTTCGCCAAGGAGCTCGGCAGCGTCATCGTCATGATCGACCTTGTCATCGGCTATACGGCGATCCAGTCGATGGCGAAATGGTGCCGGAAGAACGACATGATCCTGCATTTGCATCGGGCCGGGCACTCCACGTACACACGCCAAAAGAACCACGGCGTATCGTTCCGCGTCATCGCGAAATGGATGCGTATGGCTGGAGTCGACCACATCCACGCGGGCACCGTCGTCGGTAAGCTGGAAGGTGACCCGAACGTTATTCGCGGCATCTATGACACCTGCCGCGAGAACCATGTCACGAAGAATCTACAGCACGGGGTGTTCTTCGATCAGCCTTGGGCAAGCCTCAAGAAGCTGATGCCGGTCGCCTCAGGAGGCATTCACGCCGGGCAGATGCATCAGTTGCTGACCTATCTCGGTGACGATGTCGTCCTTCAGTTCGGCGGCGGTACAATCGGCCATCCGCAGGGCATCCGAGCTGGCGCCACGGCCAACCGTGTGGCGCTCGAGAGCATGGTCAAGGCGCGCAACGAAGGTCGCGATATCTGGGGTGAAGGTCCACAGATTCTAGCCAATACCGCCAAATGGTGCACGCCGCTGCGGGCCGCGCTCGACACCTGGAAGGACGTCACCTTCGACTATGCGTCGACTGACTCGGTCGACTATGTGCCTACCCCAACCAGCAGTTGAGATCAGGAGAGCGCCACATGCGACTGACACAAGGACAGTTCTCGTTTCTTCCCGAATTGACGGACGCAGAAATCAAGAAGCAGATCCAGTACGCCCTTGCGCAAGGTTGGGCATTGTCCGTCGAGTTCACCGACGATCCTCACCCCCGCAATACCTATTGGGATATGTGGGGCCAACCCATGTTCGACATCAAGGACCCGGCAGGCGTCATGCTCGAGGTCACCGCCTGCCGGAAGGCGCACAGCGCAAAATACATCAAGGTCCTGGCCTTCGACTCCAAGAAGGGGTTCGAGACGGTGCGCATGTCCTTCATCGTCAACCGTCCTGCCGAAGAGCCAGGCTTCGAATTGGTCCGCGCCGAAGGGCCGGGGCGGCAGGTTCACTACACCATGCGCAGCTATGCCGGTGCCAAGCCGGCCGGCCAGCGCTACTGACCGAGGGCTCGATCATGAACAACGGCGCTTTCCGGATCGCCCCTTCGATACTCTCCGCCGACTTCGCACGGCTTGGCGAGGACGTGGAAGGGGTGATCGCCGCAGGCGCCGACGTGATTCATTTCGACGTGATGGACAATCATTACGTCCCGAACCTTACGATCGGACCGGTGGTCTGCGAAGCGATACGTCCACGTCTGAAGGCGCCGATCGACGTTCATCTGATGGTGAAGCCAGTCGACGCGCTCGCCGGGATGTTCGCCAAGGCGGGCGCCGACATCATTTCCTTCCATCCAGAGGCATCCGAACATATCGATCGTACATTGTCGATGATCCGGGAGCTCGGTTGCAAGGCTGGGCTGGTGTTGAATCCCGCAACACCGTTGCACGTCCTTGATCACGTGATGGGCAAAGTCGACCTCATCCTCGTGATGTCGGTCAATCCTGGCTTCGGAGGTCAGGCCTTCATTCCTGAGGCATTGACCAAGCTTACCACCCTTCGCCGCCGCATCGACGCGCAGGTCGCTCACGGCGGGCAATCGATCTGGCTCGAGGTCGATGGCGGCGTAAAGGTTGGGAACATTCGCGCCATCGCGGAGGCGGGCGCCGACACATTTGTCGCCGGTTCAGCGATCTTTGGTGCCCGCGATGAAGACGGCGGTTTCCGCTCCGTCATCGGCGCCATGCGTCGCGAACTTGCGGTTGCGACTGCAGCGGGGAGGGCCGCGTGACAACTGCTCCACCCGTACCAACAGATGCCACCGAGTGCGTCGATCTCGCTGATCTCTTTGCCAAGACGAGCATCGGCGAAACCCTTGATCAGCTTGATCGCGAGCTTATCGGACTCGTACCGGTTAAAACACGAATCCGGGAGATCGCGGCGTTGCTGCTTGTTGAACGCGCGCGGCGTCAGCTCGGGCTCCAGGCGGAACCACCCTCCTTGCACATGTGCTTCACGGGCAATCCCGGTACCGGAAAGACGACCGTTGCTTTGCGGATGGCGGAGATCCTGCATCGGCTCGGATATGCACGGCGCGATCATGTCGTCAGCGTCACACGCGACGATCTCGTTGGCCAGTACATCGGTCACACGGCGCCAAAAACGAAAGAGATACTCAAAAAGGCCATGGGCGGCGTACTGTTTATCGACGAGGCCTACTACCTCTATCGACCCGAAAACGAGCGCGACTACGGCCAGGAGGCGATCGAAATTCTCCTCCAGGTCATGGAGGATAACCGCGATGATCTTGTGGTGATCCTGGCCGGATACAAGGACCGGATGGACACGTTCTTCAAGAGTAATCCAGGCATGGCCTCTCGGATCGCCCACAATATCGAATTCCCCGATTACG
>Ga0075435_100002178_pt1 | contig 12919 bp, 14 predicted proteins | sample RhiMethybrSRZTD4_FD_75302 | JGI IMG/M metagenome (GOLD analysis project Ga0075435, IMG submission 75302) | Populus rhizosphere microbial communities from Tennessee, USA - Rhizosphere MetaG P. TD hybrid SRZTD4 | ecosystem: Host-associated > Plants > Roots > Rhizosphere > Soil | place: USA...
CCCGCCGGCTCCGGCAGGCTGCTCGTCCCGGCGTGGCCGATCGCGGCGGTGCCGCCGGCCGCCGCGGCGTTGCTCCTCGCCTTCGCGAGGACCACCTTCGCGAGGACCGCCTTCGCGAGGCTGCTGGTCGGGGCGGGGCTGCGACTGCTGGGGCGGACGCTGCTGTTGCTGCGGATGCTGGCGCTGCTGATCCGGCCGGCGCTCGCCGCGCTCGCCGCGTTCGCCGCGCTCGCCCTGGCGCGGTTGGCCGTTGCGCCGCTGCTCGAGGCGGCCTTGCTGCTGGCGGTCGCGGTGCTCGTCGCGCCGCCCGTCGCGGCGGCCCTCGCGTCCCTCGCGCCCATCGCGCCGCTCGCCGCCGCCTTGCCGGTGATCGCGCCGCGGTTCACCGCGGCGCGGCTCTCCACCGCGTTGCTGCGGTTGTGTCTGCTGCGGGCGTTGCTGCGGTTGTGCTGCAGCAACCGTCGCCGGGGCAGGCTCCGCCGAATCCACCGGAGCGCGGAAGATGCTCAGAAAACGCGAGAAAAAACCCTCGCTGTGCGCGCTACCCGCCGTGACGCCCTGGTGAGCCGCCTGCTGCATAGTGGGTTGCAATGCGGGTTGCGGCGCGGGCACCGGCTCCCTCGGCGCGGGCGCATCGGGCACCACGGGGGCGGGCTGCGACGGGGTGATTCCCTTCACCACCGCCTCCTGGCGCTCGCGCTTGCCTTCCTCCTCCACGCCCGGGGCCTTCGGCTCCTCGGGCCGCTCGACCATCTCGTAGCTGGAGGGCACGTGCTCCATTTCGTTCAGCTCGTCGTGCCGCAGGCGCTGGACCTTGTAGTGCGGCGTCTCGAGGTGCGGGTTGGGGACCAGCACGATGTTGACCTTCAGGCGCCCCTCGAGCTTCTGGATCTCGCTGCGCTTCTCGTTCAGCAGGAACGAGGCCACGTCGACCGGCACCTGCGCGTGCACCGCGCCGGTATTCTCCTTCATCGCCTCCTCCTGCATGATGCGCAGGACGTGGAGCGCGGTGGACTCGGTGCCGCGGATGAAGCCGGTGCCGCTGCAGCGCGGGCAGTTGATGTGCGCGGTTTCCTCGAGCGAGGGCTGCAGGCGCTGGCGCGAGAGCTCCATCAGGCCGAAGCGCGAGATCTTGCCGATCTGCACCCGCGCCCGGTCGTAGCGCAGCGCCTCGCGCAGCCGGTTCTCGACCTCGCGCTGATTCTTCTGCGACTCCATGTCGATGAAATCGATGACGATGAGGCCCCCCAGGTCGCGCAGGCGAAGCTGGCGCGCAACCTCGTCGGCGGCCTCCACGTTGGTGCGGTAGGCGGTTTCCTCGATGTCCCCGCCGCGCGTCGCGCGCGCCGAGTTGACATCGATGGCCACGAGGGCTTCGGTATGGTCGATGACGATCGCGCCGCCGGCCGGCAACGCCACCTGGCGCGAGTAGGCGCTCTCGATCTGGTGCTCGATCTGGAAGCGCGAGAAGAGCGGCACGTCGTCGCGGTAGAACTTCACCTTGTTGACGTTGCCCGGCATCACCGTCTGCATGAACGCCTTGGCCTGCTCGAAGATCTCCTCGGTGTCGATCAGGATCTCGCCGATGTCGGGCTGGAAGTAATCCCGGATCGCGCGGATCACCAGGCTCGATTCGAGATAGATGAGGAACGGCTTCTTCGACTGGTCCCTGGAAGCGCCTTCGACCGCGCCCCAGAGCTGCATCAGGTAGTTCAGGTCCCAGGTCAGCTCTTCGACGCCACGGCCGATCGCCGCGGTGCGGGCGATGACGCTCATGCCGTCGGGGAGCTGGAGCTGGTCCAGAGTGTCGCGGAGCTCGTTCCGGTCCTCGCCCTCGACCCGGCGCGAGACCCCGCCGCCCCTCGGGTTGTTGGGCATCAGGACGAGATACCTTCCCGCCAGGGAAATGAACGTCGTAAGCGCGGCGCCCTTGGTTCCGCGCTCGTCCTTCTCGACCTGGACGATGATCTCCTGGCCCTCGCGCAACGCGTCCTGGATGCGGGCGCGGCCTACGTCGACGCCTTCCTTGAAATAGCTGCGGGCGACTTCCTTGAAGGGCAGGAACCCGTGCCGTTCCTCGCCGTAGTCGACGAAAGCGGCCTCGAGGCTGGGCTCGATCCGGGTGATGATTCCTTTATAGATGTTGCTCTTGCGTTGTTCCCTCGAGGCGGACTCAATATCGAGGTCGACGAGCTTCTGCCCGTCGACGATCGCGACCCGCAGCTCTTCCTGCTGGGTCGCGTTGAACAGCATGCGCTTCACTTGTTGTTCTCCTGCGCGCGCAGGGGCCCCCATGCCTGGTCGGTCCGTGCTCTCCTGAAAGCTGAGGCGTCAAAAGAAGGAAAGGAGGGCGGCCATTAAGCTGCCGCGCGCGCTTCTAGTAGTATCGCTACTTCCGGTGAGCGAAATTAACCAGCGCTTCAGGTCCGGCTATGGCCGAACAGGGGGCGTGTGGCAGGCGCAACGTCGTTCATCGCGCGCCGGGCAAATCGACCCGCTGCGCGCCTGGTTCACCTGTGCCCCGCAACTCGAAGCAACCCCGAGATAGTACGGATAATGAATGACTTGAGCAAGGCTCGGGCAACGACGCTGCAGGTAGGGGACGATGCCGCGGCGCAGCGCATCGACAATTTCCTGTTCCGGCACCTGAAGGGCGTGCCCAAGAGCCACGTCTACCGGGTGCTCCGCAGCGGTCAGGTCAGGGTAAACAGCGGGCGCGTGAAGCCCGAGTACCGCTTGCAGGCGGGAGACCGGGTCCGCGTCCCGCCCATCCGGGTTTCGCAGGAAGAAAGGGCAAAAGCAAAGCCGGCGGAATTTCCGCTGGTGCACGAAGACGGGGCGCTCCTCGTGGTGGACAAGCCGGCGGGGGTGGCGGTGCACGGCGGTAGCGGCGTCAGCTACGGCGTAATCGAATCCCTCCGGGCGTCACGGCCGCAGGCCAAGTACCTGGAGCTGGCGCACCGGCTGGACCGCGACACCTCGGGACTTCTGATCGTGGCGCGAAAGCGCGGCGCGCTGGTCGAGCTCCACCGGATGCTGCGCGAAGGCGAGGTCGAGAAGGTTTATCTTGCCGTCGCGAAGGGTGCCTGGGAGGGCGGTCCGCGCGAGCTGCGCCAATCGCTCCATAAGTATGTGGACGCCAAAGGCGAGCGCCGGGTCGCGGTGCGGGAGGACGGCATGAAAGCCGTGACCCAGGTGCGGGTGCTGAAGAAGTCTCCCGAGTTCAGCCTTCTCGAAGTCAGGCTCCTGACAGGTCGAACCCACCAGATCCGCGTCCACCTCGCGCACGCCGGCCATCCGGTGCTCGGCGACGCCAAGTACGGCGACTTCGAGCTCAATCGCCGGCTGGAAAAGCAGGGCGTGCGGCGGCTTTTCCTCCATGCCAGCCGGCTCGGCTTCGTTCATCCTGTCACCCGGGAAAAGTTGGCGCTTCAGGCGCCCCTGCCAGCCGAGATCAAGCAGTTCGTCGACACGCACCTGGCATGAACCACGAAAACAGGGACAGACCACGTTTTTTCCGGCCCCCTGTGAAGGCGGCCGTGAGCCGAAGGCGAGTCGGGGGTTTGGTTTCAGGAAAAACGTGGTCTGTCCCTGATTTGGGGTTGGGATGAAATACGGGTTGATCGTGTTCGACTGGGATGGCACGGTCATCGACTCGCCGGGCGCGATCGTAGAGTGCATGCAGGAGGCGAGCCGCGACCTCGGCCTGCCGGTGCCGGAACCCGAGCGGGCGAGCCACGTCATCGGCCTCGGCTTGCAGGACGCGATGAAGATCGTGGCGCCGGGTCTCCCGGGCGAGCGCTACCCGGAATTCATCGCCGCCTACCGGCGCCATTTCCTCGCCCGGGAGGACACGATGCGCCTCTTCGCCGGGATGGAGCCGCTGTTACAGCGTCTTTCCAAGGAAAGAATTCTTTCGATCGCAACGGGCAAGAGCCGCAAGGGCCTGGAGCGCTCGCTCGAAGCGACCGGGGTGCGGCGGCTTTTTGCGGCTTCGCGCTGCGCCGACGAGACCACGCCCAAGCCGCACCCGGCGATGCTCCTCGAGCTGATGCAGGAGCTGGAGGCCGAGCCCGACGGCGTGCTGATGATCGGAGATACGTCGCACGACATGGAAATGGCGCGCGCCGCGGGAGTCGACGGTCTCGCCGTAACCTACGGCGCCCATCCTGAGCACCAGCTGCGCTCCTGCGGCCCGCGCGGCTGCGTCGCGAGCGTCGCCGCTCTCGACCGATGGCTGAGCAGGAATGGATGAGACGCAGCGGCTGATCTGCGCCTCGCAGGCGCTCGCCGACTCGGGGCGCGGGGTGCGCTTCGAGGTCGAATACTTCGGCGAGCGCGCGCCGGCGTTCGCGGTGCGCTACGCGGGCGAGGTGCACGCGTATCTCAACCGCTGCGCGCACGTCGCGATGGAGCTCGACTGGCAGGAAGGGGTATTTTTCGATTCCGACGGACGCGATTTGCTATGCTCGACTCACGGTGCGACGTACGACGCGCGCAGCGGCCGCTGCGTGGGCGGCCCGTGCAGCGGCAGGCCGCTGGTGAAGCTGCGGGTCGAGGAGCGCGACGGCCAGGTCTATTTCATGGGGTTCGGCGATGACTGACGGCAATGGGCAGTGGGAACGGGAAATCGTAGCGAGGCTCGCGACCGCGGCGCTGAAGGAGCAGCGGCGAGCGCGGCTCTGGGGCATCTTCTTCAAGCTGCTCACCTTCGCCTACGTCACGCTGATCCTCATCATGACGGTCGACTGGCAGGCGCGCACCGACCTCGCCGGCGGCAAGAAGCACACCGCGTTGGTCGAGCTGAACGGGGTCATCGCGCCCGGCGCGGACGCGAGCGCGGAAAGGATCATGACCGGGCTGCAGGCGGCGTTCAAGGACAAGAACACTCAGGGCGTGATCCTGCGCATCAACAGCCCCGGCGGCAGCCCGGTGCAGTCGCAGCTCATCTACGACGAGATGCGCAGGCTGCGCAAGAAGTACCCCGACACGCCGCTCTACGTCGTGGTCGAGGACATCTGCGCCTCGGGCGGCTACTTCGTCGCCTCAGGCGCCGACCGCATCTACGTGGCCAAGGCGAGCATCGTCGGCTCGATCGGCGTGCTGATGAACGGCTTCGGCTTCACCGGGCTCATGGACAAGCTCGGCGTCGAGCGCCGCCTCATCACCGCGGGCGAAAACAAGGGCATGCTCGATCCGTTCTCTCCGGTCGACCAGAAGGACGTGCAGCACGCCAAGGTCCTCATCAACGACGTGCACCAGCAGTTCATCAGCGCGGTGAAGGAGGGTCGCGGCAAGCGGCTCAAGGAATCGCCCGACATGTTCAGCGGCCTCATCTGGACCGGCGAGAAGAGCGTCGATCTCGGGCTGGCCGACGCGATCGGCAGCCTCGAGTCGGTGGCGCGCGACGTGGTGAAGGCCGAGGACATCGTCGACTTCACGCAGAAGGAGAACGTGGCCGAGCGGCTGGCGAAGCGCTTCGGCATGGGCGCGGCGAGCGCGGTCATGGAATTTGTCTTGCGCGCTTCGTCAGGTACGACGATCCACTAGTAGTTGTCTTGCGCGCCTCGTCAGCAACGACGATCCACTACGTCTCTTGCGCGCTTTGTCAGCAACTAGCATGGTTGCAGTAACACCAAAGCAGTAATCTCCGCTCCCGTCGTCAAGCCGGCTAGTCGGTCAGTGCCGTACACAGGGGAATCATGGGAGCGGTATCGCTCGAGCATGTCGCGCAGGAAGGTTCGCCGGTCAACGGCGACGCCTCGAAGAAGTGATCCCCTGGCGAGTCAAGAATTTTCTGTCGGACCAGTTTCCGCTCCTTTACCACTTCGTCGCCAACGTTGGCACCCGCGGGAACGGCGCCGAGCACTGGGACACACGGCTCGCGGAGACCTGGGATTCGGCGCAGTGGCATTGGCCATCCAAGAACGCGCTCATCGCGTCGCTGACCGAGCCTTCCGACGTCATTCTGGACCTCGGCTGCGGCAGCGGCGGCCTGCTGCGCGATCTTCAACGGCGCGGTTACCGCAGCTTGCACGGCTTGGAGATCTCCCGTTACGCGATCGGCCGTCTGCGTACGGAAGGATTCGAAATGCACTACGGCAAGCTGCCCTGGATTCCCTTGCCGGACGCGCAGTTCGACGTGGTCATCGCCTCTCAGGTCCTGGAGCACGTCATTCGCCGCCGCCGCTTCCTGGCTGAGATGGCGCGCGTGCTTAAACCGGGCGGGAGCGCGTTCATTTTCGTTCCGGACAACTGCCTTGGTCCCATCAGCGAGCCCGAGCACGTCATCAAGTACGACGCCGAAAGCCTGGCGCGATTCGTCAGCCGCCGGTTCACGCTTGTCGCGATGAAAAGCATGCACGACGCAAATCACGCGATGCCTATCCTCTTCGCGCATCTGTGCAGGACCGACTAGGGCGAGCAGAACAGGAATACGGCGGGCCGCCGGCCGATCGCGGGCTTGCTTTTCCGCCACTCGGCAATTTCTCGCGTGGAAATGCTCTCGCTCGGAAGCGTAAGGTCGGCGGCGACGCAAAGCCGCGTCTGGGCGCTGCAAGTCTCGAGCAGGGCGGCGAGCAGCGCGTCGCTTCGGTAGGGCGTCTCGATGAAGATCTCGGTTTGCCGCTCTTTTCTGGACCGCAGCTCGAGCTCCCGGATCCGCCGCGTGCGTTCGGGTGCTTCCCGCGGAAGATAACCGCAAAAGGCAAAGCGCTGACCCTCAAGACCCGAGGCCATGAGCGCGAGCGTGATCGACGAAGGTCCGACGAGCGGCACCACGCGGAAGCCCGCGAGGTGAGCCGCTTCGACAAGGGCCGCGCCCGGATCGGCGATCGCCGGGCAGCCGGCTTCGGATAGAACGCCGAGCGGTCGGCCCTCGCGCAGCGGTTGCAGCAGGGACTCCGGGTCTTCTCCCATCTCGTGAATCCGGAGCTCGCGGATGGCCACGGGCATTTTGACTTCGGAGAGGAAGGCGCGGGCGCTCTTGGCGTTTTCGACTGCAAAGTCCTTCAAGCTGCGCACCGTAGCGAGGACGCTGGACGGCAAAATCTCCGCGGGCGCGCCGCCGAGCGGCGTCGGAATCGCGTAGAGGATCAAACGACCTGCAGCCCGGCGCGCTCGAGCAGCTCGCACAGCGCGATGAGCGGCAGCCCGATGAGCGAGCTCGGATCGTCGGTCTCGATGCGCTCGATGAGCGCGATGCCGAGGCCCTCGGCCTTGGCGCTCGCCGCGCAGTCGTAGGGCTGCTCGCGGCGCAGGTACGCCTCGATGCGCCGCGCGTCGAGCGTGCGGAACACCACGCGGCACGGAACGACGCGCGACTCGGTTTTACGCGCGCGCGCGTCGAGCACGGTCACCGCGGTGTGGAAGTCCACCGCGTTGCCGCTCAGGCTGCGAAGCTGCCGCACCGCGGTGGCGTGGTCGCCGGGCTTGCCGAAGCGCTCCCGGCCCATCGCCGCGACCTGGTCCGAGCCGATGATCAGCGCGTCGGGAAACATCCGATCGACCGCCTGCGCCTTGAGGGCGGAAAGGCGCAGCGCGGTGTCGGCCGGGGCCTCGCCGTGAAGGGCGCGCTCGTCGACCCGCGGCGGCGCCGTTTCGAAGGCGAGGCCGAGCCGCTCGAGCAGCGTTTGGCGATACTTCGAGGTGGACGCCAGCACGAGGCGCCGCGGCTGCACTTTTATTGCGCCATCCATTTGTTTCAGCGCGTGTTTCCCAAAAAATGATATTATCCGCCCCCTTTATGCCGCAGCCGCAGCCGGTGATCGACGGTTTCGAGTTCGCGTCGGCCGGCGCAAGTCTCAGGGGCGCTTTGCCGATCCGCGATTTTCCCCGCCTGCACGACATGCTGGCGGGGCACGATGGCGAGGTGGCCTACGAAGTCGAGGGCGTACGCGACGGGCGCGGCCGCCCGGCGCTGCGGCTGACGGTGCGCGGCACGCTCGCGCTGCGCTGCCAGCGCTGCCTCGATGCGCTGCCGCTCGAGGTGCGGGCCGACGAGGTGCTGGTGCTCGCCGGGACGCAGGCCGAGATCGACGCCGAGCCGGCCGACGTGCACACGGCCGACCGGGTGGTGGCGGCGAAGGAGATGCCGGTGCGCGAGCTGGTGGAGGATGAGCTCATCCTCGCGCTGCCGTACGCACCGCGGCATGCAGAATGTAGCGCGCGCGCGTCGACCGGCGCCGCGGAGAAGGTTCTGCCGTTCGCCGGCCTGCGCGGGCTGATGCGCGGCAAGCATTGAACGAGAAGAGGAGTTAGAACATGGCTGTCCATCAGAACAAGGTCTCGCCGTCCCGGCGCAACATGCGGCGCTCGCACGACAAGCTGTCCGGGCCCGCGCTCGCGGTCGAGCCGACCACCGGTGAGCGCCATCTGCGCCACCACGTCAGCCCGACCGGCTTTTACCGCGGCAAGAAGGTCGTCAAGAACCGCGACGAGTAATCCCTGGTCACCGTTGCGGTCGATTGCATGGGGGGTGACCACGGCCCCCATGTGACGGTCCCGGCCGCGCTCGCATTCCAGGCGCGGCATCCCGACGTCGACATCGTGCTCGTGGGGCAGCGGGAGCCGCTCGAGGATGCGCTCCGGGCGCGGGCCGCCCGGGCCGGCGCGCGCCTGCGGCTGCACCCCGCAAGCGAGGTGGTGGCGATGGACGAGCCTCCGGCGCAGGCGATGCGCTATAAGAAGGACTCCTCGATGCGCGTGGCGGTGAACCTGGTGAAGGCGGGCGAGGCGCACGCCTGCGTGAGCGCGGGCAACACCGGCGCGCTCATGGCAATCTCGCGCTTCGTGCTCAAGACCATCGCCGGCGTCGACCGGCCGGCCATCGCCACCGTGCTCCCGAACATGAAGCGCGGATATACCTACGTGCTCGACCTCGGCGCGAACGTCGACTGCACGCCCGAGCAGCTCATGCAGTTCGGCGTCATGGGCGCGATGCTGGTCGCAGCGGTCGACCACAAGGAGCGCCCCTCGGTGGGACTGCTCAACATCGGCGTCGAGGACATCAAGGGAAACGAGACCGTGAAGCGCGCCGGCGAGCTCCTGCGCGAGAGCGGCCTCAACTTCTACGGCAACGTCGAGGGCGACGATGTCTACAAGGGGACCGTCGACGTCGTGGTGTGCGACGGCTTCGTCGGCAACGTGCTGCTCAAGGCGTCCGAGGGCGTGGCGACCATGATCGTCGGGTTCCTGCGCCAGGAGTTCACGCGCACGCCGTGGAACATGCTCGCGGCGTGGATGGCGAAGCCGGTGCGCAAGGCCCTGCGCGCGCGCATGGATCCGGGCAAGTACAACGGCGCGAGCCTGCTCGGCCTGAAGGGCATCGTCATCAAGAGCCATGGCTCGGCCGACGAATACGCGTTCGGGCAGGCGCTGGAGCGGGCGCTGGAAGAGGTCGAGAACGACGTGCCGGCGCGCATCGCCGCGAAGATGGCGGAGATGCCGGCCGCCGCGGGGGTTCAATGATCTACTCCAGGATCGTAGGCACGGGCAGCTACCTCCCGCCGCGGGTGATGGACAACGACGAGTTCGCGCGCCGCCTCGAGACGAGCGATGCGTGGATCCGCGAGCGCACCGGGATCGCGCGCCGCCACATTGCGGACGAAAGCCAGACCTCGAGCGATCTTGCCCTTGAAGCTTCGAAACAAGCACTCGCCGCGGCCGGCATCGGTGCTGCGGACATCGACCTCATCATTGTCGCCACCTCGACACCCGACTACATCTTTCCGAGCGCGGCGTGCCTGCTGCAGGCGAAGCTCGGGATCAAGGGTTGCGCGGCGTTCGACGTGCAGGCGGTGTGCACCGGGTTCATCTACGCGCTCGCGACTGCAGATAGTTTCATCCGTTCGGGCGTAAACCAAAAAGCTCTTGTCGTGGGCAGCGAGGTGTTCTCGCGCATCCTCGACTGGAACGACCGCGGCACCTGCGTGCTCTTCGGCGACGGCGCCGGCGCCGTGGTTCTGGCTTCTTCGGACAAACCCGGCATCCATGCGAGCCGACTGCACGCCGACGGCAGCCAGGTCGGCATGCTGGCCGTGCCCGGCAACGTTTCGCGAGGCAAGGTCGTCGGCTCGCCGTTCCTGCAGATGAACGGCCAGGGGGTGTTCAAGTTCGCGGTGCGCGTGCTCGATGAATCGGCGCGCGAGACCGTGGCCGCGGCCGGAATGCGGCTCGCGGACATCGACTGGCTGATCCCGCACCAGGCGAATGTGCGCATCCTCGAGGCGACCGCGCGCAAGCTCGAGTTGCCGCGCGAGAAGCTGGTCGTGACGGTCGACCATCACGGCAACACTTCCGCCGCGTCGGTGCCGCTCGCGCTCGATGAATTCGTCAGGCAAGGAAAGATACGCCCGGGCGAGCGGCTCCTGCTCCAGGGCGTGGGCGGCGGCTTCACCTGGGGCTCCTCGGTGGTGACGCTGTGAAGCTCGCGATGGTTTTCCCGGGACAGGGCTCGCAGGCAGTCGGAATGCTGCGCGGGTACGAGGGTCTGCCGGAAGTGGAGAAAGTCAGGAGCGAAGCCGCGCAGGCGCTGGGTGCCGATTTCATCCAGCTCCTCGACGAGGGGCCGGCGGAGAAATTGAACCAGACGGTCAACACGCAGCCGGCGATGGTGACCGCGGGCTACGCCGCGTACCGGGCGTGGCGCGCGCTCGGCGGCGCGCAGCCCGCAGTGGTCGCTGGACACAGCCTCGGCGAATACACGGCGCTCGTCGCCGCCGGAGCGATCGAGTTCCGCGACTGCCTGCCGCTGGTGCGCTTCCGGGCGCAATCGATGCAGGAGGCGGTGCCCGAGGGGCGGGGGGCGATGGCGGCGATCCTGATGCTCGACGACGACCAGGTGCGCGCCGCGTGCGCCGAGGCGGCGGGCGAAGTGCAGGCGGTGAACTTCAACGCCCCGGGCCAGGTGGTGATCGCGGGCGAGAAGGCGGCGGTCGAGCGCGCCATCGAAGCATGCAAGGCGAAGGGCGCCAAGCGCGCGATGCCGCTGCCGGTGAGCGCGCCGTTCCACTCCTCGCTCATGAAGCCGGCGGCGGAAAAGCTCGAGCCTTATCTCCGGTCCGTGGCTCTCGGGGCCCCGAAAATCTCCGTCATCAACAACGTCGATGTCGCGATCGCAGCCGAGCCGGAAAGGATCAAGGACGCGCTCGTGCGGCAGGCGGCCGCGCCCGTGCGCTGGGTCGAGACGATCCAGAAGATGCGCGCGATGGGCGTGACCCACGTGATCGAGTGCGGGCCGGGCAAGGTGCTCGCCGGCATGACCAAGCGCATCTGGCCCGAGGCGCAGTCGTTCACGCTCGCCGACCGGGCATCGCTCGAACAGGCGCTCAAATGCTAGAGAACAGGATCGCGCTGGTCACGGGCGCCTCGCGCGGCATCGGCCACGCCATCGCCGAGCAGCTCGCCAAGGACGGGGCGAAGGTCATCGGCACTTCGACGTCGGAGGAGGGCGCGAAGAAGGTGCCGGGCATCGGCATGGTGCTCGACGTCCGCGACGCGGCCCAAACCGAATCCCTCATCACTGCAATTCAGAAGCAGCACGGCGATATCGCGATACTCGTCAACAACGCCGGCATCACGCGCGACAACCTCGCGCTGCGCATGAAGGACGCCGAATTCGACGAAGTGATCGACATTAACCTGCGCGCGGTGTTCCGCCTCTCGCGGGCGGTGATGCGCGGCATGATGAAGGCGCGCTGGGGCCGCATCATCAGCGTGACCTCGGTGGTGGGCGCCTCGGGCAACGCCGGGCAGGCGAACTACGCCGCCGCGAAGGCGGCGGTCGCCGGCATGACGCGCTCGCTCGCGCGCGAGCTCGGCTCGCGCAACATCACGGTGAACTGCGTCGCGCCGGGCTTCATCGACACCGACATGACGCGCGCGCTGTCGGACGAACAGAAAAAGGCGCTGCTCGGCCAGATTCCGCTCGGCCGCCTCGGCGCGGCGCAGGACGTGGCGGCCGCGGTCGCCTATCTCGCATCCCCCGCCGCCGGCTACGTGACGGGCGCGGTCCTGCACGTCAACGGCGGTATGTATATGTCGTAAAATACGCCCCCTCTTGGGGAAGGAGCAGCGGATGGAAAACATCGAACAACGCGTCAAGAAGATCATCGCCGAGCAGCTCGGCGTGAACGAGGGCGAGATCAAGAACGACTCCTCGTTCGTCGACGACCTGGGCGCGGACTCGCTCGACACCGTGGAGCTCGTGATGGCGCTCGAGGAGGAGTTCGAGACCGAGATCCCCGACGAGGAAGCCGAGAAAATCACCACCGTGCAGCAGGCGGTCGATTACATCAAGGCGCACTCGAAGGCCTAGCGCAAGCCCGTCAGTGACGCGCCGCAGAGTCGTGGTCACCGGGCTGGGCATCATCAGCCCGCTCGGCAACAGCGTTTCCGAAGCCTGGGACCGGGCGCTCGCCGGAACCCCCGGCGTCACCCGCATCACGCGCTTCGACCCTTCGCGCCTCGCGAGCCAGATCGCGGGCGAGGTGAAGGGCTTCGACGTCGCGCCGTACATGTCGCCCAAGGAAGCGCGGCGCATGGACATCTTCATCCAGTACGGCATGGCCGCGGGCCTTCAGGCCTGGCGCGAGGCGGCGCTCCAGGTGACGCCGCAGACCGCCGAGCGCATCGGCGTCAATTTCGGCTCGGGCATCGGCGGCCTGCCGCTGATCGAGTCGATGCACGACGAGCTGAAGGCAAGCGGCCCGCGGCGCATCTCGCCCTTCTTCATCCCGGGCAGCATCATCAACATGACGGCGGGCCTGCTTTCGATCGAGGTCGGCGCGAAGGGGCCGAACCTTGCCATCGTGACCGCGTGCACCACTTCCACGCACTGCATCGGCGAGGCGGCGAAGTCGATCCGCTACGGCGACGCCGACGTCATGATCGCGGGCGGCTCGGAGGCCACGGTCACGGA
>Ga0075435_100002179_pt1 | contig 12919 bp, 9 predicted proteins | sample RhiMethybrSRZTD4_FD_75302 | JGI IMG/M metagenome (GOLD analysis project Ga0075435, IMG submission 75302) | Populus rhizosphere microbial communities from Tennessee, USA - Rhizosphere MetaG P. TD hybrid SRZTD4 | ecosystem: Host-associated > Plants > Roots > Rhizosphere > Soil | place: USA...
TCGATCGTGAACGTCACCGGATCGACATCGCAGAAGACGACCCGCCCGCCGGTCTGCGTGATCATCGCGGACGTGGAGATCCACGAATTCGCGGCCGTGATGACCTCGTCGCCCGGCTTCACACCGAGCCCGCGCATGGCGATGAGCAGGGCATCCGTGCCGTTGGCGCACGACACGCAGTGCTTGACGCCGACGGTGTCTGCCCACGCGCGCTCGAATCCCTCGACATGCGGTCCGCGAATGTACGCCGACTCGGCGATCACCGCGCTGATCGCACGGTCGATGTCCTCGCGGATCGTGCGGTACTGCGCATTCAGGTCGACAAACGGTACATTCACGGTCGTCTCCGCTGTGTTGTTTGGGTTGAGGCGGCGTAGCAGTCTGGCCGGGTTGCCTGCATAGATGCCGGGCTCCGTGATGTCCTTCGTGACCACCGCCCCCGCTCCGATCACGACGTGGTCGCAGATGGATACCGGCAGAATTGTCGAGTTCGTACCGATGCTGACGTGATTGCCGACCCGCGTACGACGCCAGAGTCGTCGGTCTCCGTGCGCCGGACCACCGATTACGAACGGGTCGTTGATGAACTTCGCACCGTGGGAGATCACGCAGTCGTCGCCGATCGTCACGAGCTCGCAGACGAACGCGTGCGACTGGATCTTGCACCTGTTGCCGATGATCACATTGCGCTGGATCTCGACGAAGGGGCCGACGAAGGACTCGTCGCCGATCGCGCACTCGTAGAGATTCACGGGCTGCACGACGCGGACGTTCTGACCGAACCGGACGTCACGAATGCCGGACGAAAGAATACGGGGCTCGAAGATAGGCTCGTTCATGGATAGGAGACCGCCATGTGTGTGTCGGCCGAATCGGCGACCGGCGCGTCGATATATTCGGTACGACGCGTAGCTCGCAGTGGCCCGTCCGAGACCTTCGGCGTGTGCATCCTGAGCGTCAAGCCAGGGACGACCCCGGCGCCGTCATCGCATGCCCGCGTCCGCACCGATCCATCACTCTGGCGGCTTGTTTCGAATCGAGCGGCACGGCGCCGCTGAAACCACGCGATCGCCTGTGCGGCGGTCGGAAACCAGGGATTTCTGCGCTTCAGCTCGTCGAGGAGATCGAGATAAAAGTCGCCCCATAGCCGCTCGGGCGCGATGCTCCGGTCGTGCCAGTTGATCGTCAACGCGCCGCCGTGCTGCTCGGCCTCGTCCACGAGTGGCAGCACCTTCGTCTTTGCCGCCTCCGCAGTCAGGTCGAGGTGGGAGGGATAGAAGAGCGCGGTGTCCATGACGTGTAGGGGCAACTCGAGGAGCTGTTTTGCGGTGAGGGGCTTGAAGGCCTGAAGCGTTCCTGCGCGGAAGCCGACTGTCTCGTTGTAGCCGAACGTGGAATCGTAGGCGAAGCCCGCCTGCTCGAGTCGGGCCGGCGACTGGGCGTCGAAGTACAGCCAGTGCATCCGAACGCCCGCCGTGGGTGTCCCCGTAGCGCGAGAGACCGCTTCGCGCTCGCCTGAGGCCTGCCCACTGTCGAGCCAGGCGTCGATGCCATGGACTCCGACTTCGCTACCGCCGCGGGCGAGCGCCCTGATGCGGTCGGCGATGTCAGAGACCGCATAGGCGGATGCCCGCAGGCTCGGCGCCGGGCCGTCGAGCGTGCGTCCAGGATCTCCCTTGACCGGAATGACGAAGAACGTGGAGGCCAGCCCCTTCTCGATCTGAAGGTAACGGTCGAACTCGAGCCAGAAATCGCCCGCCCAACCCAGGTGGACGAAAGGAAGCTTGAGCGCCGCCGAGACATTGCGCCGAAGCGCCGACAGCGGCAGCCGTCCGCGGCACGCCTTGATCGCGGAACCGATCACCGCGCGATAGAGGAAGCCGAGCGTCGTGCGGTCGAAGCGATGAAAGCGCAGTGACGGGTGGTCGAGGTCGTGCGTCAGGCAGACCGTGAACGGATGCCCCGCAGGGGTCGGAGGGATTTCGACGACCGGTATGCCGGCGGCCACGATCCAGCTGCGCAGCAAGGCGATGTGTCGCTCGAGCGTTGGAATGGCCGCGTGAATGGGCGGCTGGCCCGCGGTCAGCAGATACCGGATCTCGCGAAATAAATCATAGCCGATACGGACGATCGTCCGGCCTCTTGAGTGGGTAGCGTAAGCGACAGACTCTCCCGTGTCGGCGAATGTCACGTCGCGCGCGGCGCCGTCCCCGGCGATGGCGACGGCATTGTCATACAGCGGAATAGAATCGCCATCCCACAACAGCGTCGTATTGCGCCGTGGCGCGCTCGGAAGACGCTTACGATGCTCATCGAAGGCTGTCGTCTCGGTTCCGTAGAGCAACACGAGCGCGGCCGGCCGGTCATTCGACGTACCATCGGCCTGAAGCAGCACGTCATAGTGTCTATCGCGACGGCAGAACTCCCACGGCGTCTTGAAGAGCTCGAAGAACTCCCGCACGACGTTGTAGTCCTCGGGCTTTGCGAGGACGCCGATCATCGGACGAGCTCCGCCGCCGACTCCACCAGCGCTCGGCGCTCTTCACTCCAGCGGTGCATAAGGTACGTGTCCTGGCCACGTCTCACGACTCTTTCCACATCCTCTGGATGGCGGAACACGTGGATGATCTTTCCGGCGAGGTCGGCGATATCGCCGAGCTCGAAGAAGAACAGCGCATCATCGTCGAAGTAATCCTGGACGCCGGGTGCCCGACCTGTGACCACCGGCTTGCCGCGGGAGAGGTACTCGAAGATCCGCGTCGGTGTGTTGATCTCGGTGAAGATGCTCCGGCGATTGGGGATGATGCCGACGTCGCACTCGTCGATCGCCGCGGCGATTTCCTCGGGGCGCTTGCCGCCGAAGTATCGAACGGCCCCTTCGAGAGCATGCTTTCGAACGGCTGCCATCACCACGTCCAGGAACGGTGTGGCATCGCCGTAGATTCGCAGCTCGGCCGCGGGAATCTCGGAACGAATCGCGGCCAAGGCCTCGATGGCCAGATCCAGGCCGTTCCGCTCGAGAATCGACCCGTGATACATCATCACGAACCGTCGTGGTCCGTTGGCGGTCGACGCGGCCGGACGGCGCAGCGCGAAGATATTCTCGTCCGGCGAATTCATGACGACCGTGATCTTGTCGGCACGGCAGCTCCGCGACGTCAGGATCCGTTTGCACGCCTGATTGACCGTGAACACCGTGTCGGCGAACGCGACGCTCCAGCGCTCGAGCCTCTTCAGGAGACCCACGGCGAAGCTCTCCGAGCGGAGGCCAAAGATCGTCATCATCAGCTCGGGCATCGGATCGTGAAGATCGAGGACGACTTTCGCGCCGAGCAGCTTGGGCGTGAGCGCGCTGAAGACCAGGACGTCCGGCATGTTGTGGACATGTACGAGGTCGAAGCGCTTTCTCACCGAACGCGCGGTGAGGATAAAGAAGGCGGCTGCAATGAACGCCGAGTACTGCGCGAGATACGTCACGGCTCCGCCACGGTGCCGCTTGAGCGGAAGCCGGAGGATGTGAACGCCCCTGAAGACCTCACGGGTCGGTTCCTCAGCCGATTTCCTCAGGCAAATGAGCTCGACGTGCATGCCTTCGCCAACCAGTGCCTCAGCGGCTCGTCGCGGCCTCACATCGGCGGGATAGTATGAGAACAGCAGGACGGCAGCCCGCTTTCCTTTGAGCTGTGCCGTCTCGCGTCCCCGGCCGTCGGCAACACCCATGCGCCGCGTCTCGTGCTGAGAAAGCGTCAACCGACACGCCCGGCGGCGGGCTCGATCGATTCCTGTCGCGTGAAGCTTCGACGCTCGCCGAGCAGCGAATTCTGATGCGAGGCGTAATACGTCGCCTGCGAGTGATCCTGAGAGATGGGCGTGATGCGGTCGAGCAACGGCATGGTCTGGGTGAACAGCGTCCAGCCATATTCGAGCGCGCGGGCGTAGACGTCTTTGACCTCTTCGAGCTCGGGATAGATCGAGTAGAGCACCTGGGAATAAATCGGCCCGTCGTCGATGCCGGGCGTGATCTCGTGGATCGTCACGCCATGCAGGGACTCACGGTTTTTCAGCGCCCAATTGATGGGGGAAACGCCGCGATACTTGGGCAGGGGCCCGTTGTGCAGATTGATGATCTTCGAGCACTTGTCGATGAACCACGGCTTGATGATCTTGTCGTAGAACACCGACATGACGAGATCGCCGCGCCAGTCCTCGGAGAGGACACCGGGGATGTCCTTGTAGTGTCCCGTTCGAATGATCGGCACGAGCTTCCCATCGGCCCAGCGTGACAGGGAATCGGTCCATGTCGGCTCCGGAATCACCGGAACGACGGTGCGGAGCTCATAGCGAGGATGGTTGAGAAACCAGTTGGCGATTCGGACCGCCAATGTGCCCTTCCCGAGCAGAACGACGCTTCGCTTCATCGCAGATGCCCCGCATGGGCCGCATCGGCGCGCTCCAGAATCGATACGACCGTGCGGGCGTGAGTGATGCCGGTTGCCGGCTCTTTGCCCGTCCTGATGCAGTCGACGAAGTGTTCGGCTTCCAGACGCAGCGGCTCGACGAAGTCGACTCTGGGCAAGAGGATGTCGCCGCTGCGGTAGTTGAAATCGATGCGCGCCGGATGGTCGAAGTCCATGTGCTCACCGAGCACCGCCTTGCGGTCGATGCCCTTGTCGTAGATGGCGATCTTGTCATCCGCCACATCGTCGTAGACCACCATCTTCTTGGAGCCGACGACGGTCATCTTTCGAACCTTCTGGGGATCGAGCCAGCTCACGTGGATGTTCGCAATGATCTTCTTGGGGTAGGCGAGATTGAGGAAGACGATGTCGTCGACGCCAGGCTGAATGCAGTCCAGACCCTGACGCAGGACCGATGTGGGCTCCTGGTCATCCAGCCAATACTGAATGATGCTGATGTCGTGCGGAGCGAAGTTCCACATCGCATCGATGTCGGAGCGGATGCGGCCGAGATTCAATCGTTGGCTGTAGATGTAGCGGACGTCCCCGAGCTCGCCGGCATCGATCAGTCGCTTCACGTACCGGACGGCGGCGTTGTAGATGAACGTGTGGCCCGCCATGATGATCAGCCCACCACGCTCGGCGCGCCGTGCGAGGATGTCGACCTCCGCCACCGTGGTAGCCAGGGGCTTTTCAACGAGGATGTGCTTGCCGCACTCGAGGGCCTGTCTCGCCAGAGAGAAGTGGGTGCCGGCTGGCGTCGCAATAATGACGCCGGCAACTTCCTTGTCATTGAATACGGCGTCGGGAGACGCCAGCGCCTTCGTCCGGGGAAAATTACGCTCGACAAAGCCTCGGCGCTCTGCGCTGGCGTCAACCACATAGCGGACGTCGCAGCCGGGTACAGCGGAGAAATTCCGGAGCAGATTCGGACCCCAGTAGCCGCAGCCTAACTGGGCGAGAACAATGGGGCTTGGCATCATCTCTGCCCGCCCAGAAAACGATAATCCGCACCCGCGCTTGCCATTGCCGGGTGGGGGAAACGCAAGGGACATGCCTGGCCTCTTGATCGCAAAGCTATTGATTTTACTGACGTTACGAGAACGTTGACGTGGGGTGCCGCACGCAAGAATTGTGGGCGTAGCCCTGAAGGTGCAGAAAATTAAAGGGTTACGTGGTGACTCGGACGCAAAACTTGCGGGGGCGCGCATGGCGATTTTGCACTTGGCAGAGGCACGGCAAGCCTGGCCATCCCAGCGAGGTGGGACCGGCCTCACTCAGGCCAACACGACGGTGCGCCCCCCTGCCCCCCCGGCGACCGGAACGCATCCCTCGATCGACGATCAGCGGCACCGTCCGGTGAATCGCTCGTACGGAAATCCGGAATGGTCAGTCAATCGGTGTCTCGCTTGTACGGCGCCGAGCAAGCGCGTTCTCGAGCTTTCGATCGAGGAAGCGCGACAGCTCGGACACGATTACACGCCACGGAGCACCTGCTGCTGGGGGGTCATGAAAGAGGGCGAGTCGATCGCGGCGAAGATCCTCGAGTCGCTCGGTGCCCGCCTCGACGAGGTACGCCGGGAGACGCTCGCGCTGTCCGGTGATCCGCAAATACGCGCGACTGAGACACGAGCACCGACGCGGGAAGACGTCATCCTCGAGGCTGAGCTGCCGCCAAGAGTGACATATGGTCCGCCGGCGCCGCCGGCGCGAATGCCGTCCCGTCAGGCAGCCGACGCCGAAGCCGCCGCGCGATTCGACGACATCATCGGCGGCACGCCGCGGATGCGCGAGATCTTCGCGACGGTGTCGCTGGTCGCCAAGACCGACGTGACGGTGCTGGTGGAGGGCGAGAGCGGAACGGGCAAGGAGCTACTGGCCCACACGATCCATCACAAGAGCCGTCGCAAGAACGCGCCGTTCGTGGCGATCAATTGCGGCGCCATCGCGTGATCACGTACGAACCATGACTGGGCGGTGACCAGCCGCTCAAACATATTGACCCCTATCGTTCGTCGCATTACTTTGCCCCGCCGTGGCAGGGCGCTGAGGATCTGACGTGGGTGGACTGCCCGAAGGGGGCGTTCAAGCCTACGGCGGGGGGCGGTAAAACAGTGACATGCGTGATCGGAGCTGGCATCCTCGCGGCAGTGGGCGATTGATGCGCGCCAGTATCCTTACAGCCTTCGTGCTGATGCTGATGGCGGCTCCGGCGTCGGCTGCATGTCTCGGCACGAGTCCAAATCTCACCGCACCCACGTGGAAGGATGTGCGGGCATGTCACAGGAAGGCCCGCAATGGCGATACGATCACCGTGACCCCCGGCAGCTATGCGGTGACGAGGCAGGTCACCACGATCACAAAGTACATCAAGCTCGTCATCGCGGGCGTCACCCTCACCGACAATATGTACGCGACCTCCGGGCCCAATGTTGACCTCCTGACGATCCACGAATCAGCTGCGGGGAACACCACCCTCGATGGCGGCGGCACCGGCACGATCTTGATGGATGCGGCAAGTCACGCCAACGAAAATGCTCCGATTCACGTCCTCGGTATCGGGAGGAGAGGCAAGCCGGTCGTCATCAAGAATATCGTCATCACCGGGGCGACGAGTACCTCGCTTATCAATTTCACCGAGACGACGCACGGCTTAGTCTCTGGCAATAACGTCCGGGGCGTCATCATTGGCCCGCTCTGCTTAAGCAACTCGTCGTTCGTCCGTGTTGTCGTCAATGGCGAGCCGCTGAGTCGGCCACCGAACTGGGGTCCGCCGACCTATGGCAGTGCCGATACGAACGGCGACCGGGCCGTCTATGTCGAGAACAATATCGTTCGCGACGTCAACCAGCCTGGGATCGACGTGGATACGAACGCTAAAGTCGTCATGCGGTTCAACACCTTCATCAATTCCAGCATCACGCATCACGGCGACACAAGCCGGGGCGGTCGTTACTCGGAAATCTACAAAAACACCTTCGTGCTCGATCAGAACCCGACGCATACCGTCAAATCCCAGGGCTGCGAACTACAACCGGCCGGATTGCCGCCGGACATCAACGGCTGGGTGTCCGCGCGCGCTGGCACCATGCGCGTGATCGACAATACCCTTCCAACTCTCGCCGGCATTGGCTACTCCTGGGGCGACAAGTCCGCCGTTCGATTCCTGGAATGGAAACTGCGGCGCAATCAAGGCTATTACGCGTGTTGGGTTGGCGACCCCATCACGAATCCTCCTGGGACTGTGAGTTATCCATCTCCCCGACAAGTGGGATGGGGCTATTCGACCGGCGGTACGTGCGTCGGCTCAACGTATCCAGGCGGTGTCATATGTCAGGACTTAGAGCCCGTCTATTTAGCTGGGAATACGGGGAGCAACGGGCAGGGCGCCAATTACGACTCACTGGATATTGGGGACTGGGGATGCTCATCTGACCACCACTGCGACAAGGACCCAGCGGTCTGCGCAAGACGAGCCGTCGCCTCTAGCTATCTTCAGGAGAATCGAGAGATTTACCCGCAAAAGTCTCCGTTTACGGGCGCGTCGGGCACCGGGTACGGGCCGCGCAGTTCACGGCCATCGACATGCACCGCCGGCACCGCGTGGTACGCGACGGACGAAGGGTCGTGGAATACGAGTGGGCGCAAGCGCGGCGCTGTCGGGACCACTGATGACGGGCTTCAACTTCAGGGCGTGCTCGACATCTGCACCGCGACGAATACGTGGACTCCTGCGGCTTACACGCCGTACACCTATCCGCATCCCCTAGCGTCGGCGAGCTAGCCATCGGTGCCGGCCGTTGGCCGTTTCGGCAATATCATCCGTCACTAAGACACCGACTTCCGCGAAGGCCTCACGCCCGGAATCCGTCCCGACGCCCGACGACGTCGCCGCAAATCGGATAGGGCGCCACGTCGCCGCCTCTGCTGCGGTGGCTTTGGGCAAAACGATGGGTCGACGTCAACGCAGATTAGGCAAGGACGCGGTGTAGATGAGCGCGGCGTGCGGTTCGTCGCCGCGCCTGCCGCATCACGAAAGCGAGCAGCGTGCCGGCCAGCGTTAGAAGCACGCCCGTGGGCGGCTCAGGAACCGTCAGCGAAAGCACCCCGCCCGCGAAGGTACCGTCGGCGAACACGATGGCATAGCTCCGGTTGCAGATGTCGCAGTCGACAAAGCAACACGGCGTCGGTGGTATCAGGCTGATCGGCACGATCCCCGGGATCGAATTCATGAACAGGTTGAGGTGCAGGAGCGAACCGTCCGGGCTTGCGATATTCGAGCGAACGATCCACTGTCCAAACGGCGTATCGCTGAACAGCGGTCCGTTAACGATTTGCAGGCTGGCGAAGCCCGTAAATGCGATACCGTTGAACGTGCCGCCGATCGTGCTCAGCGGTGACGGCGGCAGCGTGGCCGATAGCAACGTGCCGAGGGGTGGGCCAAAGTCATGGCTAACAATGACGAACGGCGTGACGTCGTCCAAGAAGAGCGTCCCCTTCAGGGTAGGCGTCCCCGCAAGGTCAGTCCCCGTGAACGTGTACATCACCGTCGCCTGAACCGGCACCACCACCAATAGCGCGAGCATTCCGAGCAGCACCGTGATTTTCCGCATGGGCGGCTCCTTTTTGATTCTGCAAGCCGGCGTCCTGCGACAGTCTAGTTTCGTCCGCCCGCACTCGACCGAGCGCGGTACCCTGTCTTGATCTCCTTCCTGAAGGCGGAAAAGCCTGACCAGAGCCTAGAAACTATGGCAGGGCACGACGCTACCTCAAGTACCCAAAGGGGGCCATAGGACTAAGGTCGTAGGCCCGCCGTCCGAAGACAATAAGCCGAGAAGATGGAACTAGCTCACGACTTGCGCATCAAAGACGCAGATCTCGCCGTCGAGGAGCAGGCGCCGCGCCGACAGGCTGCGCCACGGCTGCCGCCACGTCAGTGAACCGGGCCGTGTGGTCGAAGCCCTGACGGGAGATCAGTCGAACGCTGGCGCCGTCCTTGTACGCGAGCATGCGCCAGCCGTCTGCCTTGCGTTCGTAGATCCATCCTGGGCGGTGGAAGGGCGCGTGAGCGAGCTTGGGATGCATGGGGATTTTTCTCGGAAGCCACCGGCCGTCAGTATCACGCGGCGGTCAACGCACCGCCCGGCGAACTATTTAGACTCGTCCGCTCATCGCGCGCCCCCGATCTTGGGTAAGGCCGAGAGATCGGGGCGCTGCCCTTCGCTGATGTGCACGACCGTCTGCCGGCCGACCACCATATACGCGTGGTAGCCGGCCCCGTTGACTTGGGCCACACGCTGCGACGCGTGGGCCCCCGAGCGATACGTCTCGATCCGTATGGAACTGATGGTGCGCCGGATTGGGGTGTGCCATGGGCCACCCCCTACGCCGCCATTGGCAGGACGTCAGCGGTGTCCGGCATCGTCGCGCCTGTTTGAGCGCGATCGAGAATGTAGTCAGCCGCCTGCACGCCATACCGCTATCCACACCTGCTCGCCGGAGACATCACGGGAGGGCGGGATACGGGAGGACGGTGATACGACGGAACGACGAGCGCGACATTGGCGACGACATCGACCATCACGCATCACGGGGATCGTAGGGCGAACTCGCGGAGATACCCCCCTGGCGGATCTGCGTCCCGCCCTTCGGCATGACGAGCAGCGAGTAGCACGGGGAGCACCAGAGCGTAGATAATCGTCCCGATCAACGGGCCGCCATCGATGCAATCGTCGCACGGCGCGGCGCTAGTTCAGTTCGCTCGTTGCGACAATGAACGGCGTTTTTCTGGGGTGTGCATTCAGCCCGTCTTTGCTAACTCCTGTCTGCTAAGCGCAGCGCGCCAATCCGCTCCGGGCACGCTTCGTCAATTCTCCGTCGGGCGGCCTGCGGCATCCCAGATCAACGCAATCTCCACCAGACACAGCATCCCGACATAACGGGCCTCTTGGAATTGCCACCCCCACCAGCGTCGAGACCACCGACGCGGATAATCCAGGCCGTACTCGACGACTTCACCGCAATCACAGTCGATCGTTCCGGGATTGGCAACGACGCCAAGCATGGCCTTCTGGATCGGACACCATACGTGGCCGGCAACGACGACATGCTCACCCAATAGCGCGCCCTCCTTGGGGCGCCGAATCTACACGACAAAGGTGACCTGGTGCCCGTCACTTCTTCGTCAATGTGGCCGACGAAGCAAAGCACGCACGGCTGCATGACTTCGTGACGGCTTCGTCGTCTGGTCCCGGGCGAACGGGCGGGGACGTCGATTACGCCGAAACGATGTGCGATCCTTGCAGGCCGCGCGAACGAAATGCGTTCCGCGTATCGACAATCAACGGCACCGACCGATGGATCAGCTCGTAAGGAAACGCCGCGTGATCCGTCACGAGGACAGCCGCGTCGAATCCGCGCAGCGAATCGTCGGTGAGCGGCACCGACGCCAGATCTAACTTGTGCCGCCGGCCAATCGGTAGGCGCGGGATGTGAGGATCGCTGTAGTCAGCGCGCGCCTCTTTCGCGAGAAGGTGCTCGAGGATTTCCAAGCCCGGCGATTCCCGCGGATCATCCGTGTCGCGCTTGTACGCGGCGCCCAGGACGAGCACGCGAGACCCCTTCAAGGCCTTGCCTCGCGCGTTGAGTGCCTCCATCACCTTCTGAACCACGTGCGACGGCATGCGGCTGTTGATTTCTCCGGCGAGCTCGATGAAGCGGGTCGCGACGCCGTATTCGCGCGCCTTCCAGGTGAGATAAAACGGATCGATCGGAATGCAGTGCCCGCCGAGGCCCGGGCCGGGATAGAACGCGTGGAAGCCGAACGGCTTTGTCTTGGCCGCCTCGATGACGTCCCAGACATCGATGCCCATCTGCTCGAAGGCGATCTTCAGCTCGTTCACCAACGCGATGTTCACCGCGCGATAGACGTTCTCGAGGATTTTCGTCGCCTCCGCAACCTTCGTGGATGAAACGGGGACGACACGGTCGACGGCCTCGGCGTAGAGCGTGCACGCGAGATCCAAGCAGCCCGGTGTGACTCCGCCGACGACCTTGGGGATCGTCGACGTCCGGTACTGCTCGTTGCCCGGATCCTCGCGTTCCGGCGAAAACGCGAGAAAGAAGTCTTCGCCCACGCGCAGGCCTCTGGTGAGCAGCCGGGGCAGCACCACTTCTTCCGTGGTCCCGGGGTACGTCGTGCTCTCCAGACAAATCAGTTGTCCGCGTCGCAAGACAGCGGCAATTGCGTCGACGGTCCTTTCGACATATTGCAGATCCGGCTCGCGGTGTACGGTCAGGGGAGTGGGCACGCAGATGATGACCGCGTCAGCCTCCGCAAAGCGTTCGACGTCTACGGTGGCCTCGAAGCGGCGGGCAGCGATGAGTTTCGAGATCCGATCCGGCGGCACGTGCTCGATGTAGCTGACGCCGTCGTTGAGCTGCTTGACCTTGGCTGGATCGACGTCGAAGCCGAGAACCTGGAACCCAACTTCGCCGAAGCGGAGCACGAGCGGCAAGCCGACGTAACCCAGGCCCACAACACCGACGGTGTAGTCGCGACGCGCGATGCGCTCCTTCAGCAGGTGCAGGTCCGACATGCCCTGGCCAGTCCTCCTAGCCTGGATTATAGAAGCTTCCGGTTGCGGTCTTTCCCCTGTCGGCCATCTTTACATCTTTAGCATCCTCGTGAATGAGGTGTCAGCTAAGTTATCGATTCGCCGACCCAACGTCATGTGGTCGCCCGCTTGCAGGACCTGGCGGTTTCGAGCGCGGAGGGCGAAGCGCTGATAATCGCTGGAATCAGGGAGACGGTTATGAAGATTGGCGCTGTTGTCTCGATCGTGGCTCTCGTCGGAATGCAGATCGTCCTGGGTGCCAATGTTGCTCACGCGGGGGTCGCCCACGTCCCGGAGCCGACGAGCCTGACCCTGCTGGGCGTGGGCGCGGCCGCCGTCGCTGTTGGCGCCTGGTGGCGCAACCGCAAGTAGTCGTCGGCTGAATCCGCCCGCCTGACGGGCGATGCGCTACTGGTGGTTTCTTGTTCTCGTCGCGGTCGTTTGCCTCTGGGAGTTAGGGGCTCGGCGAACGACGCTGACGGCGCGTCGGAGCTTGCGCTGGCCAACGAGTTTTACGCTCGGGCCACTCAACGGTCTCCTGGGCACTCTTCCCCTCGCTCCCTCCGCGCTTGCGCTGATCGTGACTGAGCGCGGTTGGAGCTTTCCGCTCCAAGACAGTTTTGTGTGGTGGCTCACAATCCCGGCTTCCGTATGCCTCCTCGATCTTGCGTTCTATCTCCAACACCGCGTTCTGCACGCCGTACCGGTGCTTTGGTCGATTCACAGAGTTCACCACGCCGACGTCGACTTCGATTACACGACGGGCTTACGGTTCCACCCTCTCGAGGCGCTGGTGACGAACACGACCGCGCTGATTGCCGTGGCTGTGTTGGGCCTGCCAGCATC
>Ga0075435_100002182_pt1 | contig 12916 bp, 16 predicted proteins | sample RhiMethybrSRZTD4_FD_75302 | JGI IMG/M metagenome (GOLD analysis project Ga0075435, IMG submission 75302) | Populus rhizosphere microbial communities from Tennessee, USA - Rhizosphere MetaG P. TD hybrid SRZTD4 | ecosystem: Host-associated > Plants > Roots > Rhizosphere > Soil | place: USA...
TCAGGCAGGCGAACCCGATGAGCGTCACCACGAAGGCGCCGCCCGTCACCGTGCGGTCGACGTAGCCGCCGTGCCCGACGAGAGCGGCGATCAGGAAGAAGACGGTGGCGGTGAGCATCGCCGACAGGTGGAGCGTCGCCGTCTTCCACAGGGCACTTCCCCACGTGATCTTCAGCCAGTCGAGGAGACCCGTGAGCGCGGTGAAGATCGTCGTCACGAGCCCGATCACAAGCGCAAGCCACCAGGCCTGCGCGAACGCGTGGTCGGCGACGCCGAGCTTGCTCAGCACGGCCGCGAGCGTCGCGAACGTGTAGGTCCCGATGGTCGCATCCGTCAACGGTGGATGCAGGGGATGTCCCGGGAGCCCTTCGACCAGGTAGCTCGGCTTGAACTCCGCCATCAGCGCGGAGATTTCCGCCGCGCCTCGGCGAGAAACCTTACGACGCCGAGGCTTCGTCGAGGAAGCTGAGGAAAGCGAGGTGCTTGGCGAGGTATGCCTCGATCGCCTGCACGCCGCCTTGAGCCCAGTCCTCGATCCACGTGGTCGAGAGATCGTCTTCGATCCGATGAACGTTGCCGCAGTCTTCCATGGAATGATGATCGACCTTCGTGCGGACAGACGCATGAGCCGAATGGCCCATTTCGGATGGCGCCCGCGGCCCAGGACGAACGCCGGGGTATAAGGGGCGCCCGTGCCTCCACTCCTCTTTGTGAACCCCCGTTCGGGGGATGGCGGCGCGGACGAGCTGCTCGAGGAGGCGCAGAGGCGCGGCATCGACACGCACGTCGTCGACGCGGGCGACGACCTGGCGGCACTCGCGCGCGCGGCGGACGCCGACGCACTCGGCATCGCCGGCGGCGACGGCTCGCTCGCCGTGGTCGCCGACGCCGCCACGGAGCGCGGGCTCCCATTCGTCTGCGTCCCCTTCGGGACGCGCAACCACTTCGCCCGCGACATGGGCCTCGACCGCGACGATCCGGTCGCCGCGCTCGATGCATTCGTCGACCGCAAGGAGCGGGTCATCGACGCGGGCCGCGCGAACGGCCGACTCTTCCTGAACAACGTCTCGCTCGGGCTCTACGCGCAGCTCGTGCACCGCCGCGAGCACCACCGGCGCCGGCGCAACGCATTCGCGCGGCTGCGTGCGTTCGCAATCGTCGCGCGGCACCGGACGCCGCTCGGGATCACGCTCGACGGCGAGCCGATCGAGTCGCACGTGGTCCTCGTCTCGAACAACGCCTACACGCTCGACGTGTTGTCGGTTGGAGAGCGAGAGCGACTCGACGAGGGGAAGCTGCACCTCTATGCACCGAAGGGCCTCTTCCGGTCCTCGTGGGAAGAGCGGTCGGGCGAGCGATTCACCGTGGATGCTGCAGCGGGTCGGCTGCAGGCTGCCGTCGACGGCGAGCCCGAGGAGATGGAGACGCCGATCGAGTTCGCGGTCGAGCGCGGTGCGCTACGCGTCCTGCTCCCGCGCGGCCCACGCTCGTAGGATCGATTCCTGCCCGGGGAAGGCCATCTCGGCGGGAAGCTCCTCTCGCCCGAACCAGCGCAGCTCCTCGACGTCGTCGGCGGCGACCGGCTCCCCCTCGCCGCGAACGATCCACGTCACCGAGAAGACGTGCCGATCGGCGTACGGCTCTATGTCGATCCGCAACAGCTCGACGGGCTCGACGTCGAGGCCCGTCTCCTCGCGGAACTCGCGGCGCAGCCCGTCCGCGGGCTCCTCGGTCTCGCCGAGGAAGCCGCCGGGCAGATCCCACTGGCCGCGGCGCGGCTCGAGCGCGCGGCGCGCGAGCAGCACCCGCCCGTCCCGCTCGAGGATCCCCTGCACGGCCGGGATCGAATTCGCCCAGTAGCGCTCCGCGCACCGGGAACATGCGAGATGGTCCACGGCCGCAGTGAGATCTCCGCCGCAGCGAGGACAGAACCGCCAACCGTCGAGCGCCGACACCAGGAGGACATGATGGAGAATCCGGAGCCCACCGAGACCGAGCAGGAGCTGGCCGGGACCGACCGGCAGACGGAGGACGAGGACATGCGCGGGACCCCCGACGCCGACGAGGACAACCTGCCGACCGAGGACGACTAGTGGCGCGCGTCGTCCTGCTGCACTCCGCCCTCGGCGACTCGCGCCTGTGGAAGCGGCAGGTCGCCGCACTCGAGCGCGAGCACCACGTCGTCGCGCCGGACCTGCCCGGGTTCGGCGAGAACCAGCTGCCGACGGAGCCGTTCTCGTACGTGGACTTCGCGGCCGAGTTTCTCCCGGCCGTGCTCGTCGGCAACTCGTTCGGCGGTGCGATCGCGCTCCGGACCGCGCTCGCGCATCCGGACCAGGTCGGTCGCCTCGCGCTCGTCGGCTCCGGATTGCCGGCCTGGGACTGGACCGAGGAGATGCGCGCCCACTTCGCGGCGGAGCAGGAGGCGTACGAGGCGGGCGACCTCGACCGGACAACCGAGCTGAACATGGAGTTCTGGGTCAAACCGGAGCATCGAGACGAGGTCCGCCCGCAGCAGCGCCGGGCGCTCGAGCTGCAGTCCGCGCACGAGGAGCCGGAGCTGATCTGGCCCGAGCCCGTGCCGTTGTCGACGCTGGACGTCCCGACGCTCGTCGTCATCGGCGAGGACGATCACCCCGACTTCCACGCGATCGCCGAGCACCTCGCACGGGAGATCCCGCATGCGGAGCTCGTACTCGTGCCGGGCGCCGGCCACCTGGTCGGCGTCGACCAGCCGGAGGAGCTGAACGCGCTCTTGCTGGAGTTCCTGTCCGAATAGGACGCTTGTGCCGGGGTACCCATGTGCCGGGGCACACCTGTGCCGGGGCACCCGTGTACCGGGGTACACCTGTGCCGGTGCCCCAGGCACACGTGTCCGGAAGGGGCGCTTGTGTAGCTGTACAGCTACGCCGGCTGATGGCCAAAAGGGACGCTTGTGTAGCTGTACAGCTACGCCACTTTGGCCGCCTCGGCCAAGACCGCATCGGACAGGTGCGGCCACGCGTCGCTCGCCCAGTCTCCGAAGTCGAGGTCGGTGAGGCAGGAGAGGGCGATCCCGGCGACAGGATCGACCCAGAGGAACGTCCCGCTGCGGCCGAAGTGGCCGTACGTTCCCGGTGCGTTCTGCGAGCCCGTCCAGTGCGGCGACTTCGCGTCGCGCAGCTCGAAGCCGAGGCCCCAGTCGTTCGGTTCCTGCCGACCGAACCCTGGGACCACGCCGACGAGGCCGGGGAACTGCACCGCCCGCGCCTCGTCGAGCGTCTCGGGCGCGATCCTCTCCGGCCGCTGGAGCTCGCGCGCCAGCGCCGCCAGGTCGTCGATCGTTCCCGACGCGCCCGAACCGGCGGAGCCGTCGAGGACGATCCCCGTCCCCTCCCAGACGGCGGCGAAGTACTCCGTGAACGGCATCTCGGCACGCTCGGCGACGTGCGCCGCCGCGACCTCGAATCCGTAGTTCGAGTAGATGCGCCTCGCGCCGGGGCGGGAGATCGGCGGGCCCGGATCGAAGGGCAGCCCCGAGGCGTGCGCGAGCAGGTGCCGGAACGTCGAGCCCGGCGGCCCGGCGGGCTCGTCGAGGTCGACCAGGCCTTCTTCGGCCGCGACGAGCATCGCGACCGCGGTGGCCAGCTTCGTCACCGACGCCCACGGAAAGACGCGGTCGGCGGCGCCGTGCGCCGCCTCGACCGCGCCCGTCACGGCGACCGCCACGTTCGCGCACGGCCACTCGTCGACCTGGCGCAGCGCCTCCACTGCGGCGACACTACCCGCATGGAACGGCAGCGCATCACGTCGGGTGCGGCGTTCGAGGAGCGGGTCGGCTACTCGCGCGCGATCCGGGTGGGCGACCACGTCTGGGTCTCCGGCACCGCACCGATCATGCCGGGCGACGCCGACCCACCCGGGACGCCGTACGAGCAGGCGCGCGTGTGCCTGGAGATCATCGAGCGCGCACTCGTCGAGGCCGGCGCCACGTTCGACGACGTGGTGCGCACCCGGATCTTCGTGACCGAGGCCGCCTTCATCGAGGAGGTCGGACGGGCGCACGCCGAAGCGTTCGCAACCGCCCGTCCGGCGACGACCGGCATTGTCGCCACCCTCCTGGATCCGCGCTGGTTCGTGGAAATCGAGGTCGAAGCGGTGATCGGAACGCCGTGAACGGGGATACTCGTCCCGTGCAGCAGATCTTCCCGCCTTCGATCACGGGCAAGGGCGCCCGGAGCACCGCCGGGCTCCAGGCGAGCGTGCTCGATCACCGGTTCGGCAAGAGCGACCCGTACACGCTCGGCGTCGAGGAGGAGTACATGCTGCTCGACCCTGAGACGTGGGACCTCGTACAGCACATCGACTCGGTGCTCGCACTCGCCGCCGACGGTGAGCACGTGGAGCACCTCCACGCCGAGCTGATGCAGTCCGTGCTCGAGGTGACGACGCCGGTCTGTCGCACGGCCGGCGACGCCTACCTGGCGCTCGCGCAGCTCCGCGGCTACGTGGCCGAGATTGCGCGCAGCGAGGGGTGCCGCTTCGGCTCGGCCGGCACGCACCCGTTCAGCCTCTTCGAGCGACAGCGCATTACGGCGCGTGACCGCTACCGCCAGCTCGTCGACCAGCTGCAGTACATCGCACGGCGCGAGCTGATCTTCGGCATGCACATGCACGTCGCGGTCGACGACCCCGAGAAGGCGATCCAGGTGATGAACGGCCTGCTGGTGCACCTGCCGCAGCTGCTCGCCCTTTCCGCGAGCTCCCCGTTCTGGCGCGGCGAGCCCACCGGCCTCTCGTCGAGTCGGCAGATGATCTTCGCCGCGTTCCCCCGCTCCGGCCCGCCGCCGCGCTTCCAGGACTACGCCGACTACGCGGACGTCGTCGGGCAGCTCGAGCGCACCGGGTGCATCGCGGACTACACGCACATCTGGTGGGACGTCCGCCCGCACCCGCGGCTCGGGACGATCGAGATGCGCGTCTGCGACGCGGTGACGCGACTCGAGGACGTCGCCGCCATCGCCGCGTTCTTCCAGGCGATCGTGAAGATGTACTGCGAGCAGTACGACGCGGGCAAGGAGATCCGGAGCTGGCACCGCATGCTGACGACGGAGAACAAGTGGCTGGCAGCGCGGTACGGCCTCGACGCGCCCGTCATGGACCTCGCGACCGGCAGGCGGAACCGCGTGCCCGTGTCGCAGCTCATCCGGCGGACGCTGCGCGACGTCGAGGGGCACGCGCAGGAGCTCGGCTCGGAACGCGAGCTGGAAGGCGTGCGCGAGATCCTCTCGCGCGGCAACGGCGCCGACCGGCAGCTGCGCGTCTGGAACGCGAACCGCGACATCGTCGAGGTCGTCCGTGAGATCTCGCAGGCGACGGCTGCGAGCGCTACAGAGCCGGTAGCGCGGTAACGCGGCTGCGCTCGCCGACGACCCACAACCGCTTCAAGTCGGGCGAATACGCAAGGGCGAGCGCGACGTGCGACGGGCGGGCGACGACCTTGCGCTGCGCGAGCTCGACGACCCAGAGGTGGTACCCGTCGGTCACCGCGAGCCGCTCGCCGTCGGGCGCGAGCGCGGCGACGCCGAAGTTCGTATTCCAGGCCGCGCTCGCATCGAACCGGTAGTCGTCGACGACGCGGTGCCTGAGGACGTCGATGTGCACGACGCGGCCGTAGCCGGCACTCACCGCCCACAGATGCCGACCGTCGGGATCGACGACGAGCGCGTACGTCGACGCCGCGTTGAAGTCACCGCTGCCGGGTAGGTCCACGCAGTGCGCGGTCGCCGCCTGCGTGTCGAGGACGTGCACCATCGCCTTCCCGTTCGGGTCGACGTACAGCGTGTAGAGGTAGCGGCCGTCGGCGGACGACGTGCGCGACCACGGCACACCGGTGAGCGTCGCCGCCTCGTGGGGGTCTTTCAGCGGCCTGCGCTCGAGGATGTCGCTCGCGAGCCGCAGCAGTCGGATCTGGTAGCCCGCGCTCAGCATGCGAACGAGAAACAGGTTGTCGCCGTCCAACGCGTCGAACGACCAGTGGTTTCCACCGAGCCGCACGACGCGTTCGCCGTCCGGCGAGACGATCGCGAACGTCGTCGAGCGTGCTGTGTGCGCGCGAGCACGGCCTGCCGTCCGTCCTGGGACGCGCCGGTCAAGACGAAGGTGCCGTGAGCCTGCACGACCGCGTCGGCGAGGCGCGCGCCGGTCGCGGCGTCGAACCACGTGACGAGCCGGCCGTCCTGGTGCACGAGCAAGTGACCGGCGACGACGCCCGGCGGCAGCCGCCAACGCGTCTCACCTGTGCGCAGGTCGATCACGCGCAGCGGCATGTGCGCGTTCCCGCGCACGCCGAGCAACGAGCCATGCGCGAACGCGAACTGGCTCGTCGAGCAGTCGAGCGGCGAGCAGGCGGCCGAGCGGGCGCTCCCGGCGAGCAGCGCGCAGCCGAGCAGCGCGATTGCGAGCGCGCGCATCTCAGAGCGCAGGCAGGGAGGAGACCCGCTCGTCCTTGCCGACGGCCCAGAGCCGCGTCGCGCCGGGCGCGTAGCCGAGCGCGATCGCCGTCCGCGGCGCGCCGTGGACGACGGTGTGGTCGCGCAGCGAGACGTAGAGGAGTGTCCCGCCGGTGGCGACGGCCATATGCGCGCCGTCCGGTGACATCGCGGACACCGACGAGAGCGGCGGACCATTGAGGTCGGCGCCGGGCCGGAAGCGGAAGGCAACGCGGACGACGCGCCTCGCGACGTCGATCCCGACCACGCGACCGAAGCCGGGACTCACCGCCCAGAGCGTCTTGCCGTTCGGCGACAGCTCCATTGCCCAAGTCGTCCCGGCGTTGAAGCTGCCCGTTCCCGGCAGGTCGATGCAGCGCGCCGCGGAGCTCCTCAGGTCGAGCTGGTGCACCATCGCGCCGCCGTTCGGCCCGAGGTAGAGCGTGAACAGGTAGCGCCCGTCTCGCGAGCTCACCCGCTCCCACGCCGAGCCCCAGATCGTCGACGATGCTTTCGGGTCCTTGAGCGGCCGCGCGTCGAGCGCGTTCGCACCGAGGTCGTACCGCCGCACCTCGTAGCCTCGATCGAGGTAGTGGATGAGGTACAGCGCGTTGCCGCTGAGCGCGTCGACGTCCCAGTTCTTGTCCGGGAGCTGGAAGGACGTCGAGTCCGATCGCGAGACGACCACGACCGTCGTGTCCGGCGTCCTCCGGATGAGCACGGCTCGCCGCCCGTCCTGCGCGAGCCCGGCGAGCGAGAAGGTGTCGGTCGTCCCCGCGAACGTCGCGCGGCCGGTGACGGCGCCCGTGTACGCGTCGTGCCAGGTCACCTCGTGCGCCGCACTCTGCTCGACGAGCGTATGGCCGACGAGGATCCCCGAGGGCAGGCGCCATCTCAGCTTGCCCGTCTTCAGGTCGACGACGGAGACGGGACCGTTGAACCCGTTCGGCCGCACCGCGAGCAGGCCCTTGCCGATCGCGACGCCGCTCGCGGCGCAGTCGAGCGGGCTGCACGCCGCGCCGGGGGCGGCGCCGGGGAGGGCGGCCGCGCCGGCCAGGAGGCCGATCAGCAGCAGGCGCTTCACGACGGCTATACGGTGCCGGGACCGCCGGAGGTCCGTCAAGCGTATGGACCTCGTGGGATTCGTCCGTCGTACAGTCGTCGGGTGTCGGAGCGCGCCTGGATCAGGGGTGCCCAGCGGGGGTCCGTCGCCGATCTCGAGCGGCTCTTCCGCGAGCATTGGCCGCGCGCGTATCGGGCCGCCCACCTCGTCACGGGAGATGCGGCCGCCGCCGAGGACATCGCGCAGGAGGCCTTCCTGGCCGCGCTCCGCAACCTCGACCGCTTCGACCGCCGACGGCCCTTCGGGCCCTGGCTGCATCGCATCGTCGTCAACCGGGCGATCGACTGGACGCGCGCGCGCCGGCTGCGGGGCGAGGTCGAGCTGGGCGACTACCTTCCGGCGCCGCCCGAGCCCGAATTGGACGGCAGCGCGCTCCGGCGCATCGCCGACTTGGCGCCCGAGCAGCGTGCGGTCGTCGTCCTCCGCCACCTGCTCGAGTACACCCCCGGTGAGATCGCCGAGCTGCTCGGATTGCCGCGCGGCACCGTCAACTCGCGGCTGCGGCGCGCGCTCGACCGGATGAAGGAGGACTCGTGAACGAGCGCGAGATCGAGCAGCGCTCGTGGGAGGTCGTGAAGCGCGCCTACGAGGAGCGCACCCCGCACCCGCGCCGGCGACCAGACCTGCGTCTGCTCGCCGTTGTCGCGATCGTCGCTCTCGGCGTCGTCGCGGCGGCCGTTGCCTCGCCGCCCGGGCACGCCGTCTTCGAGAAGGTGCGCGAGGTCGTGGGCGTGCAGCACGCCGAGCCGGCTCTGTTCTCGCTTCCAAGCCCGGGGCGGCTGCTCGTCGTCTCGACCGAGCACGGCGGCGTCTGGCTCGTGCACTCGAACGGCTTCAAGCGGCGGATCGGCTCCTACGATGACGCGCAGTGGTCGCCGCACGGGCTCTACGTAGTCGTCACGACGGACAACGCACTGCTCGCCATCGACGCGGACGGGGACGTGCGCTGGAGCCTCCCGCGCCGCGACCCCGCGTGGCCCCGCTGGGAGGGCACGCGCACCGACACGCGCATCGCCTACTTCGCGAAGAGCGGCCTGCGCGTGGTCGCGGGCGACGGCACCAGCGACCGGCTGCTCGATGCGTACGCGCTCGCCGTGCCGGCCGCGTGGGATCCCGCGCGGCTGCACACGCTCGCCTATGTCTCGGGCGGCGCGGTGGTCCTCCGGAACACCGACACGGGCAAGGTCGTCTGGCGCGCACCGATCCGCATCCTGCCGGCAGAGCTCGCATGGTCGAGCGACGGCAAGTTACTTGCGGTCCGCGGCGACAAGCGCATCGTCGTGCTCGGGCCCGACGGGCGCACGCGGCGCGTGATCTCGACGCTCGGCTCCCATTTCGCCGGGATGGCGTTCGAGCCGCGCACGCACAGGCTCGCCGTCACGATGCGGTCGACCGGGCGCAGTGAGGTGCGCCAGTTCGACATCGACCATCCGGGAACCGCCCGCCTCCTGTTCGCCGGCCCCGGCGTCCTCGGGGACATCGTCTGGTCGCCCGACGACCGGTGGCTGCTCGTGTCGTGGCCGACTGCGAACCAGTGGGTCTTCCTGCACGGCGCGCGCGTGCGCGCGGTCTCGAACATCCGCGAGCAGTTCCCGCGCGCCGACCACCTCCCGCCGACGCTCTCCCTCGACCAGCGCTGGTGTTGTTAGAGGCTCGACCTCGGCACTGCTCTGTCCTGCGCCCGCCCCGGGCGACCTGCTTGGTCTGAGCCACCACTTGCACGCAGTTCCACATCGAGCCTCTACCGGTTAACCTCGGCCGGTGCCGAAGCCGGGCGACCGCATCCCCGAGGCCACGCTCTTCCTGGGGCCGAACGAGCCCGTGACGATGGCGGAGCTGCTCGAGGACGGGCCGAAGCTGCTCGTGTTCTACCTCTTCGACTGGTCGTCGACCTGAACGAACGAGCTGGAGCTCCTGCGTGACAGGAGAGCGGACTTCGATGCAGTGGGCGTGCAGCCGGTCGGCATCTCCCGCGACTCGCCCTGGTGCCACATCGCCTGGACGCAGGCGCTCGACCTCAACTTCGGCCTGCTCTCCGACTTCAACGGCGAGGCCGTCCGCGCGTTCGGGATCGGCTTCGAGTTCCGTGGGTTCCGCGACGTCGCGCGGCGCTCGGCATTTCTCGTCGGCGGGGACGGCGTCGTCCGTAACGTCTGGTTCTACGAGACCGGTGACGTTCCCGACGTGGACGAGTGGCTCGAGGCCGCCCGCGGGCTGCCGGTCGCGTAGCGCCGGTCACCCGCGGAGATAGGCGAGCACGGCGAGCACGCGCCGGTGATCGTCGGGCGCCGGCGGGATGCCGAGCTTGCCGAAGATCGCATGCACGTGGCCCTCGACCGTCTTCGGACTCAGGAAGAGCTTCTGGCAGATGCCGCGGTTCGAACGGCCCTCCGCCATCAGGCCGAGGACCTCGCGCTCGCGGCTCGTGAGCTCGTCGAGCGGAGTGCGGTCGCGCCGCCGTCCGAGGAGCTGACCGACGACCTCCGGATCGATCGCCGTCCCGCCGCCCGCCACCCGGTGGACCGACTGGACGAAGTCGTCGACTGCCAGCACGCGGTCCTTGAGGAGGTAGCCGAACCCCTCCGGGTGCTCGCTGAACAGCTTGAGCGCATGTTGCGCCTCGACGACCTGCGAGAGCAGCAGAACGCCGACGTCGGGATGCTCGGCGCGGATCTCGACCGCGGCGCGTGCGCCCTCGTCGGTCTGCGTCGGCGGCATCCGGACGTCGACGATCGCGACGTCGGGCTGCCAGGTCGCGACTGCCCGCCGCAGCGACTTGGCGTCGCCCACCTCGGCGACCACGTCGATGCCGTTGTCGACGAGCACGTGCGCGACGCCCTGACGGAGGAGCAGCGAATCGTCGGCGATCACTGCTCGCATGGGATCTCCGCCACGACTCGCGTGCCGACCCCGACCGGCGACTCGACGTGCAGCGAGCCGCCGAGCGCCTCGACGCGGTCGGCCATCCCCTGGAGGCCGGAGCCCGCACCGGCCCGGGCCCCGCCGGCCCCTTCGTCCACGATCTCGAGGAGCAGGACCCCGTCGTCCCGTCGGACCGCGATCGAAACGCTTCGTGCCCGTGCGTGCTTCGCGACGTTGTTCAGCGCCTCGCACGCGACGAAGTAGGCGGTGGCCTCGACCGCCGGCGGGAGGCGCTCGTCGAAGACGTCGAGCGTGACCGGCGTCGCGCTCCTGTCCGCGAGCGCTGCCAGCGCAGCCGCGAGGCCGTACTCCGTGAGTACCGTCGGATGCAATCCGCGCGAGAGCGTCCGCAGCTCCGCGATCGTGGCCTGCAGCTCCTCGACGGAGCCGGCGAGGAGCCGCTCCACCTCGGCGTCGGTGTGGCCGCCCGCGCGACGCTGCGCGGAGCGAAGTGCGAGCGCCAGCGCGAGCAGTCGCTGCTGCGCGCCGTCGTGCAGGTTGCGCTCGATGCGCCGGCGTTCCTCGTCCGCCACGGAGACGAGTCGCCGCCGCGACTCCCGCACCTGCTGGAGCTGCGCCCGCGTCTCGGCGTGCAGGCGCGCGTTCTCGAGCGCGAGGCCCGCGGCCGCGCCGGCCGCCTCGATCAGCACCGGGTCCTCGAGGAGCGACGGGTCGTACGCGATCGCAGCCACCGGCGCGCCGTCGTGCGCGATCCGGGTCACCGTGCGCCGCGGGCTCTCCACCGGCAGCGGCGCCTCCGCCCCTGCGACGTCGACGAACGTGTTCCGGTCGGGCAGCCAGAAGAAGAGCTCGAGCGTCGGATCTGCGAGCGCGCGCGCCATCGCGTCGCGCACACTCGTCGGCGTCGCCGCGGTCCGGTCGAGCTCGAGCACGAGCCCGCTCACCTGCGCTCGTGCGAGACGCGTGCGCAACATCCCGGCGAGCAGCGCGAGAGGCAGCGCGATGAACGCGACGACCTGCCACCAGAAGAGGTACGGGTACGCGAGCGGCTGCTGGTTGACGAACGTGTTCACGTTCTCGTAGACGGCGCGCAGCGCGAGCGCGACCGCAGCCAGCAGCAGCGGCGCCAGCATGCGGCGGGCACGCGGCGTCGCCTCGACGAGACGGCGCACGATCACCGCGATCAGAAGCGTGGCCAGCACGCCGAAGAAGAGGACGGTCTCGGTCTTCTCCAAGACCTCCACGATTTGCGGCTGGTCGTTGAGCTCGATGAGGCTGCGACGCGGCTGCGGCCCCATCTCCAGCAGCGCGCTCAGCCGTCCGTGCAAGACGAGCACGGCGAGCGGGAAGAGAAGCGCCGTCGCGTATCCGACCTTCACGAGCATCCGCGGCCCGCGGCCCTCGGCGCGTCCGGTGGGATAGGCGAGGATGGCGTGCCCGGCGAGCGCGAACCCGAGGTCGCTGAGCAGGAAGAACAGCGTGAAGACCACCGCGTCCTGGCTGTAGCGGAGCTGGCGCGCGAGCAGCACGAAGCCGGCAGCCAACATCAGCGGCCCGAGCCGGTTCGCGGGCCGCCGTAACCAGGCGACGAGGCCCGCGACGACGAACGCCTCGTACGCGACGACCCCGCCGAGCGCCCGGTCGTGCGGTGACAGGCTGTGCACCTGCACGCGGTAGGCGGCGACGCCGAGCGCGACCGCGCCGGCCGCGAGCAGGGCGGCGACGAGGCGCCGGGACCGGACGAGACCCTGCGCGGCAAGGCTCCGATCCGCGCCCTCCTGGGGAAACGCGACCGAGAGCGGCACGGGCTGATGGTCCCACAGCCGTGGGCCGGTGAACAGAGGGTTGACCCTGGTGTGAGTCCCGGGCGCGCCCGCTTACGACGAGGAGCGGCGGGTCGTACGGTCACCGGAAATCCCCCGAAAGGAGTCGGAGATGATCACCAGGATCTCTCTCCTCGCGAGCGCGATCTGCCTCGCACTGACGCTCGTGACCGCGGCCTCGGCCGGACGGGCGAAGGCGCAGGACCGGAAGCTCGTCGCGCAGTACGAGCCGGTCATGCAGTTCGATCCGCTCGAGCAGTTCCGGCCGACGACGGTCGAGCCGTTCATCACCGGCGCGAGCCTCGAGCAGCTCACCGCGTCGGGGACGTGGGAGGTCGTCGCGCCGAACGCGTCGCCCGACGACCTGCCCCGTGAGGGGACCGGGACGTGGCGGCTGAACGAGAACGGGTGCACGCCGAACGCGCCGGTCGGCGGCCTTGCGTGCTACGCCGCAGCGTCGGCGGCGGCGGGCGGCGAGACGAACACCTACGCACGCGTCGTGCACGAGGACGACATGACGGTGCTGGAGTACTGGTTCTTCTACGACGACGACGTGTACTCGTACACCTACCCGCCGAGCGACCTCCTGTGGCAGGCACACGAGGGCGACTGGGAGA
>Ga0075435_100002184_pt1 | contig 12912 bp, 10 predicted proteins | sample RhiMethybrSRZTD4_FD_75302 | JGI IMG/M metagenome (GOLD analysis project Ga0075435, IMG submission 75302) | Populus rhizosphere microbial communities from Tennessee, USA - Rhizosphere MetaG P. TD hybrid SRZTD4 | ecosystem: Host-associated > Plants > Roots > Rhizosphere > Soil | place: USA...
GTCGAGCGCCGCGCCGTGAAAGACAGCGCGATGCGCGCCAAGGCCAGCGAAGTGCACCTGATCGAGGAAGCGATGGCGGCGGCGATCGGCGCCGGGATGCCGATCACCGAAGCGTCCGGCAACATGGTGGTCGACGTCGGCGGCGGCACGACCGACATCGCGGTGATCTCGCTCGCCGGCGTCGTCTACGGCAAGTCGGTGCGCGTGGCCGGCAACGAGCTGGACGACTCGATCATCCAGCACGCCCGCAAGGCCCACAACCTTCTGATCGGCGAGCGCACCGCCGAGCAGATCAAGATCGAGATCGGATCGGCGTACCCGCTCGATCACAAGATGTCGATGGAAGTGAAGGGGCGCCACATCACCGAAGGCCGTCCGAAGACCGTGACGATGGACGACGAGGAAATCCGCAAGGCGCTGCAGGAACCGGTGCGCGCGATCGTCCAGGCCGTGCACGACGCGCTCGAGCGTATTCCGCCAGAGCTGTCGGCCGACATCTTCGACCGTGGGATCATCCTCACTGGCGGCGGCGCGCTGCTGAAGAACCTCGACCGCCGTCTCCGCGAAGAGACCGGGCTGCCGGTGCAGCTCGCCGAGGATCCGCTGTCGTCGGTAGTGCTCGGCGCCGGCAAGATGCTGTCGGACTTCAACCTGCTCCGCCGCATCTCGCTCGACTAGACGACAACCGACGGCACGGACCACACTTCGAGAGGCCCACGAAGAAACGATTCTTCGTGGGCCTTTGCGTTTGCCGGCATGTTTTCGTTCTCCGCGGTTAAGATCTCGGGGTGCCGCGGAACGCCGAAGTCATCCGCCAGTGGACGATCCTCCGCGAGATCGAAAACGCGCGCGCGGCGGGCGCGACGATTGACGATCTCGCGCAACTCTGCGACGTCACCACGCGCACGATCCGGCGCGACCTGGAGGCGCTGCAGGCGGCGGGCTTCCCGCTCTACGACGATCGATCCACCGACGACGGCAAGACGCGCTGGCGTGTGAACGGCCAGGCCTTCAAAGGCCTCGCCGCCGGCATGACGATGGCCGAGCTGTGCGCGCTGTATTTCAGCCGTACGCTGGTCGAATCGCTCTCGGGCACACCGTTCCGCAGCGACGTCGAGCGCGCGTTCGAAAAGTTGACCTCGGCGCTCACGCCGCACATGCGCCAGTTCGTCGATCAGCTGCCGCGAGTGATCGCGACCAAGGCCGATCCGATGCGGCGCCAGGACGACCCGAAACAGCAGGCGATCGTCGCGCGCGCCCTCGAAGCGACCGTCCACCAGCGGCAGGCAACCCTCACCTACTATTCGAAGTCGAGCGACCGGACCAAGTCGTACCTCGTTCACCCGTACCGCCTCGCCTACGCGCAGGGCGGCATGTATCTGCTGGCCTTCGTGCCCGAGTACAGCGAGGTGCGCACCTTCGCGGCCGAGCGCATCCAATCGATCACGCTGCTCGACGAGCGCTTCACGCCCATCGAGGAGTTGCCGGATGCGGCATTTCCGCACTCGCTCGGCGTCCATTCGGGACCGCCCGAGCACGTCGCGGTCGAGTTCGAACCGGTCGTCGCCGATTACCTGCGCGCGCGCGTCTGGCATCCGTCGCAGCAGGTGCGCGAAATCCAGGGAGGCGGGGTCGTCGTGACCCTGCACGTCTGTCTGGATCGCGCGCTGCAAAGCTGGATCCTCAGCTTCGGGCCGTTCGCACGCGTCGTCGCGCCAGAGTCGCTGGCACGCGACATCGCCGGGCAACTTTCCGAAGCCACAGCGAGGTACACCTCATGAGAACGCATGGTCTGTCCACAAAGCCTTCGTGGTTCTTCGTGATTTCGTGTCTTCGTGGCTTCGGCGCCCTTCTGTGCTGCCTGCTGGCGATGACGTCGACATCGGTCGCCGCGACCAAGGCAATCCGCGCCGGCAACGTGGTCGACGGCTCGGGGAAAACGATTGCGAACGCGGTGATCGTCGTCGAGAACGATCGCATCGTGTCGGTCGCGACCGGCGCTCCCCCGCCCGGAGCCGAGGTGATCGACCTGTCGCGCTTCACGATCGTGCCGGGATTGATCGACGCGCACACGCACATGACCTACTTCTGGGACCGCACGCCGGGGACGCGGCCGCTCGGCCAGCCGCGGCGGCCGGCCGGCGTCACCACCGTCCTCGCGGCCGAGAACGCGCGGTTGACGCTGGAGACCGGTGTGACGACGGTACGCGACCTGGGCGCGTCGAACGAAGTCGACTACGCGATGCGCGATCTGATCAACATGGGCAAGATGACCGGACCGCGTATGTTCGTCGCCGGACAGGGATTGTCAGCCGCGCGCGATCGCACGGGGCCGGTGCCGGACATGTATCGCGAGCAGGCCGAGGCGCGCATTGCCGCCGGGTCCGACTGGGTGAAAGTGTACGGATCGCGCGGCAGCTACCAAAGCGTCGATACGACGCAGACGCTCACCTATGACGAGATGAAGGCAGCCGTCGACGCGGCGCACGCGAAGCGCCGGCCGGTGGCGATCCACTCCTATGGGCCGGCCGGCGTCAAAGACGCGGTTCGCGCCGGCGCCGATTCGGTGGAGCACGGCATCGACCTCGACGCCGAGACAATCGCCGAGATGGTGAAGCGCGGCACCGTGTGGGTGCCGACGATCGATCACAACCGCTACTACGTCGACGCGAAAGACGAGTTCGGGTTCGCGCCCGATACGATCCCGCCGCTGCGCGGCTACATCGAGAAGAATCTCGAATCGACGCGGCGCGCCTTCACGGCCGGCGTCAAGATCGCGATGGGCTCGGACGCGGTCTACACGATGTTCGGCCAGAACACGCGCGAGCTCGCGTGGTTCATCAAGGCGGGCATGACGCCGGCGCAGGCGCTCGCCACTGCGACGACGATTCCAGCGGCCATGCTCGGTCACGAGCGCGACCTCGGCGCCGTTGCACCGGGCTACTTCGCCGACCTGGTCGCCGTGGACGGCGATCCCCTCGCCGACATCAATGTCGTCATCGACAAGGTGCGCTGGGTGATGAAAAGCGGCGAGGTCGTCGTCGACCACATCGGGTCAAGCGGGGCAGGCAGGTCGGGCGGGTCGGGCGCCTCTGGCCGGCCGGAACGCCTGGACGAGGCGACACGCTCGGATATCCAGCACGTCGTCGAGCAATTTCTCCTCGACCTGGGTGATCACGACTGGGACAAGGTCGCCGCCGATCTGACGCCGAAAGCAATCGTCATCGTGGCGCGCGATCGGAACGGTGAATGGACCAACAGCTACCAGACCGGCGAAGAATGGCTGGCGGCACTGAAGCGCAATCCGAATCCGGTGACCTTCCGCGAACCGATCACCAACGTGAACGTGACCATCGACAGCGATCGCCTCGCATATCTGCGCGCCGATTTCCAGGTGCTGCGCGACGGCCAGGCGCAGTCGAAGGGCGTCGATCAGTTCACGCTGGTGCGCGAGGGAGGCAGCTGGAAAATCGCCGTCGTCGCCTACACCTCGATGCCCGTTCGGTGATGCGCCTCCTGGCCATCGACATCGATGGCACGCTGCTCGACAGTCGCGGCCGTGTCCCCGATGCGCATCGCGCCGCGCTGGTCGAAGCGGTTGCGCACGGCGTCGAGGTCGCGCTCGTCACCGGACGCAGCTTTCATTTCACGCAGCCGGTGGTGTCGTTGCTGCCGGTGCCGCTGACGCTCATCTGCAACAACGGCGCGGTCGTGAAATCCACCGGCGGCGAGACGCTGATGCGCCACGTCCTCTCGCGCGACGCGGCGCGGCAGGTGCTCGCCGAAACGCGGCATCTCGAGGACAGCGTCGCCATCGTCTTCGATCGTCCGGACGAGCGGCAGATCGTCTTCGAACGGATGGACTGGTCGCATCCACACCGCCGCGGCTACTACGAGAAGAACAAGGCCTACATCGCTGCGGCGCCGGTGCCGCTCGCCGAGATGCTGACCGAGGATCCGATCCAGGTGATGTTCAACGGCAGCGTCGCGCCGATGCGGGCGCTCGCCAGGGCGCTGCGCGCGATGCCGATCGCCGACCAGTTGACGGTGGCGATTACCGAATACGAGGCGCGCGATTTCTCGCTCGTCGACATCAACGGCGCCGGCTGCTCGAAGGGGACGACGCTGGCACGATGGGTGGCGGCGCGCGGCTGGACGGCGGCCGACGTCACGGCGATCGGCGACAACTTGAACGACGTCGAGATGCTCGATTTCGCCGGCACGGCGTTCGTGATGGGCAATGCGGCGGACGCGCTCAAAGCGCGCGGGTACCGGCTCACCGGGTCCCACGATGCGGGCGGCCTGGCGGACGCGATCCACGCCTGCCTGGGGACGGCGAAGCCGTCGCGATGATGTCGCCTCGACACGGTGTGTCAATCGGGCGCCGTGAAACGCGACAAAAGTCCTCCTAGGTTGCGTGCAAAGGAATGGTCTCGCCTGGTTTGCGTGCAATTTGCGCGATTACTGCTGTGGCGTACCGCTTGCTACCTGTTACCGCGTCGGGGCCACGCCTGGGTGGAGCGCCCGGCACGGCTGAATTCGACGCGCCCGGCTGGGAATTGGGGGGTTTCTAGAGCCCTGGCCCTACGGGCCGCGCGTCGGAAACATCAGGTGCCGCGTACCGCGCCGGAAACGCGCCCCGACAGTTCCAAGTCGCAAGTCAGAAGTCGCAAGTCAGTCGCAAGTCCCCCGCCCGTTCGGGGAGGTCCCCTGACGCTCGCACGACGTATCATTCCGTCCGTGCCTCACCCGGAACGGACCCCTCGATCCAGCCCGGCCGCGGCGGCCGGTGCGCCGCCGAAGCCGAAAAAAGCCATGACCCCGGGCGCGTGGGAAGAAGCGCGCGCCCTGATCTGGACCCATCGCAAGCGATTGGCACTCGGCCTGGGCCTGATGCTGATCAACCGGCTCTCAGGCTTCGTCCTGCCGACGACCACGAAATACCTGATGGACGACGTGATCCAGCAGGGCCATTGGGATCTGCTGCCGAAACTCGCGCTCGCCGCCGGCGCCGCCACCGTCGTCGACGCGGCGACGGCGTTCGCCAACTCGCAGGTGCTCGGCGTCGCCGCGCAGCGCGCCATCACCGAGATGCGCAAGGACGTCGAAGCGCACGTGATGCGGCTGCCGATCCGCTACTTCGATTCGACCAAGACCGGAATTCTGATCTCGCGCATCATGACCGATGCGGAAGGGATCCGGAACCTCGTCGGCACCGGCCTCGTCCAGCTCACCGGCTCGCTGCTCACGGCGACGATTGCCCTGGGCGTGCTGCTTTATCTGAACTGGAAACTGACGATGGTCACGGTGGTGATCCTCGGCCTGTTCGGCGGCGGCATGGCCACGGCGTTCCAGCGTCTGCGCCCGCTGTTCCGCGAGCGCGGCCAGATCAACGCCGAGGTCACCGGACGGCTCGCCGAATCGCTCGGCGGGGTGCGCATCGTCAAGTCCTACGTCGCGGAGAAGCGCGAGGAGTTGGTGTTCGCGAAAGGCGCGCACCGGTTGTTCCGCAACGTCGCGCAATCGCTCACCGGCGTGTCCGGCATCACCGCATTCTCGTCGCTGGTCATCGGATCCACCGGCATTGCGATGATGCTGATCGGCGGCAACTCGATCCGCAACGGTTCGATGACCATCGGCGATCTGGTCATGTATCTCTCGTTCACGGCGCTGATGACGATGCCGGTGATCCAGCTGGCGTCGATCGGCACGCAGATGAGCGAGGCGTTCGCCGGCCTCGATCGGATTCGCGAGATCCGCCGCATGGCGACGGAAGATCAGGAGGACGAGAGTCGCGCGCCGCTGCCTGCCGTACGCGGCGAAGTGGAGTTCGACGACGTCACCTTCGAGTACAACACCGATGTGCCGGTGTTGAAGCACGTCTCGTTCAAGGCGCCGGCCGGATCGACGACCGCGCTGGTCGGCTCGAGCGGCTCCGGGAAGAGCACGCTGATCAGCCTGGTGATGACGTTCAATCGTCCGCTCGCCGGACGTGTGCTGGTCGACGGCCACGACCTCACCGCGATCAAGCTGCGCGACTACCGCGAGCACCTCGGCGTGGTGCTGCAGGACAACTTCCTCTTCGACGGGACGATCGCCGCGAACATCGCCTACGCCAAGCCGCACGCGTCGCGCGAGGAAATCAAGGCGGTGAGCCGCATCGCCCACTGCGACGAGTTCATCGAGCAGTTCGAACAGGGCTACGACACGATCGTCGGCGAGCGCGGCGTGCGGTTGTCAGGCGGGCAGCGGCAGCGCGTCGCCATCGCCCGCGCCATCCTCGCCAACCCGCGGATCCTCATCCTCGACGAGGCGACCTCGAGCCTCGACAGCGAGAGCGAGGCGATGATCCAGGACGGGCTCAAGGCGCTGCGCGCGGGACGCACGACGTTCGTCATCGCGCATCGCCTGTCGACGATTCGAAGCGCGGATCAGATCCTGGTGCTCGAGCACGGCGAGATCGTCGAGCGCGGCACGCACGATCACCTGCTGGACGTGAATGGACGGTACCGGCAGCTGTACGACAAGCAGTATCGGTTCGAGAAGGATCGGTTCATCAACCCGGGCGAGGACTTCACGCCGGAGCCGGAGAAGGTCACGGCGGCGGCCAGGGTCAGTACAACGCTGTAACGGGTTCGGCGTTCGGAGTTCGGCGTTCGAGGTTCTCGTTCTGCGGTTGTTGGTTCTTGGTGCTGGGTTCTCGGTTCTGGGTTCTCGGTTCTTTGGTTCTGGTTCTGGTTCTGGTTCTGGTTCTGGTTCTGGTTCTGGTTCTTCCCACAAAAATCAAACGCTCGTGCGCCGGTGATCCCGGCCACACGAGCGTCTCAACCCTTCGCCCTTCTTCCGTACTTCTAACTTCTCACTTCTAACTTCTAACTTTCCACGCGTCAGAACCGGTCGCCGGCACCGCTGGCCATGACGTTCACCTGCTGACGGACGGCGGCGCGGGCCTGGCCGCCAGGGCCGATCAGTTTCGCGCGAACTTCGTACGTGCCGGGGGGCAGGCTGCGGAATTCGAACGTGGTCGTGCGGGCGGCCTTGTCACCCTCCAATTGCATTTCGCTGCTGCGATAGAAGTCAGGCGACTCGGCGACAATTTCGATCGAGCGGTTGTCGGCATCGGCCTCGACCGTCGTGCGAACGACGAGATTGGCCGGCGCGAACGCGACCGCCGGAGAAACTTTCATCGTCATACGTTCGCCCGCGCCGACCGGCAGTGTGGCCGCTACCATCAAGATTCCGAAGAAGCACGCGCGCAACGTCATCGAACCCCACCATCGCAACTGCCGGTGTCGCCAAATTGCCGGAAACCCGAACGCCGGCGGCGTCGTCGCCGCCCTGCGCGGCTTCTGCGGGCACGGTTGTGCAAGCGTCAGACCACAACCGGATCGCACAAAACACACGCGCTGAAGTACGCTGAACGCACTGGAGGCAGAATTCCCGATGCGTCGCCGCGCGAGAGTTGCACTCGCTCTTCCATTTCTGGTGCTGGCCACTACCACTGTGAACGCACAGAAAGGTCTCACCGCACATGTCGACCCGCCGGCGGGCGGTCCGGCGTGGCTTGACGCCTACCGCGCGCCGGCGAGCCGGCTGATCGGTGAAGCGGTCAGCAGCACTTTCGCCTGGGATCGCCTCGCCACCCTGACCGACACGATCGGCAACCGACTGAGCGGAAGCCCGGCGCTGGATCGCGCGATTCAGTGGGCGGTCGCCGAGATGACCCGCGACGGCCTGGACAACGTGCACACCGAACGCGTCATGGTCCCCAAATGGGTGCGCGGCGCGGAGAGCGCCGAGATCGTCGAGCCCGTGCACCATCAGATCGTGATGCTCGGCCTCGGCGACAGCGTCGGTACACCTGCCGACGGCGTGCAGGGCGACGTCCTCGTGGTCCGCAGCTTCGAGGAGCTCGACGCGAAGGCATCAGCGGCGCGCGGCCGGATCGTGCTGTTCAACGTGCCGTTCACCAGCTACGGCGAGACGGTCCGCTTCCGCGCGATGGGACCGTCGCGCGCGGCGCGCCATGGCGCAGTCGCGATGCTGGTGCGCGCGGTCGGGCCGAGCGGGCTGCGCACGCCGCACACCGGCGCCCTCAATTACACGAGCGACGCGCCGAAGATCCCCGCCGCGGCGATCAGCACTGAAGACGCCGATCGCCTGCAACGTATGAGCGATCGCGGCGGACGTGTGGCCGTGCGGCTGAAGATGGAGGCGCACTTCGACGCCGACGCGGCCTCGGCGAACGTCGTCGGCGAGATTCGCGGACGCGAGCGGCCCGACGAAATCGTCGTCGTCAGCGGTCACCTCGATTCGTGGGACGTCGGCGCCGGCGCGACCGACGACGGCGGCGGCTGTGTGGTGACCTGGGAAGCGCTGCGGCTGATGAAGAAGTTGAACCTGCGGCCGCGGCGGACCGTGCGCGTCGTGCTCTGGACCAACGAAGAAAACGGCGGACGCGGCGGCACCGCGTATCGCGACCAGCACCGCGCCGAGCTCGCCAGGCACGTGCTGATGCTCGAGTCCGACGGCGGCGTGTTCCGGCCGCAGGGGTTCGGCTTCACCGGCAGCGACGCCGCGCGTGAAACGGTGAAGACGATCGCGACCTTGCTGAGCGGCATTGCCGCCGATCAGATCAGCCCGGGCGGCGGCGGCGCCGACATCGGGCCGAGCATGCAGGAGGGGCACGTCCCCGGGATGTCGCTCGACGTCGACGGATCGAAGTACTTCCTCATCCACCACACGCAGGCCGATACCGTCGACAAGATCGATCCCGTTGAGATGGCGAAGTGTGCCGCCGCGGTCGCGGTGATGGCCTACGTCGTGGCCGATTTGCCGCAGCGTCTCGGCGAGTAGCCGGTATACTTTTGAGATGCACTTTTATTACCGCCGATCGCCGATCGGGCACCGCCGCCGAGGCACCGGTGTGATCGTCGTGCCGGCCGTTGCCGTGCTGCTCGTTGCCGCCGCGTGTTCGTCGACCTCGGCGCAGCAGACGCGCCGCCCGGCACCGACCGAGGTGGTCGCGACCGTCGGCGCGTCCGAGATCACGCTCGCCGAAGTCGACGACCGGGCCCTCGAACAGCCGGCGCCGGCCGGCGTCAAGCTGTCGCAGGCGCTGTACGACGCACGCGAGGCGGCGCTCGACGACATCATCGCGAACCGCCTGCTCGACGCGGCCGCCAAGGCGCAGGGCGTCGATCGCGCCGCGCTCATCGACAAGGAAATCACCGCGAAGATCTCGCCAGTGTCGGACGCCGAAATCGCCGCCTGGTATAAAGCCAACCAGAACCGCGTCCAGGGCGCGCCGCTCGAGCAAGTGCGGCAGCCGATCAAGAACTATCTCACCCAGGAACGGATGCAGGCGATCCGCGAGCAGTACCTCGACACGCTTCGCGCGAAGACGCCGGTGCGAACGATGCTCGAACCGCCGCGTCAGAAAGTGGCGGCGAACGGCCCCGCCAAGGGATCGGCGAACGCGCCGATCGAGATGATCGAGTTCTCGGATTTCCAGTGCCCGTTCTGCCTGCGCGCCGACCCGACGGTTCAGCAGGTGCTCAAGACCTACGGCGATCGGATCCATTTCGTCTACCGGCACTACCCGCTGCCGAACCATCCCAGCGCCCGCCCGGCGGCGGAAGCCGCAGCGTGCGCGAACGAGCAGGGCAAATTCTGGCCGTACCATGACCGCCTGTTTGCCAACCCGACGAAGCTGAGCGCCGCCGATCTCAAGCAGCACGCCGTCGACCTCGGCCTGAACGCCGCGCAGTTCGACGCCTGCGTCGACTCGCACAAGTTCAAGTCCGAGGTGGATGCCGACGTCCGCGACGGCGAGCAGGCCGGCGTGAACGGCACGCCGGCGTTCTTCATCAACGGCCGGACGATCAGCGGTGCGCAACCCTACGACGTGTTCAAGAAGATCATCGACGAGGAGCTTGCCGCGAAGAAACGCTGAACGGCTCAGGCCGCCCGCTGAATCAGCAATTTAGATTGCCGGTTTCGGTACGCCGCTTGCGAACCGATGCGGTATGCCTATCACTGAGCAATTGACGGCGCAGCTCGACCGCCTCGCGTCCACCGACACCGGCCCGTTTCCCGTCATCAGCCTGTATCTCAACCTCCAGCCGAACGAGCGCGGCCGCGATCAATTCGAACCCTTCCTGCGCAAGGAGCTCGCCGATCGCGTCGCGACTTACCCGGCCAGCGGACCCGAGCGCGAAAGCCTCGACCGCGACGCGGACAAGATTCGCGACTACGTCGGCACCGTCGATGCCTCAGTGAACGGCCTCGCGGTATTTGCGTGCGGCGGCGCCGACCTGTTCGAGGCCGTGCCGCTGGCGGCGCCGATCGACGACCACCGGCTGTACATCTCCGATCAGCCGCATCTCTATCCGCTCGCGCGGCTGCTCGATCAATATCCGCGCTATGCCGCGCTTGTCGCCGACACCAACTCGGCGCGGATCTTCGTGTTCGCGGCCAACAGCGTCGAGCGCACCGAGCAGATCGAGGGCACCAAGACCAAGCATCACAAGCGCGGCGGCTGGTCGCAGGCGCGCTACCAGCGCCACACCGAGAACTTCCACGTGCACCATGTGAAGGAAGTCGTCGATACGCTGGCGCGAATCGTCCGCGAGGACGCCATCCCCACCGTGCTGGTGTCCGGCGACGATGTGGTGCGGCCGCTGCTGCGCGAGCACATGCCGAAGGAGATTGCCGACCGGGTGATCGAAACCGACAGCATGGATATCCGTGCGCCGCAGCACGAGGTGCTGACCGCGACGCTGGCGACCTTGCGCGAGCACGATGCAACGACGGATCGTGAGCGGGTTGACGAACTGATCGGCGCCTACCGCGGCAGCGGCCTCGGGTGCGTCGGCATCGACGCGGTGAAGCGCGCGTTCGAGATGGGGCAGGTCGACGAGCTGATCATCGCCGCGTCACCGCAGGCGCTGGGTGCGACGAAGGGGAAATCGACGAAGCGTGAATCCGCGGAGGCCGCCGATGGCGGCGCCCAGCCGGAGCGCAGCCCGCAGGAACGCGCCGCCGACGAACTGATCGCGCAGGCCCACAACACCTCCGCGAAGATCAGGTTTATCGAGGATCCGTCGCTGCTGGCGCCGATCGGCGGCGTCGGCGCGTTCCTGCGATTCAAACTGTAGTCGCCGATGAAAGGAGTGGGTCGGCCTCGACGGCCGGCCCACAATCAACCTACTTTTTTTCCTTCGTGCCCGACGTGCCGACGGCCTTGTTGGCGTCCTGCGCCAGCTTCAAGTGCTCCTCGAGCGTCGGCAGCGTCTTTCCCGCCCACGCCTTCACGTCGGGATCCTTGCCGGACGTCGATTCCTTCTTGAAGTCGTTCACGTCGGTGCGATGGTCGGCGAGCATGTGCTGCATGTAAGCGCGATCGAACGCCGCGCCCGAGAGCTTCGAGAAGCGATCGTAGGTCGCCTTGTCCTTGGCGTTGAGGTCGGTCGGCAGCGTGATGTTCTTCTGCTGCGCCAGCGACTTCAGCTCGTCGTTGGCCTTGCCGTGGTCCGTGACCATCCGCTGGCCGAACTTCTTGACGTCGTCGCTGGTCGCCTTGTCGGCGGCGAGCTGCCCGAGTTTCACCTCGGCCATGCCGCCTTCGGCGGCCTTGGTCACGAAGGTGTGATCCGCAGTCATCGCGTGGTCCGCGGTTTTGTCGGCCTTTTGCGGCGTCGGGGTTGGCGACTGCGTCGGCGTCGGCGGTTGAGCCGATGCCGACAGCGCCATCCCGAACACGACCGTTCCTGCCAATAGCGTGCGTAACATGAAATACCTCCTCCGAGTTTAGGAGAAAAAACTTCGCAAGCCGGGTGCCACGTTGCACGGTCCGGTTACGGGAAGGACGGTCCGGCTGAAGCCGGACACTACGAACGACGAACGACGCCCCGGCTGAGGCCGGACACTACGAACGTTGGCCGTAGTGTCCGGCTTCAGCCGGACCGTGATCAGCGAAGCAGCGACAGGCCGGTGATGACTGAGGCGGCGATTGAGAGCGCGGTGGCGGCGAGCAGGACGACGGCGACGATCATGTGGTCGCCGCGTTCACGGGTCATCGGGTTGAGAAACGCCGACGCCACGTAGCCGCCGGCGAAACCTCCGAGGTGCGCGTAGTTGTCGATCCCGGGAACGAGGAAGCCGAAGATGAGCGCCTGGATCATCATCGACGTCGCCGCCTGTTTCGCGCCGCTGCTCATTGTGCGGCCGTAATGATAGAGCGCGCCGATCAATCCGAAGGCCGGCGCTGACGCGCCGAGCGTCAGCCCGGCGGCGCGCAGGAACGGCAGGTCGGGGAAAAACGCGCCCGCCAGCGAACTGAGCGTGAAGCCGGCGATGCCGCCGACGACGTAGATGATCACGGTTCGCGCCGGGCCGAACAATTCGATCATCGCCGGGCCCATCTGCCAGACGAAATACATGTTGAAGGCGATGTGCAGCAACCCGGCGTGCAGCCATCCGGCGCTCAACACCGTCCACCAGCGGCCCAGCCCGAAGACCGGTCCGGCGCCGCTTGCGCCGAACACGATCAGCACCGCGGAGTTGGGCGACAGCGCCGACATCAGGCTGCCGCCACCGACCGAGGCGCCCGACATCAGCAGCGTGATCACCCACAGCGTCACGCAGACGCCGACCACCAGCTGCGAAAACGGAAAATCGGCGCCGAGCGCGCGCAGCATCGGGCCGAAACCCCACAGCCCCGGGTTGGACCGGCCGCACGTATAGCACCGGTCGTCGCGCACCCCGACCAGCGATCCGCACGAGGGGCACACCACCGATCCTGATGTTCGACGTTGAAAGGCCATGTCTCCTGCCGTGTGATTGTACCAGTCTACGGGCGGACGATCAGGCCGATGACGATGCCGAAGACGATGTGCGCGACGAGCGCGA
>Ga0075435_100002185_pt1 | contig 12908 bp, 15 predicted proteins | sample RhiMethybrSRZTD4_FD_75302 | JGI IMG/M metagenome (GOLD analysis project Ga0075435, IMG submission 75302) | Populus rhizosphere microbial communities from Tennessee, USA - Rhizosphere MetaG P. TD hybrid SRZTD4 | ecosystem: Host-associated > Plants > Roots > Rhizosphere > Soil | place: USA...
CTAGAGAGCGAACTGCCGGCCGCCGGTGCTATCCGGCAGTCGGCGTGCGTTCGCGCTTGAGGACTCTCCAGGCGGTCGAGGGCAGCGAGCGCAGGCTCATGTAGATCGCGTATCCGGCGAAGAGCCAGGCGAGGCGTTGCCAGTTCACGTGGGGATCGGTTGTCCGCCGGCCGCCGCGCGAATTCCTGCGGCGATCGGTTTGGGCACTGACGCGGCGTTCAGATGTAGCGGTCGAATGGTCCGGCACGCCGACGAACTATGCAACCTGAACGCCACTGATCGGCACAATGGCGGAAGCGCGTTCCCAAGGGTCGGCGACGGATGAGCGTCTTGGTCCGCGACGTTTGATGGCGTCGCTCCTGACTTCGCGCACGCCCGAACTTCGCGTTCGTCAAGGACTTGTGATCGCCGCCCCGACCGATCGGTCGCGCGCCGACGCAGCGTTGGATCCCTCCTTGCACAAAGGCAGGACATGGCATTGTCGCTGGTGTTTACGTCCACATCGCACGCGTCCGATACGCACCGGAGTTCGCGTATCTCAGCCGTGCGGCGCCAGCGCTCCGAATCATGACCGACAATCGCGTAAAAGAGCGGCGCCGCGCTGGCCGTCCGCCCGCCGGCGCTCGTGAAGGAGAAAAGGTCAAGGACTACCCGCAGCTGAGCATCCGGGTTCCGGTCGAGATGAAAGCTCGACTCAACGCGCTGAGCGCCGTCACGGGACTCGCGCAGTGGCGCGTTATTGTCGAGGCGATCGAGTGTTTCCACCACGATCTTCCCCCCACCGACCGCGAGCTCGTCGACGGTCTCAGCGAACGGCTGATGCGCGCCGGCTGATGCCGGTTCTGTAGTACACGGGACGTTCAGCCGAAAACAATAGTGTCAAGATTTGTCAGGTCACGTGGCGCCTGACAGAAAACGTCAGCGGTTCGTCGGGTGCCAACCCTTCTAAATCGTTGATGACGAAGGACCGAGCCCAGGGAAGGTCATGCGGCACGGGCTCTGCTTTATGCTTCGGCTAGAGGACCACAAGGAGTGCTTACGCCCGTGACTGTCCGGAAGGCGCACGGTTTTGCGCTGATCGATTTGATCTTCGTCTGCGGTGTCCTTGGCATCCTGTTCAGCATTGCGATGCCGAGTCTCTTCACCGCCAAGCAGTCTGCCGCCTCGGCGTCCGCCATCGGTTCGCTCCGCGCTATCAACAGCGCGCAGCTCACGTATGCGTTGACCTGCGGCGCCGGCTTCTACGCCCCCTCGCTCACTCGACTCGGAACCTCACCGCCGGCCAGTCCTGTTGGGTTCATCGGCGGCGGGCTTGGCGCTGCAGACACCGTGATCAAGAGTGCGTACGTGATTCAGGTGACGGCCACGCCGTTTGCCGGCGCACCGCCCTCGTGCAACGGCGCCGCTGCTGGAGCCGACGGACAAGGGTTCAAGGCCGCGGCCGATCCGAACGTCGCACAGAACGTGCGATTCCTGGCGACCAACGCCAACAACATGGTGTGGGAGCACACGTCGTCGCTGTGGACCACGATGCCGGAGACCGGCGAGCCGCCGGTCGGCCACATTCTCGGAAAGTGATTCAGCTATAATCGCGTCCCATGTGGACGAAGATGATGTCGGGGCCGCGCAAGAAGGCCCCGAAGACGATTGCGGTGATCGATCCCGACCGCTGTTTCGGCGCGTTTTCGTGCTCGATTTGTCAGGCGGCCTGTCCGGTGGCCGGGTGCATCGTCGAAGAACCGGACCGCGATGGCCGGATGGTGTGCGCGGTTCGCGCCGATCTCTGCATCGGCTGCGGATTGTGCGTCACGCTCGGGAATCCCACCGCCCCCCAGCAGCGTGAGTTCGGCTGCCCACCCGATTACGACGCGATCAACATGATGCCGTTCGAAGACGTCGTCAAGCTCCTGACCGAATCGCCTGCGAGTACCGCGACGGCAGCCGGTGATCAAGCTTCGCCTCGATAAACGCTGAAGCGTCGGTCACGGCGGTCAACGACACGCCGGTTTCGATTCCCAATCCATTCAGCACGTAGATCAGATCCTCGGTGGCGAGATTGCCGGCCGCGCCCGGCGCGTACGGGCAGCCGCCGAGGCCGCCGGCCGAGGCATCGAACGTATTGATGCCGAAGGGCAGCGCGGTGACGACGTTCGCGAGCGCCGTGCCGCGCGTATCGTGGAAATGCAGCGCCACGCGATCGGCCGGCAGCCGCGCCAGCACGGCCTCCAGGACGCGCGGAACCTGACCGGGATGCGCGATGCCGATCGTGTCGCTCACCGACACTTCGAATACGCCGAGGTCGAGGATTCGCGCCGCGACGTCAGCGACGCGGCCTGGCGCCACGTCGCCTTCGAACGGACAGCCGAACGCGGTCGAGAGATACCCGCGCACGCGCAGGCCGGCGTCGAGCGCGCGCGCGCAGACCTGACGGTAGTTCGACAGCGACTCATCGATGCTCTGATTGATGTTCTTGCGGCTGAACGTCTCGGTGGCGGCTGCGAACACGGCGATCTCGGAGACGCCCGCCGCAAGCGCGCGATCGAGTCCCGCCAGATTCGGCACCAGCGCGGTATAGCGGATGGCGGAGGCGCGCGTGATTCCCGCGAACACCTCGGCGGCGTCCGCCATCTGCGGCACCCACTTCGGACTGACGAACGCTGAAACTTCGATGACCGGCAGATTCGCGGCACTGAGGCGATTGACGAACGCGATCTTGTCTGGCGTCGGGATCGTGACGCGCTCGTTCTGAAGACCGTCGCGAGGTCCGACTTCGACGACCGTGACGCGCCGACGGTTTGAATCCATCACGAGAACTCGATCAGCGTCGCGTCGGCCGGCACCAGCTCGCCTTCGCGGCACCGCACGGCGCCGACCGTGCCGTCGGCCGGCGCGCGGACAGGCAACTCCATTTTCATCGCTTCGAGCACCACCACGGTGTCGCCCTTCTTGACGGCATCGCCGGCTTTGACAGGGATCTTGAGGACGGTGGCGGGCATCGGCGCGACGAGCGTCTGTCCGGGCGTCGCGCGCGCGGCACGCCGCCGCGCCGGCTCGTCGGACCGAGCGGCGCGAACCAACCGCGCGTCGCCATCCCAAGGGTCATAGCGGATTGAGGATTGAGGATTGCGGATTGCGGATTGATTGGGGATTGAGGGAGATTGGGTGATTGCGGATTGATTGATGGTGACAGCAATTGCTTCACCCTCGCGGTCGAGAAACGCCGTGTCGATCGACCCGTTGCGAAATGCTTCGGTCGCCAGGACGCGGACGACGAAGGGCACGTTGGTGCGAAGGCCGGCGATGTCGAGCTCGCGAAGCGCGACGATGAGGCGCGCCGTGGCGAGGTCCCGCGTTTCGGCGGTGGCGATCACCTTCGCCATCATCGGATCGTAGTAGATCGACACCTCGCTGCCCGGCGCGACGCCCGAATCGATGCGGACGCCGGGCCATTGCGGCTCGTGGTAGCGAAGCAGCGTCCCGGCTTGCGGCAGGAATCCGTTGGCCGGATCCTCGGCGTAGACGCGCGCTTCGATGGCGTGGCCGCGCTGGTGGATCGCGTCCTGCGTCCACGGCAGCGGCTCGCCCGAGGCGACGAGGAGCTGCGCGCGCACGAGATCGAGTCCGGTGACCTGTTCGGTCACCGGATGCTCGACCTGCAGCCGCGTGTTCATCTCGAGAAAGTAGAACGCTGCGTGATCGGAGCCGTCAGCGGACAAGTCGACGAGGAATTCGATCGTTCCGGCGTTGCGGTACCCGACGGTTCGCGCCGCGGTGACGGCGGCGTCGGTGATGCGCGTTCTCAAGGACTCGCTCAGGATCGGCGACGGACTTTCCTCGATCACTTTTTGATGCCGCCGCTGCACGGAACACTCGCGTTCGTACAAATGCACGACCTGTCCGCGATCGTCGCCGAACACCTGCACCTCGACGTGGTGTGGGCGTTCGACGAGACGCTCGACGTAGAGCGTGCCGTCGCCGAACGCCGCTGCCGCCTCACGCCGCGCCGCCTGGATCGCGTCGTCGATTTCGCCGGCGTCGTGCACGTGGCGCATCCCTTTGCCGCCGCCACCTGCTGACGCCTTCACCAGCACCGGAAGTCCCACGCGACCGATCGCGTCCCTGACACCCGCGTCGGACTGATCGCGAGGCGTTTCGCCGGGAACAACCGGAACGCCGGCGTCCTGCATCAAACGCCGCGCCTCGATCTTCGACCCCATCCGGGCGATGACGTCGGCCGGCGGACCGACGAACGTCAGTCCGGAATCGGCGCAGGCCTGCGCGAAGGCGGCGTTCTCCGACAGAAAGCCATAGCCGGGATGAATCGCGTCCGCTTGTGACTGCCGCGCCGCTTCGATGATCGTCGGGATCGACAGGTAGCTCTGGATCGCGGGCGCGGGACCAATGGGAAGCGCGCGGGTGGCGAGACGCGCATGCGGCGCGCGCGCGTCGGCATCCGAGTAGACGGCTATGCTCTCGATTCCGAGCTCGCGGCATGCACGGATGATGCGAACCGCGATCTCACCGCGGTTCGCGATCAGCAGTCGCTGGATCATCAAACTCTCCGTGTCCTCGGTGTCCTCCGTGGTGGAGAGTTTAGGCGTGCCATGACGGCTTCCGCTTTTCGAGGAATGCGCCGAGGCCTTCCTGGCCTTCCGCCGAGACGCGGCGCGTTGCGATGGCTCTCGCCGTGATAGTCGCCGTCTCGCCGATTGCGGAGTCCCACACGCGCTGAATCAGCGCTTTCGCGGCGGCAACGGCTTCCGGCCCGGCCGTGAAGACTTCCTGCACGTAGCCCGCGACGGCCGCGTCGAGCTCGCCGGCCGGCACCACGGCGTGGACGAGACCAATCTCCTTCGCACGCGATGCGGTGAACCGGGCGCCGGTGAGAAACAGCTCGCGTGCCGCCGACCGGCCGATCTTGGCCAGCGCGAACGGCGAGATGACTGCCGGGATGATCCCCAGCTTCACTTCCGTGAATCCGAAGACCGCATCGTCGCTCGCGACCACGATGTCGCAGACGGCGGCGAGCCCGGCGCCGCCGCCGAGCGCGGCGCCCTGCACGCGGCCGATGACGGCGAGCGGCAGCTCGTTGATGGCCGAGAACATTCGCGCCGCCGCCATCGCGTCGCGCAGGTTCTCTTCTTCAGTGTAGTGGACCGTCTTCGACATCCAGGCGACGTCGGCGCCGGCACAGAACATCTTGCCGGCGCCCGCCATCACGACCGCGCGCAACTCGCGCCGTTCGGCGGCCTCGCGGGTGTGCGCGGCCCACTCGGTCAGCTCGGCGATCACCTCTTCGTTGAAGGCGTTGCGCACGTCGGGACGATTGAGCGTGAGGCGCTCGATCCCATTCTCGCGCGCGGTGGTCAAGAACTTGTACAAAGCGTCCTTCGTGTCTTCGCGCCTTCGTGGTGTGCCGGTGCGGCGTCTCTTCGTGCTCTTGCGTGTGTCACATCCGGAAGACTCCGAATGCGGCGTCGGGAATCGCAGCGTTGTAGGCCGCTGACAGGCCGAGGGCGAGCGATTGACGCGTCGCCGTCGGTTCCAGGATCCCGTCATCCCACAGCCGTGCCGTCGAGTAGTAGGGGGATCCCTCGTTCTCGTACTTGTCGAGAATGGGCTGCCTGATTGCCTGCTCCTCGTCGGGCGCGAGCACTTCACCGTCACGCGCGAGCTGATCGCGCTTCACCGTCGTCAGAACCGCCGCCGCCTGCGGCGCGCCCATCACCGAGATGCGCGCATTGGGCCACATCCACAGAAATCGCGGCTCGTAAGCGCGGCCGCACATCCCGTAATTGCCGGCGCCGAACGATCCGCCGATGATGACGGTGAACTTGGGGACGACCGAGTTCGCCACCGCATGCACCATCTTCGCGCCGTCCTTGGCGATGCCGGCGCGCTCGTACTTGCTGCCGACGATGAAGCCGGTGACGTTCTGCAGGAAGATGAGCGGGATGCCGCGCAGGTTGCACAACTCGATGAAGTGCGTCGCCTTCAGGGCCGACTCGGAGAACAGCACGCCGTTGTTGGCGATGATGCCGACGAGAAAGCCGTGAAGCCGTGCGAAGCCGGTCACCAGCGTCGTGCCGTAGCGCTCCTTGAACTCGTCGAACCGCGAGCCGTCGACGATCCGCGCGATGATCTCGTGGACGTCGTAGGGCTGGCGGATGTCGGCGTTGACGATGCCGTCGATCTCGGCCGGATCGTAGCGCGGCTCTTCGGGCGCCGTCATGTCCGCCGGCAATTGCTTGCTGACATGGAACGACTCCGCAGCGATGCGGCACATCTCGAGCGCGTGCTCGTCGTCCTCGGCGAAATAGTCGGCGACGCCCGACACGCGCGTATGCACGTCGGCGCCGCCGAGATCTTCAGCGCTGACTTCTTCGCCGGTGGCGGCTTTCACGAGCGGCGGGCCGCCGAGGAAGATCGTGCCGGTGCCTTTGACGATGATCGTGACGTCGGACATCGCCGGGACATAGGCGCCGCCGGCCGTGCACGAGCCCATGACGGCGGCGATCTGCGGAATCCGCTCGGCCGACATGCGCGCCTGATTGAAGAAGATTCGGCCGAAGTGATCGCGGTCCGGAAAGACTTCCGCCTGAAGCGGCAGAAACGCGCCCCCGGAGTCCACCAGATACACGCACGGCAGGCGGTTCTGCTGCGCGATCGTCTGCGCCCGCACGTGCTTCTTCACCGTGATCGGAAAGTAGGTGCCGCCCTTCACCGTTGCGTCGTTGGCGACGATCATCACCTCGCGGCCCGACACGCGGCCGATCCCGGTCACGATTCCCGCTCCCGGTGCTTCGTCGTCGTACATCCCGGTGGCGGCGAGCGGTGAAAGCTCGAGAAACGGCGCCCCGTGGTCGAGCAGCCGATCGATGCGGTCGCGCACTGGCAGCTTCCCCTGCTCGCGACTCCGCTGCAGGTATCGGGCGCCGCCGCCTTCACGCGCGCGCGCCAGCCGATCGCGCAGCTCGGCGACGAGTTGCTCCATGCGCTGCCGGTTGGTCTGAAACGTCGGGTCCGCGGGATTGATGTGCGACTCGAGTGTTACCATCCACAGCAATCCGTCTTGTAGCCGCAGGAAGGGCAGCGCCAGACGGCGTGCATGCGGTACATTTCGGCCTGACCGCAGCGCTCACAAATCATCGCGTCGGCGGCGTTCGTAGGCATGCGCCCGGATGCCGCAGTCGTCGTCGGCGCCGGACGCTGATCGTCGCGCGGGCGCGGCGGCGTCGGTTCGGACATGCGGCGATTATGGCATGGATTGACGAACAGCTCGTCGCGCGCGGCATTCGCGATGCGCGCGTTCTCGACGCGATGCGCCGCGTCCCTCGACACGAATTCGTCCAGCAGGATGTGCAGCCTCTCGCCTATGCCGATCGCGCGCTGCCCATCGGCGATGGGCAGACGATCTCACAACCGTACATGGTGGCGGCGATGACCGAAGCGCTGCGTCTCGTGGGACACGAACGTGTACTTGAAGTCGGCACCGGCTCGGGATATCAAGCGGCCATTCTCGCGGAGCTGGCGCGCGAGGTCGTGAGCATCGAACGGCGGCCCGAGCTCGCCGAGGCCGCGCGCGAGCGCCTCGCCCTGCTCGGCTATTCCAACGTACGTGTCATCGTCGGCGACGGCAGCGTGGGCTACCCGGACGGCGCCCCGTACGAAGCGATCCTCGTCGCCGCGGCCTCGCCGCGCGTGCCGGAATCGCTCAAGCATCAGCTCGCTGACGGCGGCCGGCTTGTCATTCCTGTTGGCTCGCCCGAGGAGCAGCGGCTGACGGTCGTCAACCGCGAGGGGGCCAGCTATCTCGAATCGGTCCACGAAGGCTGCGTCTTCGTCCCATTGGTTGGCGCCGAAGGGTGGCCCGAACCAAGTTAAGGAGCCGTCGCCGGTCTAACGCCATAAAGCCGTAGGGGATACGGCTACCTCGGCGGGGCGTTCCTGCTGTAATAAATGAAAACGCGAAGCACGGTTGTGTATTGACACGTTGCGCGTTTTTCATACATTCTGTCCGCTATGAGTCTGAAACGCAAAAGGCGAGTGCTTGCGATAGACGACGAACCCGCGATGACGGAGTGGCTGAAGATCCTGCTGGAACACGCCGGTTACGAGGTTCGAACCGCGCTGATTGGGACGCGCGGCGAAGAGCTCTTCAAAACGTGGCGGCCCGACTCAGTCATCACCGACATGATGCTGCCCGACGTCGACGGCATCGAGCTCGTTCGCAAATTCAAGCAGCTCGATCCCGAGGCCGAGGTGATCGTCATCACCGGCCAGGGAAATATCCCGCGCTCCGTCGAGGCGGTGAAGGCCGGCGCCTTCGACTTTCTCGAGAAGCCGGTCGACGCCGAACGGCTGCTCGACAAGCTCGAAAAGGCGATCAAGCAGAAGACGCTCATCGACGAGAACGAGCAGCTCAAGCAGAAGCTGCAGGACCGCTACAAGTTTCAGAACGTCATCGGCAAGAGCAAGAAGATGCAGGAGCTCTTCGAGCTCATTGAAAGCGTCGCGGCGAGCGAAGCGAACATCCTTATTCAAGGCGAGAACGGCACCGGCAAGGAGCTGATCGCCAACGCCATTCACTACAACAGCAAACGATCCAAGGGTCCTTTCATCAAGATCAACTGCGCGGCGATTCCGAAGGACCTCATCGAGTCGGAGCTCTTCGGCTACAAGAAGGGCGCCTTTACCGGCGCGACGATGGACAAGGAAGGCCTGTTCGAGATGGCGGAGGGCGGCTCGCTGCTGCTCGATGAAATCGGCGAGATGCCGCCCTACCTGCAGACCAAGCTGCTCCGCGTGCTGCAGGAGCGCGAATACCGGCCCATCGGCAGCGACCGCATCGTCCACGTCGACTTCAGGCTGATCTGCGCGACCAACATCGATCTCGATGCCGCCCTGCGCGACGGCAAGCTGCGCGAAGATCTGTACTTCCGCATCAACACGATCACGCTCCGCGTCCCGCCGCTTCGCGAGCGGACCGAGGACATTCCGCTGCTCTGCGACTACTTCCTCGACAAGTTCCGGCAGCGCTACCAGAAGAACGTGAAATCGCTGGCGCCGTCGGTCTACCACCTGTTGATCCGCAATCGCTGGCCGGGGAACGTGCGTGAGCTCGAAAACGCGATCGAGCGCGCCGTGCTCGTGGCCAAGGGTACCGAGATCGCCGTCTCCGATCTGCCGGAGTCGATTCGAGAGGAATCGACCAGCGCGACCGACTTCGTCATCCCGCCGCATCGGACGCTGGCGGAGATCGAGAAGATGGCGATTCTGCAGACGCTGCAGCGCACCAACTGGAACAAACAGGAAGCGGCGCAGATCCTCGGCCTGTACCGGCCGACGTTGTACAGCAAGATGAAGAAGCACGACATCCGCGACGCCGGGAAGGCGGCGCGGACGAGCACCACGACGAACACCACGACGTCGACGCCAGCCTCGACTTGACGTATGGCGATACCGCGGTGAAGCTCGAGCACTAGAACGAACAGCCTCGATGGGCAGCGGGTCTTGCCGGCATCACCGCCTCGCGTCAAACCGCGGGCTCGGCGTCTCGAAACCTGACGTCGGCTCGCGGACGAGATGTGTCAGTTGCACCGGCAGTGCTCGGAAACAGCCCACCTCTGCTCATCTTCGATCGGTCGCACGTCGTGGCACACAACTTGAACCTTTTCACATCCTTGGAGGTGGCGCTCGTGGGCGACAGAACTGTAGCGGCAACCATCATCGGGGCGGTGATCGGAGGAATGGCTGGGTATCTGTTTTTCACGGACCGCGGCCGCGAACTGCGGCGCCAGATCGAGCCGGCGCTCGATGACATCGCGCGGGAACTGAACAGCTTCCGCGGGACGGTTCAGCGCGCCGCCGGCGTGGCCAGCGAAGGCTGGAAGCTGTTGAACGAGACGCTCGGCGACGGCGAACAACAGGCGCCGCGTTATCCCGGATCACACCAAACATCACCTTTCTGAGGCGGGAAATGGCTGCGGAACTAGGAACGACGAATCTGTTACTCGGCATCATGGCGGCGGTGAGCGTGCTCGAAGCGCTCGCGATCATCGGACTCGGCATTGGCGGCTTGATGCTCTACCGGCGCGTGATGGAACTCGTCAACGGTCTCGAGGCGCGTCAGATTGCGCCCGCGATGGGACGCGTGAACGCAATTCTCGAGGATGTCCAGGCGGTGACGGCAAGGGTCAAGGAAGAAACCGAGCGGGTCGATCAGGCGATTCACCGCACGATCGATCGCGTCGACGACACCGCGGATCGCGTGCGCTCGAACGTGCGCGAGAAGACGAGCCGCGTGATCGGCTTCGTCCGCGGACTGCGCGTCGCGATGGAGTCGATGCTCCACTCGCGAGCGGCATAGAACGTGTTAAGTCTGAGGTCTGAAGCCAAGAACTCGAAACAATCCCGAGGAGGAGACATGGCAGACGGATACGATCGCTTTGAGAATGAGGGCAGCGGCGGCGGCAGCTTCGTGATGGGCCTGTTGACGGGAACCGTGCTCGGCGCGGGCCTTGGCATGTTGTTCGCCCCGAAGTCCGGATCGGCGCTGCGCAACCAGATCTCCGAGCAGGCCGGCAATATCGCCAACCAGGCGTCGGACGGGTACCGCCGCGCGTCGGAGACAGCAGGCGACTGGGCCGATCGCGGCCGCGAGATGTATGACAAAGCGCGCGACGCGGTGAGTCGAGGCGCGGAGGAGGCGCAGCGCTACGTACGCGACGCGGCGAACACGGTGAGCGGCAGCACCCCCGCGACGTCGAGCACGTCTGCCAGTACGTCGGGTTCGAGCTACGGCGCGGGATCGTCTTACTCGAGCGGACCAACGTCGAGCGACAGCATGCGCGGCAGCTCGTCCGAGTCGACGCCGCGGCCCGCGGCCCCGCGGCGCACGTCGTAAACGCCATGACGGCGACCACCGCCCGCACGGTCGCGAACGTCGTGCTCGTATCGGTGGGCCTGGCGGCGGGGTTCGTAATCCTTACGAACCCGCCGCTGCGTCGTCTCGCCCTTCGCGCGACGGGGCTGTGGCTCGGTGCGATCGTGCCGGCGTACCTCGTTGACCAGACCAAGCGCGCCTGGTTGGAGTCGGGTCGGGCCGCCTGAGATAATTAGCGGCGTGCCCGGCGCTGCCACGGTTCGCGCGATCGGGCAGCGCGGCCGTTCCGTTGCGCTGCTCACGGCCCAGTCCTTCTGGCGCGGTTTCGAAAGCTTTTACAACAGCGACAACCTCACCTACGCCGCATCGATCGCCTACTATTCGCTGCTCTCGCTGTTTCCGTTCTTCATGCTCGCGCTGGCGCTGCTCGGGCGTCTGGCGAAGGATCCGCACGACCGCGCCGCGGTGCTCGAGTTCGTCCTCCGCTACTTTCCGGCTCAGTTCGAGTTCATCACCAAGCAGCTCGATTCGTTCGACCGCAACGCCATCACGATCGGCGTCGCCGGGACGATCGCGCTGGTGTGGGGGGCACTCGGCTTTTTCGGCGCGATCAGTACCGCGGTGAACTATGCGTGGGGCGTCGAGAAGCAGCGCAGTTTCTGGAAGCACAAGCTGGTTTCGTTTCTGATGCTGATCGTCGCGGGGTCGATTCTGATCGTCGCGATGATGCTGGTCAGCGCCGCGCAGGTCGTCGGCGCGACGTGGTTTGCCGGCGTGCTCATACACTTCCCGGGCCTCGCCGTGCTGCGCGGCTTCGCCGTCCGCCACGGCACGACGCTCCTCTTCATCGTCGTGGTCGGCTTCGTGTACTACTTCGTGCCCAACGCCAAGGTCCGGTTTCGCGATGTGTGGATCGGCGCCGTCGTGACCGGCCTCCTGTGGAAAGGCGCTCTCGAAGGATTCTCTTGGTACATTCACGACATGACGCGCTTCACGCGCGTCAACGGGTCGATTGCTGCCGTCGTCGTGTTCCTCGTCTGGGTTTACGTGCAGGCCGTGATTCTGCTGTACGGCGTCGAGTTCACCGCCGCGTACGCGCGCCTCCGGCGCGGCCGCCCGCCGGAAATGCCCGCGGCGCCGGCTCCGCGTGTCTGACCGGGCGGGAAGGGCAGGATGGGTCGTGGCGCTGTCCGGCTTTCGCCGGACCGCGCCGACCCTGGCGATCGTCGCCGCGACGTCGGTCACGGCGCTCGCGATTCAGATGGTCTCGGTCACCGATGAAATCGCCATCGGGAAGGAGGCCCAGAGCGAAATCCGGCGGAAAACTCCGGAGTTGACCGACGCGACGGTTCGCGCGTATGTCTCGCGGATCGGTCGGCAGCTCGCCGCGCACGCCCGCGGCGCGAAGTATCCGTACAGCTTTTCGGTCGCGAACTATCGCGAGATCAACGCCTTCGCGCTGCCGGGCGGACCGATCTGGGTCAACCGGGGCGCGATTCAGGCGGCAGGGAACGAGGCGCAGCTCGCCGCCGTCCTCGCGCACGAAGTGGCGCACGTCGCCGAGCGCCACTCCGCGCAGCAACTCTCGAACGCGATGGTCACGAACCTGGGCTTGAATCTGCTGGGCGCGCTGCTCGGCAACAGCGGCGGCGCGGCGGCGGCCAACGTCGCCGCGCGCTACGTGGCGAGCGGCGCGTTCCTCAAGTTCAGCCGCGATGACGAGCGGGAAGCGGATCGAATCGGGGCGCAGATCATGGCGCGAAGCGGCTGGGATCCGCGCGGCATGATCGAGCTGCTGCAGACGATCCGCGAACAGGAGAAGCGCGATCCAAGTTCTGTCGAAGTGTTCTTGTCGGATCACCCCTCGTCATCGGAGCGCATCGCCCGGCTCCAGCAGACACTCCGGCACGGTAAAGGCAAACGCGACAGCCCGCAGTTCCAGACGATACGCGCCAGGCTCAGGACTCTGCCGCCCGCGCGATCGATGAAGTAGGCGGACGCTCATGGTTCGACAAGCTCACCA
>Ga0075435_100002186_pt1 | contig 12901 bp, 7 predicted proteins | sample RhiMethybrSRZTD4_FD_75302 | JGI IMG/M metagenome (GOLD analysis project Ga0075435, IMG submission 75302) | Populus rhizosphere microbial communities from Tennessee, USA - Rhizosphere MetaG P. TD hybrid SRZTD4 | ecosystem: Host-associated > Plants > Roots > Rhizosphere > Soil | place: USA...
TGGAGATCAACGACCTTCGGGTGGACTACGGAGTCGGTGAGGGGAGGGTGCACGCCGTGGCCGGCGCGGACCTGGTGCTCCACTCTGGTGAGGTACTCGGCCTGGCCGGGGAGAGCGGCAGCGGCAAGTCCACGCTGGCGTACTCGGCGCTGCGGCTGTTGCGGCCGCCCGGGCTGATCGTCGGCGGCGAGGTCCGCTACCACCTCGCGCCCGGGCAGTCCGTGGACCTGCTCACCGCCGACGAGGAGCAACTGCGCCGGCTGCGCTGGGCGCACATCGCGGTGGTGCTGCAAAGCGCGATGAACGCGCTCAACCCGGTGCTGCCCATCGGCGTGCAGCTCACGGACGTGCTGCGGGCTCACCGGCCGGGGATGGAGCGGGACGCCGAGCAGGCCCGCGCGGCCGAACTGCTGGACCTGGTCGGAATCTCCGCCGACCGGATGTCCGGCTACCCGCACGAGCTGTCCGGCGGCATGCGGCAGCGGGTGATGATCGCCATGGCCCTGGCCCTGGAGCCCCGCATCGTCATCATGGACGAGCCCACCACCGCCCTGGACGTGGTCACCCAGCGGGAGATCCTCGAAGAGCTGATCGCGCTGCGGGAGCGGCTCGGCTTCGCCGTGCTGTTCATCACGCACGACCTGTCGCTGCTGGTCGAGGTGACCGACTCCATTGCCGTCATGTACGCGGGCCGGATCGTGGAGCGGGCGGCAGCGCGTGCCCTGTTCCATGCCCCCCGCCACCCCTACACCCTGGGGCTGCTCAACTCGTTCCCGCCGTTGCACGGCGCGCACCGGAAGATGACGGGAATCCCTGGTTCACCGCCGGACCTGCGGGCGCTGCCGGGCGGCTGCGCCTTCCACCCGCGGTGCGGCTACGCGATGGACCGGTGCCTGACTCAGACACCGCCCCTCGTGCCGCTGGCCGGCCAGGAGGGCCGGCTGGCCGCCTGCTGGCTGCAGGAACCCGGCGTGCCCCGGCCGCCGGAGCTTGCCGCGGCCGAGCCGGGCACGGCCGGCGCCCCGCTGGTGGCCAGCGGGGCAGCGGACGAATCAGGGGGAACGCGATGACCCCGCATGGCCAGGCAGGGGCGCCCGCAGGGGCCGCGCCCGTGCTGCTCGAAGCCCGCCAGCTCACCAAGCACTACCACGTGCACGGGAGGCGGCGGTCCAGGCCGGGCAGCCGGCTGGCGGTGCACGCGGTCGAGCGGGTCTCGCTGGCGCTGCCCGCCGACGGCGTCACCGCGGTGGTCGGCGAGAGCGGCTCCGGCAAGTCCACTCTCGCCCGGATGCTCGCCAGGCTGGTCCCGCCGACCTCGGGCCAGATCCTCCTCGACGGGCGCGAAGTCCCTGCCTCGGCCAAGGGCAGGCGCGAGTACACCCGCGACGTGCAGATGGTCCTCCAGGACCCGTTCTCCTCCCTCAACCCCGTGCACGACGTGCGGTACCACCTGACCAGGCCGCTGATCGTGCACGGGACCGCCCCGCGCGGGTCCTTGGACGAGGCCATCGCCGACCTGCTGACTCGGGTGGCGCTCACCCCGCCGGCCGGATTCATCGACAAGTACCCGCATGAACTCTCCGGCGGCCAGCGCCAGCGGGTCGCCATCGCGCGGGCCCTCGCCGCGCGCCCCCGGATCCTGCTGGCCGACGAGCCGGTCTCCATGCTCGATGTCTCCATCCGGCTCGGGGTCCTCAACCTGCTCGCCGACCTGCGGAGCCAGAACCATCTGGCGATCCTCTACATCACCCATGACATCGCCTCAGCCAGGTACCTGGCGGACACGATCATGGTGATGTACGCAGGCCAACGGGTGGAATACGGCCCGGCCGCCAGGGTGACGGACGAGCCGGCCCACCCCTACACCAGCCTTCTCCTCAACGCGGCTCCCGACCCGGGCCGGGCCGGGCCGCCCGTCCTTGCCGCCCGGGGCGCTCCGCCGAGCCTGGTGAGCCCGCCGAGCGGCTGCCGTTTCCATCCACGGTGCCCGCATGCCATGGCGGTGTGCGCCGAGCGCGTGCCACCGGAAATCGAGGTCTCCGCGGGTCACGCCAGCGCCTGCTGGCTGCATGCGACCGGCCTGACTGCGGCGGAATCCCGCCCGCTGGCCGGGCGTGCCGGGGACCTCGTTTCTTCCCGCGCAGCACCTGACCAGGGAAAGGAGACGTGATGCAGCGGAATACCGGCTAGTGGGCGCGGCTCACGGCGCGCCGCAACACACGACTCGCTTCACCACGGGCGGGCACAGCCCCGGCCGGCCACCACCACCCTACTGACAACGAACCCACCACGGTCGCATACAACAAGGCCGGCGACGAGCCGGCCGGGTACATCGGAGTTTAGGCAATGAAACAAACAATCTTGAAGAGCGTGGCCGCCGCAGGCATTCTCGCTCTTGGCATCACGGCGTGCGGCACCTCGAGCTCCTCGAGTCCCACGCAGGCCAAGACCGGCAAGCCGCTGGTCATCGAGAGCACGCCGCTCTCCCCGATGACCGACAACTTCAACCCGCTCTCGTCAACGTCCACCGGTTTCCTGACCAACTCGGTCGCGCTGTACAACGAGCCGCTGTACATCTGGAACTACCTGCGGCCCACCGACCCCGGGATCCCCGAGCTCGCGTCCGGGCAGCCCACGTTCTCCAACGGCGGGAAGACCCTGACGATCCCGGTCCGTTCCGGCGTCAAGTGGAACGACGGCAAGCCGTTCAGCGCCAGCGACGTCGCCTTCACGTTCAACATGATCAAGGCGCACCCGGCGCTGTTCACCTCCGGTGCACCGGTCGTGACCAGCGCCTCGGCGACCAGCCCGACGTCGGTGACGCTCAACTTCGCCACTCCCCAGTACGCCAACCTGTTCCTCATCGGGCAGGTCTACATCGAGCCCCAGCACATCTGGTCCAAGGTCAGCAACCCGGTCACCTACGCCGACCCCAAGCCGGTCGGGACCGGCCCCTACATGCTGGACAAGTTTTCCCCCCAGGGCTACACGCTCAAGATCAACCCGCTGTTCCGCAACAAGAGCTCCCTGCACGTGCCGGAGATCGACTTCCCGTCGTACAACACCAACGCCAACCTGGTGCCCCCGATCCAGAGCGGCTCAATCGACTGGGCAGGCAACTACGTCTCCGACATCCAGGGCAACTACCTGTCCAAGAGCCCGCACAATCACACGTGGCTCTCCGGCGAGCCTTACTTCAGCGCCAACAACGTGGTGTCGCTGTTCGTCAACACCACCAAGGCTCCGCTGAACGACCCGGCCGTGCGCCAGGCGATCAGCTACGGGATCAACCGCCAGCAGCTCTCGACGCAGGCCGAGACCGGCTATGAGATGCCGGCCTCCTCCACCAGCGGGCTGATGCTGCCCGCCAACAGCGCCTACCAGGATCCGGCGCTGACGAACAACCTGCCGGCCACCGGCGACGCGGCCAAGGTGGCGTCGATCCTCACGGCCGCCGGCTGGGCCAAGGTCAACGGCAAGTGGACCAAGAACGGCAAGACTCTTGCGTTCAAGATCTCCGACCCGATTCCCTACAGCGACTACTACACCGCCGACCAGCTCATCGCGCACCAGCTCAACGCGGTCGGCTTCGACGTGACGGTGGATGGCATCGGAAACCCGAGCGTCTGGGCCGAAGACGTCACCAACGGCACCTTCGATACCACGATCCGCTGGTCCAACCAGGGACCGACGCCTTACGTCTTCTACTCCGGGTGGCTGGACAACAGGCTGAGCGCCCCGGTCGGGAAGCCGGCCACCGGCGACTTCGGCCGCTTCTCCAACTCTGCCGCGCAGGCAGCGCTGCTCCAGTACGAGGGTTCCGGCAACGCCACCGTGCAAAAGGAGGCCATCACCAAGCTGCAGCAGATCATGACCAGCCAGGTCCCGGTCGTTCCGCTGCTGTACGGCGGCGCGTGGGCCGAGTACTCGACCCGGAACTACACCGGCTGGCCCTCGGCGGGCAACCCGTACATGACCCCGGTGCCGAACACCCCCTACCTGGAGTACACGGTTCAGCAGCTTAAGCCGAATTCCTGACCAAATGACAACCCAGATATCCGGGGAGCGCAGCCAGCTGGCTGCGCTCCCCCTGGAGGACAAGGTCGCCCTGCTGACCGGCGCGGACAGCTGGCGGATCCCCGGGTGCGACACCCTCGGGCTGCGCCCGATGATCACCTCGGACGGGCCGTCCGGGGTACGCGGCACCGCGCTGGACGAGGGCAACCCGTCCAGCTGCCTGCCCTGCCCGTCCGCGCTCGGCGCCACCTGGGATCCCGGGCTGGTCCGCGAGCTTGCCGCGGCGCTCGGCGCCGAGGCGCGCGGCAAAGGCGTGGACATCCTGCTGGCCCCGACGATCAACCTGATGCGGACCCCGCTCGCCGGGCGCGGCTTCGAGTGCTTCTCCGAGGACCCGGAGCTGACCGCGCGGATCGCGGTCGCCTACGTGACCGGCGTCCAGTCGGCCGGGGTCGCGGCCACGGTAAAGCACTACGTCGGCAACGACTCGGAAACCGAGCGGTGGACCTACGACGCCCGCATCGCCGAACGGGTCCTCCGCGAGCTGTACCTGGTCCCGTTCGAAGCCTGCGTCCGGGAGGCCCGTGCGGCCGTGGTGATGGCCGCGTACAACGTGGTCAACGGGAGCAGGATGACCGAGCACACCCGGCTGCTGCGGTCTGTGCTCAAGGGCGAGTGGGGATTCGGCGGGCTGGTCACCTCGGACTGGGACGCCACCCGCAGCACCGTGGCCACCGCGGTAGGCGGGCTGGACCTGGCCATGCCCGGGCCCAACAGGTTCTGGGGCGCGGCGCTGGCCGAGGCGGTCCGGGCCGGGCTGGTGACCGAGGCGATGGTAGACGACAAGGTGGCCCGGCTGCTCGCCGTGGCCCGCCGGGTGGGGGCGCTCAGCCAGTACCCCCGCAGCAGCGCCGATGGCGGTGCGGCCGCCGGCAATGGCGACGGGCGGCCCGCGCGGGTCCCCGCGACCCTGCTCCGCCGGGCCGTGGCCGCTTCACTCGTGCTGCTGCATAACGATGGCGCGGTGCTCCCCGTGGACCGGGCGGGCATTCGCCGCGTCGCGGTGATCGGGCCGAACGCGGTGCGTCCGGTGATCCAGGGCGGCGGCAGCGCCCGGGTCATCCCCGCGTCCGCGCCGGCACCGGTCCGGGCGCTTCGGGAGGCCTTCGGCGGCGAAGTCTCGGTGACGACGGCGCCGGGGTGCCGGACCTGGCAGGGCGTGCCTGAGCCGCCGCATGGCTCGGTCACCGACCCGGTCACCGGCAGGCCGGGCGTGCGCCTGGAGTTCAGCACCGCGGGCGGCGAGGTGTTCGCCAGCGAGCACCGAACGGCGACGGCGCTTGCCTGGTGGGACGGGCTCCCGCCCGGTGTGGGCTGGGGCGAGAGCGGCGTGATCACGCTCCGCGCCGCGTTCCGCGCCGAAACCGGCGGAGCCTACCTGTTCGGCGCGGCGGGCGTGGGCCTGCTCACGATCACCGTGAACGGTACGGTCGCCGCGCACGGCGAGACCCGCGTACCGGCCGATCCGGTCGAGACCATGACCCGCCCGGGCGAGATCCGGGGCGAGGTGACCTTGGCCGCAGGCGAGCGGGCCCTGGTCTCGGTGGAGTTCCGCCCGGCCGCCGCCTGCCAGGGACCGGTGGCGCTCCGGCTGGGCGTCACGCCCTCGGCGGACGAGCAGACGCTGATGGCGGAGGCGGTCGCCGCGGCCGAGGAGGCGGACCTGGCCATCGTCGTGGTCGGGTCGGCGGAGAGCTCAGAAAGCGAGGGCTACGACCGGGACACCCTGGCCCTGCCCGGCCGACAGGACGAACTGGTCCAGCGGGTCGCCGCCGCCAGCCCGCGCACGGTCGTGGTGGTCAATGCCGGGATGCCAGTGCTGATGCCGTGGGCCAGCCGGGTCGGCGCGGTGATCTACGCCTGGCTGCCCGGCCAGGCGATCGGCGAGGCGCTCGCGGACGTGCTGCTCGGCCGGACCGAGCCGGGCGGCAGGCTCCCGGTCACCCTGCCGGCGGCCGAGACCGACTGCCCGGTGCTGCATGCGCTGCCCCGCGACGGCCGGCTCGACTACGCCGAGGGCCTGTTCATCGGGTACCGCGGCTACGACGCGGCGGGCATCACCCCGAGGTTCCCGTTTGGCCATGGGCTGGGCTATACCAGCTGGGAGTACGAGTCGGCGGACGGACCGGCGGCGGCGCTGGCCCCCGGCGCCGACGCCGAGGTCCTGGTCCGGGTCCGCAACACCGGGTCCCGGCCCGGCCGTGAGGTGGTCCAGGCCTATATCGCACCGGGGAACGCCGGCCGGCCGGTGCGGGTGCTTGGCGCCTTCGCCGGCGTGACGGCCGCGCCGGGCGAGGCGGCCGAGGTGACGCTGCGGGTGCCCGCACGGTTGTTCGCCGTGTTCGACGAGGCAGCCGGGCAGTGGTGCTGGCCGCGGGGCGAGTTCACCGTGCAGGTCGGGCGGTCCTCGCGGGACCTGCGGCTGTCGCTCACCATCCGGTCCGGCTGAAACCTCACGACGGCGCGACAAGTTCGACCTCGTAGCCGTCCCGGTCCTCCAGGTAGGCCGCGTAGTGGTCGAGGCCGCCCGCGTGCGGGTGGCGGTCGCTGAACAGGAGCCGCCACCCGTGCTGCGGCGCCTCGTCGGCGAGCTTGTCCACCTCTTCCCTGGAGGAGACATGGAAGGCGAGATGGTTCATTCCGGGGCGGCACCGGTCGTGCCGGCCGGCCACCCGGTCGGGTGACTGCTCCAGGACGATGTAGTGGCCGCCTGCGCGCCAGCTCTGCCCCTCGGGCCACTGGATGTAGGGCTGGTAGCCCAGCTCGACCAGTAGCCATCCCCAGCTGGCCTCGGCTCTGGTCATGTTGGGTACCCAGAGCTCGATGTGATGGATCATCCCCGTGACAGCATGCTCCACCGAGCCAGAATGCCAGGTTAAGCGGCCTGACGGGACCCTTCATCGGACAACCAGGGGCAAACAAAATCTCCCCGCTCAGCCGGCCAGCTCCGCGACGGCCGCGAGCAACCGGTCCACGTCGGACCGGTCGTTGTAGTGGACAAGGCCCGCGCGGACCGCGCTGCCGGTGTCCCTGATGCCCAGCACACTGGCCAGTTCCCAGGCGTAGTTGTTCCCGTCCCAGACGTTCACCTTTCGCGCGGCAAGGTGCTCGGCGACCGCGCGCGGGCTCAGCCCGGCGACGTTGAAAAACGCGGTGGCGGTGCGCCGGCGGGCGTTCCCGTAGATGGTGACCTTGTCCATCGCGGCCAGCCCATCCCGCAGCACCGCGAACAGCCGCTGCTCGTGGTCCTGCGCCGTGGCCATCGAGGTCAGCAGCCGCTGCCGCCGGGTCCCGGCCGCCGACGGATCCAGCCCGGCCAGGTGATCCACCGCGGCGGCCGCACCGGCCAGGTCCGCGAACGGCGGGGTGCCCCACTCGAAGCGGTCCGGCACGTTATCGGGGGCCGGGTCCAGCTTGTCCGGCCGCAGCGGCTCTAGCAGCGCGGGATCGGCGACGACCGCGCCGATGTGCGGGCCGGACCACTTGTAGGCGCTGGTGGCGTAGAAATCGGCGCCGAGTGCGGCCATGTCGGTGGGGCCGTGCGGGGTGGCGTGCACCCCGTCCACGTAGCTCAGCGCCCCGGCGGCACGCGCCTTCGCGGTGATCGCCGCGACGTCGGGGCGGGTGCCGATGATGTTGCTGGCCGCGGTCACCGCCACCAGCCGGGTCCGCCCGGTCAGCAGCGTGTCGTACTGCGCCGGGTCGAGTTCGCCCGACGGCAGGCCCACCTCGGCCCAGCGCACCTCCGCCCCGGCCCGCAGCGCCGCCTGCACCCAGGGGCGGATGTTCGCGTCATGGTCGAGCCGGGACACGATCACCTGGTCGCCGGGTTCCCAGTCGCGGGCCAGGGTGGCGGCGATCCGGTAGGTCAGCGTGGTCATGTTCGGCCCGAGGATCACCCCCGCGGGGTCCCCGCCGACCAGGTCGGCGACCGCCCGGCGGCATTCGGCGACGATCGCGTCGGAGCGCGCGCTGGCCGGGAACGCCCCGTCGGAGTTGCCCAGTCCCGAGCGGTAGGCGTCGCTGATCGCGTCGATCACCGGCGCGGGAAGCTGCGTGCCCGCCGCGCCGTCCAGGTAGGCGTAACCGTCGGCCAGGGCCGGGTACATCGCCCGCACCGCACTGACATCCAGCCCCATCCCCCGCTCCTTCCGGTCCGCACCGCAGGGGTACGCCGTGGTTGCGCCGGCGAACCGCGTCAGACTTCAACCTAGGTCAGCCAATGCCGCGCGGCGAAGGCGGGCGGCCAATCGGCCGCGCAGCGCGGGATCCGGCCAGCACCGGGTCACCCCGGCTAGGTTGAGTTCTAACGGTGCCGGATCTGGCGGAGGAGCCGCCGGCGTCCGGCCCGTCGAGGATGGCGCCGTGGCGGTCGTCCAAGCCGATCACCGCGTGCATGCCGCCTGCCGACACCGCAAGCCGCCCCGCCGGGTCCAGGCCGTGATGGGGGCAGCAGATGGTCGAGCAGGGCCTCCGCCGATTGCCCCCGCCCGGCGGCGGCCTGCACCAGCACCGCGTGCAGCCGCTTTAGCATCGTGCGGTGCGAGGTGGCCCGGCTGAGCCGGGCCAGCGCCAACGGCCTTGAAAACGAGTCAGCGGCTGTGCAAGGCGAGTCAGCGCGGGACGCGGCCGGACGCGCGAAGCAGGGCCTCCCAGGCGCCAGGCGGGGCGGGGCGGCGGCCACCGGCACCATCCGCGACCGCCACCGCGGCGGCGCCGGAGCCCACCGGCACGACCGTGTCCAGCGGCAGGTGCGGCACGCCCGCCTGCCAGCCGGCGGCCAGCAACTCCGGGCTGGCCGGCCGGTAGTCCTTGCCCAGTGAGGCGGCGAGGTCCCACGCGTGCAGGTGCCATTCGGCGCAGGCGGCGCCCACCATGCCGGCGACGGTCACCACGGTGTCGCCGTACCGGTGATGCGGGAGATCCCAGACGGGCAGGGCGCGCGCGGCGTAGGACCGGGCCGAGGCCGCGAATGCGGCGATGTGCTCGGGGCCCGGGCCGTCAGGCAGCGCGGCGAGCTCGGCCGCGTTCTGCCTGGCCAGCTTGCGGGCCAGGCTCTCCGGGCTGGGGCGGGTCGCCATCAGCCGGGCCAGCCGGCTGACCGGCGCGTCATTGAGGTACTCGTGGTAGTCGTCCGCGACGCAGCGCAGGTGCCCGGCCAGGTCCGCGGCGCGCCACTCCGGGCAGGTGGTCGGTGCCGCCCATGCCTCAGCTGTGAACTGGGCGGCCAGCTCACAGATCACGGTCACGCCAGCGTGATACGCGGCGAGCGCCGGGCCCGGTACCCGATCGGTCATGGACTGCCCCCACGGTCCGTTCCGGCCACGCCCGACGGGCCGGGGCTAGCCAGCGTGCCAGAGTCGCCTTCACCGCGCTACCGGTACCGGACAGGGCTTCACCGCTAAACCGCCCGTAACAGCACAACCGGCTCCGAACCGGGCGGCCCGGCCCCGCGCACCGCGCGCCCAGCGGCAGAAAACCAGGTGACATCGGCGCGTCCGCGCGGTTAGCGTCAAGATAATGCCCCCCGGACACGCCGTTGCCGACGCGCGTGCCCATTCCCCGGCGACCCCGTTGGCGGCGCTGTGGCGGCTCCGCGGTTACCTGCGGCCGTACCTGGGGCGGCTCATCGTGATGCTGGCCGCCGCATTCGCGTCGGTCGCCACCGCCCTGGTGATCCCGCTGCTGACCAAAGCCCTGATCGACAGCGCGCTCGCCACCGGTGACCGCAGCCTGCTGCTGCCGATCGGGCTCGCCGCGACCGGGCTCGGCATCGCGCAGGCGGCATTGAACTTCACTCGGCGCTGGGTTCAGGCCAGCGCCGTTACCGGCATGGAACAAGCCATCCGCCGCGACCTGTACGCGCATCTGCAGCGGCTGGACGTCGGGTTCCACGATGAGTGGCAGTCCGGCCAGCTGCTGTCCCGTGCCACCACGGACTTGTCGGCGATCCGGCGGTTCGCGGGGTTCGGCACCGTCTTCCTGATCACCAACGTGGTCACGTTCGCCGCGGTGGTCGTGCTGCTCTTCCACCTCAACTGGTGGCTGGGCCTGATCACCGGCGGGATCTTCCTCCCGGTGGGCCTGGTGAGCGCCCGGTTCGAGCGCCGCTACCGGGTGCTGTCCCGGCGGGCCCAGGACCAGCAGGGCGACCTGGCGACCTACGTCGAGGAAGCGGCCACCGGGATCGCGGTGCTCAAGGCGCTCGGCCGCCACGCGCAGGCGGAGGCCAAGCACGGCGCCCAGGCGTCGCTGGTCTACCAGACCCAGCTGGCCAAGGCGCGGCTGCGCGGCTCGTTCTGGGCCACGCTCGACCTCATCCCGAACGCGGTCATCGGGCTCATCGTGGCGCTCGGCGCGATCGCGACCAGCCAGCACGCGCTGACGCTCGGCGGCCTGGTCGCGTTCATCACGCTCACCCTGGAACTGGTCTGGCCGATCGAGGCGATGGGCTACATCCTGGCCAGCGGGCAGGAAGCGGCCACGGCGGCGCAGCGCGTGTTCGAGATCCTCGACACCCCGCCCGCCGTCGTCTCCAGGCCCGGCGCGGTCGCCCCTGCCGCGGCCAGCGGGCCGGCCCGGCTCCGCTTCGACCGGGTGGAGTTCGCCTATCCCGGAACCGGGCACCCGGTGCTGCTCGGGGTGACGCTGGACCTGGCACCGGGGCAGACCCTCGCGCTGACCGGCGCCACCGGGTCCGGGAAGACGACGCTGCTGCACCTGGTGCCGCGGCTGGCCGACCCGACGGCCGGGTCCGTCACCCTGAACGGCACCGACATCCGCGACCTGCCGCTGCCGGTGCTGCGCACGCTGATCGGCAGCGGGTTCGAGGATCCCACCCTGTTCTCGGTCAGCGTCCGGGAGAACGTCACGCTCGGCGCGCCGGATGCGACCGACGAGGAGGTCGAGCAGGCTCTCGCGGTCGCGCACGCCGATTTCGTGGCCAGGCTGCCCTGGGGGCTGGACACCAGGATCGGGGAGCAGGGCATGGCGCTGTCCGGCGGCCAGCGGCAGCGCCTGGCGCTGGCCCGCGCCATTCTGGCCCGGCCTCCGTTGCTGGTACTCGACGACCCGCTGTCCGCGCTGGACGTGCGGACCGAGGAGAAGGTGACCGCCGCGCTGCGCCAGGCGCTCGCCGGCACGACCGCGCTGCTGGTGGCGCACCGCCCCTCCACGGTGCTGCTCGCCGACCGGGTGGCGCTGCTGGCCGATGGCCGGATCGTGGCCGAGGGCACCCATGCAGAACTGCTCGCCACCGAGCCCCGCTACGTCGAACTGATGGGCGACGTGCCAGCCGAGGCGGTGACCCGGTGACCGACCAGCCGTGGCGCGGTGTCGCCGCCGAGAACGTCGACCTGGTCACCGGCAAATTGTCAGCGCTGCTGCGCCGGCGCGCCCGGCGGCTGCTCACCAGCCTGCTGGGGCCCTACCGCGGCCAGGTGGCCTGGGCCCTGGTGCTGATCATCGTCTGCAACATCGCGGCCCTGACCGGGCCCTGGCTCATCGGGGTGGCCATCGACCGGGGCATTCCGCCGCTGGTGCACAGCCGGGACGCGGTGCCGCTGGTCGTCATCATGGCCGCGTTCTTCGTCGCCGTTGCCGTGCAGGCCGTAACCACCCGGGCGTTCATCCTGGAGGTCGGCCGGTTCGGCGAGGGCGTTGTCCGGGAACTGCGGCGCCGCCTGTTCGCCCACTTCCAGCGGCTGCCGGTCGCGTTCCACGAGCGGTACACCTCGGGCCGGGTCATCTCCCGGCAGACCTCGGACATCGACTCGATCTCCGACCTGTTCGAGGAGGGCCTCGACTCGCTGGTGTCGGCGGCGTTCTCGCTGCTGCTGGTGGGCGTGGGCATGCTGTTGCTGGACTGGCCGCTGGCCCTGGTGGTGCTGGCCGGCTTCGGCCCGCTGGCGGTGCTCACCCTGTGGTTCCGCCGCGAGTCCGCGACCGCCTACCGGCGCAGCCGGGAGGCGATCGCCGACGTCATCGTCGCGTTCGTGGAGACCTTCGGCGGCATCCGTGCGGTACAGGCCTTCCGCCGGGAACGCCGCAACGAAGAGATCTTTTCCATGCTTAACGGACGCAACGCCGCGGCCACCCTGCGGTCGATGCGGCTGATTGCGGTGTACTCGCCGGGGATCACCCTGGTCGGCAACCTGGCCACGGGCGCCGTGCTGCTGTACGGAGGGCTGCGCGTGGCGAACGGGGACATCAAGGTGGGCGTGCTCGCCACGTTCCTGCTCTACCTGCAGCGCTTCTTCGACCCGCTGCAGGACCTGTCGCAGTTCTACAACACGTTCCAGTCGGCGGGCGCGGCCCTGGAGAAGATCTCCGGGGTGCTCGACGAGGCGCCCGGGGTGCCCGAGCCGGAGGCTCCCGCGGAGCTGCCCGCCCGCAGCGGCGCCGGCCGGGAACTGCAGCTGCGCTCGGTGCGATTCGGGTACCGCGAGATGATCGTCTTGCCGGACATGGACGTGCGGATCCCGGCGGGCCAGACGGTCGCGCTGGTCGGGGAGACCGGCGCCGGGAAGACGACCGTGGCGCGGCTGGTGGCCCGCTTCTACGACCCCCGCGAGGGCAGCGTCCTGCTCGACGGCACGGACCTGCGGGATGTGCCTGCGGACCGGCTGCGGTCCGAGGTGGTGCTGGTGACGCAGGAGAACTTCCTGTTCACCGGCTCCATCGCGGACAACATCGAGCTCGGCAAGCCGGGCGCCAGCCGGTCGGAGATCAAAGCTGCCGCGGCGGCGATCGGCGCGGATGCATTCATCACCGCGCTGCCTGGCGGCTATGACGCCGAGGTGGGCAAGCGCGGCGGGCGGCTGTC
>Ga0075435_100002188_pt1 | contig 12891 bp, 11 predicted proteins | sample RhiMethybrSRZTD4_FD_75302 | JGI IMG/M metagenome (GOLD analysis project Ga0075435, IMG submission 75302) | Populus rhizosphere microbial communities from Tennessee, USA - Rhizosphere MetaG P. TD hybrid SRZTD4 | ecosystem: Host-associated > Plants > Roots > Rhizosphere > Soil | place: USA...
GCCCCGTGATCGTGGCGGGGTTAAGTCCACGACAAGCCTACCGAGACCGACGTGGTGATGGGCCTGGAGGTCGTCGTCGACGGACAAACGCGCCATCAAGGTCGAAGAGGTGGCGGGCGCGCCCCCACGATGGTGGGTAAATCATCAATCCCGACGTTTCGATCGTGCGCGGCTCACGAGCACGCATTGACCCGATCGACAGACCGAGCAAACCACGGCTGGGACGGGCAAAGTGGCCTCTACTGCAGTCGGTGCGGCAATGGCTAACGCGGTGCGCGATGCAACCTGTCTACGGATGCGCACCGTTCTGTTCACTGTGGAACGGGTGAGAAGTACATTGAGGGGACGGTCAAATTGAGGTCCGTTGGCCGCGGGCCACGATCGAGATGGTTGCCGGTGCGTCAGCCAAAACGAGCTGGCGACAGATTGGGTCCTGGCACACGCAAGCGCGGTCGATGCCGCCGGAGCGAGCTCGTCATGCCCCGCTTCCCAAAGCACGGCACTCCGTCGTGGTGGCCGCGAGCGGAGTTGGACCTCAAGGGAACAGTTGCATGGGTCGGGGCATCGGATACGCGCCTTGTGTGCATCCATTTACTGTTTGTATCGGATGTAACAGCGCTGCCGGCGAATCGCGGGTAAAACTATGCGCGTTAGGTAGCGTGAACCCGCGCCCTAGCCTACCGGCCCCGGCTGATACCAGTGACCTCAGACCGGGGCCGGACCAAAGAGTTCAATCGCACCGTTTACGGATCAATCCGCGATTTCTTCCAGAATGCGCCGAAACGGCTGGCCGTGACGATAAAGATTGCGCACGGTGTCGTCATGCTCCAGACCCTTGGCGCTCAGCGCTGCGTGATAGAACTGCTGGATCTGGTGGTGAAGCTCGTCTTGGGCATCACGCACATCCCGAAACATCGAGCAGCAGTACGACGCCAGCACCACCACCACGATACAGCCCGCGAGCGTCAAAGCCGACAGAAGCAGCATGCTTGCCTCCAATGGCAGCCAAACCCGAGCGATAATCCAAACTCTCGAATTGGTTCAAACTTTGGCGGGAAGACGGCCGCTGGCCTCTTGGCACGTCGAGCCTTCGCCGATGCACGTTCCCGTGTCGGCAGCGAAACGCTTGCCCTAGCGAAGTACGAACGGACTGCGCGCCTATCGCCATGTGCGGTGGACGAGGTCGATCATTGCTCATGAAATGAGCAGGCGGCCCCATCTTGCTCGACGCGTGCACGCCTCGTCTCCGGCCGTGACCTCGGGATGTTGGGTGAGCAAAGCGTAAGGGCCTCAAGCGCGTGCGCAACAATGCGTTCGGCGAAGGCACGACGCCCTGGCAAGCCTCGGCCTCTCGACGCCTCAAGCTTTGCTCAGCGCCGAGTTACCCCTCGCACTCTTGACTTGAGGCGGACCGCAGGCTGCTCTCACGTGCGTTCGAGCCGTCGGTTTGCCGGCAGCACGGGACAGCACTCAAGGAGAGGATAAATGCGCTTTGGCATCTTCTACGAGCATCAGCTGCCTCGTCCATGGTTCGATGGCAGCGAGCTCAGGCTCTTCCAAGAGGCACTCGATCAAGTCGAGCTGGCAGATCGCCTCGGCATCGATTTCGCCTGGGAGGTGGAGCATCACTTCCTCGAAGAATACTCCCATTCGTCGGCACCGGAGGTGTTCCTCGCCGCCTGTTCGCAACGCACCAAGCGCATCCGGCTCGGTCACGGTATTGTGCTGATGCCACCCAACTACAACCACCCCGCGCGCGTGGCCGAACGCGTCGCCACACTCGACCTCGTGTCCGCCGGCCGCGTCGAATGGGGCACGGGCCAGGGCGCATCGGCTGCGGAGCTCGGCGGCTTTGGCATCCATCCCGACGAACGCCATGCCATGTGGCTCGAAGCCACCACCGAAGCCACCAACATGCTGGTGATGGACCCCTATCCCGGCTACCAGGGCAAGTACTTCTCGATGCCTTGTCGCAATGTGGTGCCCAAGCCGGTGCAGAAGCCGCACCCGCCGCTATGGGTTGCCTGCTCCAAGCGCGAGACCATCCATCAAGCAGCGCGCCATGGCATCGGTGCGCTCACTTTCGCGTTCGTCGACCAGAGCGAGGCGGTGAAGTGGGTCGCCGAGTACTACGACATCATCAAGTCGGATGAGTGCGTCCCGATCGGCCACACCGTCAACGCCAACATTGCCATGGTCGCGGGCTTCTCCTGCCACGCCGATGCGCAAGAGGCCAGGCGGCGCGGGCTCGATGGCTTCCGCTTCTTCGGCTACGCCCTGGGCCACCACTATATATTTGGTGAGCACACGCCCGGGCGCACCGACATTTGGGCCAACTACGAGAAGGCCCGCGATATCCTACCCGTCTCCCCCGGCGCCGGCGGCATCGGCACCCCCGATGAAATCGCCGCCAACATGCGCCGCTTCGAGGAAGCGGGTCTCGACCAAGTCATATTCCTCCAGCAGGGCGGCAAGAACCAACACAAACACATCTGCGCCTCGCTGGAGTTGTTCGCGCGGGCAGTCTTGCCGGCATTTAAGTCCCGCCACGCCGGGCGCGAAGCCAAGAAGACGGCCGAGCTTGCGCCCTACATCGCCCGAGCGCTGGCGCGCAAGCGCCGCCGTGCTCCGCTAGGCGAGGGCGAAATCCCCATCATCGTTGCGTTGGGGCAGCAGCGCGCCAAACAGGAATCCCGCGACGGCAAGACCGCCAACTTCGGCCGCGGCGGCGAGGCGCTGGTGCCGCTCGAGGACCCGCTGAAGAAGCCGCAAGCTTAGCCTCGCCCTACCCCGCTCAGCGCTTCTTGTGGGCGCGCAGATCGACCACGCCAGCGGCCGTGCGCGGGTCGATCCCGCCGGGATAGATGGTGTGCTTCTGGATCTTCTGTGTGCCCGTTGTCGGCAGGCAGTCGAGGAAATGGATCCACCCAGGCGCCTTGTAGTAGGCCATGCGCTCGTAGCAATGCTGGAACAATCGCTGGGCGGCACCGGCGATATTTGCCGAACCTTTTAGCACCACACAGGCCAAGACCTCCTCCTCGCGCAGCTCGTCCTTGACCGCCAGCACCGCGACCTGCTGCACCTCGGGATGGCTGAGCAGCGTCGCTTCGATCTCGGCGGCGGCGATGTTCTCGCCGGAGCGGCGGATGATGTTCTTCTTGCGGTCCACGAAGTGCAGCATGCCGCCGGCGGCGCGGTAGACGGTGTCGCCGGTGTGGAACCAGCCCCCGCGCCAGGCCGTCTCCGTCGCCGCCTCATCCTTAAGGTACCCCGAGAAGCATCCCCGCCGCGGCGTTGCCGCCGAATGGCGTACCAGCATCTCCCCGGGTTGGCCGTCGGCAACGTCCCTATCGTTTTCGTCGACGACGCGCACGTCTACCCCGGGCACCGCCCGCCCCAACGCGCGCGTGCCTACCTGGCGCGGCTCAAAGCAATCGGCGAGCACGCGCACCATCTCCGTCATCCCCCACAGCTCGATCATCGGAAACCCGAAGCGCTGTTCGAAAGCCGCATGCAGCTGCGGTTCTATGCCGGCGCCAATGCCAAAGCGGACGGTGTGGTTGCGCTCCTCCTCGCTCGAGGGCTGCGCGAGCAACAGCGGCGCGATCACGCCCAAGTAATGCACAACGGTCGCCCTGCTCTGTGCCACCTCGCGCCACCAGCGTTGCGGATGGAAGCGATCGGGTTGTACTTGGGCATTGGCGGTCCACAGCGCACCCATCAGGGACACCACGCCGGCATTGGCATGATAGAGGGGCAGCGGGTTGTAGATGCGCTCCTCCCCCCGGCGGAACGACGGCACGCCGCCGAGCGACGCATACCAGGCGCCGCAGGCCACTTCGTAGCCCTGCGAGAGGATGCAACCCTTGGGTCGGCCCGTGGTGCCAGACGTATAGAGAATGGACGCCGGCGTGTCGGGAGCCGCCGACTGTCCTGCCGCGCGCCGCGATGGCGTTGGCAATGTGCCCCCCGAAAATGCCTCCAAGGTCAGCACGTGCGGTCGACAGGAGCTCTGCGCGAGCGCCTGGCGCACCTGCCCCTCGCGGTGGCCGAGCGTCAAGATGAGATCGGGCTCGCTGTGCTCGAGAAGATAGGCGGTCTCCCCGGCGCGGTAGTCGGGGTTGATCGGCACGCAACAAGCGCCAAGCGCGTTGAGCGCGAACTTATTGAGGACGAATTCGGGGCGGTTCTCAAGCAGCGTTGCCACCCGGTGACCCAAACCGTAGCCCGCATCGCGATAGGCGGCGGTAAGGCCTTCAATGCGTCTGGCGGCATCGCCGTAGGTGATCTCGAAACCGGTCTTGAGATAGTCTCGCTTCTCGTTCGCCGGAACCATGAAGAATGGACGGTCGCCATGGGAGGCGACGGCAGAAGCAAACACCTGCCCAATCGTCAGCCCATCTTGGACCTCGCTCATGGTTCCTCGCCAGCTGGACCCGCTTAGGCCTGCTTCGCCTCGCCATTCTAGTCCGGGTCTCCTTTGCACGCGAACGCAAGGCGCAATCACCCCCCACGCGGCGCCAGCCTCAGCGACCCTTGAAGCTGGGCGGGCGCTTCTCGGCGAAGGCCTTGCGCCCTTCCTCCCAGTCGGCACTGGCAAAGATGGCATCCGTGTCGGCGCGGGCTTGACCGGCGATCTCGGTCGGCCCCTTGGGGAGCACCGCCGCGACGAACCGCTTCAGCGCTCGCTGGGGTAGCGGTGCGGTGGCAGCGACGCGCCGCGCGTAGTCGAGCGCGGTCGGCATGAGGTCCGCCACCGGCACGACCTTGTTGACATAGCCCACCTCGTAGGCGCGCTTGGCGTCAATGGGTTCGCCCAACAGGAGCAGCTCCATGGCAACCTTGTGCGGAATGCGCGCGGCAAGATTGCTGATGAGGCCGCCAGTGAAGCCCACCTTCACTTCCGGGTAGGAGAAGCGGGCGTTGTCGGCCGCCACCAGAATGTCGCACATGGTGGTGAGCACCATGCCCCCGCCCACCACCCAGCCCGCCACGGCGCCAATCACGGGCTTGTCGACGGCAACACCGACGCCCGGGATGCCGCGGTAGAGATTGTTGGGTGGCGCCTTGAGATCGGCTCCGGCAGTGAACGCCTTGGTCCCGGCACCGGTGAGCACGGCCGCGCGGTCTTCCTCGCTCGCCATGAAGCGATGCCAAGCGGCGTGGAGGCCCTCCACAACGTCGCCGTCGATGCGGTTCATCCGCTCCGGTCTGTCGATGCTGATGATGGCAATGCGCTCCTGCGATCGGTAGCTGACGGCGGTATTGCTCACTGGGGATCTCCTCGAATCCAATTTGCACTCGCATGGCAGTGCCCCGCTCCGACTGGGGTCACCAAGTCAACTTAGCAAACCTGCACGCTCCCGACGGCGCCTCGATCGCGGCTCATCGCTGCGAGAACGATCGATTACTCTGTCCACGGTACGCCGCCGGCATAGGTGCGGTAGCTGACCGCGGCCAGCCAGCCTGCGTCCACGGGCAACAGCACGCCGGTAATTGCCTTGGCCGCATCGGATGCGAGGAAGGCGATGGCCTCGGCCACGTCGGCGGGCTCCGGCAGGTGCGGCAACGCATGTACCCCCATGATCTTGCCGAGGTCGCGCTGGCCCGAGTCCACCTTGGCGCGCAAGGGTGGCGTCATCACGTAGGTAGGGCCGACGCTATTGACGCGGATGCCGTGCCGGCCGAGCTCGACGGCAAGGAGCTGCGTGAGGCGCTCGATGGCGGCCTTGCCGGGGTTGTAGGCGGGGAGCGGCAGCGGAAGGCGGCTGTTGATAGAGCCCAGCGTGACGATCGCGCCAGCCTTGCGAGCAATCATCTGGCGGCCGAAAGCACGACAGGCGTGGAGGGTGCCGTTGTAGTTGACCTCCCACATGCGCGCGTGCGAGCCCATGTCCATATCCATGATGGCCTCGCTGTTGGGGATGAGCCCCGCCGACGTGACCAGGATGTCGGCGGGACCGAGCTCCCTTTCAATCTGGTAAGCTGCAGCATCGACCGCTGCCGCGTCCGCCACGTCGCAAGTTGCCGAGTGTCCGCCGAGCGATTTCGCGACCGCCTCTGCGCCGGCCCGGTCGATGTCGAGGATCGCTACGGCGCAGCCACCTGCCGCAAGGCGGCGAGCCGTGGCCTCGCCAATACCACTCGCTCCGCCCGTAATCACCGCCACGCGTTTGGCCGCCATGGCCGTCCTCCGCGAATGTGCGCTAAATCTTGCAAAAGAACACTCAAACACGCCTCGACCCAGATCAAGGCCCATCTTGCGATCTTGGATCGGCGGCGCGGTCCAAGCGCGGAGGCTGCGCTTGCCGGGCCCGGCGAGCGCGTGTTAGCGCTGATGCCAGGAGCACCGCGTTCTCCGGGAGAAGACCCATGATCGAGTACGGTCACTTCATCGGCGGCAAGGAGGTCAAGGGCACCAGCGGACGGGCCGGCAACGTGTTTGAGCCAATGACGGGCGAGCTGCGCGCCCGCGTCGCATTTGCCTCCCAGGCGGAGGTGGCCACCGCGGTAGAAAATGCCAAGGCAGCGCAGGCCAAATGGGCCGCCACCAATCCGCAGCGTCGCGCCCGCGTGCTCATGAAGTTTTTGGAGCTCGCCAACCGCGACTATGACAAGCTCGCCGATTGCCTCGCGCGCGAACATGGCAAGACCATCGCCGACGCCAAAGGCGACGTCCAGCGCGGGCTCGAGGTGGTCGAGTTCGCCTGCGGCATCCCACACCTGATGAAGGGCGAATATAGCGAGGGTGCCGGGCCAGGCATCGACCTTTACTCCATGCGCCAGCCCCTGGGGGTCGTTGCCGGCATCACACCCTTCAACTTCCCGGCGATGATCCCGCTGTGGAAGTGCGCCCCGGCCATTGCCTGCGGCAACGCCTTCATCTTGAAGCCGTCGGAACGCGATCCGGGCGTACCACTGATGCTCGCGAACCTCTTCATGGACGCGGGTTTGCCCGCCGGCATTCTCAACGTCGTCAACGGTGACAAGGAGGCGGTGGACGCCATCCTCGATCATCCCGACATAGAGGCCATCGGCTTTGTGGGCTCAACGCCAATTGCCGAATACATCTATGCTCGCGGCTGTGCCGCCGGCAAGCGCGTGCAGTGCTTCGGCGGCGCCAAGAACCACATGATCGTGATGCCCGACGCCGATATGGATCAAGCCGTCGACGCCCTCGTCGGCGCCGGTTATGGCTCGGCCGGCGAACGGTGCATGGCCGTGTCGGTGGCCGTGCCGGTAGGGCCCAAGACCGGTGACGTCTTGCTCGACAAGCTCATCCCGCGCGTGGAGAGCCTGAAGATCGGGCCTTCCACCTCGGTGGATGCCGATTTCGGGCCCCTCGTTACGGCGGCACATCTCAAACGCGTCAAGGACTACGTCGCGCTCGGCATCAAGGAGGGGGCCAAACTGAAAGTGGACGGCCGCAACTTCAAAATGCAGGGCTACGAGAAGGGCTTCTATATGGGCGGCTGCCTGTTCGACGAGGTCAAGCCGGACATGCGCATCTACAAGGAGGAGATCTTCGGACCGGTCCTTTCGGTGGTGCGCGCCAAAACCTACGATGAAGGCCTCAAGCTCGCCAACGACCACGAGTACGGCAACGGCGTTGCCATTTTTACCCGTGACGGCGACGCTGCGCGCGACTTTGCCGCCAAAGTCAATGTCGGCATGGTCGGCATCAATGTGCCAATCCCCGTGCCGCTTGCCTATTACACGTTTGGCGGCTGGAAGCGCTCCGCCTTTGGAGACTTAAACCAGCACGGCCCCGATGCCGTGCGCTTCTATACCAAAACCAAGACCGTCACCTCGCGCTGGCCCTCCGGGGTCAAAGAAGGCGCTGAGTTCGTCATTCCGACCATGAAATGAATGGCGGGGCCAGGAGCCCAGGACCAAGCCCGCTCGCCCCCGCCCGCACTGCCGCCAGCGACCGGAAACCGCTGAACCTCGGCCCTATCATTGGCCCCATCATTGGTGAGTTCATTGGCGAGTTCGTTGGCGGGCAGCGATGAGAGCACGGGTGCGCACGGGGAACCCGCGACTTCCGCCCCGGGGGGCCGTCGGGTCCGACGAGGGAGCCCGGGAGACGCCCAAGGCATCGCGCGACCCTTGCCATCGCCCCCCAGGCGTTCGTCGGTGGGCCGTTGCGGTGCCGCCGGTTGTTGCTTGCACCCTGCGGGGTCGTTAGCATTCCCCAGTGCGCCTTGACGGGAACCCGCCCCCATGACCACCCCCACGTCAGATGCAAGCTCTGCCTATGCAGAGCCCGCAGCCTATCTCGATATGCCCCCCGAACGGCGCGCCGCCGCCAAGGTCCACGCCGCACTGCTTTCCAAGACGGCGGACCGGATCGCGCGCGAGCTGCCGTTCTCGGCCGACGTCGACGACTTCCGCCGCGTGCTCGTCGAGGAAGCAAGGTCATGACCGACTTGGCCACCCTGTCGGCTCGTGCCCTGGCGAAGGCCATCCGCGATCAACAGCTCTCGAGCGTGGAGGCCACCAAGGCCGCCATCGAGCGGCTGCGGGCGTGCCACGAACTGACGAACTGCCTCATCGCGCTCGAGGCCGATGAGGTGCTGTCCGCTGCCAAAGCCGCCGATGCGGCGATCGCCGACGCCCGCACCACAGGTCCGCTCGCCGGCGTGCCATTGGCGCACAAGGACATGTTCAACCGCCAGGGCAAGATCGCCAGCTGGGGCGCCAAGATCCGCCCCGACACGCCCGCCGCCGCCGACGCCACGGCCATCGCCCGCTTCAAGGCCGCAGGCGCGCTCCAGATCGCAACGCTGCATTTGGCGGAGTTCGCTTACGGGCCCACGGGACACAACTATGTCCTGGGCCATGCCCGCAATCCCTGGGATCCCGCCCGCATTACCGGCGGCTCCTCGGCCGGCACCGCCGCGGCCGTGGCCTTTGGCGCTATTCCCGTGGGACTTGGATCCGATACCGGCGGCTCGCTGCGTTTGCCCGCTGCCTGCTGTGGCGTCACGTCCATCAAGCCGACCTGGGGACGCATCAGCCGCGCCGGGGCCATGCCGCTCGCGCCTGCGCTCGACACGGTCGGCGTAATTGCGCGCCACGTCGAGGATTTGGCGCTCACGCTGGGCGTGCTGGCCGGGCCCGATCCGCTGGATCCCGCCGCCTCCAGCGTTGCCGTGCCCGACTACGTCGCTCGCCTCAGCGATCCCGTTGTGGGGGTGAGGGTCGGCGTCGATGCCGCGCTCATCGCTGAGGCCCACCCCCAGGTGCAGCACATGGTCGGTGAAGTGACGGATATCCTGGTCGCACTGGGCCTCACGCGTGCCCCCTGCCGCTTCACCGATTGGCAGACCCTCGACCACCTCGTTCAGCTCGTACAGCTGCCCGATGCCTCCTCCGCCCACTCCGTGTTCTTGCGCACCCGCCCCGGGGACTACGGTCCGCAGGTGCGCGCCCGTGCCGAGGTCGGGCATTTCATCTCGGCCGTCGACCACCTGACCGCGCTCAGGGCCCGGGGGCTCATCCTCAAGCGCACGCTTGCGGAGACCTTCAAGGACGTCGATATCGCCATCCTGCCCATCCTCGCCGATCCGCTGCCCACCATTGCCGAGCTCGATGTCAAGGGAGGGCCGCAGGTGCAGGCGGCCATGGGCCGTGTCGTCAAGTACACCCGTCCCATCAACTACCTGGGCCTGCCGACGCTCACCTTGCCCATTCCGCGCTCGGGTGGCCTGCCCAACGGCGTGCAACTCATCGGCCGGCCCTATGCTGAGGCGCTGCTCCTCGCCGTCGCGCAAGCCTATCAGCGCGAGGTGCCACCCGAGATTGCGCGGCCGCTCAAGATGTGAACGGCGCACTGCGATCCAGCCCCGCGAGCCCTTGCGGCTATCTCGCCATCTTGCACCAGCGCCACCGCTGGGCTTCATTGCGGGCGCAGCGCCTATCAGCTCCGCTCAATGCCGCGCAGGTCGCAGCGGACCACTAAGGGACGAACCGGGCATGTCTCAGCTAACGGTGGACTTCATCATTGTCGGGGCCGGGTCGGCCGGAGCCGCGCTCGCCAACCGGCTCACGGAGAATGGCCGCTACCAGGTGCTGCTGCTCGAAGCCGGTGGGGAGACACATCCCCTGTCGCGCGTGCCCATCAGCTTTGCCAAGTTCATCAATCGGCCCGGAGTGAATTGGCTCTATTCCTCCGAACCCGATGCCAACACCGGCGGTCGGCGTATTCCGGTTCCACGCGGGCGCATGCTGGGCGGCTCCAGCGCCATCAACGGCATGGTGTGGGTGCGCGGACAGCGCCAGGACTACGATCACTGGGCACAGCTCGGCAACCGGGGCTGGAGTTGGCAGGACGTGTTGCCCATCTTCAAGAGCATGGAGAGCTACGCCGGCGGGGATGGGGAGCTCCGCGGTCGCGCCGGGCCGCTCAAGGTGTCCGACATCGACGAGAGCGGGCGGCTCTACGATAGCTTCTTCAAGGCCGCCGAGAGCATCGGCCTCAATCCCAACCGCGACTACAACGGGGGGGACCAAGAAGGCATCGCCATGACCCAGGCCTCAATCAGCCGCGGTCGGCGCATGAGTACCGCGCGATGCTATCTCGACCCGGCCCGCACGCGGCCCAACCTTACCATCGAGACCAATGCGTTGGCGCTCGCCCTCATCCTCGAGGGCACCCGCTGCGTGGGCGTGCGCTACCAAGTGCAGGGCCTAGAGCGCGAGGCGCGCGCTGCGCGCGAGGTAATCGTGTCGGCGGGAGCCATTGCCTCGCCGCAGCTTCTCGAGCTTTCCGGCATCGGCGGGGGTGACCGCCTCAAGGCCCTGGGCATCGAGGTACGGCACAACCTGCCAGGCGTTGGAGAGAACCTGCGCGATCATTGGGCGCCGCGCATGAAATGGCGCGTCGGGCGCCACGGCGTCACCTTCAACGAGCGCGCACGCGGGGTCGGCGCTCTGTGGCAGGGCCTCCTCTATCTCTGCCGCAACTCGGGGTTCCTGGCCCTTCCGGCCTCGCCGCTGCGCGGCTTCTTTAGGACCCGCGAGGGCCTCGACAGTCCCGACGCCATGTTCACGGTGCAGCCGTTCCTGGTAACGCCCCACCTCAAGCTCGCCAAAGACACAGGGATGACCATCATCACCCATCAGCTGCGCCCCGAGAGCCGGGGCAGCATCCACATCACCTCTGCCGAGCCCACCAAGCCGCCAGCCATCCGCTTTAATTTCCTGGGCGAGCGCATCGATCGCGACTGCACGCTGGCCGCCATGCGCTGGGTCCGGCGGCTCGTTGGAGCGCCACCCCTTGCCTGGCTCGAGGCGCACGAGTTTGCGCCGGGTCCCCAGGTGGCCTCGGATGAGGGGCTCATCGATTTCGTGACCCGCAACGCCGAGACGACCTATCATCCCGTTGGAACGTGCAAGATGGGCAGCGATGCGGCCGCCGTCGTCGACGATAACCTGCGCGTGCGCGGCATCTCCGGCTTGCGCGTTGCCGACGCCTCGATCATGCCAACTCTTACGTCAGGCAATACCAACGCGCCGTCGATCATGATCGGCGAGAAGGCGGCGCGCATGGTGCTTGCGGCGGCCGCCTGAGCCTTTGGCTCTAGCGCAGAGGACGGAAGAATTCGATGATTTCGTGCGCCAGCGCCTCCGGCTGCTCGAGCGCAGCGAAGTGGCCGCCCTTCTCCATCGTGCTCCAGCGGCGAATGTCGGGGTAGGTCTTGGCCGCCAACGAGCGCGGTGGGTGGAGGATTTCCTTGGGGAACTCGGCGTAACCTGTGGGGACGCCGACGGTCTTGCCTTCGGGGATAGGCCAGGGCTCGTGCATGCGCACATAGTAGGGCCAGAAGGAAGCGCCGATCGCGCCGGTGAACCAATAGAGCGAAATGTTGGCCAGCATCTCGTCGCGGCTTACCGCGTTCTCCGGGTTGCCGCCGCAGTCGGTCCAAGTGCGGAATTTCTCGACGATCCAGGCAGCAAGGCCCGCAGGCGAATCGGAAAGGCCGAATGCCAAGGTCTGAGGCTTGGTGCCCTGGATCCACTGGTAGCCCGTCTCCTCCTTCAGGAACTGGCTGAGCTCGCCCAGGAACGCTCTCTCCTCGGCTGTGGGCTTCTCCGTCATCTTCAGATCGCGACGCACGGCGAGCAGATTGAGGTGAATGCCAAAGAGGCGCTCTGGGAAGCGCAGCCCCATCACCGAGGCCACGAAGCCGCCCCAGTCACCGCCCTGGACGCCATAGCGCTGGTAGCCCAGCACGTCGGCCATCAGCTTTGCATAAACCTCGGCAATGTCGCCGATGCCGTAGCGCTTCTGCCCCGGCTCGAAGGAAAGCGTGTAGCCCGGAAGCGAAGGCGCGATCACCGTGAAGTGCTCGCTCAGCAATGGGATCAGCTTGTGAAACTCAAACACGGATCCCGGCCAGCCGTGCGAGATGAGCAACGGCATCGGGTTTGCTCCGCGCCCCGGCTCGTGAATGAAGTGGACCCGCGTCCCGTCGATCCCAACTGTGAATTGCCGCAAGCCATTGAGCTTGGCCTCCCACTGACGCCAGTCGAACCCCTCACGCCAGTATTGGGTGAGCCGCTGCATGTAGCCGAGGCTAGTGCCAGTGGACCACGGCTCGAGCGGCGGCTCATCCGGCCAGCGCGTGCGCCCAAGGCGCGCCTTGAGGTCGGCGATGTCCGCATCCGGCACGTTGAGCGTGAAGGGCTCCGGGGACGTCCTGGCAGTGCTGGTCACGGTGGCCATGATGCTGGGCCCCTCTCATCGAGCCGCATTTGCACGCAGACCTTGCCACATCCCACAAGGCTGCGCATTGCCGATCGTGTGAGCCCCGACGCGCAATGCGCGCTGGTTGAGCGACGTCGGATATTGCGCGTTTGCCCTCGACCTCGACCTCGACCTCGACC
>Ga0075435_100002189_pt1 | contig 12890 bp, 9 predicted proteins | sample RhiMethybrSRZTD4_FD_75302 | JGI IMG/M metagenome (GOLD analysis project Ga0075435, IMG submission 75302) | Populus rhizosphere microbial communities from Tennessee, USA - Rhizosphere MetaG P. TD hybrid SRZTD4 | ecosystem: Host-associated > Plants > Roots > Rhizosphere > Soil | place: USA...
CACGGGACCTCCAGGGTTGGCAGCGACCGCAGTCCCAGGTCAGGAGCAGAGGATCCCAGATCGGTGCGGACGTGCGCGCCACCTCTATATAAAGGTGGCGCGCCTCGTTTCCGGCCCCGTGGGCGCATCTCCTGACGTCCCCCTGACGAGCGCGAGCGGGTTGGGCTCAAGCACCCACCGCGTCCGGTCGATACCGGAGCCGGGCCGGCAGAACCCGCATCGATCTCGACGCGGTGGAGATGCGGAGGTGATTCATGCGCAGCCTGGTCAAGGCTCTGGTCATCACATTGCTCGTGGGATTCGTGGGCGCCCAGTTCCTGCCCGACGTGATCCACGTCCCCAAGGGCTGGCCGCGTTTCCCGAAGGTCGAGGTCGTGCACGAGAGCGCCGCGCCTGCGCTCGCACCCGCGCCGGCGCCTCCGCCCCCCGTCGTCGCCGCGCCGCCCGACACCGTGCCCGCCGCGTTGCCGCCGGTCGCGGCCGCACCACCGCCGCCGCAGCGTCCCGCGCGGCACGCGAGACCGAAGGCGAAGCGCGAAACGCTTCCCGAGGAAGACGGATGGAACGCGACCGAGCCCACGGCGATGATCGTGCCGGTGAAGATCACCACGTCGGTCGAGCTCTCCGGCGATTCCGAGCGCACGCCCGTGCCCGCCGCGCCCGAGCCCAAGGCAGGTGAGGAGTGGCCCGTGGTCTGCGGTCAGGTGGTGGACGCCAAGGGCGCCGGCGTGGAAGGCGCCACCGTCACCATCGAGTCGACGGACATCACCGAGCACACGGACAAGAACGGGCGCTTCTGCCTCGCCTCGCCCACGCGCAAGATCACGCTGCTCGTGGGTGCCGAAGGCCGCGCCAGCGTGCGCTACGCCGCCGAGCTCGAGGGACGCAACACGCAGGTGAGCGTCACGCTCGAGTAGCCGCGAGGCCGCCGCGAACTCTCGCCAAGCGCGGCACGGACGAGCTCACATCACCTCCGGGAACATGCGCTTGGCCGGCTCGCCGAGCGCGGCGGCGATGGGCAGCGGCAGCTTCCGCCACAGCTTGACCGCGAGATCGAGCGAGCCCTTCTGGCCGGCCAGCGTCGGCATGCGCGGTTCCGTGCCGAGCACGTACTGGTAGTGAAGCGGCACCGGTTTCGCACCCCACTGCTGCTTGAAGCGGAACGTGGGCGAGTCCCACTGGCTGCGCCCGAAGTCGAACCGCGCCAGGCCCTGGCCGATCGCGCGCTGGAGCGCCTCCCAGTAGAGCACCTGGTTCGGGCAGTGCGCGAAGTAGCGCCGGAGCGACGACGCCCACGGGTCCATGAGCACGTCGCGATGCCGCACGGTGAACATGGCGCCGGCCGGCGCGCCCGCGAACAGGAGCACCAGCAGGTCGGCGTCCTCGCCCAGCAGCTCCAACGCGAGCCGGTAATAGGAAGCGCCCCGGATGGGCGTCCCCAGGTCGCGCATGTTCTCGAGCAGCACGCGATGGAACGCGGGCGTGCCGTCGCGGCCCCAGTGCCGCTCGAACCCCGCCTTCTCCCCCTTGCGGATCTGGTTGCGGAGCTTGGCATCGAACGCGCTCCACTGCTCGGAGGGATCGCGCGCGAGGTCCAGCACCATGGTGAGGTGCTCGCGGTTGGTCTCGAGCCCCGGCCACTCCACGCGCTGGTCGCGCAACTCCACCCAGGCGAGCCGCTCGCGCGCGACCTCCTCTTGCGCCGGGGCGAGCAGCGCCGCGGCCACGGCTGCGTCGTCGGCGAGGAGGCCGCCGGGCGCCGAGAACAGGGCTCCGTGCCGGCCGCCCTTGCGGAAGAGCGGCAGCACCCCGCGCACGCGTCCCGCCTCCTCGGCCAGCCAGTAGCGGGCGGATACGCCGTAGGTGCGAACGGTCAGTTCCATCCACGCGCTGAGCTGGCCGAAGTGCGAATGCGCACTCCCCTTCACGTAGCCGTCCCACGCTTCGCGATCGACGGGGGCATAGGCGCGGACCCGCAGGCTCTCGCTCATGCGCCGTGCGCGGCCGAACGGAAGACAACACCCATACGGGGTTTCACCTGAGTGGCGAGGGGGGGCGGCAGGTGGCGGTGGGAGCGGCCGAGCCTATCCCAGCGGCATGAACAGGGGCAACGAAGCGACGGACGGCGTATCGCACCGGACGAGCGTGGTTGCTGCGCGGACACCGGCTACGTGAGAATGCGCGCACGGGCGACTCCCGCGCGACCCGGGCGCGAGCCCGTCCCGTATCCCACCAAGAGCCGAGGAGAGCTCCCCATGCTGTCCGCCCCCGTGCGCACGCTTGCGCTGCTGCTCACGCTCGCCACGACCGGCATCGCAGCCGCCGCGACGAAGCCTTCAGGCCCCACCATGATGCTGCGCTCGCCCACGGTGAGCGCCACGCAGATCGCGTTCGCCTATGCACAGAACATCTGGATCGTTCCGCGCGCCGGCGGCGAGGCGCGCAGGCTCACGAGCTTCCAGGGACAGGCCTCGAATCCCCGCTTCTCCCCCGACGGCAAATGGATCGCGTTCAGCGGCGAGTACGCGGGCAACGCCGACGTGTACGTGGTCTCGGCGGAGGGCGGCGAGCCCAGGCGGCTGACGTGGCATCCGAGTCCCGACGTGGTCGAGGGCTGGACGCCCGACGGCAAGTCGATCGTGTTCGCCTCGGGTCGCGCGACCGAGGCGCCGGCCGCGGCGCCGCGGTTCTGGACGGTCCCCGTCACCGGAGGACCCGAGCAGCCCATGTCGCTGCCCCGCGCCTACCAGGGCCGCATCTCGCCCGATGGCTCCAAGGTGGCGTTCCGGCTCAACAACTCGTGGGACGAGGAGCGGCGCAACTACCGCGGTGGCCAGAACCGTCCGGTGTGGATCACGGACTTGAAATCGATGGAGACGGTGACGCCCGACTGGGACGGCTCGAAGGACATGGACCCGGCGTGGCTCGGCGACCGCGTCGTGTTCATCAGCGACCGCGACGGCGTGGCGAACGTGTGGTCGTGTGACGCCACCGGCAAGGGCCTGTCGCAGCTCACGCACTTCACCGACTTCGACGTCAAGACGCTCGACGCCGGGGCCGGCGCGGTGGTGTTCGAGCAGCGCGGCGTGATCCACGAGCTGGATCCCAAGTCCGGCCAGGAGCACGTCGTGCCCATCACCGCGGACGGCGACTTCTCGTGGATGATGCCGCACTGGGAGGACGTGGGCGGCCGCATCACGAACCTGGCGCTCTCGCCCACCGGCAAGCGCGTTCTCGTGGAGGCCCGCGGCGAGATCTTCACCATCCCCGGCGAGAAGGGCGACGTCAGGAACCTGACGCGCTCGAGCGGCTCCGCCGAGCGCGATCCCGCGTGGTCGCCCGACGGCAAGTCGATCGCGTACTGGAGCGATGCCTCGGGCGAGTACCAGCTGGTGATCGAGTCGCAGGACGGGGTCTCGGCGCCACGCACGATCGCGGTGCCGAAGGCGACCCACTACTACACCATGTCGTGGTCCCCCGACTCGAAGAAGCTCCTCTACCACGACACCAACCTGCACGTGTGGGTGATGGACGTGGCGAGCGGCAAGGCGAAGCAGGTGGGCCGCGACCCGTGGATGGTGCCGCAGCGGACGCTGTTCCCGACCTGGAGCCCGGACTCGAAGTGGGTGACGTACTCGGCGCACCTGAACACGCTCTACCGCGCCATCTTCGTCGCCGACGCCGAGACCGGCGAGTCGCACCAGGTCACGGACGGCATGGCGGACGCCATGTACCCCGTGTTCGACGCCAGCGGGAAGTACCTGTGGTTCCTGGCGTCGACCGATTACGGCTTGAAGTCGCAGTGGCTGGACATGTCGTCCTACGACCACAACGAGAACTTCGGGCTCTACCTCGCCGTGCTGCAGAAGGGCGTGGCGAGCCCGCTCCTGGCCGAGAGTGACGAGGATCCCGGTGTGTCCGCCGAAGGCGGCGACAAAGCCGGAGCGGATGCGGCGAAGTCCGCGGCGAAGGGCGCGAAGCCCGCGGCCGGCGCCGCTGCCGCGGCGACCAAGATCGACTTCGACGGGCTGCAGTCGCGCATCGTCTCGGTCGCGGGCGTGCCCGAGCGGCAGTACTCGCTCTTGAAGGCTGGCGCGGGTGGCACGGTCTACTTCCTCGAAGCGAGCGCGGGCGCGCCGCCCGGCGCGGGTGGAACGCTCCAGCGCTTCAAGCTCACCGAGCGCAAGGCGACCGCGTTCGCGACCGGCGTCGCGGACTATGCGGTGAGCGCGGACGGGAAGAAGCTCGTCTATAGAGCTGCGGCGCCTCCGGCGCCGCCTGCCGCTCCCGGCATCACGCCGCCCCCTCCCACGCCACCGGATCTCTACCTGGTCGACGCCGACAAGGCGCCGCCTGCGGCGGGCACGGGCAAGCTCGCCTACTCGCTCAAGATGCTGCTCGATCCGCAGGCGGAGTTCGCGCAGATCTTCGCCGAGGGCTGGCGTGACGAGCGCGATTACCTCTACGTGCCCAACATGCACGGCGCCGACTGGCCGAAGATGCGCGAGCTCTACGGCCAGTTCCTGCCCTACGTGCGCCACCGCGCGGACTTGAACTACCTGCTCGACATGATGGGCGCCGAGATCGCGATCGGGCACTCCTACGTGCGCGGCGGCGACATGCCCGAGGTGCCGGCGACGCCGGCGGGCCTGCTGGGCGCGGACTTCACCGTCGAGTCCGGCCGCTACAAGATCGCGCGCATCTACGACAACGAGAGCTGGAACCCCGACCTCAAGGCGCCGCTCGCGTCGCCGGGCGTGAACGTGTCGGTGGGCGACTACGTGCTCGCCGTGAACGGCGTCGAGCTCAAGGCCCCGGACAACCTCTATCGCCTGCTGGACGGCACCGCGAGCAAGCAGACCGTGCTCACCGTGAACGGCAAGCCGTCGCTGGACGGCGCGCGCCGGGTCACGGTGGTGCCGGTCGCGAACGAGCAGACGCTGCGCACGCGCGCCTGGGTCGAGGGCAATCGCCGCCTCGTGGACAAGCTCTCGGGCGGCAAGCTCGCCTACGTCTACCTGCCGAACACCGGGCAGCCCGGCTACCAGAGCTTCAACCGCTACTACTTCGCGCAGCAGGACAAGCAGGGCGTGGTGGTGGACGAGCGCTACAACGGCGGCGGCTCGGCGGCCGACTACATGATCGAGGTCATGGCGAGGACGTTCGACGGCTACTTCAACAACGTCGCCGGCGACCGCGTGCCGTTCACCAGCCCCGCGGCCGGGATCTGGGGTCCGAAGGTGATGATCGTGAACGAGATGAGCGGCTCCGGCGGCGATTACCTGCCGTACATGTTCCACGCCCGGAAGCTGGGCACCATCGTCGGAAAGCGCACGTGGGGCGGCCTCGTGCACACGGCCGATACGCCGCTGTTCGTGGACGGCGGCTCGATGATCGCGCCGCGCGGCGGCTACTTCTCGGCCGACGGGCACTGGGCGGTGGAGAACGAGGGCGTGACGCCGGACGTGGACGTGGAGAACTGGCCCAAGGACCTGGTCGCGGGCCACGATCGCCAGCTCGAGCGCGCGGTCGAGGTGGCGATGAAGCAGCTCGAGGAGAAGCCGGTGACGCGGATGATGAAGGAGCCGCCGCCGCCGACGTGGGGCAGGCGCGCGAGCGAGCTGTCGATGAAGTGAGGTGGCTGCCGTGCCCGTGGATACCGAGCTCATCACCGGGGCTGCCGCCGAGCGGCAGCTCCGGAGTTTCATCGCCAAGTTCTCGCCCGCGGACCAGAAGCTGATCCGCGCTATGCGCGCGGCGTTGCGCCGGCGGCTGCCCACCGCCCACGAGCTGGCCTACGACAACTACAACTTCTTCGTCATCGGCTACTCGCCCACCGAGCGGCCGTCCGACGGGATCCTCTCCATCGCCGCGCGCGCGAACCGCGTCGCGATCTGCCTGTTCTGGGGTGCCAAGCTCCCCGACCCGAAGCGGCTGCTCGCCGGGTCCGGGAAGCAGGTCCGGTTCCTGAGGCTCGAGTCGGCGGCCACGCTCGCCCACCCCGACGTCGAGGCACTGCTCGCCGCCGCGGTCGCGCACTCGAAGGTGCCGTTCCCCACGAGGGGCCGCGGCCGGCTGGTCATCCGCGCGGTGTCGGCGAAGCAGCGCCCGCGGCAGCGAACGCTGGCCGCCGGCTCGAAGGTGTCCGGCCGGAAGCGGCGTCCGGTCACCGCCGGTAGGACCGGCCGATCGTCAGCGCGGTGATGTCGTCGTTCTAGCTCGCGCGGGCGTTCAGCGCGTCGTCGAGGTTCATGGCGCCGGGATGCGGCTCGCAGCCTGCCCGCTTGTCAGGGTTTCGTGCGCGGGCCGTGAGCGTGGCGTAGAGTTTCACCCACGTGCGGAACGGAGCCGCGCCGCGCTTCGTCGGTTGCAGTGGAGGCCCCATGAACCGACCTATGATTCGACCCAAGATTCGACCCATGATTCGACCCAAGATCCGACCCAACCTCGCGCGGCGGGTCCACACCAGCAGCCTCGCCGGGATCCTCGCCGCGGTCGTGTTGCTGCTCCCCGCCCGCGTTCGCGCCGACTCGTTGTGGCCTCGGCAGTTCGATTCCACGAGCGGCACGTTCATCATCTACCAGCCGCAGCCCGAGACGCTGAACGGCGACGTCCTCGCCGGGCGGCTCGCGTTCTCGCTCCAGCGCCCCGGCAGCTCGGAACCCGCGTTCGGCGTGATGTGGTTCACCGAGCGCGTCGCGATCGATCGGGACAGCAGCACGGTCACACCCAGCAACCTCGACGTCACCAAGGTGCGCCTTCCCGGGACCACTCCCGCGGACGAGAGCCGCTACGAGCACCTGGTCGAGGCGGAGGCCGCGCGCTGGGACCTCTCCGGCTCGCTCGAGGAGCTGCAGGCGGGTCTCGCGTCCGCCGAAAAGGCGCGGGCGAGCGTCGCCGGTCTCGACACGCTGCCGCCGCACATCGTCTTCATCGAGGCGCGCGCCATCCTCGTGCCCTACGACGGCGCCCCGGCGCTCGAGAAGATCGAGGGCACCTCGCTGGAACGCGTCGTCAACACGCCGTACGCGGTCGTGCACGACCCGAAGAGCCGGATGTACTACTTGAACGGGGCGAACCTCTGGTACGAGGCGAAGGAGCCCCGTGGGCCGTGGAGCGTGACTCCCGAGCCGCCCGCCGCGGTGCGCGCCGTGGTGCCGCCCGACACCAGCGCCGCGGACCAGATCGGGGGCACACCGCCGCTGGTGGTCACCGCGACCGAGCCCACCGAGCTGATCTCGACGGACGGTGCCGCGAAGTACGCACCCCTCGTGGAGGACGAGCTGCTCTACGTGACGAACACGGAGAGCGACGTCGTTCGCGAGGTGAGCACGCAGCGGATCTACGTGCTGCTGGCCGGTCGCTGGTACTGGGCCAAGTCGACCGCGGGCCCATGGACGTTCATCCGTGGCGATGGGTTACCCACGAGCTTCTCCCGCATCCCTCCCGGCTCCCCGAAGGCCCACCTCCGGGCCAGCGTCGCGGGCACGCCCGAGGCCGAGGACGCGATCGCCGACGCGGAGATCCCGCAGACGAGCCCGATCCGCCGCGACGCTTCCGATTTCCAGGCGACGTATGACGGGCAGCCGCGGTTCGAGCCCATCCCCGGATCGCGCCTCGCGTACGCGGTCAACTCGGACGCGCAGGTGATCCTCGATGACGGTCGTTATTACGCATGCGACCAGGGCGTCTGGTACGTGGCCAGCGATCCCCAGGGCCCGTGGCAGGTGAGCGTGGATCGACCCGTGGGTGTGGACGACATCCCGCCGAGCTGTCCCGTGTACCCCGTCCGCTACGTCTACGTCTACGACGTGACGCCCGAGTGGGTGTACTTCGGTTACCTGCCCGGCTACCTCGGCTGCTATCCGTACTACGGCACGGTGGTGTTCGGGACCGGCTATCGCTACCGGCCGTGGCTCGGCCCCCGCTACTTCTATCCGCGACCGTGGACGTGGGGCCTCTACCCGCGCTACAACCCCTGGCTCAGCCGCTGGAGCTTCGGGTACACCTACGGCAGCGGGTTCCTGCACGTCGGCTTCGCCTGGCACTCGGGCACCACGAGGTACAAGGGAGTGCTCGACCCACCGCGCTGGCTCGGTCCCGCCGGCTTCCGCCGTCCGCTGATCGCTCGCGACGGCACGATGATCCGCACGCGGCGCGACCTGCGCGTGGCGGCGATCCCCGTCGAGCGTGCGCCCATGAACCTCTACCGCCGCACCGCGAATCTGCCGCGCGTCGATCGCACGGCGCGACCACTGCCCGGGCGCCCCACGATCGCGCCGCCGGTGACGCGCGAGAAGCTGCCGAACAACGTGTTCGCCGGACGCGACGGCAAGGTGTACCGGCGCGAGGACAGCGGTTGGAAGGTGAACCAGGGACGCACGTGGCATCCGGCACCTCCCGACGTGAACCCGCCGGCCCCGCCCGCAGCTCACCCGGGCGGGATATCGCGGAAGGAGCCGACGCAGAACTGGCCGCCACGGTTCCAGCGCCCGCTCCCGGCGCAGGAGCCGCCGCGCGTCGAGCCCCCGCGACCGGCCCCGCCGCCGGTCGGTCCCGCGCCCGGGAATCTCGAGCGCGAGTTCCGCGGCCGCGCGCGCACCAACCCCGGGGCACGCCCGGCGCCCGCGCGAGAACAGAAGCCGGGCGAGAAGAAGAAATGATCGCCGAGCCTGCCGCTACTGGCTGACGACCGTGTGCGGCACCGGGCTGTTGTTGGTCCACGTCACCGTGTCGCCCACGTGCACGGTGTCGCGCGAGACCGAGAGCGCCGAGCACGTGGCGTAGGTCCCGCTGCTGCCGCCGCTCTGCGAGATCGCCAGCGTCGAGTTCTGGATGCCGGTCCCCGCGGCCACGACCACGATCGTTCCCGCGAGGCTCGTGCAGCTGGGATGGATCGTGCAGTGGTAGTTGAACGTGCCAGCGGTGTTGAACATGTGCGCGTAGGTGTTGCCGCTCGACGGCAGGTTGCCGTTCAACTCCAGTGCGCCACCGCCCCCTCCGCCCCCTCCGCCCCCGTTGTTGCCGTAGCCCGGGCTCGAGGAATTGCTCTTGCAGGAAGCCAGCAACGCCGCCAGCAGTCCGACGACGACAAGGGACAGGACACCGGAAGTTCTCGACATGGTGCTCTCCTCGCTCGACACGGGTGGATCACGGCCCCCGAGGAGGGGACGCTCATCCTGGGGCCTGTCCCGTCGGATGCCCGGCCCCGGCCAGGGAATCCCCCCAAGAGTTACGGATGGCGCCCGGCGCCGTGACCGCTCGCCGCCTCACCATTTCACACGGACTTCCGGGGACGAGTCGCGCAGCGGCTTGTCGAGCGCGGCGATGAACCTCCGGTCGCGATCGTAGGCGTCTCGGAAGAACTGGGGCCTGCCGTTGGAGCGATCCACCACCGCCGTCCAGTAGGTGAGCAGCACCGGCAGCCGGCGCTTGAGCGTGATGTTGCGCGTCTTGCCCGTGGCGATCGCGGAGTCCAGCTTGGCGCGCGACCACGTCACCGGATCGCCGATCACGAGGGCCGTCAGCTCCTCGATCTTCTCCACCCGGATACAGCCGCTGCTGAACGCGCGCGCATCGGACGCGAACAGCTCGCGGTGGGGCGTGTCGTGCAGATAGACGGCGTGCGTGTTCGGGAACATGAGCTTGATCCGGCCGAGCGCGTTGTCCGGTCCGGGCGGCTGGACGATCTGGTTCCCCACCTTCACGAAGCCCTTCTTCTCCAGGTACCGTGGATCGGCCTTCATCCCCGGGATCACGTCGCGCCTCATGATCCCCGGCGGGATGGTCCACGACGGATTGAGCACGGCGTACGTCATGTCGGCGCGGAAGATGGGCGTCTGCGTGTAAGGCTTGCCGACCATCACCTTCGAGATGAGCTGCGCCCGGCCGGCTTCGACATAGAGCGCGCGGAAGGCGGGGATGTTGACCACCACGAAGCGCTCCGGCAGGCCGTGGAGCAGCAGGCGACTTCGCTCGAGCGAGATACGGAGCTGCGTGATCCGGACGGCGACCGGGACGTTCAGCTCGCGGATCGTGGTGGCGCCGACGATGCCATCGCCCTGGAGGCCATGCCGCTCCTGGAAGCGGCGCACGCCGGCGACGAGCACCGAGTCGTACGTCGCGACGCTCGCCCGCGGCGCCGAGGTGAGATCGCCCTCGATCGCGAGCCGCGCCTCGAGCGCGTGGAGCCGCGCGTCGGTCGCTCCCGGCTTCAACACCGGCCCTTCCGGGAGGCTCTTCCACCCGCCTGACGACGCCATCGCGCGATAGCTCGCGAGCGCGTGGCGGAACCCGGTGTACATCCACTGCGACGGCCGCATCGCGTCGAGCGCGGCCGCGACCTCATGCTTCTCCACCGCCCGCTCCAGCGCCCCGGCCGGGTCCTCGCGCAACTCGGCCTCCTCCTCCGGCTGGAACCCCCAGTCGGGCAGGATCGTCCTGCCGTCCACCTTGCCGAACCTCAAGTGGTACGCGAGCCGGACCACGCCGTCGGTCGCCAGCAGGTCGATGTCGGCGTCGTTCTCGGGGCTGTCCGGCGCGCGCAGGAGCGCTTCGATATCCGCGACGTGGTAGTCGGCGGGGTCGAGCCCGTCGCTCTCACACGTGCGCAGCGTCGCGAGCAGGTCCTGGCGCTCGCGGGCGCCGGTCCACGCCGGCCGGAACCCGCGCCGCTCATAGAAGTCGGGCAGCACGACCGTGGACGCGATCGTCTCGCCATGGACCTGGAGCGGCACGCCCTCGCGCATCTGGCTGACCCGAAGCAGCAGGAGGTCCGACGACGTGGGCTTTCCCTGCGCGTGCGCGAGCGAAGCCGAGATCACGAGCACGGTCAGCGCCACCATCTCGAGGTGCCGGACACGGAGGCGACGAGGGTCGGTTCGCACGGGCGCGATGATGCCCCGGTCGCAGGCCGATGGCCAACTCGCTTCCGCGAACCGTGCAAGGCGCAATCTCCCCACCCGCAGGACGAGTGATGTCAGGTCGCCCGCGGTTCCGGTCGGAGCGTCGGACAACGACTTGCACGGCGCCCGACCGGCATGCGCCCGCGGGCGTCATGGCACCGAGGTTGCAACCTCCACCGCGCGCTCTCGACCTGCCCATCGGACTTCCCCCTATATAAGGAGGCATCGTGAACCGCCGCTCGCGGCTGGCCCTGGCGGCCAGCCTGTCCCTGGCGCTCGGCGCGCTGGCGCTGGCCGGCTGCGCGAAGAACGTCACGGCACCGTTGAACGCGATCTCGAACGCGCAGTCGAACGAGGCGGCGATCGAAGTGGGCATGATGGTCTACGCGGGCACGGAGCCGACCCCGGTGCCGGCCTCGATGGTCGCCGGCGATCCGCGCTCCACGGGCACGATGCACGGGCGGCTCGTCGCCCCCGCGGCGGCCGAGACCACGATCACGAGCGGGAACGTGGTGTGGACGCTCGCCGTCCACTGGTTCGATGCCGGCTCGAACGAGCAGCCGAGCTACGACCCCGCGACCACGGTGCGACTGCACGCCGACTCGCACGGCGCGGGCACCGTGACCGGGGCGAACGGCTCGGGCACGCTGAACAGTGGCGGCGTGCTCGATCTGTCAGGCATCGACCAGAGCACCGGCCAACTGACGACGAACGCCACGCGCAACGACACGCTGAGCTGGTCGGCGACCGGGCCCAGCGGCTCGGTCACCGGGCTCACGCACTCCACCGGCACGCTCGCCAACGTCGTGGAAGCGAAGCCCATCGCCCAGAACTACCCCGCGAGCGGCAACGGCACCTGGGACCTGGACGTGAACCGTCAGATCGAGGGGGCCGGCGGCGGCAGCATCAGCGAGCACTTCACCGCGCACGTGGTGGTGACGTTCAACGGCACCCACCTGGTGCCGCTCGTGGTCAACGGCACGCACCACTTCCTGCTCGACCTCGACACCGGGCTGGTGACCCAGGTCCAGGGCTGAGTCCTCAGAACGGCTTCACGATCATCAGGATTGCGAGCACCGCGATCATCGCGAACTCGTAGCCGCGCGCCGCCATCACCGCGGGGTCCGCGATCGCGGCGCGCAGGGCGGACGTCACCTGCCCGAGCGATTCCGCCTCGGCGAGCGCGACGCGATAGACGCGCCCCTTGGGCAGGAACACGAGCACGATCACCGGGATGATGCTCAGGTAGATGAGCAGCGCGGCGAACGGCCACACCGGCCCTTCGCCGCGGAGGAACCCGAAGATCCGGTGGCCGCGAAGTCCCGCCGCGGCGAGCCCGGTGACGAGGACCACGAACGTCGACGGCTGAACCCCGCGGCGGTCGAAGGAGCTCGCGAGCGCCGCGATCGTCCGCAGCGCCGGCAGGTCCGCGGCCCGCGCCGCGTGCCACCAGCAGGCGTCGCGGCCGACGATGCCCGCGACCAGCCAGAACACCGAGAGCACGTGCAGCACGACCGCGACCAAGCCGATCATGCGCCACATGCTGCCACAGGGGAGTGTTCGGCGGCGAGTGCGTCAGCCGCTGGAGCTATAGCTCCCTGCCGATCTCCCAGTGGTGCCCGGACGGATCGACGATGCGACCGAGGCGCCACCCGTGAGCTTCGCCCACCGGCACCACCTGGGTGGCACCGGCGGCGACGGCCTGGGCACAGATCGCCGCGGGGTCCTCGACGATGAGCAGCATGCGGACCGAGCATCCGCCCAATGCCTCGGGGCTGAAGTTCAGGTGCTCGGGCGATTCCTCGGCGACCCAGAACTCGGCGCCGGACACCGACAGCCGTGCCACGCCGCCGCCCGGGACCGAGTAGGTCTCGCGAGCGCCGAACGCTGCCTTGTAGAACTCCATCGCCCGCTGCCAGTTCTTGACGGAGAGCGTGGCGGTGACGAGGGTCTGGAAGCCGATCGATTGCGCGGTGTCGCCCATGG
>Ga0075435_100002190_pt1 | contig 12890 bp, 8 predicted proteins | sample RhiMethybrSRZTD4_FD_75302 | JGI IMG/M metagenome (GOLD analysis project Ga0075435, IMG submission 75302) | Populus rhizosphere microbial communities from Tennessee, USA - Rhizosphere MetaG P. TD hybrid SRZTD4 | ecosystem: Host-associated > Plants > Roots > Rhizosphere > Soil | place: USA...
CACCGACTACGCGTTCCGATTGCGGCAGCAGGGATATCGCGTGTATTACCAGCCCGCGTCGGTCGTCCTGCACGTCGAAGGCGCCACCGCGGGGCGCGAAGTCGATCGCGGCGTGAAGCGGTACCAGGCCCGGAACCGGGCGACCTTTGCGGCCCGTTGGGCGGACGCGCTCCGCGCGCAGCCGCCGCATCCTCCGGCCATCGACCGCGCCGCGCTCCACCGGCTGCACGTCCGGGGCGGCGAGACCCGCCGCGCGCTCGTCGTCCTGCCCACGATGCCGGAGCCCGACCGCGAGAGCGGCTCGCGTCGCGCCTTCCACCTGATCGAGCTGCTGCTGGAGGCGGAGTGGGCGGTCAGCGTCATCGTCGAGAACGCTACCGGCGGGGAGCGCTACGCACGGGCCCTGCGCCAGCTGGGAGCCGCCACCTACGCGGGAGCGATGACGCGCAATGCCGGCGCCGCCTACCTGCCGGACCTGTCCGCGCTGGCGACGCGCGAGCCTTTCGACCTGGCCCTGCTCGCGTTCTGGCACGTGGCGGAGCGGCACCTTCCGACCCTCCGCACCGTCGCCCCCCGGACGCGCGTGCTCGTGGACTCCGTCGACCTCCATTTCCTGCGCCAGGCCCGAGGAGCCTTCACCCGCGCCCGCTCGGACCGCGCGCGGGACGCCCTGGACGGCCGCTTCGCGGACGAGCTGCGGCGGGAGCTGAACGTCTACGGCACCGCGGACGGCGTGCTCACCGTGTCCGATAAGGAGGCGGGCTGGATCGACGATCTCGTCGGCGTCGCCGGCCACGCGTTCTGCGTGCCCGATCTGGAGGACGTGCCCGGCCGTCCGCTTCCTTTGGAGGACCGGCGGGGGCTGCTGTTCCTCGGAAACTTCAGACATCCGCCGAACATCGAAGCACTGGGCTTCCTGGCGGAGATCGTGAGGCGCCTGGATCCAGGCCTCCTCGCCGCGCATCCCCTCTCCATCGTCGGCAACGCCTTGAGCGTGGACATGCTCGGCCCGCTCGCCGATCACCCTCACGTCCACGCCGTGGGCTGGGTGCCTTCGGTGCAGCCCTACCTGGAGCGGGCGCGGATGTCGGTTCTCCCGCTGCGGCACGGGGCGGGGACCAAGCGCAAGCTGCTGCAGTCCCTTCTCTTCGGGACGCCCTGTGTTTCGACGTCCGTAGGCATCGAGGGATTCGGTCTCGAGAACGACCGCGACGTGCTCGTGGCGGACACGGCGGAGGCCTTCGCCGCGGCCATCCGTCGCCTGGCTTCGGACGATGAGACGTGGCGCGCGCTCGCCCGGAACGGCCGTGCGGCCGTGGAGTCGGCCCACGGCCGTGACGTCGTCCGGGCCCGGCTGGCCGCAGCCGTCGGGAGGGTGACGTCGCCCGCCGCCTCCGGGTCCTTCCCGCCAGGCCCGCCGGCGTGACGGCCGGCAGCGGAGCATCCACGCCGTCTCCAGTCGGGGGCTCGGGGACGAGGAGCGTCACCGAGAAGGACTTCGCCTACGATCGGATCTGGCACGTCTGGGGATCGCTGGTTTCCCGGTACGACACCGATCGGCGCCTCGAGGTCCTCCTCGGTGACTTCGTCGAGAACGGCCTCGCGGGGAAGCGCTGCCTGGACGCCGGTACTGGCCTCGGCTTCTTCGCACAGGAGCTGGACCGGCGCGGCGCCGGTGAAGTCGTCGCCATCGACATCGGACCGTCTCTCGTGGAGCGGCTGCAGGGGCTCCTTCCCGCCGCCGATTGCCGGGTCGCCGACATGATGGACCTGGAGGCGGCCCTGGGCGGGGAGACCTTCGACGTCATCGTCTGTTCCGAGGCCATCGAGCACACGCCCCACCCGCGCCTGGCCGTGCTGGGTCTCGCGCGCCGTCTGCGACCGGGAGGACTCCTGGCCCTGTCCTGCCCCAATCGAGCCTGGCGCTGGCTTCTCTCGGTGGCCCAGGCCATCGGGCTGCGCAAACACTACACCGGCTACGAGAACTGGGTTGGCGCGGGGGACATGTTGCGCTGGCTCGAGGAAGCCGGCCTCGAAGTGCTGCGGGCAGAGGGCGTGCATCTCGTTCCCTGGCAGCTCGTACCCAAGGGACTCCTGCGAGCCGCCGACGTCGCCCTGCGGCGAGTGAGCTTCCCCTACGCCGTGAACCTGGCCGTGCTCGCCCGCAAGGCCCCTTGACGACGGTCAGGCGCGTCGGGCCACGACGAAGATCGAGGTTCCGATCGGCAGGTTCATTCCGCGCATGATGCTCGCCTCGAACGAGAGGAGCCCCGCGAAGGCCGAGTTGAGCCAGGCGGGCAGCGTCACATAGGACGACCGGAGCGGCCCGGCGGGCGGAAACAGGCCGCGCCAGACGCGGAAGGCCAGGATGAGGGGCAGCGCGAACGTGATCGCGTAGGAGCGCTTGATCACGGAGAAGCCGGCGCGGTTGAGCTTCTGGTGCAGCTCGCTGGCCATGTAGCGGCGCCGGTGGCCCAGGGCCTCGTCGTGCTCGCTCCAGAGGAATCGGTAGGCCGGTACGGCGGCGAGCAGGACACCTTGCGGGGCGAGGACGCGGCGGATCTCCGCCATCCCGGCGACGTCGTCCTCGAGGTGCTCGAACACGTCGAGCACGGCGACGAGGTCGAACGCGGCCTCACGGAAGGGAAGGCCCTCGGCGGCGGCGCTAACGAGCCGGCCGTCGAGGCCGCGGCTACGGGCGACGCGTAGCGCCTCCAGGGAGCGGTCGGCCCCGAACGCCTGTCCGAAGGCGGAAAGAAGGGCGACATTCCGGCCCGTGCAGCAGCCCACGTCGAGGATGCGCGCGCCCGGCCGAAGGCTGGCGAAGCTCTCGATCAGCGCTCGAATGACCGAACGGCGGCCGACGTGCCACCAATACGAGGCCTCGAGGCGGTCCAGGGTGAGGATCTCTTCGGGCCGCACGGGCGATGCTACCACCGCCCATCCAAGGCGCTCCCGAGGCGGGCGGGGGTTCGATCAGCGCGCGGCCCCCGAGAGAGGGTCGCTGGGCACATACGTGCTCGTGATCTCCCGAAGGTCGCTCGTCCCGATCTCGTAGACGACGGCCTTGCCATCCGCGAGAGCCTTGCGCGTGGCCTCGGCCGGAAGGACGTAGAGCTCCGGCGCCTCCCACGACGGGTGGGCGGCGAACACCGCGGCCGTCTCCGGCGTGAGGAACACCTCGGCGTCGACCAGGTTGTAGGCCCGATTGGTCACCGTGGTCCAGACGATGTCGCCGTCGGCTCCGTGCAGGAGGATGACCTTCCCGGGGTGATCGGCGTGCGCGCGCGCGACCCCGCGCACGACCCAGTGCGCGCGCACACTGAGCTCGTGCAGCCATTGTCCATGCTGGCGGACCGCCGGGAGCAGGCCGGCGACGTAGCCCGCGATCCAGGCCAGGGCGACGCATCGCCAGAGGAGGCGGCCGCGCGCGGCACGGGCCACGGCCTCCCCGCCCAGCATGGCCACGCCGATCGAGGGGACGAACACGTAGTACTCCGCCACGTGGTCGCGAAGAGGCAGCAGCGGCGAGAGGACGATCACGAACCACCCGAGGCAGAAGAGAGGGAGCCAGCGGCGCGCGCGCACGCTCCAGGCCGCGTAGGCGAGAGGGGCCGCGCTCACGAACATCGTGATCGCGGCCACCAGCCGCGGGAAGAGGGGCAGCCAGGGCGGCAGGAACGAACGAAGCCAGGTCAGGCCGAGCGCGACCTCCCAGTACGTGCGAAGCGTGTCCAGGATGTGGAGATCGAAATGCATCGCGTAGATACCGGTCGCGGGCAGCGCGGCCATCCGGTGCAGCACGGTGAAGCCGAGTGCGGGCAGGAAGAGCCACAGCGTACGGCGCAGCAGCGACCGCGCGAACAACAGCGCGTAGGCGCAGGCGAGGGCCGGATAGACGACGTTGAGCTCGAGGGCGCCGAACCCGAGAAGGTACGCCGCCCATTGGAGCACCCAGTAGCGCTGCCGTCCGGTGGCGGCGTACCGCAGCAGGAAGTGGAAGGCGCAGAGGACGAAGAAGGCCAGCTGTACCTCGTTGTAGGACGCGGTCCAGGTGAGCACGGTGACCGAGGCGAAATTGAAGACCCAGAGCGAGGCGGCGACCAGGCCCGCGAGGGCGGAGCCGCTCAGCCGGCGCACGATCCAGGCGACGAGGGCGAGGTTGGCGAACTGGGTGAGGAAGACGGCCACTCGGAAGGGAAGGGACTCCATTCCGAAGACGCGGTAGAGGACCAGGAAGAACACGCGCTCGCTGAGGATCCGGACCGTCCCCTGGCCGATGGGGGTGAAGATGTAGCTGAGGAGCCCGTCGCGGCCTTCCAGGCAATCGCGGGCGCGACCGAGCAGCATGAAGTCGTCGGCCAGGAACCAGGTGCGCAAGGCCAATCCCTGTACGGCCAGGCAGAGGACCGCGGGTGCCGTCCACCACGCGACGGTACCGACGCTGCTCCAGATGCGCGCCCGGCGTCCCGCGGAACCGCTGTCCAATTCCAAGCTCCTCTCACCCGCCGTGGGTGTCCGGGCGGAAGGCGGCGCGACCGAAGCGGCGCCGGCCCCGCCCGGGGCCAGCGGGCCCGCGATGGCGGGCCGCTATAATCGCGCCAATCGTGCGCTTTTTCCCGAGGACCCAGCGGCGGGTGTGGCTGCCGGCGCTGGCGGGCGCACTCGTCCTGTTCGTGGCCGCCTTCCGGCAATTCTTCGACCCTTCACGCTGCATCGCCACTTTCCCGGATGCGACCTACATGGTGGTTCCGCTCTTCCACCATGCGTCGCGGTGTTTCGCGGCCGGCGAATATCCCTACTGGATCGAGATGGTGATGGGCGGCCTGCCGCTCTACGACTCGCCGATGTTCTCGGTGGAGTACCCGCTCTACCTGCTCCGCCTGCCGCTCTTCACCGACCCCGTGCGCGCGATGTGGGCGGTGCACGCGGTGAGCGTGCTCCACCTGGGCATCCTCGCCGCCACCAGCTACGTGATGATGCGTTGCCTGCGCCTGGCCTGGCTCCCCGCTGCCTTCGGCGCGGCCGTGCTCACGACCTGTCCGAACAGCTTCGACTACGCGGAATGGGTCAACATGAGCGCCCCCTATTCCTGGTTCCCGCTCGTGGTGGCGGGGATGGTGCTGGCCCTCGATCCCTCGCGCGGAATGGCCGGGGTGCTCATCGGAGGCACGGCTCTCGGCCTGCTCTGCCTGGCCATGCCGGCCCAGGCCCTGATTCACGCCTGCTTCGTGGGCGCCGTGCTCTTCGCCTTTGCCGCGCAGCGCCGTCGCCGGGCGGGCGACCGCGCCGCCATTCGCGGCATGGTGCGTCGATTCGCCGCCCTGGGCGCGCTGGGGCTCCTCCTCGGATCGCCCGCGCTCATCCCCGCGACCCTGGCCATGAAGGGAACCATTCGCTTCAACGGCGAGTTCCCCGCGATCATCGGCGGTGACTCCGTGCCCCTCGCCCATTCCCTGCATGGCCAGCTCACCCCGGCCGAGCTGGCGGGCACGCTGCTGCCCGTGCAGGTGACGAAGCTCAATGGCCATTCGTTCATCGGTCTGGGGGCGGGGCTGTTCGCCTGCCTGGGCCTCACCCAGATCGGTCGGCACCGCCAGGCGGCCGCCATGGCCTTCCTCGCCGCCTACGGACTGCTGTCCGCGACGGGCACGCATCTGGGCTTCGCCTACCTGAACCACGTGCTCCCGCTCATGAACAAGTTCCGGCAGCCGCCTCGCCACCTGTTCCTCTTCGTCCTCGCCGCGTCCGCGCTCGCCGCCATCGGCCTCCAGAGGGTGCTGGCCGCTCCCCGCCTGCGCGAGCGGCGCATCCTGACGTTCACGCTCGTCTTCGCCGTGCTGGCGGCCCTGTCGCTGTGCGCCCCCCTTCCGTGGCTCGATCCCAGGGCCGCGGCCGTGATCGCGGGCGGAGCCCTGCTGGGGGCGGGGCTCGTCGTCGTCGGGAGGCACCGGCGCGCGCGCCTGGCCGCGGTCGCCGGGGCGGTCACGATCGTGGCCGCCAACTTCGCCTATCCGACCCGCGTCCCCACCCTCGAGGATGGCGACACGTTCGGGGCCGCGAACATGGCGATGCACGGCGTGCTGAAGGAGGTGGCCGCCCTTCCCCAGGCGAGCGCGTACCGGGTCCTCTTCCTCGCGGGAGACGACACCCAGTTCCTTTCCATGGACGGCATCTACTACGGCATCCGCACGGTGCAGGCCTACATGAACCCGCTGCCCTACCGCCAGTTCGACGAGGTCTTCCAGCGCTTCAACCTGCGCCACTACTACCCGATGCTCGGAGCGCGTTACGTGCTGTGCGACCGCTGCGACGAGCGGATGCTGGCGGACTATCGACCCCTGCGGTCGCTCGGCAAGTTCACGCTCCTCACGACGGAGGCCGCGCAACCTCTCTACGCGGTGCGCGGGCGCGTGAGCGGAACCTATCGCGACGCCGAGGCGTTCTACGCGCTCGTGGACGGGGGAGCGGACGTCCAGACGGGGTTGCTCGTCGCCGACACCGTAGACGGCCGGCGCGTGACGGGCTGGCTCCCCGACGGCGCCGTGCCCAGTGCGAGCGTTCAGGAGGTCTCACGCACGGTCAACCGCATGCGCGTGCGCGTCACCTCCGACCGTCCGGCCGTCCTTGTCGTCAATCAGTACCGCCGTTCCCCCTGGGAGGCGAAAGTGAACGGTGCGCCCGTCCCCACCCACGAGGTGAACCTGAACCAGATCGGTGTCCTCGTCGGCGCCGGCACGAGCGAAGTGGAGCTGGAATACCGCCCCACCCTCTACCGGATTCTCCTCGGAGTCGAGCGCGCGACCTCCGCGCTGCTCCTCCTCGGCGCTTTCCTGTGGACGGCGAGACAAGCGAGAAGGAAGCGAGGGGCCGCGGCATGATCGAGGTCCTCCAGGAACACGTCCGCGCCGCCGTCGAAGATCTCGCCCGGCGCTTTCGCGCCGCGGAGCCGTTCCCGCACGTCGTCATCGACGGCTTCCTGCGCGACGACGCGGTGGAAACGCTGCTCGCGGAGTTTCCGCCCTTCGAGCGAGGCGATTGCACGAACGAAGCGGGGCGGCCCGGGCTCAAGTCCACCTTCGAGCGCGTGGCGGAGCTGGGGCCGGGGTTCGCGCGTATCGACCGGCTCATGCAGTCCCCCGATTTCCTTTCCTTCCTGGGCGGGGTGACGGGGATCGACGACCTCCTCTACGACGCCGCCTACGTGGGCGGCGGCACCCACGAGAACCGGCCCGGGCAGGCCCTGGATCCCCACGTCGATTTCAACTACCACCCGTCCACGGGCTGGCACCGCCGTTTGAACCTTCTTCTCTACCTGAACGACGAATGGCGTGAAGAGTGGGGCGGGTGCCTGGAGCTGCATCGCAATGCGTGGAATCCATCGGCGGACGAGGTCACCACCGTCCTCCCCCTGCGGAACCGCTGCGTGATCTTCGAGACGAGCGAGCGATCCTGGCACGGCTTCCTTCCCATCACCCCCCCGCCGGATCAGCCCCGCCTCGCTCGCCGTTCGCTCGCCCTCTACTTCTACACACGCGAGCGCCCCCCGGCGGAGACGGCGCCCGCGCATGCGACCGTCTACGTCGAGAGGCCGCTCCCGCGCCTGGCCGCGGACGAGCCGCTCACCGCACCCGACTGCGCGCAGGTGGAGCAACTCACCACCCGGCGACGGCAGCACGTGGAACGGCTGCGGGGCCGGGAGCAGGCCGTGCTCGCACGCGTGCGCGAGCGCTTGCTGGCCATGCTCCAGCCCGGATCGCCACCCGGCGCGGAGGCCCTCGCCGCGCTCGGCCGCCTCGTGCAGCTCGAGGACGAAGCGCTGCAGTCCCTCTATCGTCGTGAGACCGAATTGGCCACGCTGGTCGAGCTCGTGGAATCGAGCGAAGAGCCCTTCCGCCTCGACGAGCCCCTGGCCCTCGCCGCCCCTGTGATCGGGGGCTGGAAGGACGGCTGGGTCGGCCGCCATCTGCGCCTGCGCCTCCGGACGCACGGGCCGGTGGACGGACTCGTCGTCTGGGGGACCCTGCCCGAGACGGCGGGCCCACGTCAGGAGCTCACCCTGTACGTGCGCGGCCAGGTCTCCATGTGTACCCAGGGCGTCGGTGACTTCGAGTGGTCCGTGCCCGTCGCGCTGCCCGTCGGCACCCACGCGATCGAGATCGCGGCCACGGCGAGCTTCTGCCCCAGCGATTTGGGCGCTTCCGAGGACGGCCGGGAGCTGGCGTGGATCCTGCGCCGGATCGGAGTCCTGGCCGTGCCTCCGTCCCCGGAGGCGGGGCACCCGGCCTCGTAGTATCCTCGCCGGGGTGTTGGGCCGACTCCGCGCCTTTACAGGTGTTTCCTCCCGGAGGCGCGACGCCGCGTTCCTAGTCGTCCTGTGCGCGGCCCAGGCTGTCCTCTTCCCGCGCACGCGACCCCTGTTCTTCGACGGCGACGCCTTCTTCTACGCGGCGCACCCGATCCGGGACCTCGGGGACGCGGTCCACGTCCTGACGCACGTCGATTCGGCGCGCCAATACCGGCCGCTCGGAAGCCTCGTCTACTCCTTCGTCTTCGAGCCCTTGTTCGGGCTGAACTACTCCCTCTACGGCGCGACCGCCGTAGTCGCTCACCTCGTCAACACCTTGCTCGTGTTCGCCCTCCTGGAGAGGCTGCTGTCGGACCGCACCGCCGTCTACGCCGGCACCGCCTTCTGGGGGCTGAACCCGGTCGCGATCTACGTCACCCACTCGTTCAGCTTCCTGGCCGACTTCAGCTACACGTTCCTCTACCTGGGCGCGATCCTGCTCTTTCTCCGCCACACCCGCTCCGGTGGCAGCCGGCCGCGCAAGGTCGCCGTCCTGGCCTTCCTGCTCGCCCTCCTGTCCAAGGAGCTGGCGGTCACGCTGCCGGTGGTGCTGGTGCTCCTGAGCGTGACCTTCCTGCGCGAGGGGACGCTGCGCGAGTTCCGCGAGAGCGCCGCGCAGCGGCTCGTCTGGACGCTCTTCGCGGTGCTCGTCGGCTTTCTCGTCTTGTACGCCTCCTTGAAGGGGGGCCGCTTCTACGACAACGCGCGCACCCTGAACTACTTTCCACGCTTCACGCCCGCCACCCTGCTGGCCAAGGCCGACTACTTCCTGGGCGCGCTCTACCTGCCCATCAACGAGACGATCTCCGACGACCGGCGCCTGTTGTGGCCGCAGCGGCTCGTGTATGCCGCGGGCCCCCTGGTCGCATCGTTCCTGATCTTCCTGGTCTGGCCGCCGTCGGCGAGGGCCCGGCAGGTGAGAGGCGCGATCCTCTGGACGCTGATCACCGCCGCGCCCGTCCTCTTCCTCATTCCGACCGAGTTCACGCACAACCTGTATCTCCCCACGGTCGGCCTCGCGCTGGCCTTCGGCCTGTTCTGGAGCCACGTGACGTCGTTCGCCCGCGAGACGCGATGGATCCGGCCCGGGGCGCTGCATCTCTACGCCGTGGCCGTCGCGCTCCTCTCCATGGACGTGAACCAGAGCATCTTCGACGCCTACAACTGGCGGCCTCTCTGGGAGGAGAAGGCGAAGACGTGGCTGGACGAGACGAAGAAGCTCTTTCCGGACCTCCGCCCTCCGACCGAGCTCTTCTTGCTGAAGAGTACCGAGTCGGACGCCTGGAACGTGTATAGCGGGGACCTGTTCCGGGTGTATTACGGCCAGCCCGACCTGAAGGTCCTGTTCGACGAGCACCATCAACCCTTCCCGCGGGACGAGGCACGGCGGGGCCAGGCCTTCGCGCTCATCATGCTCGACACGCACGTGCACGACGTCACCGCGTCCCGCTTGAAGCAGGCGGACCAGGAGATGGAGGGATCGCTGGCCGCGCGTCTCGACCGTGCCAAGGTCCTGCTCATGTCCGGGAAGCCCGTGGAGCAGGTCAAGTTCGAGACCCCGAGCGAGAAGCCCGTATTCCCGGACCCCGTCCTGGTGGGGGACGACTACCGCACCGCCCTGATCATGCTCAGCGGTACGCGCGTGCGCTTCCCCGTCGTCGTCGGCTCGGGGGGCCGGCTCTCGTTCGGCATCACCAAGAGGTTCGACGTGGGCGACGGTGTCGTGGCCCGTATCTACTTCGAGGCGGGGTCGAGCCGCAAGCTCCTCTACGAGCGCGTCCTGGACCCCCGGGGCGTGCCGGGAGACCGGCGATGGTTCGACGAGACGGTGGACCTGGGCCCGTTCGCGGGACAGACCGGCATCCTGGAGCTCGAATGCGGTCCCGGGCCTCGCGGGGACTACGTGGCGGACTGGCTGGCCTGGAGCGGCCTGCGCCTGGAAGGCGCAAGCCTGCCGTAGTGCGCCTCCTCTTCGTCACCAACCTCTACCCGCCGTACGTCGTCGGTGGCAACGAGATGCTCTGCGACGACGTCGTGCAGGGGCTGCGCCGGCGCGGGCACGAAGTGTCCGTGCTCTGCGGCCGCGGCCGCGACCTGCCCGCCGATCCCGACGTCCTGGGCGCGCTCGCGCTCGACCTCGACCGCAAGGAGGAAACGCTGCTCGGAGGGCGCGTGCCCTCGGGGCCGGAGGCCGTCCGTCTGCATCTCTTCAGCCTCGCCAGCTACGTGGCGACACGCCGCGTGATCCGGGACAAGCGGCCCGACACCATCGTCGTCTGGAACCTCTACATGGCGTCGATGGCGCCCCTCGTGGCCGCCGTCCGGAGCGGCTGGCCCGTCGTGGTGCACGTGTGCGACAAGTGGCTCTACTTCGGGCTGCACGACGTGGAGGCCCTCCTGGTCGCGACCGTCTGGTGGAAGCGCGCCGCCCTCGCGATGGCCCGCCGGACGGTGCAGCCGATGCTCCGTGCCCTGGCGCGTCCTCGCCGCCTGGTGGCCATCAGCCACTTCCTGAAGGCATTCTACGTGGCGGCCGGCGTCGCTCCGGAAGCGATCGACGTGATCCACCTCGGCATCCCGACCGGCGTCTTCACCTTCGTGCCGCGCGCCGCGCGATCGGCGGGAGAGCCGCTGAAGCTCCTGTTCGTCGGATCCCTCTGGGAAGGCAAGGGGCCGCACACCGCGGTGCGGGCCCTGGGCCGGCTGATCCGCTCCGGCGCGCGCGCCCACCTCGACATCTGCGGCTCCGGGCCGGAATCGTTCGCGAAGGTCCTGCGGAGTGTCATCGCGGAAGAAGGCGTGGGCGACGCGGTGACGCTTCACGGCCGGGTCGATCGAGACGTCGTCCGCCGCTTCTGCCAGTCCCACGACGTGCTCGTCTTCCCGAGCGAGTGGGACGAGCCCTTCGCCGCCGTGCCCGTCGAAGCCATGAGCTGCGGCATGGCCGTCGTGGCGACCACTGCTGGAGGAACGCCGGAGGCGGTCGTCGACGGCCAGACGGGCCTCCTCGTTCCTCCCGGTGACCCGGAGGCGCTGGGGCGTGCGCTCCTCCGGTTGGCGGGAGACGACGCCCTGCGCATCCGTCTCGGCGAAAACGCGGCCCGCGCGGCGCGCACGCAGTTCGACCTCGACCGGTACGTCGATCGGCTCGAGGCCTTCTACCAGGGAGCAGGAGGATAGGTCTCTCGTGTCCCTCCCTCGAGAGGTCAGCGTGAATCCACGCGCCACGCGAGGTCGGGCGATGCTCGTGAACGTCGGGCTCGCCTTCTTTTCGGCCGGACTGGCCCTGGCGGCGGTGGAATGGGTGCTCCGGACCGGTCCTCTGGCACTCCAGGTCAGGCCCTACCGGCTCCGACTTCAGGATCCGAACTTGTGGGACGAGCCCTATCTCCAGGTCGCCGACGACATTCCGTACACCACCCGCCCGGACTACGTGGGAAGGTGGGCGAGCGGAGGTCGGATCACCATCAATCACCAGGGCTTCCGTACGGATGCGGCCGGTGCCGCGCGCAGCTATGCCCGCATCGACATCCTGTGCCTCGGGGACTCGTTCACATTCGGGTACCTGGTCGACGACGCGGACACGTATCCGGGCCGCCTCGGGCGGCTCTACGAATCATCCGGTCAGACCGTGGTCAACGCGGGGTACTACGGCGGCTTCTCCTTCGACAGCGCGGGACTGCGCTATCGCCGCACCCTCGCCCCTTGGCATCCGCGTGTCGTGATCTACGGCGTGTTTCCCGGGAACGACCTCGACGACCTCGCCGTATGGACGCGCACGAGCCCGGGGGGTGGGCCCGCCCAGCTACGGACGAAAAACCAGATCGTGGACGCGGCGGGGTACTCCGTTCCGCTTGCGCGCGAAAGCCGTCTCTTCGTCGGGCTCAGCCAGGCCTGGTCGCGGTGGCGCCTTCGGGACGAACTCGCCGAGACGGACGAGCGGCGTTGGGCGCGAGCGTCCGACGCGATCCACCGGCTTCGCGAGACGACCGACCGCGCCGGAACCCGGCTGGTCTTCGTGTTCCTGCGCGAGCCCAACGGGCAATTCGCGCAAGAAATCGCCCGCCGTCGACAGGTGCCGGCCGCCGACTTCCTCGCCGGCCTCGAAGCGCAGACGCGGCGGCTCCAGGATGTGCTCGATGCCGAGCACGTCGAGTGGCACGACGACGAGTCCGTCCTCGCTGCGCTCCGGGCGGCGCTTGGCCGCCGCCATCTTCCGCCCCTGCCCGGGTCGCTCAGTTCCCTGCGCGCCGACCTCGAGGCGCGAGCGGAGGCGGGGGGGTGGCAGCCCCGCCTGCTGGCGGGGCCCGACGAGATCCACTACTCGCCCCTGACGAACGCCTACGTCGCCTCCTGGGTTTACGCGCAGCTGCAGCACTCGCCCTGACGACGGTGTGCGCGTCGACGTGCGTCAACACGTCGCGCCGTCGCGCGACGCCTGCCTCTAGCGCGGCCGGAGTCCCGACCCCGCCCCTAGGGAGTCGAGGAGGCGCAAGGTCATGGCCTCGGCCCGCATGGCCAGACGCGTGCGTCGAAGGCGTCG
>Ga0075435_100002191_pt1 | contig 12888 bp, 11 predicted proteins | sample RhiMethybrSRZTD4_FD_75302 | JGI IMG/M metagenome (GOLD analysis project Ga0075435, IMG submission 75302) | Populus rhizosphere microbial communities from Tennessee, USA - Rhizosphere MetaG P. TD hybrid SRZTD4 | ecosystem: Host-associated > Plants > Roots > Rhizosphere > Soil | place: USA...
ATGTTATGCGGTATTAGCGTCCCTTTCGGGACGTTATCCCCCGCTCGAAGGCAGGTCACCCACGTGTTACTCACCCGTTTGCCACTCTACTTATCCCTTGCGGGACTTTCGCGTTCGACTTGCATGTGTTAGGCACGCCGCCAGCGTTGATTCTGAGCCAGGATCAAACTCTCATGTTAAATTCGTCGGTTGCCGTCTCGCGTGCCTCCACCGATCGCTCGGCTGAAGCCTTCGCGCTCCGACAACACAACTCATTAACGCGAGGCCGATGTATTGGCTCTGCGTTGTTCAATCCGTTTTCGTCTATTCGTGGTCGCCGCCAGTCGCCTTCGCACGGACTGACAACTCCAGTCGACCGCTTGATGCGACGCCACGCGCTGACTCTCTGTCCGACTTCCGCTCGCGGGCTGACGCCCTCGAGCTCCGTCGTGACGGGCTTGTGTGTGCTTGCACGCACTATCTAGTTTTCAAAGAACCGACCGTCTGTGCGCCCGTGGCGCCCAGCCCCCCGCAACCTCTACCGGCTGTCGCGCCGACCGCGTTCAGGGGAACCTTCTGAGGTTACTAGCGCCACCCTGCCCTGTCAACCCCCTTTTCGTGGCCTTGCGAATTTATTTTTCGCAGCGCCACTGTCGAGTTTAGAGTTCGGCTGAGTGTCGTTCGGGTCGCTTGAGGAATGCTGCTGAAGGTGCCCGCAGACTTCCGAAGACAAAAAAAATTGCTGGGCTATTTTTTCTCACCGGCTCTGCCGGTGGGAATGTCGGGCCTCAGCAAACTCTCGCTGCCCTTGCAGCGGGTGTCGCGCTCCGAACGTTCAGTGAGTATTACGTACCGATCGAGCTTCGTCAAGTGAGCCGTACCACGTGATTCTGTTTCGATCCCTTGCGCACCACGAACAACTCGCCCGCGATCGCCTGCCCCCGCGTCAGCCGCGCTTGCGGATCAGCGACGCGTCGATTGTTCACGTAAATCCCGCCCGATTGCACGAGCCGCCGCGCCTCGCCTTTCGATGGCGCGAGCTGGACGCGCGCAACGAGATCGACGATTCCGATTCCGTCGCCCGCAAAGGTATCGGCGGTCATTTGCGTCGACGGCACATCGTCGAACACCGCGAGCACGTCGGCGACGCTCAGCGTGGTGATGTCTTCGCCAAATAGCAGGCTCGACGCATGCTCAGCGCGCCCCACCTGCTCGTCACCGTGCACCATCGTCGTCACCTCGCGTGCGAGGACGCGCTGCGCGTCGCGCTTTTCCGGCGCGCGCGCGGTCGCGTCCTCGAGCGTTGCGAGGCGATCGCGATCGAGGAACGTGAAATATTTCAAGTAGGCGATCACGTCGCGATCGTCGGTGTTCAGCCAGAACTGGTAGAACTTGAACGGCGATGTTCGCGCGGCATCGAGCCAGACGGTCCCCGCTTCGGTTTTGCCGAATTTCGTCCCCGCGGCCGTCGTCATCAACGGCCAGACCAGGCCGTGCGCTTTCTTCGCTCGCAGCTTGCGAACGAGATCGATGCCGGCGGTGATGTTGCCCCATTGATCGGTCCCGCCCATCTGCAGCACGCAGCCGTAACGATCGAACAGCTCGAGGAAGTCTCGCGCCTGCAGCAGCAGATAGCTGAACTCTGTGTACGAGATGCCTTCCTCGCTTTCGAGCCGACGGTTCACCGACTCCTTCTGAAGCATGTAATTCACGGTGAAATACTTGCCGGTGTCGCGGAGGAAGCCGAGCAGATCGAACGACGCCAGCCAGTCGGCGTTGTTCACGATCCGCGCCGGATTACCAGCGCGCTCGAAGTCGAGAAAGCGCTCGAGCTGCCGGCGGATGCCGGCGACGTTCTCGTCGATCTGCTCCCGCGACAACAGTTGCCGCTCGACGGTCTTGCCGCTTGGATCGCCGATCATCCCGGTGCCGCCACCGACGATGGCAATCGGCGTGTGACCGAAGCGCTGCAGCCGCGCGAGACCCATGATCGTGAGCAGCGTGCCAACGTGAAGGCTCGACGCCGTCGGGTCGAAGCCGATGTAGGCGGTGACGCGTTCGCGAGCGAGGAGCTCAGGGAGTCCGTCGGTGTGCTCGGAGACCAGCCCGCGCCATCGGAATTCGTCGAACACGTCCGACATGGCAGGTAGCGTAGCATGCACGCGCTCGAGCGGCCGGGGCCGCGCCGGATCGCGCAGACGCCGTTTAGTATATAGAGCGATGCCGGTGACCCGCCGCGCCCTCCTCAAGACGCTTGCGGCCGGCGGTCTCGGCTTCGTCGGCGGTCCCGCCGCGTACGGTTACTTCTACGAGCGGCACGAACTCAGCCTGACGCGGGCGACGCTGCCGGTGACCGCTCTGCCGGCGGCGCTTGCCGGATTTCGCATCGGGCTGATCACCGACACCCACCGGAGCCGATGGGTGTCGCACGAGGACATCGAGCAAGCGGCGCGCGCGTTGCTCGCTCAGCATCCGGACCTGGTCGTCCTCGGTGGCGACTACGTCACCTGGGGAAACCGCCAGTACGTCGGGCCATCCGCCGAGGCGCTCGGATCGCTCACGGCGCCGCACGGAGTGTTCGCGATCCTCGGCAACCACGACGACGATCACGACATGCCGGCGGCGCTGCGCCGCAAGGGCATCCAGGTTCTCAGAGACGCGCGGACGCGGCTGATGATTCGCGGTGCGCCGGTCGATCTCGTCGGCATCCGGTTCTGGACCAAGAAGCAGAGCGACATCGCCGATCTGGTTCGCCAGTCGGCGCCGACGACGGTGCTGCTGGCGCACGATCCCCGCCGGATTACCGAGGCTGCCGCGCTCAACATTCCACTGGTGCTGTCCGGCCATACCCACGGCGGGCAAGTCGTGTTGCCGGGCCTCGGCGCGGTTGCAGCGCGGAAGTTTCCGATCGCCGCCGGCACGCTGCGGCGCGATCAGACGACGATGTTCGTGAGCCGCGGCGTCGGGACGATCTACGTCCCGGTGCGCATCGAATGTCCCCCGGAGGTGGCCGTGCTCACGCTGCAGCCTGCTTGAAGCCGCCGAACACGGCGTGACCGGCGTCCAACCACAGACAATCGACTGCAGGGAAACCGGCGTGGCGGAGCCACATCAAATGATGGAGCAGCGCGGACGGCTGATCATTGGGATCCGGATAGCGGTAGTAATTCCAGCGCTCGTCGTGGAAGCGTTGCAGCAGCTGCGGTGCGCCGAGCGCGTCGGCCTGCGCGCGCGCGGCGCTGTCCCAGCGATCGGCGGCGACCGCGACGCTCGCCGGATGCTGCAGCGCGACGAGGTCGGCGACGAGCAGCGTGCCGTTTGCCGACATCCGGTCGGCGGCGGCCTTGTACAGGTACTGCTTCTTCGCGTCGTTGAGATGATGCAAACAGAGCGACGCGACGACGAGGTCGGCGCCGAACATCCGGTCCCACCAGTCGAGCGACGCGAGATCGAAGGCCGCGACGCGAGCACGATCGCCGAAGGCCTGCAGCCGCGCCGTGGCCTCGCGTCGCATCGACTCAGAGCCGTCGAGCGCCGTCAGCGTGGCGTGCGGAAACTCGGTCAGCAGCGCCGCGGCGAGAAGACCCTCGCCAGATCCGAGTTCCAGAACCTTGATCGCCGCATCACGGTCGAACGGCGCTGCCGCCAGCAGCACGGCGTTCATGTCATCGCGCCTGGGCACGGCGACGGGCGCGATCGCCCGAAAAATCGCCGAGTCGTCCTCGGTCCAGGCGGTCATGCCACCACGTCGCGCAAAAACCGGCGGCCGGCAACCTGCCATCCGCCGCCGAGCACGATTTTGATCGCTTCGGGGTAGATGCGGTGCTCCTGCACGAGCACGCGCGCCGACAGCGTGTCGACGGTGTCATTCGGCAGCACGGGAACGGCCGCCTGCGTCACGATTGGGCCACCGTCAAGCTCTGATGTGACCAGATGCACGGTCGCGCCGGTCACCTGCGCGCCGTACTCGAGCGCCTGCCGCTGCGCTTCGAGTCCGGGAAAGGCCGGCAGGAGCGATGGGTGGATGTTCAGGATTCGATTCGGAAAGGCGTCGAGCAGCGGCTGGCCGACTAGGCGCATGAAGCCGGCCAGGCAGACGAGGACCACGCGACGCGCGCGCAGCAGCTCGGCGAGCGCACGGTCGTAGGCGTCGCGATCGGCGAATTCGCGCGGGCTGAGAGACAGCGCCTCGATCCCGGCGTCGCGCGCCCGCTGGAGTCCGGGCGCGTCGGCGCGATTCGAAATCACGACGGCGATTGACGCCGCCAGCTCGCCTGCAGCAATCACGTCGATGATCGACTGGAGATTGCTCCCGCGCCCCGAGATCAGCACCCCCAGGCGGGGTCGGGAAGGGTTTTCGATTTCCACACGGGGTCGGGAACCGTTTTCGGATTCCACAGCGGGTCGGGAAGGGTTTTCGGCGCGCGTCATCTCTGTGCAAAGTTGCCCGGAAGCTGGTCAGACGTTTGCGAAGCCATCGTGTCATGCCACGACGCCGCCGTGCTGGAATCGCCGGAATACCGCATCACGTCATCAACCGGGCGTGCCGACGCTCGGTGATCTTCGGCAGCGAACAGGACTATCGCACGTGGGAGGAGCTGCTGATCGCGGCCGCGAAGCGCTACTCGATGCGAGTGACAGACTTCGCGGTGATGACGAACCACTTTCATCTTATCGTGTGGCCAGAGCAGGACTTACAGTTGTCGCGGTTCATGCAGTGGTTCACCGGTACGCAGGTGCAGCGCTGGCATGCCGCACATCGCACGACAGGCACCGGGCCCCTGTACCAAGGGCGTTTCAAGGCGATCCCGATCCAGAGCGATCATCATTTTCTGACCGTCGCCCGTTACGTCGCGCGGAATCCTGTGCGCGCGCAGCTGTCGCGACGCATTGAAGAATGGCGCTGGTCGAGCACGTGGCACCGGTGCAATTCCTGCGACTCGTTCTTGTCCGATTGGCCGATTCAAATGCCGCATGACTGGATTGCAGTTGGCAACGACCCGCTTCCCGACGAAGAGTTCGCAGCCGTCCGCGAAGCGATCGCGTTGAACTGGCCGTACGGGGACGCCGCGTGGACGCTGGAGATGGCGAAGCGCTTCGCGATGCAGCGTGCCCTTCGTTTCCCAGGCCGGCCTCGCATACATCCACTTGAACCGGCGCTCGCCTTCGCGACGGTCAGCTGACCCGTCGCGCCGTCTGAAGCCCTTTCGAATCCTTCGCCCGCGACGAAAAACGACTCCCGACCCCGTGTGGAAAACGGCGACGGGGTGAAAACCCTTCCCGACCCCGTGTGGAAAACTGGCGCGTCCTGAAAACCCTTCCCGACCCCCCCTGTCACACGTAGCGGACAGTGCGGTCGCCGGCGATTACTGCGCCTAGTCGGAAGGCGCCGGCGGCGGCCGTCAGACCGAGGACGTGCTCGGCGTCGGCGGCGGCGCAGACGACGACGAGGCCGACTCCCATGTTGAACGCGCGGAACATCTCGTCACGCGCGATCGTGCCGCGCGCCTCGAGCAGCCGGAAGATCGCCGGCACGCGCCACGAGCCGAGGTCGATCTGGGCGGCGCAGCCATCCGGCAGCGTCCGAGGCAGATTCTCGGTAATGCCGCCGCCGGTGATGTGAGCCAACCCTTTCACCAGCCCGCCTTCGATCAGAGGCCGCACGACGGACAGGTAGGACTCGTGCGGCGCCAGCAGCGCATCGCCGACCGTCGTTCCCAGTTCATCGACGAACGTGCCCGGCTTCCAGCCAACAACATCGAAGAACACACGCCGCGCGAGCGAATAGCCGTTGGTGTGCAGTCCGGCCGAGGGCATGCCGATCAGGACATCGCCGGGCACAATCGCGCGGCCGTCGACAACGTTGGCCTTCTCGACCACGCCGACGATGAAGCCGGCGATGTCGTATTCGCCGTCGGCGTAGAACCCCGGCATCTCGGCGGTCTCGCCGCCGATCAGCGCGCAGCCGTTCTCGCGGCACGCACGCGCGACACCGCCGATCACCTGCTCGGCGACGGCCGGCGCAAGCCTCCCGGTCGCCAGGTAATCGAGGAAGAACAGCGGCTCTGCACCCTGGACGAGGATGTCGTTGACGCAGTGATTGACGAGATCGGCGCCGACCGTGTCATGGCGCCCGGTCATGAAGGCCACCTTCAACTTCGTGCCGACGCCGTCGGCGCTCGATACCAACACCGGTTCGCGATAGCGATCGTGATCGAGCCTGAAGAGCCCGCCAAATGAACCAATTTCCGACAGGACCGCAGGTGTGAACGTGGAACGGGCGAGCGACCGGATGCGACGGACGGTTTCGTTGCCCGCATCGATGTCGACGCCGGACGCCTTGTAGTCCACTCCTAGAAATCCAGTTTGCCGATGATCGTCTGCATCAGCGCCCGACGCGGCGACGCCGCTGGCGATTCCCAGTAACTGTGGCGCGCCAAGGCGAAAAAACGCTCCTTGTCGAGATCTTCTTCGAGCATGTCGAAGCCTTCGGCGAGGAGCGCAAGCGTGCCGTCGCGATCCGGCGTCTTCTCGACGAGCGTCAGCATCATCGGCGTATTGCGCAGGGCGATGGTCGCCAGCGCGAGCGCGACTGGCGCGCGGGTCGGATCTCTCGACGGGATACCGATGGTCGCGAGCGCTTCCGCCGCTTCGGCGTGACCTGACACCGCCAGCGTACCGAGACCGGACGCGGCGCCGCGCAGTAATTCCTGGAAGCCTTCGTTCTTGTCGGCGAACTTCAACATCTCGACAAGGTAGCCGACGTGCGACTCGCAGTTGACGCCCAGCAGGCAGATCGCCGCGGCGATCGACGGCTGCGTCGGCCTGGGCGCCGTCCGCTGGATCGCGGCGAGCGTCTCGAGGGCGCGCTTGTCGCCGATTTTGCCCAGCGCCAACGCCGCATCGTCCTGAAGCGGACCGTCGAGCTTGGCGACGCCGGTGATCGCCTCGATCGCGTATTGCGCCTTGTAATCGCCGAGCGCTTCGATGACCGCGCCGCGGAAGAAGTCCTCGCCGCGCGGCACCTGCGCCGTGAGCGCCTGCCGCACGCGCTGATCGGCGCCCAATGCGGCAAGCGCACGAACGAGCGCCGGCCGCACGAACTCACCCTGCTCTTTCTCGAGCGCGCTCAGGAACGACGGAATCATCGCCGGATCAGGGTTGTGCTCGAAAAAGCTGTAGCCCACAGTGCGAAGGCGGTCGTTCGGGCTGGCGAGGGACTCGCGCATTGCATCCTTCGTGCGCGGATCGTTGAAGCCGGTCAGCAGGACGAGAGCGCGATACCGAACGTAGCCGTCCGCATGATCGCTGACAGCTTGAAGCAAGGCCGGGACGGCCTGGGCGCTCGCGGTACGCCGCACCACGCGCGACGCGTTGGTCCGCGTCGTGTAGTCGAGGCTCCCGAGCTTGTCGATCGCGGCCCGCAGCTGCGCGGCGGTCGTGTTCTGCGGCGCGGCCGGTTCCTGGCCGAGCGCGTCGCGAGCGGCAAGGCCACAAAGGAGAACGCAAAGGACACAGAGGAATGCAATCCGTGTCATGGCGCTCATCCGGCGACGACTTCACCCTTTTCAGTCTTCTCGAGTTTGAGCGCGAGCTGCAGATACCGTGCTTCGTCGCGCGGGAACGGCACCGGATAGACGCCGGTGTAGCACGACGTGCAGTAGGACGCGCGCGCGCTGTCGACTGCGCTAAGCAGGCCGCCGAGGCTCAGATACTGCACGCTGTCGGCCTCGATGAAGTCGCGGACTTCGTCGAGCGTGTGCGTCGCGGCAATGAGCTCGGCGCGGCGCGGCGTATCGACGCCGTAGAAGCATGGCGAGATCGTCGGCGGGCAACTGATCCGCACGTGCACTTCGCTCGCGCCGGCGGCGCGGACCATGCGGACGATCTTGCGGCTCGTCGTGCCGCGCACGATCGAATCGTCGACGAGCACGACCCGTTTCCCGTCGAGAATGCTGCGGACCGGATTCAACTTCACTTTGACGCCGAAATGCCGGATCGACTGCTGCGGCTGAATAAACGTGCGGCCGACGTAATGATTGCGGATCAGCCCCATGCGCAGCGGCACGCCGGACGCTTCGGCGTAGCCCATCGCCGCGCAGACGCCGGAGTCGGGGACCGGCACGACCACGTCGGCGCCAGCCGGCTGTTCGCGCGCGAGCACACGGCCCAGCTCGGTGCGCACTTCGTTGACGCTGCGACCGAAGACGTAGCTATCGGGGCGCGCAAAGTAGACGTGCTCGAAGATGCAGTGGGCCAGCGGTGCCGGCGGGAACGGTTTCAGCGATTTCAGGCCCTCGGCGCTGACGACGAGCACTTCGCCCGGTTCGACGTCGCGGATGTAGGTCGCCCCGATCAAGTCCATCGCGCAGGTCTCCGACGCGACGACGTACGCATCGTCGAGCCGGCCGAGCGCGAGCGGGCGGAACCCGTGCGGATCACGGACGGCAACCAGCCGGTCGCGCGTCAGGATGACCAGCGAAAATGCGCCCTGCACCTGCGAGACCGATTCGACGATCGCGTCTTCGACGCTGCCGGCCTTCGAACGCGCATAGAGATGTGCGATCACTTCGGTATCGCTGCTCGACTGGAAAATCGATCCCTGCTGCACCAGCTCTTCGCGCAGCTCGCGCGCGTTGACCAGGTTGCCGTTGTGGCCGATCGCGATCTGCCCGTGTGCGCAATCGATCAGGATCGGCTGCGCGTTGGCGAGCTTGCTCTCGCCGGCGGTCGAGTAGCGGACGTGGCCGACGGCGAGACGGCCGCGCAGCTGTGCCAGGGTGGCGCCGTCGAACACGTCGGCGACGTATCCCATCTCGCGCGCCAGCCGCACCTGCTCGCCGTCCGATGCGGCGATGCCGGCGCTCTCCTGCCCGCGGTGCTGCAGCGCGTACAGACCGAGGTAGGTCATGTTGGCCGCTTCGGGATGTCCGAAGATGCCGAAGACGCCGCACTCGTCTTTGAATTTATCGAGCATGGATTTCAGGCTACCCGTTTGGCGAAGTATTGATCGATTGCAGTGGACCACACGCGTTCCGCCGCGTCGAGTGATTCGTCGATAGCGACGGCGCCGCCAACCGAGATCCGCAGACGATTGCCGCCGGTTTCACCGATTACACGTGCCGGAACGCCGCCGGCGGCGGCGCGCTCGAGCACTTCCGTGACCGCATCAGCGGCGATCGAGACGATCGCACGCGAGGCCGATTCGCCGAAGAGCGCGGCCGCCACATTCACCTGCGGGTCACGCGCCACGTTGACGGCGTCGAGCGACAACTCGGCCCCGGTGCCGCCGGTGTCGAAGCAGCATTCCGCGATCGCGACCCCGATGCCGCCGTCGGAGCAATCGTGCGCCGATCGCACCAGGCGCTGTGCGGCGAGCGTCACGAGCAACTGCTGCAGGGCCCGCTCGGCGGCGAGGTCGAGAGCCGGCGGCACACCGCGAACAACGCCGTGCAACCTGTTCAGATACTCACTACCGCCAAGCTCACCAGTGCCTGGAGCCCCGAGCAGCAGAATCAGATCGCCGCTCTCCTTGAACTGCCGACTGACGACCCGATCCGCGTGTTCGAGCAGGCCGACGACGCCGATGGTCGGCGTCGGATAAATCGCGTTGCCGTCCGTTTCGTTATACAGGCTGACGTTGCCGCCGGTGATCGGCACATCGAGCGCGCGACACGCGGCGCCGATGCCTTCCACCGCTCGCGCGAACTGCCACATGATGGCGGGCCGTTCGGGATTGCCGAAGTTCAGGCAATTGGTTGCGCCCAGCGGTGCGGCGCCGGCGCACGCCACGTTGCGCGCCGCTTCGGCGACTGCGAGCATCGCGCCGCGGTACGGATCGAGATAGCAGTAGCGGCCGTTGCCGTCCAACGACATGGCCAGCGCGCGGTCGGTGCCCTTGATGCGCACCACGCCGGCGCCGTAGCCCGGCATGTTGATCGTGTTGGTCCGCACCATGTGGTCGTACTGACGGTAGATCCACTTCTTGCTCGCAATCGTCGGCGATCCCAGCAGAGCAAGAAGAGTCGCCGTGTGATCGCCCGGCTGAAAGCCTCGCGCGCCTTCCGAACCGAGGGCTTCGAGATCGAGACGTTCCACATCGCGCAGGTACGTCGGCGCTTCCATCGGACGCTGGTACACGGGCGCTTCGTCGGTCAACGCACGGTTCGGAATTTCGGCGACTACCGACCCGCGTTCCTTGACACGAAGCATTCCGTCAGTCGTCACCTCGCCGATGTGCACCGCGTGCAGTTCCCATTTGTCGAAGATCCGCTCGACCTCGGCTTCGCGGCCGCGTTTCACCACCAGCAGCATCCGCTCCTGTGATTCCGACAGCATGATTTCGTACGGCGTCATGCCGCTCTCGCGCTGCGGCACCAGCGACACGTCGATCTCGACGCCGGCGCCGCCGCGCGAACCCATCTCGGTGGTTGAGCAGGTGAGCCCGGCGGCACCCATGTCCTGGATGCCGACGAGCGCGTCGGTCTGCATCACCTCGAGGCACGCTTCGAGCAGCAGTTTTTCCATGAACGGATCGCCGACCTGGACGGCTGGCCGCTTCTCCGCCGATTTCTCGTCGAACTCGGCCGACGCCATCGTCGCGCCGTGAATGCCGTCGCGGCCGGTCTTCGCGCCGACGTAATAGACCGCGTTGCCGGTGCCCGAGGCGACGCCCTTGATGATGTCCGACGCCTTCGCGATGCCGAGGCAGAAGACATTGACGAGCGGATTCCCGGCGTAGGACGGCTCGAACACGATTTCGCCGCCAACCGTCGGGATGCCGATGCTGTTGCCGTAGCCGGCGATTCCGGCGACGACGCCTTCGAGCAGCCGCCGCGTGGCTGGCGTCTCGAGTGATCCGAAACGGAGCGAGTTCAGCAGCGCGATCGGACGGGCGCCCATCGTGAAGATGTCGCGGATGATCCCGCCGACGCCGGTCGCCGCACCCTGGTACGGTTCGATGAACGATGGGTGATTGTGCGACTCGATCTTGAAGACGGCAGCGAGGCCGTCGCCGATGTCGATCGCGCCGGCATTCTCGCCCGGTCCCTGCAGGACCTGCGGCCCTTCGGTCGGCAGCGTGCGAAGATGCACGCGCGAGCTCTTGTAGCTGCAGTGCTCGGACCACATCACCGAGAAGATGCCGAGCTCGGTGAGGTTCGGTTCGCGGCCCATGAACGCGACGATCCGCTCGTACTCGTCGGGCTTCAGGCCGTGCCGTTCGAGAAGCTGGGGATCGATCATCGCTCGCCTGAAACGCTCGCGCTCCGTGCGCCTGAAACGCTCGCGCTGCGGCCGGCGCCCACGGCCGTCGCCTGGAGCGCGACGCGCTCAGCCGAGCGAAAGACTCCGACCACCGATTCGAAGATGGCGCGGCCGTCGACGCCGCCAAGCAACGCCTCGCAGGCGCGCTCCGGATGCGGCATCATGCCGACGACATTCCGCCGCTCGTTGCACAGCCCGGCGATTGCGTGCACCGAACCATTCGGGTTCCACCCGTCGTCTAGATGACCGCCGGAATCCGTATAGCGGAGGATCACCTGCCGGTTGTTCTCGATCGCCTCGAGCATTTCCGGCGGCGCGAAGTAGTTGCCCTCTCCGTGCCCGATCGGAATCTGCAACACCTGGCCCGGCTTCGCCGCCGCAGTGAATGGCGTATCGGTCTGTTCGACGCGCACGTGGACATGCTCGCAGCGGTATTTCAAGCCGCGATTGCGCAGCATCGCGCCCGGCAGCAGGCCGGACTCGAGAAGAATCTGGAACCCGTTGCAAATGCCGAGGACCGGCCCGCCACGGTCGGCGAATGCACGCACCGCCGGCATGATCGGCGAGAAGCGCGCCATCGCGCCGGTCCGCAAATAGTCGCCGTGCGCAAAACCGCCGGGCAGGATCACGACGTCGGCGCCTTTCAGATCGGTGTCCTTGTGCCAGACATACTCGGCGTCCTGGCCAAAGACGTCCCTGGCGGCGTGGAAGGCGTCCTCGTCGCAGTTGCTGCCCGGGAAGACGACGATCCCGAATCGCATTTCAGCTCCTTGCCCTGACGATCCGCCCCTGGCCAACCCGACCTACTCGACTTCGATCCGGTAACTCTCGATCACCGGATTGGCGAGCACCTTGTCGGCAACCTCCGCCGCCAGCCGCCGCGCGGCGCCGGCTTCGTCGGTTGCGAGATCGAGCTCGAAATACTTTCCCTGGCGAACGTCGCCGACATTTGAATAGCCGAGCGAGTGCAGCGCCTCGGCAATCGTCCGACCCTGCGGATCGAACACCGACGGCTTGAGCGTGACGAACACCCGTGCGCGCATGCGATTAGGCCCTCACCGGATGGAACACGCGGTCGAAGATGTGATCGACGTGCCGCAACTGCTCGTCGAGGTCGAACGCGCGCTCGATTTCCTCGCGCGCGAGGACGCGCGTCAGGTCCGGATCGGCGAGCAGCAGCGCCTTGAAATCACGCTGTTCGTCGAACGAGCGCATCGCGTTGCGCTGCACCCACTCGTAGGCCTGCTCCCGGGAGACGCCCTTCTTCGCGAGCTCGAGCAGCACCGTGCCGGAAAACACGACGCCACGCGACCGATCCAGGTTCTCGCGCATTCGGTCGGGGTGGACGACCAGACCCCGCACGATCTTCGTGAACCGCCGCAGCATGTGGTCGAGCGCGATGAAACTGTCGGGCAGGATCACCCGTTCGACCGACGAATGAGAGATGTCGCGCTCGTGCCAGAGCGCGATGTTCTCGATCGCCGCGTGTGCGTTGCCGCGCAGCAGCCGCGCCAGGCCGACGATCTGCTCGGAGCCGATCGGGTTGCGCTTGTGCGGCATCGCCGACGAACCCTTCTGGCCCTTGGCGAACGGCTCCTCGACCTCGCCGATCTCGGTCTTCTGCAGCCCGCGGATCTCGAGCGC
>Ga0075435_100002199_pt1 | contig 12872 bp, 8 predicted proteins | sample RhiMethybrSRZTD4_FD_75302 | JGI IMG/M metagenome (GOLD analysis project Ga0075435, IMG submission 75302) | Populus rhizosphere microbial communities from Tennessee, USA - Rhizosphere MetaG P. TD hybrid SRZTD4 | ecosystem: Host-associated > Plants > Roots > Rhizosphere > Soil | place: USA...
GACTTCGTGCGCAAGTGGGTCCGCTGGGGCGCCGGACCGCGCGCGGGACAGGCGCTGCTGCTCGGTGGCAAGGCGCGCGCGCTGCTCGAAGGTCGCACGGTGGTGGACTTCGAAGACATCCGCGCCGTCGCGTTGCCGGTGCTGCGCCATCGCGTGCTGGTGAACTTCCAGGCGGAAGCGGACGGCATCGACGCCGACGAGATCGTCCGCCGCCTCATGCCGTAATCCGCCGCGCGGCGATCTTCCATGGCGTTCTCGCTCGACCCGGTGGCGCTCGCGGCGATTGCCGATCTCGAGCTCGTCTCCCGGCGGATCGTGGACGGCACGATCTCAGGGCTGCATCGCAGTCCGTTCCACGGCTACAGCGCCGAGTTCAGCCAGTACCGCCACTACCGTCCCGGCGACGACCTGAAGTACGTCGACTGGAAGCTGTTCGCGCGCACCGACCGCCTGTACACCAAGCAGTTCATCGAAACGACCAACCTGTGGTGCCAGATCGCGCTCGACGCGAGTGCGTCGATGAATTACGCGGGCGGCGCGGGCGTCACGAAGTTCGAATACGCGCGGCTGCTCGCCGCCTCGTTCGCGCACCTGGTCTCGCGACAGGGTGATGCCGTCGGCCTGGTCACCTATGCCGACCGCCTGACCCACTACCTGCCCAGCCGCGGCGGACAGGCGCACCTGCGATCGCTGCTGCTGGCGCTGCAGCGAACCGAGCCTGGCGGGCAGACCGATGCCGCGTCGGCGCTCGCGCGGACGCTCGATCTGTTGAAGCGGCGCGGGCTGCTCGTCCTCATCTCGGACCTCTACGACGAGGACGAACGGGTGGACCAGGCGCTGAAGCAGGCTGCGCACATCGGCCACGAGATCATCCTCTTTCACATCCTGACGCGCGAAGAAGTCGAGCTGCCGTTTCGCGATGACGTGGAGCTCGAGGATCCCGAGACGGGACGGCTCGTCCTGGCCAACGGCGCGTCGGCGGCGCGTCCGTATCGCGAGGCGATCAGCGCGTTCCTCGAGCGCTGGCGCGCCCGCGGCGCGACGAGCGGCGCCGATTACGTGCGCGTCTTCACCGACACGCCGCTCGACGCGGCGCTGCGCGCCTACGTGCGCCGCCGGGTGCTCGGAGGAGCGGCATGATCGCGTGGCTGACGCCTGGCGCGCTGGCCGCGTTCGCGCTGCTCGCGGCCCCGGTGATCGTGCATCTGCTGGCGCGCCGGAATGCGCGGCGGCTGGTGTTCCCGGCGACGGCATTCGTGCGCGCGACGCAGGCCGCGGCGGTACGGTTGAGGCGTCCCACCGATCTCGTGCTTTTGTCGGTCCGCCTCGGAGTCCTCGCGCTGGCCGTCCTGGCCGGGGCGCACCCGGTCGTTGTGACACGCTGGCGCCAGGCGGCGTGGAACGCGCGCGTCTCGCGGGCGGTCATTATCGATTCGACGTCCGCTGACGCGGGCGCCGGGCGACAACTGGCGTCGCAGGAAGCTGCTTCCGCGTTCCGCAGCGTGCCGATCGAGTCCGCCGATCTCGCCGACGGGATCGCGCGCGCGGCGCAGTGGCTCGCATCGGCACCGCCGTCACGGCGTGAGATCGTCGTGGTCTCCAGTTTTCGCATGGGCGCCCTGCATCCGGAAGCGCTGAGCCTGATTCCGCCCGGCGCCGGCATTCGCTTTCTTCGCGTCGGCACGCCGCGCGCCGAGCAGACCGCGGCGCTCTCTCCGGTGACCGGATGGCGCGGCCGGCGCTGGCAGCCGACGGTGACCGTCAGCCGCGAGGGCACACGCACGAGCTGGCAGGCGGTCGGTGGTCCCGACGCCAACGGAGAACCCGCGAAGTGGCTGACCGTCGTGTCGGCGCCTGCCGATGTTGCGGCCGGCGATCGCGCACGACGCGCCGCCGTCTCGTTCGGCGTTCCTTCGGGAGATGACCGGCAGAAGGTCGTGGTCTCGTTTGCCGGCGCCGCCGACGCGCAAGGACAGCCGATTCACACGCCGTGGATCGCGCGCGCGGCAGAGGCCCTGCGCCGGAGCGAACTTCTGGCCGACGTCGACGTGCCGGTCACTGCCCGGGAACGCGACGGGACGATGATCGTCGGTGCGCCTTTGACGGCCTCGTCCGCGGCCGCGCCGGCGGTCGTCCGCGCGGCGATCCTCGCCGTCCGACCAGCGGTGCTCGCGGATCAAACCCTCGAGACGATGACGATCTCCGACGCGCAGCTCGCGCAATGGCGGCGCGATCCTGCGCCGGTCTCCGCGGATGTCGTCGCCACGCTCGCCCGCGGCGGACAGGCCGAGGGGGAGACCGCGTCGCGATGGCTGTGGGCTTTCGCGCTCGCGCTGCTCGGCGTCGAAGGCTGGCTGCGGCGCCGCACCGGCCGCGGCGCGCTTCGGGAGGCGCACGCCGATGCGGCATAGCGACGAGTTCGCAGCCGTGCTGGCGCGCGTCGTGACACGGCTGCGCACGCGCGACACGTTGCGCGCCCTGGCGGTCGCCGGCCTCGTCACGGCGCTGGTCCTCGCGCTGGCGCGCAGCGCGCACGCGAGCCTGATGACGACGATAGGCGTCGGGTCACTGGGCTTCGTGGCGGCCGCGTCAGCCGCATTCGCGATGCTTCGGCACGGACGATCCGCGGCCGCGGCCGCGCAGGCGGTGGAACGCAGCGATCCCTCGCTGCGCAACCTCGTGATCACCGCCGAGGAGCTGACCCGCAAGCCTGTCCCGATCAGCGCGTCCATGCGCGCCCGCGTGATGGCCGACGCCGCGCGCCGCCTGGCGGCGATCGACGTGGCGCGCGCCGTGCCGCTGTCGCGCGACGGCCTGCTCGCGTGCGTCTCGGCGATCGCGATTGCGGCCGTCATGGCGGTTCGCCTGCCGGCTCGCGCGATCTCGAGCGTCGCGCCGCCGCATTCCGCCGCGGCCGCATCGACCGCGCCAACATTGATCGTGGACGTCGAGCCGCCGGCATACACGGGCCGTCCTGGTGCGCGGCTCCGCGAGCCGGCGGCGCTGGACGTGCTTGCCGGCACGCAGGCGACGGTGCGGGTCGAAGGCGTGGCCGACGCCGATGTCCGGCTGAACGGAAGGCGGCTCCCGATGAAGGACGGCGCCGCCCGCGCCGCGCTCACCGAAAGCGGATACCTCGCCGTCGAGGCCGGGACGCTGCACCGTCTGCTTCCGCTGACGGTGACGCCGGACCGCGCGCCCGACGTGAAAGTCACCGCGCCGGCCAGGGACCTGCGGCTGCCGGACGCATCGACGACGGTGCCGCTTGCGGCGCAGGCGGAGGACGACCTCGGGCTGCGGCTGCTGGAATTTCGCTACACGGTGGTGTCCGGCACGGGCGAGCAGTTCACCTTCACCGAAGGCACGCTGCCGGTCTCGGTGTCGCGATCCTCGGAGCAGTCGTGGCGCGCCGAGGCGGCGCTCGTGCTGCCCCGGCTGAAGCTCGAACCCGGCGACGCGCTGATCTATCGCGCGGTGGCCGCGGATCGGCGTCCGGGAGAGGCCGGCGTCGCCTCGTCCGACACCTTCTTCATCGAGATCGCGGGCCCCGGCGACGTGCCGCTCGAGGGCGTGGAGATGCCGCCCGACAAGGAGCGTTACGCCCTGAGCCAGGCGATGATCGTGCTGAAAATCCAGCGCCTGATCGCGAAGGAGCGATCGCTGCCGCGGGCGGAGGTGGAAGCGACGGCGGCGAACATCGCGGCCGAGCAGCGCGCGGTCCGCGCCAACTTCATCTTCCTGCTGGGCGGCGAAGTCGAAGACGAACAGGTCGAGGCCGAGGCGTCGCACGAGATCCAGGAGGGCCGCCTGGCGAACCAGGCGCGGCGGGAGATCGTCAACGCGACGGTCCTGATGGGGCGGGTCGAGCGCGAGCTGGCCGCGGTCGCCGCGACACAGGCGCTGCCGCCGGCGCAGGACGCGGTCAAGGCGCTGCAGCGCGCGTTCGGCCACAGCCGCTACCTGCTGCGCGCGCTCCCGAGCCGCGTCCGCATCGACCCGGCGCGGCGGCTGTCGGGAGACCTCGCCTCCGCCGCCGATTGGACGCGGGCGCTGGCGCCGGTCGCGGACGATCCCGCCACTGCGGCGGCGCGCGCGGCGCTGATGGACCTCGTCTCCGCGATGCGGGCCCTTGACGATCCCGCGCGCCGCAGCGATCTTGCCGCCGCGCTGACCCGCGTTGCGGAGCGGATGCTGTCGATCGCGGATCGCGACGTCCAGGGAGCGGCGCGCGACGTCCTGGCCGCGCGCGACGCCCTTGCGGCGGGACAGATCGACCGCGTCCGCGCGTCGCTCCAGCGCGCGGCCGGGCCGATCGTCGCCCGCGCGCAGTCGGATCGGATCGACGCGGTGCGCGTGCCGCGGGACGCCTCGCGTCTCGCCGGAGCCGCCGGCCGCGGAGGCCCGCGGCCATGACGGCACTCGGCACGATGGCGCGGTGGACGGCGATCGCCGTCGCGGCCGCCGCCGCCCTGGATCCGCGCGTGCCTCTGCCGCGCCTCGAGCGCCCCGCGATCCGCATCGTCCCGGCGTCGAGCGATGGCCGTACCGCCGCCGCGCTGTCCGACGGGCTGCGCAACGCCGGTTTCAGCGTCAACGCCGCGGAGGGGGAGGCCGCGACCATACTCGTCGGCGCAGCGGGCGCATCTGCAGATGCGGGTTACCGTGGCACCGTCTGGGCGCTCGACACGTCGCCTTCCGCGCCGAACGTCGCCCTGGCCCGCGCCACGGCGCCCGATGTGCGCCTCCCGGAGCAGGCCATCGAGATTCGCGTCACCGTCGACGGAAAAGGGGTCGTCGGTCAGTCCACCGAAGTCGTGGTCGAAGACTCGGGCATCCCCGTGGCATCGGCGAAACACACCTGGACCGACGCCGTCGAGCGTTGGACGCCGTCGCTGCAGTACCTGCCGCCGGGCGCCGCGGGCGGACGGCTGCGCGTGCGAGCCATCGCGCTCGAGCGCGAGACGACGAACGACGACAACGCCGCCGATGTCGCGTTCCCGCCGATGCGCGGCCCGGTGCGCACCCTCGTCGTCGAAGCCGGCGTGACGTGGCCCGCACTGTTCACGCGGCGCGCACTGGAAGGGGAGCCGGCCTTCAGCGTGTCGGCGGTGGAGCGAGCGTCGACGCACATCGCGACGCGCGCGGGAGGGCCGCCGGCCGCCCTGACCCGCGCGACGCTGGCGCCGTACGAAGTGGCGGTGGTCGGGGGCCCCGACAACCTGGCCGCCTCGGATCTCGAGGCGCTGCGCTGGTTCGTCGAGGAGCGCGGCGGCGTGGTGGTGTTGGTCCCGGATCAGCGACCCTCGGGGCGCTACGTCGAGCTCACGGGCGTCACCGCGTTCGAGCCGCGCGTGCTCGAAGATCCCGCCCGCTTGCGCGGCGCCGCCGGCGAGGTGCTCGCGAGCGAGCTGCTGGTTCCGCGCGCGACATCGCCGGCCGCGCGCGTCCTGGCCGCGACCGCGAACGCGGAACCGGTCGTCTTCTCCGTCCGCCGCGGCGCCGGGGCCGTGATCCTTTCCGGCGCGCTCGACGCCTGGCGCTACCGCGGCCGCGACCAGGACGGCTTTGCGCGCTTCTGGCGCCGCGCGATCGCCGACGAAGCGGCGGCGGTCTCGCCGGCGCTGGACGTCACCGTCATGCCGGCGGCGGCGCGTCCAGGCGAGACCGTGCGCGTGACGGCCAGGCTGCGGTCGTCGGAACTGCCCTCGTCACCGGATCGCATCGACGTGCCGTCGATCGCCGCGCACGCGGTGAATCCGGCGGCGCGTGTCGATCAGCCGGTGCGCCTGTGGCCGACGGCCGAGCCCGGCGTTTACGAAGGGGAGTGGCGTGCCGCGGCGGCCGGCGACTACAACGTGTCGGTGGCGCTCGGTTCATGGCGCGGCGATGCGGCCGTGACGATCGCCGACGCGGTCACGCATGGATCGACCGCCGATCCGGCGTCGCTGGCACTCGTGGCGCGCGCATCCGGAGGCCAGGTGTTTCCGGCCGATCGATCGTCCGCGCTCGTCGACGCGCTGCGCGCCGCCTATCCGGCCCGCCGCGTCACCCGTCCGGCCCATCCGATGCGCTCGGCATGGTGGGTCGTCCCGTTCGCGCTGCTCCTGTCGCTCGAGTGGCTGCTGCGGCGTCGATCCGGGCTGGCGTGACGTGAAGGGCGCCTCCACGATCGACACGTATCTCGACTACCTGCGCGACGTCAGGCGCATGTCGCCGAACACGCTGAGCAGCTACGCCCGCGATCTCGGGGCGCTGGCGGCGTACGCGGAGACGAAGGGACGCGCGCCGGAGCGCCTGGAGCGGCGGGATCTCGAGGCGTTCGCGCGCCAGCTCATGACCAACGGACTGGCGCCGCGCTCGGTCGCCCGCGCGATCGCCTGCCTCCGCGGCTACTTCAAGTTCCTGCTCGTCGAGAAGACCGTCGACGCCGATCCCGCCGAAGATCTCCGCGCGCCGCGGGCGTGGCCGGCATTGCCCAAGTACCTCGACCTCGACGAGGTCGATCGCCTGCTGGCGCAGCCGGACACGTCGACGCCGCGCGGCGTCCGCGACAAGGCGCTGATCGAGCTGCTCTACGCGACCGGCCTGCGCGTGACCGAGCTGCTCTCGCTCAAGGCGGGCGACATCAACCTCGACGCCGGCTACCTGACCTGCATCGGCAAGGGGGACAAGCAGCGGATCGTGCCGCTCGGACATACCGCGGCCGACTGGGTGCGCCGCTATGCGGCGGAGGCGCGGCCGGCGCTCCTGAAGGGGCGCAAGTCGTCCTGGCTGTTCGTGAATGCGAAGGGGGGCACGCAGCTCTCGCGCGTCGGTTTCTGGAAGGTGCTCAAGGACTACGGGATCAGGGCCGGCGTGTCGCGCGACCTGAGCCCCCACGTGCTGCGCCACTCGTTCGCGACGCACCTGCTCGATCGCGGCGCGGATCTGCGGGCGATCCAGATGATGCTCGGGCACGCGGACCTCTCGACGACCCAGATCTACACCCACGTGCTGGAGGCGCGGCTGCGGGCGGTCTACGACAAATTCCACCCGCGGAAGTAGTTGGGTGTTTTTCCGTGCATGTGGTACAGTTTTAAGGTTTTACCAGCCGATCTACCAGCACGCGAAGGAGCTCGATTCGACACATGAGCGGTAAAGGTCGTTATTTGTTCACTTCGGAGTCGGTGACCGAAGGGCACCCCGACAAGATCGCCGACCAGATCTCCGATTCGATTCTCGACGCCATTCTCGCGCAGGACCCCGTGGGGCGCGTTGCCTGTGAAACGCTGGTGACGACCGGCCTCGCCATGATCGCCGGCGAGATCACCACCAGCTGCTACGTCGACTTTCCCAGCATCGTCCGCGAGACGATCAAGGAGGTGGGCTACACCCGCGGCAAGTACGGCTTCGACGCCGAGACCTGCGCGGTGCTGTCCTCGATTCACGGCCAGTCGCCCGACATCGCGGCGGGCGTCGATCCCGGCGGCGCCGGCGACCAGGGGCTGATGTTCGGCTACGCCTGCACCGAGACGCCCGAGCTGATGCCGATGCCGATCATGCTGGCGCACAAGCTGGTGCGGGCGCTGTCGCAGTGCCGCCGCGACGGCTCGATGGACTACCTGCGCCCCGACGGCAAGTCGCAGGTCTCGATCGAGTACGACAACAGCCGCCCGGTGCGCGTCGACACCGTGGTCATCTCGACGCAGCACAGCCCGACCGTCACCAACGAGACGCTGCGCGAAGAGGTGACCGAGAAGATCGTCCACAAGGTCGTGCCGAAGGAGATGATCGACGGCAAGACCCGCATCCTGATCAACCCGACCGGGCGCTTCGTGGTCGGCGGCCCGCACGGCGACGCCGGCGTCACCGGCCGCAAGATCATCGTCGACACCTACGGCGGCGCGGCGCCGCACGGCGGCGGCGCGTTCTCGGGCAAGGATCCGACGAAGGTCGATCGCTCGGCGTGCTACATGGCGCGCTACGTCGCCAAGAACGTCGTCGCGGCCGGACTGGCGGAGCGGTGCCTGGTGCAGCTCGCCTACGCCATCGGCGTCGCCGAGCCGGTGTCGGTCCTGGTCGACACGTCCAACACCGGCACCATCCCCGACGAGAAGATCTCGGAGCTGGTCCGCGCCCACTTCAAGCTGACACCGCGCGGGATCATCGAGTCGCTGGATCTGCGCCGGCCGATCTACAAGAAGACGGCGGCGTTCGGCCACTTCGGCCGCTGCGAGCCCGAGTTCACCTGGGAGCGCGCCGACAAGGCCAACGCGCTGCGCGCCGACGCGGGGCGGTAACCCCGACCGGGGTCAGACACGGGTCAGACACGCGTCTGCCCCCTCCCCCCAGCCCGCCTGTGAGACGTCTCATCTGGACGCTGGTCGCCGTCATTGCGGCCGGCGTCCTTTTTTTTGTCTACGTCGTCCCGCCGGCGCCCGAGCGGCTCGACGCCTCGGCGTGGTCGGATCTCGCCGCGCGCACGGTGCCGGGCGCCTACCACGTGCACACCACGCGCTCCGACGGCCACGGCGACAAGGCCGCGATTGCCGCGGCGGCGGCCGCCGCCGGGCTGAAGTTCGTGATCCTCACCGATCACGGCGACGGCACGCGGCCGCCGGACGCGCCTGAGTACGTCGGCCCGGTGCTGATGCTCGACGCGGCCGAGATCAGCACCGACGAGGGGCACCTCGTGGCGATCGACATGCCACGCGCCCCCTATCCGCTCGGCGGCGCCGCCGACGCGGTGATCGAGGACGTGACGCGGCTGGGCGGGTTCGCGATCGCCGCGCATCCGGACTCCGAGAAGCCCGCGCTCCGGTGGACCTCGAACGCGGCAGTCGACGGGATCGAGTGGCTCAACCTCGACAGCCAGTGGCGCGACGAGTCGCGCGCCGCCCTCGCGCTCGCCGGCATCGGGTATTTCTTCCGGAAGGGGCCGGCGCTCGCGACGCTGCTGGATCGGCCGCGCACGATCGCGCGGTGGGACGCGCTGACGCCGAAGCAGCGTGTCGTCGCGCTGGCCGCCGTCGACGCTCACGGCGGCGTCGGGCGTCCCGCGGAAGACCCGGGCGGCAGCCTGTTCGGCACCGTCGGCATTCCCAGCTACGAGGCGAGCTTCCGCACGTTCTCCAACCGAGCGGTGCTCGATCGGCCGCTGTCGGGACACGCGGCGGAGGATGCGAAGGCGATCTACGGCGCGATTCGGAAGGGGAGAGTCTTCACCGCCATCGACGCGCTGGCGGGGCCGGCGCTGCTCGACTTGTGGGCCGAGGCGGGGGTCGCCCGCATCGAGATGGGGGACGGCGTCTCGTCGGACTCAGACGTCACGCTCCTCGCGCGCGCGCTGATGCCGGCCGGGGCCGAGATGGGCCTGATGAAGAACGGCCGCCTGATGGCCAAGTCGTACGGCGACATGCGCCGCGTGCTGACCGGCGCCGAGGGGGTCTATCGCCTGGAGATCCGGGTGCCGGAGGCGCCGGGGACGCCGCCGGTGCCATGGCTGTTGTCGAACCCGATCTACTTCGGCCCCGATCCGCGGCCGGCGCCGCCGGTCAGCGCGGCGGGCACCGCCGCGACGCGCCCCGGTGCGGCCATTGCCCCCTTCCCGTGGCGCATCGAGAAGGACCCGGCGTCGAGCGCCATCCTGCGCACGAACGATCGCGTCGCGACGCTGGAGTACACGCTCGCGGCGGGGAGCCGCGGCTCGCAGTTCGTCGCGCTCGCCACCGACCTCAGCCAGGCGTCGTTCCGCGCGATCGACCTGTCGCTTGCCGGCGACCGGGCGGGGAGGGTGTCGGTCCAGGTCCGGAGCGCGGACGGGAAACGGTGGGGGAGGTCGTATTACGTGGACCCCGCCGGGACCGCGCTTCACGTGCCGCTGTCAGACCTGCGGCCAATCGCCGGGGCCGGCCCGACGCCCGAGAGTGGCGCCGTAACCTCGATCCTGCTGGTCGTCGATCTGGTCAACGCGGCTCCGGGCCATTCCGGGGTCCTGCGGGTGACGGCAAGTGCGCTATCAAACTAGTGCACTAGATATATAGTTACCTAGATATCAAGATCGCTAGCGCCATGGTGCACTGGTGCGCCAGTGTGCTAGGCTGCGGCCATGCTGCTGCTGCTCAGAGACGACGACCCCCGGCCGGTCTACCGCCAGATCGCCGATGAAGTGCATCGCGCCGTCAGCGTCGGGATGATGAAGCCGGGGGAGTCGCTGCCCGCCACGAGGCATCTGGCCGCCGAGTTGAAGCTGAACCCCAACACCGTCCAGCACGCCTACCGGACGCTGGTGCAGGAAGGGGTGATCGTGATGCGTCGCGGGCTTGGCGCCTTCGTCGCGTCGGCGCCGCCGCGCGATCCCCGCCGCAAGCCGGCGGTCCTCGCCCGCCAGATCGCCGAACGCGCCATGCGCGAGGCCTTCCGCCAGGGCGTGCTCGCCAGCGATTTGATCAAGGCCCTGGAGGAGATCGCTCCCCGGTGACCGCCGCATCCGAGGTGGCTGGCACCGTGGGTGCCAGCCACCTCGAGTGCCAGCCACCGTGGGTGCCAGCCACCTCTCAGGTGCGCGCGGTCAACAGTAGGTAGGCGGCGCTGCCGGCGGCGAGGATGTTCGGCGCCCAGCCCGCCATCACCGGGCTCAGAATCCCGGCCTTGCCGACCGCCGCAAACGCCCCGCCGACGATCCAGTAGGAGAGCGCCAGCACGATCCCGATGCCAATCCCGTACAGCGTGCCCCGCTTCCCGGTGGTCATGCCGAAGGGAATGGCCAGCAGCGTCATCACCACCGTGACGAACGGGAAGGCCAGCTTCTTCTGCAGCTCGATCGAGAGCGGGACGACGTTGAAGCCGCTGGCGGAGAGCTCGTCGATGTAGTGCTTCAGCTGCGGCACGGTCATCATCTCGGCGATCGGCTGGTCGGTCTCGAAGTAGTCGGGCGTCTCGAGCGCCAGGGCGCGCGTGGGGAAGGCGTCCCACCGGCCGCGGCTGCCGAACTGCTGCTGCCAGCCGTTTTTGCCGACCCACTGCTCGCCGGAGAAGGTCGCCTGCGGGGTGAACATCAGGCTTTCGAGTTCCCACGCGTCCGGGCGCGGGCGGTAGACGAACAGGTTCTGCAGCGACTCGTGCTGCGCGTCGTAGTACGAGTAGTGGTAGACCGCGCCGTCCCGGGCGATCAGCCAGCGGCGGTTCAGCGGGTTGGTGGTCCGCGGGGCGCGGCCGCGGATCTGCGAGTCGAGCGCGTCGGCGCGCTGGTTGGCGCGGGCCAGGATCTGCTGCTCGAGCCCGAACAGCACGCCGCTCCACATGATCGACAGCAGGAGCAGCGGCGCCGCGATGCGGTAAAGGCTGATGCCGCACGCCTTCATCACCGACAGCTCGCTCGAGCGGCTGAGCAGCCCGAAGGTCACCAGCACGCTGAGCAGCGCCGCCAGCGGAATCACGTAGTAGACGAACTGCGGCGTCATGAACCCGAGCAGCCGCAGCAGCGTGCCGGTCGAGGTCTGCCCCTTGAACAGCTTCTCGGTCTTGTCGATGAAGGTGGCGATATAGAAGATGCCGAGCAGCGCCGCGAACGAGATCGCCGCCGTGCGCAGGTAGATCGCGCTGATGTAGCGGTCGAGGATGTTCGGCATCAGCCACGTCATGCGCGGGACGCGGATCACGATGACGACCCCGCCGCGCCGCGCCGCCGCGCGTGAGCCGACGGACGCGTTCCCCGGCGTGGCGCCGGGCGCGTCGGCGGACTCGCGCCACCGGTCGATCCGCGCGCTGACGGCGTTGGTCAGCCGCACCACGCTCGGGAACGGCAGGCGCCCCTCGGCCCAGCGCGCCCGCCAGATCAGCGCGAGGATCCCGAACGGCATGAGGATGATGTTGGGCGCCCACCGCGCCAGCTCCGCCAGGATCAACGGCCGCGTGCCGCCCGCCTCGCCGGCGTAATACCCCTTGGTCAGCGACTCGGCCAGGTAGAGCAGGATGTAGTAGCCGAAGATGACGGCGATGCCGACGACGAAGCCGGCGAGCTTGCCGTCGCGCGCGACCGAGAGGCCGAGCGCGATGCCGATCACCGCGAAGACGAGGCAGGCGACCGGGAACGAGAACCGCTGCTGGATCGCCAGGATCTCCGGGTGCGGCGACAGACCGTGCGCGCGCTTGTCGGCCGCCTGCCTGCGCAGGTCGGCGATCGTCATCTCGTTCATGCCGCGCAGCAGCTCGAACCGCGGGAAGACCGCCTTGGGATCGAGCTTGACGATCAGCTCGTGCGGGAACCGGAAGGTGTCGACGTCCTTGCTGGCGGCGGTCCGGGTCCGGTACTGGTTGCCGTCCTCGAGGATCAGCTGCACGGTCTGGTTGACGCGATCCAGGAGCAGCCGCCCGCGCCGGGCCATCGACACCACCGGGGACGCCGGCGTCGAGGTGTCGGCGACCAGGACGTCCTTCCAGCCGCCGCCGTTCGGGGCGATGTCGCGGGCGTAGAGGACGAGGTTCGGGAAGTTCTCGAAGAAGACCTGCGGCTTGACGTCGTTTTCGACCTGTTGCGAGACCACGTCGTAGGTGATCTCGCGGAAGGTCTGGTTGGCGTCGGGGATCGCCCAGATCATCACATAGAGGTGAATCACGCCGGCGGCCATCGCCAGCACCAGCACCGGCCTGAGGAGCCGGTACGGGCTGACCCCGCACGCCAGCAGCGCCACGGCCTCGCGGTCGCCGGACATGCGCCCGAGGCCGATCAGCAGGCCGACCAGGAGCGCCATGGGGATGGTCAGGCCGAGCGCCTGCGGCACCAGCGTCAGCAGCATCCGCGCCGCCGTGCCCCAGGGGACGCCCTTGGCGACCAGCGCCTCGAGCTGCTCCATGATCGGCGGCAGGCAAAGGATGAAGGTGAAGATCAGCAG
>Ga0075435_100002202_pt1 | contig 12868 bp, 8 predicted proteins | sample RhiMethybrSRZTD4_FD_75302 | JGI IMG/M metagenome (GOLD analysis project Ga0075435, IMG submission 75302) | Populus rhizosphere microbial communities from Tennessee, USA - Rhizosphere MetaG P. TD hybrid SRZTD4 | ecosystem: Host-associated > Plants > Roots > Rhizosphere > Soil | place: USA...
ACCATGATCGTCGTCACGGGATTCGAGCCCTTCGGCGGGCATCCCTCCAATCCCTCGGAGGAGATCGCCAAGACGGTGGACGGGCGGGTCATCGTGGGCTGGCAGGTGGTGGAGCACGAGGAGCGCGAGGAGGAACCATGATCGTCGTCACGGGATTCGAGCCCTTCGGCGGGCATCCCTCCAATCCCTCGGAGGAGATCGCCAAGACGGTGGACGGGCGGGTCATCGCGGGGCAGAGCGTACGCGCGGCCATCCTGCCCGTGCATCACGTGGAGGCGGCCCGCGCGGCGGCGCGGCTGCTCGACGAGCACGCGCCGCAGGCCGTGCTCCACGTGGGCCTCGCGGCGGGGCGCGCGCGCCTCGCCCTCGAGCGCGTGGCGGTGAACGTGATGGACTACGAGCTCGCCGACAACGCGGGCTATCGGGCGAGTGGCGAGCCGTGCGCGGCCGACGGCCCTGCGGCCTATTTCTCCACGCTGCCCCTCGCCGCCATCCTCGACGCGCTCGCCCGCGAGGGCGTCCCCGGCTATCTCTCGAACACCGCCGGGACCTATCTCTGCAACCAGACGCTCTACGCCACGCTGCACACCATCGCCACGGGGAGCCGCCGTACCATCGCCGGCTTCATGCACGTGCCGCTCTCTCCCACCATGGTCGCCGCCTCGGGACTCGACCAGCCGAGCATGGATCCCGGCATCGGCGTGCGTGCGGTGGAGATCGGCGTCCGCGTGATCGCCGAGCATCTCGCGGTCTCTTCGAAGGCGTAGCCTGGACTACTCACGAACATGCGGAACGCGAGGCGGGTCGGGGCCTGTCGTCGGGGGCGAGGGAGCGCTCCCGCTGCGTCACCCACTCGCCTGAATCGCCGCCCTCCGGGCGGCGCACAGGACGAGGGGGTCCCACTCCGCCGGAGCGCTCCCCCGCCCCCGCCGCCACCCGCCCCGGTTGCACGTGCGGCACTCGACAACAGTCCGAGCTAGCCCTTCCCGCGCGATCAGCCGGAGGTCTGCCGTGACGTGGGCGCCTGGGCCCGGAGCGGGATCAGGAGGAGGAAGCCCAGGCCCGTCCAGGCCAGCTCGCGCACGCGACGGATCAGCGTGAAGGACAGGCCCGCCGGCGCCCCCAGGCCCAGGGCGGCGAAGATGGCCATGTGGCCTGCCTCGAGCGCGCCCAGGTAGCCTGGGACGAGGAACGCCGCGAAGCGGATGCCCGTGCTGAAGGCCTCGATGGCCGTGGCCTCGGCGAGGGAGACGGGCAGCCCGATCCAGCGCAGGATCAGCCACGGCTCCAGCACCCCGATCAGCCACGCCAGGAAGTGGTAGAGGATCGACAGCGTGAGACGGCGAGGCTCGCGCCGGTAGAAGTGGGCGAGCTCGTCGTTGATCTGCGTCAGCGCGTCGAGGGGGCGGTCGGACAGCCATCCGATCTTCTGCAGCCACCGCGTGCTGCCTCGCAAGGTCCCCGCCGCCTGCACCACGACGAAGCCGCTCACCGCGAGAAGCTGCACCACGAGCAGCCACCGCATGCCGCGGATGACGAGCGAGTCGGAGGGCAGGGCCATCCCCGCCGCGGCGAGGCCGATCACCAGGAAGAGCGCCTGGCCGATCACGATGGTGGTCTTGGCGATGATGACCGAGGGCAGGCTTTCCGTGAGCGGCGTCCACGGCCTCACCAGCCAGGCCTTCACCGCCTCGCCCCCCACCGAGGCGGTAGGCGTGGTGAGGTTGAAGGCCTCCCCGGCGAGCCGAGCGGCGAGGAGGTGGGGGAAGGGCACGGCGTCGCTCCGGAACGCATAGCGCCAGCCCAGGGTGTCGAGAAGCGTGGTCATGCCGAAGGGAAAGACGAGGATGACGAGGAGGCGCCACGAGAGGTCCGTGAAGGCTTGCACTACGGCGCCCGGGCCGATGCTGACGACCAGCCAGACGAAGAGGGCCGCCCCTGCGAGGAGGAGGCCGAGCCGCAGCAGCCGCATCAGGTCGGCGGCATCTCGGCGTGGCGCGCCCGCGCCTCGATGCGGTCGATCCGGACGAACGGCACGAGCAACCACACGGCCGCCGTGGTGACGGTGGAGATGACGACGAGGGTGGTGTAGCCGTAGGTGTCGTAGAGGCGGGCGCCCACGTTCTCCGAGATCTGCGTGCCCCCGTTGTACACGGACATGAGGAAGGCGAAGAACGTCGCCTCGACGTGCCGCGGGCACGACTTGGCGGCCAGGTCGAGGATGGACAGCCGCGTGATCATGTTGGCGCAGCCGAAGAGCACCTCGATGGTGAGAGCGGAGATCCAGTCCCGGTAGACGAGAAAGGCGAGCGTGCCCACGGTGGCGATGGCGATGGAGAGGTTGATGAGCCGCCGGAGGGGGACGCGCCGGGAGAGCGGGGCGTAGATGAAGGCGCCCGCCACCCCGGCCAGCGAGGAGAGTGCGCCCAGGTGTCCGATGAACTGCTGGTCGAAGTGCAGGGTGTCGGTCTGGTAGAAGAGGAAGGCCGGCCCGAAGGAAGGGCTGAAGGTCCAGAAGAGGATGAAGCCGGCCACCAGCCAGGTCTCCCGCTCGCGAAGGGCGAGCCGGATGGCCCGCCACGTCTCCCGGAAGCTTGCCCGCTCGCTGCGGGCGCGCGCCTCGCGCACGAAGAAGGTGGACATGACGAGGGAGAGCAGGGGAAAGCACGCGGAGAGGAGGAAGGCGGCGTGCAGTCGCCGGTGGTGCGCGAGATAGCCGCCGATCTCTCCCACGAGGACGGAGGCGGTGATGATGGCGCCCCATTGCACGGACTGGAAGGCGCCGGTGAGGCCGAGGGGCTTGCCGTTCTCCACCATGAGCGCGTCCACCAGCACGTCGGTGAAGGCGAGACCCAGGGCCATGAGGGTGAACAGCGTGGCCATGCGGGAGTAGGAGTGCTCGCCCGTGAGCCCGAGGAGGAAGCCACCCATGGCCGCCGTGCCCGAGGTGAGGAGGAGATAGCTCTTGCGGTGATAGCCGTAGAGCGGCACGAAGTCGGAGAGGAGGCCGTACACCGGCTTGATCAGCCAGGGGATGGTGGTGATGGCGAAGAAGGTGGCGATCTGTCCCGCGGACAGTCCCGCGTCCTTGAGGGAGATGGTGATGGTCTGGTTGGGCAGATACCACATGCCCTGCGCGAAGTAGACGATCCCGAAGAGCAGCGCGAGTCGCCGCGCCGCCATCGTCTTGAATGGATTCAGCTGCGCGACCCGCCCGGGCATTTGAGCACTATACCCCGCGGTGACGGCAGGTCACCCCCTGGATTTCGCGCGCGTCGCGGAGAGACGAGCGCCCGGGCCGGGAACGAGCCCGGCGCCGGGCGCGGAGAGGACGGCGAGGGGCGGGATCAGTTGGAGGCGGCGGTCGGCTTCACCTTGCCGTTGCTCTTCTCGTACGCCTCTACCGCCTTCTTCAGGTCGCGGTACTGCTCACAGCTGAAGAAGCAAAGCTTGTCCAGCCGCTTGAGGTGCTCCTTGGCGTTGGCCAGATCGTCGAGCTGCAGGTAGGCCTCCCCGATGTACTCGTGCGCGCCCAGGTGCTTGGGGTCGATGGCGAGCGCCTTCTGATAGATCGGGATGGCCGCCTTGGGATCCCCGTTCTTGCGGGTGGCGTAGGCGAGCCAGTTGTACGCGTCGGCGTTCGACGGATCGCGCTTCACCACGTTCTCGAGTAGAGGAATCGCCCGCGCGTACAGCTTCGCGTCGATGGCCTGCACCGCCGTCGCGTATTCGGGATCCTCGGACTTGGTCAGCGCATCGCGCCCACCCCCGCCTCCCCCACCACCTCCGCCGCCACCGCCGCCCCCACCACCGCCCCCACCACCGCCGCCGCCCCCGTCGGCAAGAGCGAGTGCCGGGACGATCAGAAGGGCCAGGAGGAAGCCCAGGAGCCTTCGCCAGGTTGTGGTGGTCATGACAGCCTCCGTGTTGGCGTGTGGGAAGCTGAGTGTACAGCGCACAAACCTCTGACGCATCCTTCGAGTTCCTGCGCCCTCCTCGAAATTCGCCAGTCGATTCGGTCCTTTTGACCGACCGGGGCGGTCTTTCACCTGTGCTACTCTGTTGCCCCGATGCGTCAGACGCTTCCCTCCGTTTGCCCTCACGACTGCCCGTCCCAGTGCGCCCTGTCCGTCACCGTGGAGGATGGGCGGGTCGCCGCCGTCGCAGGTGACGCGGGGCATCCCTTCACCCAAGGCGTGGTGTGCGGCAAGGTGCACGACTACGCGGAGCGCCTCTACGCGCCCACGCGGGTGCTGACGCCGCTCAGGCGCGTGGGCGCCAAGGGCGAGGGCCGCTTCGCACCCATCAGTTGGGGGGCGGCGCTCGAGGAGATCGCGCGGCGGTGGCGCGGCGTCATCGCTGAGTGGGGCGGGGGGGCGATCCTGCCCTACTCCTACGGCGGAACGCTCGGTGTGCTCCAGTTCTGGGCGGGGCACCCGCTCTTCCATGCCCTCGGGGCTTCCCAACTCGACCGGACCATCTGCATCACCACCGCGTACGCGGGCTGGGCGGCCACGGTGGGGACGGTCGCGGGCAACGACGCCGAGCAGATGGTGCACGCGGACCTCGTGGTGCTCTGGGGCATCAACGCGAGCTACTCGCACATCAACCTGATGTCGCTGGTCAAGCGGGCCCGGCATCGGGGTGCCTTCATCGTCTGCATCGATCCCTACCGGACGCAGACGGCCAAGGGCGCGGACCTGCACCTCCAGCCCCGCCCCGGCACGGACGGCGCCCTCGCTCTCGGCATGATGCACGTGCTCATCGGCGAGGGGCTCGTGGATCGCGAGTACATCCAGCGCGCGACCCTGGGCTTCGACGATCTCCGTGGTCACGTGACGCAGTACGACCCGGAGCGTGTGGCCGCCATCACGGGGCTCAGCTCCGACAGCATCGTGAGCTTCGCGCGGCGCTACGGCGCCACCCGCGCCTCGTTCCTCCGTGTGGGCATCGGTCTCTCGCGGCACGACAACGGCGGCGCCACCTGCCGTGCCATCGCCTGCCTGCCCGCCCTCACCGGCGCCTACGCGCATCCCGCGGGTGGCGCGCTGCTCTCCTCCACGCGCGCCTTCGGCCTCGACCTGGGCGCCCTCGAGAGGCGCGATCTCATGCCTGCGTCCGCTCCGCGCACCATCAACATGATCAAGCTCGGGCGCGCTCTCACCGACCCGGAGCTGAGCCCGCCCGTGAAGGCCCTCTACGTCTACAACGCCAATCCCGCGTCGATCACCCCCAACCAGGAGCTGGTCCTCCAGGGGCTGCGGCGCGAGGATCTCTTCACGGTGGTGCACGAGCAGCACCTCACCGATACCACGGACTACGCGGACATCGTGCTCCCCGCCACCACCTCGATGGAGCACGTGGATCTCTACAAGTCCTTCGGCCACCTCTATCTCCAGCTCGCGGAGCCGGTGGTGGCGCCCGTGGGGGAATCGCGCTCGAACTGGCAGGTGATGCGCCTCCTCGCGGAGGCCCTCGACCTGCGCGACCCGCACTTCGTCAAGGACGAGCCCACCCTCATCCGGGAGGTGCTCGCCTCTGGCGATCCCTCGGTGGCGGGCATCACCTACGAGCGGCTGCGGCAGGAGCGCTCGGTGCGCCTGGCCGTGGGCCGTCCCTACCGTCCGTTCCTGAACGGCGCCCCGACACCCTCCGGCAAGGTCGAGTTCGTCTCCGAGGCCTTCGCGCGCGAGGGGCTGCCGTCGCTGCCCACGTGGACGCCGCTCGTGGAAGGGCCGGAGAACACCGCGGTGACCCGCGACTATCCGCTCCAGTGCATCGTGCCGCCCAACCGATTCTTCCTGAACTCGTCCTTCAGCCAGTCGGCCAAGATGCGCCGGCGCCAGCGCGGGCCTTCCGTCTTCCTCCACCCGGAGGACGCGCGGCCGCGCGGCATCGGCGAGGGCGACCTCGTGGAGGTGCGGAGCCGTCGCGGGGCGGCCCGCTTCAGCGCGACGGTCACCGACGACACGCGGCCCGGCGTGGCGGTGATCGAGGGCATCTGGTGGTCCAAGCACCAGACGGGTGGCCGCGGCGTCAACGTCATCACCGACGATCGGGTCGCCGACGTGGGCGGCGGGCCCGCCTTGCATTCGAACCTGGTGCAGGTGACCAGGCTGTCGTCCTCACCCTCGACGATCCGGGAGCCCTGAGATGACCGCATCGACGCGCCTCCGCGTCAGCCCCGTGGAGGGGGCGGCGCAGCTCTTCACCCCCGACTTCTGCTCCTACCTGTGCGCCATGCACGACGAGTTCACGCCGCGGGTGCACGCCCTGCGCCGGCAGCGGGACGCCGTCCTCCGGCGCGCCCTCGAGCAGGGGACGCTGCCCGGGCCGCAGCCTGCCTCGCCCGCCACCACCGGAGACTGGAAGGTGCCGCCCGTGCCCGACGATCTCAAGCGCCCCGGCATCGAGATCTCGGGGCCGTGCTCCATCACCAGCATGTTCATCAACGCGCTCAACCCGGGGCCGGAAGGCGAGCGCGCGGAGGGTGACCTCGACGACGACGAGGACTCAGCGGGCCACCGGCTGGTCGACACCGTGCGCGCCGCCCACAACCGGCTCGCCGCCGTGAACCGGGAGCTCGCCTTCACCGACGCCGCGCGCGACCGCTCGTACCAGATCGCGCCGGGCGAGCTGCCCTTCTTCATGCACCGCGAGCGCGGGCTTCACCTCGACGAGCCCGAAGTGAGCGTGGACGGCCGTCCCGTGCCCGCGGCCATCCTGGGCACCGCGCTGACCCTCTTCTATGCGGGCCGCGCGCAGGCGGGCCGGGAGCAGGGCATCTACTTCTACCTGCCCAAGGTGGAGAGCGCGGAGGAGGTCGCCTGGTATCGCGACTTCTTCGACGCGAGCCGCCGGCATCTGCCCTTCCTCGCCCAGGCAGTCATCCGCGGCATTCCCCTCGTGGAGTCACTCCCCGCGGTATTCCTCATGGAGGAGATGCTCTACGCCCTCGGGCCCTACGCGGCGGGGCTCAACGCCGCGCGCTGGGATCTCAAGGCTTCCATCTTCGAGTTCGTCATGACCGATCCGAAGTCGGTGTGGCCCGACCGCTTCGGGGTGGACATCAAGACCACGCCGTTCCTCGCGAACATCTTCCGGCGGCTGGTGGCGATCTGCCTCAAGCGCGACGCGGTGCCCATCGGCGGCATGGCCACCGCCCTGCCGAGCAACGATCCCGAAGTGAACCGCGTGGCCGCGGAAGCCATCCGCGCCGACAAGGAATGGGAGGCGGCGCAGGGCTTCATCCGCGCCTGGGTCGCCCACATCTTCCACATGAAGACGGCGGGCGATCCTTTCAAAGAAGCCGTGGCCGCCGGTCGGAAGCCCACCGCGGCCATGGCCGATCCCGCGAACTACCCGGTGAAGATCGAGGTGCCGGCGGGTCCCATCACTGGGGAGGGAACGCGGCGCAACGCGCGCATGGTCATCGAGTACGTGGAGGGGTGGCTGGGCGGCCGCGGAGCCAAGGGCATCGACAGCCTCGCGGGCAAGCCCGGCGTGCATCCCGCCCTCATGGAGGACCTGGCCACCGGCCGCATGTCGGTGGCCCAGATCGCCCAGCGTATCCGTCACCACGCGAAGGACTCCACGGATCCCTCGCGGGTGCATGACTTCCCCATGGTCAAGCGGCTCCTCGAAGAGGAGGTGGAGGACATCCTCCGCCTGCTGCCGAAGAAGGATCCGGAGACCGAGGCGCAATACCGCAAGTCCGTCAAGGTCGCCTTGCGCTGGATCAAGAACTACACGGACCTCGATTTCCGCAGCCTCGGCTCCTACACCCACGCCGACCTCGAAAGAATCGCGGCAAGCCCCGACGCTTTCTGAAGAACGGCCGCCGACCGCGCCTCGCGCGAGCCGCTTCTAGGGCAGTAGCACGCGGCACAGGCCGTCGAGAAGGGTCCAGATGCGAGGCGGCGCCCGAAGGCCCGCGCGAGGCGTACTCTCTGTACGTTGAGCGCGCGGCCGAGGGCGCCAACGAAGCAGATGGGCCCTTATCGGCGGCCGGTATTACGCAGCGGTGGAGCGGGCTACGGCGGGCGTGGCTGGTGCAACCACACGCTTGGTGATGAGGCGGAGGATCACGGGGAGGACGACGAGGGCGGCGAAGAGCCCGCACGCCGAGCCCAGGGTGAGGAGCAGGCCCAGGCTGTAGATGCCCTGGTGGCGGGCGATCATCAGGCTGCCAAAGCCCACCATGGTGCTCACCCCGCTCAGGGCGACGGCCATCACCGTGCTGCGCGCGACCAGGGGCCCACCGTGATCGCGTCCCTCGAGATAGCGCACCATCACGTTGAGGCCGAACTCCGCCGAGGCGCCGATGATCAGGGGCAGGCCCCACACGTTGGCCATGTTGAACTGGATGCTGAAGACGCGCATGAGCCCGATGGTCCACACGAGCCCGAGCACGAGGGGAAGCAGGGCGAGGAGGGTCTCGCGCACGTGGCGGATCATCAGGAAGGACAGCACCCCCACCGCCACGAAGGCGTAGATGGTGCCCTGGTAGTAGGCGCGCTCCATGTAGCCGATGGCCTCGTAGGTGATGATGGGCGCGCCGGTCACGTTGGGATCCACCGAGCGCAGCTCCTGCACGAAGGTGCGCGCCCCCTCGCGCTCCCAGATGTCGACCTTGGGATGGATCTGGATGAGGAAGTCCCCGCGGCTGCCGATGAACTTGCGCTGGATCTCCTCCGGCACGTCGGCGAGGCCGACGGGACGCGGATTCAGGTTGCGCTGCAGGTCGAAGAACTTGCTCGTGAAGTCGCGGTAGAGCTGGGACTGGAGGTGGGTGAGGGCGGGCTCCACCACCTCCCGATCCGCCGCGCGCAGCTTCTTGATGAGCGCCTTGGTCTTGGCGCGCAGGTCCTTGAGATCCGCGGGTAGCTTGTCTCCTCCCTCGGTGGCGAAGATGTCGAGCCGCCGCTCGAGCTCGCCGAGGGCGCGCAGAAGCCGGTCGATGTCCACCGGGCTCGAGCGGCCCACGCGCACGGGGGCCACGATGGGCGCGAAGGTCTTGACGATGCCGATCTTCTCCGCCTGATTGTCGGGGATCACGCGCAGGACGGAGTCGACGTCTGAGACGGAGGGCAGCTTCTCGAAGGCCTCCTGCTTCCGCCGCAGCTCTTCGAGGGTTTTGGCCGAGGCGAGCCCGTTGAAGCCCGAGCGCCCGGTGGCGGTGAGGATGCGCTTCTCCCAGACCACGGACTCCGTGCCCTTGGCCTGGAGATTGAGCAGGTTGTAGTCGAAGGAGACCCAGGGAATCGCCACCATGGAGGCGAGGGTGCCGAGGCCGGCCACGGTGAGCACGGTCTTGGGATGGCTCGTGATGCGGTCGAGCACGGGCACGTGCATGCGCTCGAGGGCGTGCGCGCGAGGCGCCTGGTTGCGCGGCCGCGCCGCGTGGCGGCTGTCCACGATACGGAGGAGGGCGGGGAAGAGCGTCATCATGCCGAGCCAGGCCATGAGGATGGCCGTGCCCGCGATGAAGCCGAGCTCCTGGATGCCGCGGAAGTCCGTGAGCATCAGCACGTAGAAGGTCACGCCCGCAGTGAGGGCCCCGATGAGCATGCCCGGCCCCGTGCGGGCGGCCGTGAGCTCGAGGGCTTCCTTCAGGTTGCGCCCGAGGAAGATCTCCTCCTCGTACCGGAAGAGGAAGTAGATGCCGTAGTCGATGCCGATGCCGATCACGATGGAGATGAACATCACCGAGAAGATGGTCAGGTGCCCCACCGTCAGGGTGATGATGCCCATGGACCAGCAGAGGGTGACCGCGAGCACGCCCAGCATCAGGAGCGGCTTGCCCACACGCCAGAAGGCCAGGAGCATCACGAGCAAGGTCAGGGCGAAGGCGAGCACGGTGGCCACACTGCTGTCCTCGAAGGCCGCCGTCATCTCGTCGTTGGAGAGGGTGGGACCGCCCGTCACGCCTGCCTGCACGTTGGGGAAGTCGGCCTTGAGGTCGGCGATGACCCCGCGGATCACCTCGATGGCGCGGCGATCGCCCATGAAGCTGCCCTTGTCGCTCTTGGGCGTCTCCACGAGCGCGAAGAGCAGGCTCTTGTCCTCGGAGAGGAAATAGCCCGCCTCGGGCGGCCGCTCACCCAGGGAGAAGAGCGTGCCCCAGGGCGAGCGGTAGGGCGTGGGCCGGTCGAGGCGGTCCCCGATCTGCTCCAGCACCACCTGGAGGAACCTGGTGTTCTCCCCGCCGCCCTTCTCGAGGCCGAGGTCGAAGAGATTCGACACGAAGGCGGAGGCCATGGCCGCGTTGGCGCCCTCCACGAGCCGGGCCAGGCTCGGGTCGCCCGCGAAGCTCTCCATGAACTCCTGGTAGTCGAAGATGCGATCCCGCACTTCCTTGAGCTGCTCGGTAGGCAGGTAGAGGAGGTGCCGGCCTTCGAAGCGCTGGGGGTCGACGCGATAAGTGACGCGGGGGAACTTGATGGGCGAGTTGCGGAGCTCGTGCACGAGGCGGGCCGCGTAGGCCTTGGCTGCCTCGAAGGTGCGCGCCTCCATGACGATGACGATGTCCTCGAGCTCGCCGAACTCCCGCGCGTACTGGTTGTAGCGGAGGACGTAGCCGGCATCGCGCGGGAGGAGATCGCGGCCCGAGGTACCGAAGGTGAGGGTGCGGACGGTGTAGGTCACCCCCGCCACGGCGAGGAGGAGGGAGATGACGGTGGTCACCACCGGGCGGCGGCAGGAGAGCCGCACGAGGCGCCGCAGAAGCCGACCCGTACGCGATATGACGATCATCCGATGGCGACCATGCGCTCGGCCAAGTGTACCATCGTGACCCCGCGCGTCCTCTACGACCGGATGAGAATCCGGCTACACCCCGCCGTCGATGAAACGCTCCAGCCGCACGCGCGCCGTCTCGTCCGACCACTGCTCGGGCGGCGACTTCATCAGGTACGCCGACGGCGCGAGGAGGGCGCCCTTCAGCCCGCGATCCATGGCGATCTTGCAGGAGCGGATGGCGTCGATGACCACTCCCGCGGAGTTCGGAGAGTCCCACACCTCGAGCTTGATCTCCACGTTGATGGGCTGGTCGCCGAAGGACCGCCCCTCGAGCCGGATGTGGGCCCATTTGCGATCGTTGAGCCACGGCACGTAGTCGCTCGGCCCGATGTGGATGTCCTCGGGGGCCATCTCGTGGGCGAGCTGGGAGCGCACGGCATCCGTCTTGGAGATCTTCTTGGAGACGAGCCGGGAGCGCTCGAGCATGTTCAGGAAGTCGGTGTTGCCGCCCACGTTGAGCTGGCTGGTGTGCTCCATGTGCACGCCGCGGTCCATGAAGAGCTTGGTCAGGATGCGGTGCACGATGGTGGCGCCCACCTGGGACTTGACGTCGTCGCCCACGATGGGCAGGCCGCGCTCCTCGAAGCGCCGCCGCCAGTACTCCTCCCGGGCGATGAACACGGGAATGCAGTTCACGAAGCCGCAGCCCGCGTCGAGGATCTGCTCGACGTACCACTTGGTCGCCATCTCGCTGCCCACGGGCAGGAAGTTGACCACGACGTCCGTGCGGGTCTCGCGGAGGATGCCCGCGATGTCCACGGTGGGGCCGGGCGCCTTGGTGATGATCTGGGAGAGATAGTGGCCGAGGCCGTCGTGGGTCATCCCGCGCTGCACGGGCACGTCGAGATGGGGGACCTCGCCGAAGCGCACGGTGTTGTTGGGCTTGGCCCAGATCGCCTCCGAGAGGTCGAGGCCGACCTTGTTGGCGTCGACGTCGAAGGCCGCGGAGAACTCGATGTCCCCCACGTGGTAGTCGGCGAGGCGGGGCCGCATGAGCCCAGGGATGAAGCCTTCGTCAGGCGCGTGCTTGTAGTAGTGGACGCCCTGCACGAGAGCCGAGGCGCAGTTGCCGACTCCGACGATCGCGACGCGTACCGATCCCACGGGGACCTCCTCGTTCTGGTTGATTTTGACGCATCAGCTTACCACAGCCTTCCGCGCTTCCGCAGTCTCAGGCGGACACGGTGTCGTGCGGCGGCCCCGGCGCGTGCGCCTTGAAGACGGCTAGGGCGAAGAGGCCGAGCACCGTCCAGGTCGCCTCCCGCAGCCGCCGGATCAGCGTGAAGGACAGGCCGGCCGCCCCCGGCAGCCCGAGAGCGACGAAGGCGGCCACGCTTCCGCCCTCGAGCGCGCCCAGGGAGCCGGGAATCATGAACGTGGCGAAGCGGACCGCCGCGCTCACGGCTTCCAGCACGAGGGCGGTGGCGAGCCCCACGGGAATCCCCGCGAGCCCGAGGACGACATAGATCTCGAGCCCGCCCACCGCCCAGCCTCCCGCGTGCAGCAGGGCGGAGACGGTGACGCGCGGCCAGTGTTCCCGGTAGAGACCGAGGAGATGGTGATCCATGTCACGGAGCAGGTCCCGATGGCGCGCGACCGCCCCCACGCCGAGCCGCTCGAGGATCCGTCCCGCGCCGGTCACCCCACCGCGGAGCTGTACGAAGGCGAAGCCGCCCACGCCGACGATCTCGGCGCCGAGGAGCGCCGCCATGGCGAGGAGGAGTTCCCTCGGCGCCTCGAGGGCGAGGGCGGCGACGGCAAGACCCGCGACGAGGAGGAGGGCCTGGCCCACGACCATGGTCGTCTTGTCCACGACGACGGAGGCGAGTCCCGTGTCGAGGCCGACGCGGTCGCGCACGAGGAATGCCTTGAGGGGCTCGCCTCCCACGGAGGCGGTGGGCGTGGCGAGGTTGACGGCCTCGCCCGCCAGGCGGGCGCCGGCCAGCGCCGCCCAGCCGACGCGAATTCCTGGCAGGAGCACGGCCCAGCCCACGGTGTCGAGGGCCACCGCGACCACGAAGGGGACGAACAGGACCCCGACTACGCGCCAGCCGAGCGCGCGCACCAC
>Ga0075435_100002204_pt1 | contig 12858 bp, 10 predicted proteins | sample RhiMethybrSRZTD4_FD_75302 | JGI IMG/M metagenome (GOLD analysis project Ga0075435, IMG submission 75302) | Populus rhizosphere microbial communities from Tennessee, USA - Rhizosphere MetaG P. TD hybrid SRZTD4 | ecosystem: Host-associated > Plants > Roots > Rhizosphere > Soil | place: USA...
GGGGCGTGCTCGTGTCCGAGCCGTTCGCCTATCACCGGCGCCTGCGGAGCGGCGACCGCGTGCGGTTGCGGACGGACGCCGGCGAGCACGACTTTCCCATCGTGGGCATCGTCCGCGACTACGGCTCCAGCGAGGGCGTCGTGATGATGGGCCGCGGCACCTACGAGCGCTTCTGGAGCGATCGGAGCCTGTCCGCCCTCGGCGTCTACGCCGCCGATCCCGGCGCGGTCGACGCGCTGGTCGACACCTTGAGAGGTGTCGCCGGGTCGGAGCAGGAGGTCCTCATCCGCTCCAATCGGGCGCTCCGCGAGGCGTCGCTCGAGGTGTTCGACCGGACGTTCGCGGTGACGACCGTGTTGCGCCTGCTGTCGATGGTCGTCGCCTTCGTCGGCGTGCTGAGCGCGTTGATGGCGCAAACGCTCGAGCGCGCGCGCGAGATCGGTGTCCTGCGCGCGCTCGGCCTCACACCGCTCCAGGTGTGGAAGCTGACGACCTCGCAGACCGGCCTCATGGGGCTCGTCGCCGGCGTGCTGGCGTTGCCGGTGGGCAGCGTGCTCGCGCTCGTCCTGATCTTCGTCATCAACCGCCGGTCCTTCGGCTGGACGCTCGAGCTCGAGCTCACGCCGGCGATCTTCGTGCAGGCCCTCGCGCTCGCCGTCGGAGCCGCCGTGCTGGCCGCGGTGTATCCGGCCTGGCGGATGAGCACGAGCGAGCTGCCGTCGGCGCTGCGGGAGGAGTGACGATGGGCAGGGCCGTCGGCGTCGCCGTCGCAGTCGTCGCCGCGGTGCTACTCCTCGCCGTCGCCGCGTGGCGGCTCGCGCGCGTGCCGGTCGGGCCGTCCGCCACCGTGGCCGTGCGGGACGCGCTCGGCGCGGGCTCGACCGAGGGCTTCGCGCGCGCGCTGTCGCCCCGTGCCTTCGTCTTTCCCGCCGATCACGGCCCCCATCACGACTTCCGCACGGAGTGGTGGTACTACACCGGCAACCTGCGCGACGCGACGGGCCGCCACTTCGGATTCCAGCTGACCTTCTTCCGGTTCGCGCTGGCGCCGGGGATGCCGGCGCGCGCCTCGGGCTGGGCGAGCCGGCAGGCGTACATGGCGCACTTCGCGCTGACCGACACCGTCGGTCGCCGCTTCAGCGCGGCCAGCCGGTCGAGCCGCCAGGCGCTCGGTCTGGCCGGTGCCGAGGCCGAGCCGTTCAAGGTGTGGGTGGAGGACTGGTCGGCGGAAGGTGTCGCGGGGGACGCGACGTCCGTGCGGGTGCGCGCGGCCGACGGCGACGTCGCGATCGATCTCACGCTCGAGAGCGCGAAGCCGGTCGTGCCCCAGGGCGAGCGCGGCCTCGATCGCAAGGGCTCCGAGCCGGGCAACGCCTCGTTCTACTACTCGCTCACGCGCATGTCGACGACAGGTCGCGTGGCGATCGGCGGTCTCTCGTTCGACGTCACGGGTCTCGCGTGGATGGATCGCGAATGGAGCACCTCCGCGCTCGGCCCGGATCTCGTGGGCTGGGACTGGATGGCGCTGCAGCTCGATGACGGCCAGGAGCTGATGCTCTATCAGCTCCGTCACGCCGACGGCCGCGCCGATCGGTTCAGCGGCGGCGGCCTGATCGCGGCCGACGCCTCGCGTCGGCCCCTGGCGTTCGGCGACTTCCACATCGACGTCCTCGACAGGTGGACGAGCCCGCGCGACGCAACGCGGTATCCCTCCCGCTGGCGCGTCGTGGTCCCTCTTGAGGCGCTCGAGCTCGAGATCGTCCCCGTGCTGGCCGATCAGGAGCTGGCGCTGTCCGTCCGCTACTGGGAGGGCGCGGTGCGGGTGAGCGGCAGGATCGCCGGACGCCCGGCCGTGGGGGTCGGCTACGTCGAGCTCGTGGGTTATGCAAGTGCCGCAAATACGCGAAAGGGCGCTACAATCTCCTGGTGACCTCTGCTGTGCTATTCGACTTCGGGGGTACCCTCGACGCCGATGGAGTTCCGTGGAAAGAGCGCTTCCGGCGTCTGTACCGCGCCGAGCGCGTGGCGCCCGCCGAGTCGGCCTTCGATCCCGTGTTCTATGCCGCGGACGATGCGCTGGTCGGCGCGCTGCCGCCGGGATGTGGGCTCCGGGAGACCGTGAGCCGTCTGGCCGTCGGTGTGTCGGCCGGCCTCGGCGTCGCCGACGCTCGGGTGACGTCCCGGGTCGCGGAGCGGTTCGTCGAGGACGTCCTCGCCCACGTGGGCCGCACCCGCGGGCTCCTCGAGCGCCTGCATGGGCCGTATCGCCTCGGCGTCGTGTCGAACTTCTACGGAAATCTCGACGCCGTCTGCAAGGAGACCGGCGTCGACGGATTGTTCGACGTCGTGGTCGACTCCACGTGCGTGGGCTGCACGAAACCGGATGCGCGGATCTTTCGCCAGGCCGTCGACGCGCTCGGCGTCACGTTCGCCGCGGCCACGTTCGTCGGCGATTCACCGTCTCGCGACATGGCGGGTGCCCGTGGCGTGGGCATGCGTCACGTCTGGCTGACCGAGGACGCCGCGCGCGCGCCGAAGCCATGCTGTCCCGGCGACCCGGTGATCGGGCGGCTGACCGACCTCGAGCAGGTGCTGTGACCGCCGAGCCTGTGATCGGAGGCATCATCGCGGCGGGGGAGGGCAGTCGTCTCCGGCAGGCCGGCTTCACGATGCCGAAGCCGCTCGTGCCCGTGGCCGGCGTGCCGCTGCTCGAGGGCGTGATCCGGAACTTCGTCGCTGCCGGCATCCGCTCGCTGATGGTGATCGTAAACGAGACGGAGCGCGACTGCGTCGAATGGGCGGCTGCGCGCTTCCCCACGGTCGACGTGCGATTCATCGTTCGGACGACGGCGTCGTCCCTCGAGAGCTTCACCAGGGTCCTCGGCGCGGCGCCCTCGGGCCCGCTCGTTGTCTCAACGGTCGACGCCTGGTGTCGGCCCGCGGACTTCGCACGCTTCGTCGAGGCGGCGCGCCGACGGCCGGCCGAGGCGACGGTGCTCGCGGTCACGCCGCTGGTCGCCGACGAGGCGCCACTGTGGGCCGTCCTCGACGCCGACGGCCGTATCCGACGGATCGGCGGAGAGACCGGGAACGTCGTCACGGCGGGCGTGTACGTGGTGCCCGAGCGGGTTCGCGCGCTCGAGCCGCCGCCCGGGCTGGGCCGGCTGCGCGAGTTCCTCGCCTGGCTCGTCGCCCGGGGCGAAATGGTTTACGGTGAGACGATCGACCGTGTGGTCGACGTCGACCGTGCCGCCGACGTGGCGCTGGCGGAAGCGTTGGCGCGCCAACCTACGGGAGGTGACGTGTGAGCGAAGGGCGCGGGTGGGGTATCTTCCGGGAGCGAACGCACTCTCCGGGCCGCGAGTCCGATGACGCGGAGATTCTCCGCCTCACGGGCAAGCACCTGGAGGCCCGCGGTTACCAGATCGTGCTGAGGGGCGCCGACGAGCTCGGCGGGCCCGATGACGCCCCGCCAGACTTCGTGTTCCTCATGTGCGAGACCGCCGAGCCCCTGCGACGCCTGGCCGCGTGGGAGGCGCGCGGCGTGCCGCTCGTCAACAGCATCGGCGCCGTCCTCAACACGTATCGCGATCGGATGATCGCGCAGTTCGGGCAAGCAGGCGTGCCGTTCGTGCCGAGCCGCATCGTGGCCACGGGCGAGCCCGCACCGGGCGTGTCGCTGCCGCTCTGGGTGAAGCGCGCCGACGTGCACAACACGCAGGACGGCGACGTCGTGCCCGCCGCCACGCCGGCCGCCCTCGCGGCGGCGCTCGCGTCGCTGGCCGACCGCGGCATCGGCCGGGCCGTCCTGCAGCCTCATATCGAGGGCGACCTCGTGAAGTTCTACGGCATCGGGCCGGCGCGCCGGCGCGGCGAGCCCGCGTGGTTCCGGTGGTTCCATCACGCCGATCAGCGGCTGGCCGGCCATCCCGTCGACGGCGACGCGCTCGGCCGTCTCGCCGCCCGCGCGGCGGCGGCCATCGGGCTCGCGGTGTACGGCGGCGACGCGATCGTCGGCGCCGGCGGCGCGACGACGCTCCTCGACCTCAACGCCTGGCCGAGCTTCGCCCGCTTCCGCGACGAGGCGGCCGAGAGGATCGCCGCGCACATCGCGCTGCGGGTGGGACGGGCGCGATGACCGAGCGACGCGAGGTCGGGCCGCGCTCGCGGGAGATCGTCGCGCGCGAGGGCCGTCACATCGCGCCCGGCTATCAGGGGCTGGCGCAGTATGCGGGGCTCGCGATGGCGCGCGGCAACGGGTGCACGCTCGTCGACGAGGACGGCAACGAGTACATCGACTTCATGGCCGGCATCGCGGTCGGCAGCGTCGGCCACTGCCATCCCGACTACGTCGCGGCGCTCAAGCGCCAGGTGGAGCGTCTGACCTTCGGGAGCTTCACGACGGAGACGCGCGCGAAGTTTCTCGAGCTGGTGGCCAGCGTGACGCCCGAGGGGCTCACGCGCATCCAGCTCTTTTCGGGCGGTGCCGAGGCGGTCGAGGCGGCGCTCCGGCTGGCCAAGCTCGCCACCAAGCGCCACGAGGTCATGGGGTTCTGGGGGGGATTCCACGGTAAGACGGGCGGCGTGCTCGGCCTGCTCGGCAGCGATTTCAAGCATCACCTCGGACCGTTCGTCCCCGGACAGCATCTGACGCCCTACGCCGACTGCTACCGCTGCCCGTTCAAGCTCTCGTACCCCGACTGCGGGATCGCGTGCGCCGAGTACATCCGCGACGTCATCAAGCACCAGACGGCGGGCGAGATTGCCGCGATCATCGTGGAGCCCGTCCAGGGCACCGCCGGCAACGTGGTGCCGCCCGACGGGTTCCTCCGCGCCGTCCAGGCCATCGCGCGCGAGCACGGCGCGCTGCTGCTGCTGGACGAGATGATCACGGGTTTCGGGCGGACGGGGCTCATGTGGGGCGGCGAGCACGACGGCGTCGTCCCCGACATCATGACCGTCGGCAAGGGTGTGGCCGGCGGCTTTCCGCTGAGCGGGGTGGTGTCGACGGACGCGCTCACCGCGACGAAGCCGTGGTCGAATCCGAGCGCCAGCTCGTCGAGCTACGGCGGCAACCCGCTGGCCTCGGCGGCGGGGCTCGCCTCGCTGGAGATCATCCTCCGCGAGGATCTCGTCAAGAACGCCGACCGCGTGGGGCGGGTGATGCTGCGGCGCTTGGAGGCGCTCAAGGAGAAGTACCGCACCGTCGGCGAGGTGCGCGGCAAGGGTCTGCTGCTCGGCATCGAGCTGGTGCAGGATCGACGCACCAAGGCGCCCGTCGCCCGGGCCGTCGCGCAGGCGCTGTACCAGGAGTGTCTGCGACGAGGGCTCGTGGCCATGACGTACGCGCCGTCCATCCGCCTCAACCCGCCGCTCGTCATCCGCGAGGAGCAGGCGCTGGCGGGCCTCGAGATCCTCGACGAGGCGCTCGGCGCCGTCCTGCCACAGCACGGGCTCGCCTAGCATGCTGCGGGGGGGGATCGTCGGTGTCGGCAATGTCGCGCTGCACGGGCACGCGCCTGCGTGGCGGGCGCGGCGCGACGTCGAGATCGTGGCGGTGACCGACACGCGCGGCGATCGGCGCGCCGCGTGCTCGGACGCACTCCCCGGGGCGCGCTGGTACGACTCGGTCGACGCGCTCGTCGACGAGGCGCGGCTCGACTTCGTCGACATCTGCACGCCGCCGGCCAGCCATGCCGGCGTCATCCGGGCCGCGCTCCAGCGGGGACTGCACGTGCTCTGCGAGAAGCCGCTCGTGCACACGGCCCACGATCTCACGTGGGTCACCTCGCTCGCCGAGAAGAGCCGGCGCGTGCTCCACACCGTCCACAACTGGCACCACGCGCCGATCGTGCGACGCACCACCGAGCTCGTCCGCGAGGGCGCCATCGGCTCCGTGCGCCGCGTCGTGTGGCAGACCGAGCGGACACGGCCGGCGGCGGTCGCGGACGCGGGCGCCCCCAACTGGCGCATCGATCCCGCCGTCGCGGGCGGCGGGGTGCTGACCGATCACGGCTGGCACGTGTTCTACGTCCTGCAACGCTGGATCGGCGCCGTCCCCACCGCGGTCAGCGCGCAGCTCGACCGGCGTCGTCACACCGGTCTCGCCGTCGAGGACACGGCGAGCGTTCGCCTGACCTTCCCGGCGGCGACCGCCGAGATCCTGCTCACCTGGGCGGCCGACGTCCGGCAGAACTGGGCGGAGGTCGTCGGCACCGAGGGACGGCTCGAGCTGCGCGACGACACGCTGGTGTGGCACCGCGGAGCGCCGGCGACGGCGCGGCAATGGCCGTGTCCGCCCGCGCTGTCCGACGGCTCGCATCATCCCGACTGGTTTCACGCCGTCGTCGACGAATTCCTGGCGGAGGTGACGAGCGACCGGCCGAGCCGCGACAATCTCGCCGAGGCCTCGCTCTGCCTCACCCTCGAGTCGGCCGCCCGCGAATCGAGCCGTCACGCGGGACGGCTCGTTCCCGTGGCGGTGGCCGCCTGATTTCCGCCGCGATTTCTACGCCGACCACGCCGCTGCTGGTGGTCCTGCCGGCGACCGCGGGACGCGACGCCGACGGGCTCGGTCGGGTCGACGTCGCCGGCCTCTCGCTCGACCGGCGCATCGCGCTCGCCGCCCAGCGCGCCGGCTTCGGCGCCACGGTCGCGGCGCGCGACGTCGCGGCCCGGGACGCGAACGGCCCGCGGCGCATCGTGGCGCTCAGCGGCCACGTCGTGCCCAAGCCCGCGTGGCTCCGCACGCTGGTGACGATGCCGCTCGAGCCGGAGACCCTCTACGTCGATGGCGGCACCGTCGCCCTCATCCAGACCGAGCATCCGGGCCGCGTGCTCGACCTCGTCGGCCGCTGCGCGGGCCCCGAGGCGCTGGCCGGCGCGCTCGACGGCTCGGTCCAGGTCGTTCGCGAGCCGCTCGACCCGTCGGGCCGCTTCGCGCTCGGCAGCCGCGCCGACGTGCCCGCGGCCGAGACGTGGCTGCTGCAGAGCCTCATCAAGCCGAGCGAGGGATTCATGTCGCGACACGTCGAGCGACGCATCTCGCTCGCGGTCACGCGGCGGCTGGCCGGCACGCGGGTGACGCCCAACGCGATGACCGTCGTCAGCGTGGGCATCGGTCTCATGGGCGCGCCGTTCTTCCTGGCCGCAGACAGCGGGCGCCAGCTGATCGGGGCGCTGCTCTTCCTCACGCACTCGATCCTCGACGGCTGCGACGGCGAGCTGGCGCGGCTGAAGTTCCAGGAGTCCCGGGCCGGCGCCGTGTTCGACTTCTGGGGCGACAACCTCGTGCACGTCGCCGTGTTCTCCTGCATGGCCATCGGCTGGGCGCTCGCATCCGGCAGCGCCTGGCCGCTCGCGCTCGGCATCGTCACCATCGTGAGCGCGCTGGCGACGGCGACGGTGGCGGCCCGGCGCTTCATCGGCGGCGCCGCCGCCGACGCCGAGTCCGCGGTGGGACGGCTCGCGGAGGCGCTATCGCATCGCGACTTCATCTACCTGATCGTGATCCTCGCCGCCCTCGGCAAGGCGTCCTGGTTCCTGGTGCCCGCGGCGGTGGGTACGCCCTCGTTCCTCCTGCTGCTGCTCCTTCTCGGCGACGGCGGGCGCCGAGCCGCCCGCCGGCCGTGACCGGCTTCGTCGACGTCCTTCTCCGATCGCTGATCCTCGCCGCCCAGGCAGTGGCCGTGGGCGGCGTGGTGTGGACGCTCTGGGTCCTGCGACCTCCTGTCGGTCGTGACGTCGACTTCGCTCGCGCGTGGACGCTCGTCGCCGCCGGCGCCGTCGCGCTCGCCGGCGCACAGGCGGCCTCCGCGCTGCTGCAGCTCGCCGCGGCCGGAAGCGCCGACTGGCGCGCCGTCGATGCGCTGGCGACGGTCTACGTCCGCGTCGCCACCGCGCGCGTCGCAGCGGCGCTGGCGCTGCTCGGCGCGGCGCTCGTGTTGCGCCGTCGTGCGTCGCGGGGCGCCCGGACGCTCGCCGTCGTCGCGGCGGTGGTGCTCGCCGTGGTGGCGTCCGGCACGAGCCACGCGGCCGCGCGGGTCCACGCGCGGGGGACGCTCCTCGCCCTCGATGCCATCCACCAGATCGCGGCCTGGATCTGGATTGGCGGGCTCGCGCAGCTGGTCGCCGGTGTCGCGCGCCCGCGTGCCGACGGCTGGCCCGTCGCGCTGCTCCGGCGCTTCTCGACGCTGGCGCTGGCGAGCGTTGCCGTCCTCGTCGTCGCCGGGGCGGGACTGACCGTCGTCTACGTCGACGGTCTGCCCGCGCTGCTGGGCACCGCCTACGGCGTCATGGTCCTGACGAAAATCGTCCTCCTCGGGACGCTGGTGCTGCTCGGAGGGTTCAACTTCCTCGCCGTGCGCCGCCTCACGCGCGACGGTGACGCCTCGCCGCTTCGGCTGCGCCGATTCGTCGAGGTGGAGCTGGGCCTCGGTCTCACCGTGCTCGGCGCAGCCGCGTCGCTGACGTCTCTGCCGCCGGCGGTCGACGTCGTAGCCGACCGGGCGACGTACGCGGAGGTCGCGGGGCGTTTCACCCCGCGCTGGCCGACGCTGCGCTCGCCGGCCCTCACCGAGCTGCCCATCGACGATCGGCAGGCCCCGCGCACCGACGCGGACCGCGCGTGGTCGGAGTACAACCATCACTGGTCGGGGGTGTTCGTGCTCGCCATGGGGCTGCTCGCGCTGCTGCATCGCAGCGGCCACGCCAGGTGGGCGCGGCACTGGCCGCTGATCTTCCTCGGGCTGGCGGTGTTTCTTTTCGTCCGCAGCGATCCGGGCTCGTGGCCGCTCGGCCCCTACGGATTCTGGGAGAGCATGCTGTTCCCCGAGGTCCTGCAGCACCGGGTGTTCATCCTGCTCGTCGTCGCCTTCGGCATCTTCGAGTGGATGGTGCGCACCGGCCGGCTCGCCTCGCCCGCCTGCGCGCTGGTCTTCCCGCTCATGTGCGCGGTGGGCGGCGCCTTGTTGCTCACGCACTCGCACGCGTCGCTGAACCTCAAGTCGGAGTTCCTCGTCGAGGTCACTCACGCGCCGCTCGGCATCTTCGGTCTGACCGTCGGCTGGGCGCGCTGGCTCGAGCTCCGCCTGTCGCCGGGCGACGACCGGCTGCCCGGCCGGATGTGGGCCGGAGCGCTGGTCGCGGTCGGCCTCCTCCTCGTCTTCTATCGCGAGAGCTGACGGGCTGCGCTTCGTTCGCGTCGTCCTCTTCGCCCTCGGCGTGGCCATGCTCGGCCTGGTCGTCGCCGACAACGATCCGGCCGCGATCGCCGCCTCCATCGCTCGCATGGGCTGGCGGCTCGCGATCGTGCTCGTCTTTCCGATCACGCTGGTGACGCTGTTCGACACGCTCGGCTGGCGCTTCGCGTTCGCGCACGACCGGGTCGGGCTCGCCACGCTGGTGCCCGCGCGTCTGGCCGGTGAGGCCTTCAACATGACGACGCCGACGGCGGCGCTGGGAGGCGAGGCGGTGAAGACCTGGCTCCTCCGCGGCCGGGTGCCGATCGACGAGGCGGTGTCGTCGGTCATCGTGGCGAAGACGACGATCACCATCGGCCAGGGTCTCCTGCTCTTGCTCGGTGTGGTCCTGGCCTGGACGAGCCTGCCCGCGGGCTCGCCGATCCTGCGCGCCATGGAGTGGCTCGTCGCGCTCGAAGTTCTCGCCCTCGGCGCCTTCGTGGTCGTGCAGATGCGTGGGCTGGCCGCGCGCGGCGCCCGGATGCTCGCGCGCGTGGGCTTGTCGCGCTTCGAGGGCCACGCGACGCTCGGCCGCATCGACGAGACGCTCGCGACGTTCTACCGCAGGCGTCCGCTTCGGCTCGCGCTCTCGATCGGCTGCCACTTCGCGGCGTGGCTGCTGGGGGCGGTGGAGGCCTGGCTCATCCTGGAATTTCTCGGCACGCCGGTGTCGCTCGTCACCGCGACGGTCATCGAGGCCTTCGGCACGGGCATCCGCTTCGCGACGTTCGTCGTCCCCGGCAGCGTGGGCGTGCTGGAGGGCGGCTACGCGGCGACCTTCGCCGCGCTCGGTCTCGGCTCGACCGCCGGCGTGTCGTTCAGCCTGGTCCGCCGGATTCGCGAGGCCGTGTGGATCACCATCGGTCTCGTCGCCTTCGCCTTGATCCGCCCGGCCCGGCCCGCGGCCGAGTGAGCGGCGTGATTACTTGCGGCCGGCCTGGGCCTTCTTGGCGGGCGCGGGCGTGGGCTTGGCCTCGGCGCGTCGGGCGACCTTGACCGGCGGCTTCTTGTCGTCCGGCGGCACGCGCTTGGCGATGCTCTCCTTCAGCGCTTCCATGAGATCGATGACCTGGGCGCGCTGCACCGGTGGGCCGGCCGTGGTGATTTCCTTGCCTTCGACCTTCGACTGGATGAGGTCGAGGACCCGCTGCCGGTACTCGTCGGCGTAGCGGTCGGGCTCGAACTCGGGGTTGGAGAGGCCGTCGATGAGCTGCTGGGCGAGGGCGAGCTCACCGTCCCTGATCTTCGCCGACGCGCCCTTGTCGATCTCGCCGAAGCTCCGGACCTCGTCGGCGAAGTACATCGTGTGGAGCATGAGGCCGCCCTGGGCGGCGCGGATGAGGACGAGGCTCTCCTTGCCGCGCAGGACGAGCTTGGCCAGCGCCACGCGCTCGCTCGACGCCATGGCGTCCGCGAGCAGCCGGTACGCCTTCTCGCCGCCCTTGTCGGGGCCGAGGTAGTAGGTCTTCTCGAAGTAGATCGGATCGACCTTGTCGAGCGGCACGAACTCCGCGATGTCGATGATCTTCGAGGCCTCGCCCTCCAGCGCCTTGAGCTCCTCCTCGCTCACGCGGACGTACTGTTCCTTCGCGAACTCGTATCCCCGCACCAGCTCGGCGCGATCCACCGTCGTGTTGCACTGCGGGCAGAAGGTCTGCTGCCTGATCCGCGAGCCGCACTTGGCGTGCAGCATGTTGAACGCCACGCCCGCGGACGAGGCCGCCGTATACATCCGGACCGGGATGCTGACCAGCCCGAACGAGATGGTGCCCGAGCCGATGGAATGGGCAGGCATGGGAGATCGGTCCTCCTGAGCTTTGATCGCGGTAAGTTGAGACGATAGCACGGACGGCGGATGCTCGACGAATATCGTCAAAAGCGGAATCCCGAGCGCACTCCCGAGCCCTTCGGCGCGCGGCACGGCCCGGGGGGGCGTCTGTTCGTGATCCAGAAGCACGCGGCGCGGCGCCTGCACTACGACTTGCGTCTCGAGATCGACGGGACACTAAAGAGCTGGGCCGTGCCAAAAGGCCCGTCGCTCCGAGCACACGAGAAGCGGCTGGCCGTCCACGTCGAGGACCATCCCGTGGAGTACGCGGACTTCGAGGGCGTGATCCCCGCCGGCAACTACGGCGCGGGCGAGGTGATCGTCTGGGATCGCGGGTGGTACCGGCCGCTGAAGGGCGATGATCTCGCCGCTCAGCTCGACCGCGGCCGCCTCGACGTCGAGCTGTTTGGCGTGAAGCTGCGCGGCGCGTGGACGCTGACCCGGCTGTCGGGCAAGGACCGAGATTGGCTTCTGCTGAAGAAGGCCGACGAGTTCGTGGCCGACGAGGAAGCGACCGACCGGTGGCCGGAGTCGATCCTCTCGGGGCTCACCGTCGAGGAGCTGCGCGAGGGGCCCCGACGGCTGGCCGACCTCCGCGCGCGACTGACCCGTCTTGACCTGCCCTCGGCGGACGTGCGCCCCACCGGCGAGACGGTGATGCTGGCGGGCAGCCGCGCCGGCCCATTCTCGAGCGCCGACTGGCTCTTCGAAATCAAGTACGACGGCGTGCGCGTGCTGGCGTGGCGGATGGACGACGTCGTGGAGCTCCATGGCCGCAAGGGTCAGTCGTTCACCGCGCGCTATCCGGAGATCGTCCGTGCCCTCCGCGCGCTGCCGCTCCACCGCTTCGTCCTCGACGGCGAGGTCGTCGCGCTCGACGAGGTCGCCCGCCCGAGCTTCCAGCGGCTGCAGCTGCGTATGCACCTGACGCACCCGATCGAGGTCGAGCGCGCGCGGGCCACCACCCCCGTGACCGGCGTCTTTTTCGACGCGCTCGCGCTCGACGGCCGCGACGTCCGCGACGTGCCGCTCGAAGAGCGCAAGGCGTGCCTCGGGCTGGTGATGCCGGCACGCGGCGTCGTGCGCTACAGCGATCACGTGGTCGAGCACGGCGACGCCTTCTTCCACGCGTGCTCCGAGCAGCGGCTCGAAGGCATCATCGCCAAGCGCATCGCCAGCCGCTACGTCGCCGGCCGGTCGCGGGACTGGCTCAAGATCAAGTGCGAACAGCGTCAGGAGTTCGTGATCGGCGGCTACACGACGCCCCAGGGCAGTCGCGCGCACTTCGGCGCGCTCCACCTCGGCCTGTACGACGGCGGGCAGCTCGTCTACGTCTCTAAGGTCGGCACGGGCTTCGACGACGCGGGGCTCGATCGGCTGATGAACCGACTGCGGCCGCTGACGCGGCCCACCTCGCCGTTCGACGCGGGCACGCCGTCGGGGCGCGGTCATCACTGGGTGGAGCCGCGTCTCGTGTGCGAGGTGCGCTTCACGGACTGGACGGACGAGGGTGGTCTCCGCCATCCGACGTTTCTCGGCCTGCGCGACGACAAGCGGCCCGAAGACTGCCGTCGGGAAATGCCGGCCCCGGCCGACGCGATCACGGAGCCCACGCCGCCGCCGCCGCGCGGGTCGCCCGCGGTGACGATCAGTAACCCGCGGAAGATCTTCTGGCCCGACGAGGGCTACACGAAGTCCGATCTCATCGCGTACTACGAGGCGGTGTCCGGTCGGCTCCTGCCGTATCTCGTCGACCGGCCGGTCGTGCTCACGCGCTATCCCGACGGCATC
>Ga0075435_100002205_pt1 | contig 12848 bp, 11 predicted proteins | sample RhiMethybrSRZTD4_FD_75302 | JGI IMG/M metagenome (GOLD analysis project Ga0075435, IMG submission 75302) | Populus rhizosphere microbial communities from Tennessee, USA - Rhizosphere MetaG P. TD hybrid SRZTD4 | ecosystem: Host-associated > Plants > Roots > Rhizosphere > Soil | place: USA...
CCCTTCATGACGAGTTCTCCCGACCTGTAGGTGAGCGCCATGGGACCAGTCTACGCCGCCTCTTCCATAATGTGAAAGACCTGCCGCGGGCGAAGCGCTCGACGGATGGCCAGACGCGCGGCGCGGAGGGATAATGACGCCCGTGCTGGGCCGATACCTGTCGGCGTTCACCGGCTCGCTGGCGCTGCATGCGGCGCTGATCCTGACCCTCGCCTGGCCCCTGCGCACGGTTCTCCCGCGACCCGCGTCGGCTGCTCCTGCGCCGCCGTCGGTCGCCGTCTTCGCCGTTCCACTGGAAGACGAGAAGTTTCCCGGCCTGAAGCCGGTGCCGTCGGGGTCGGCGGCGCGCATCGAGCCGCTCGACCAGGATTCGGCGGTGGTGTCGATCGGGGACTTCAAGTTCGACGCCAGCAAGCTGGTCGAACGCGCCGACGTGCTGTTCCCGTTCCTGTCGCCAGGTCTTTCACTCGATCACTTTGCGATTCATCCTGGCGACGAGCGCGTGCTCATCTACGAGCGGCCCGCACCGGTGCGCGCGGCGGGGCAGCGTGGCGCGCTGCCGCCGCTGCAGGTCTCGGACCGCGCGATCCAGGCCCTCGTCGATCGGACGTGGTCGCGGCGCGAGCGGTGGACTGCTTTCCAGCCGATCGCGGAGCTGGCGCGGCATTACAACGCCACGGACGGCGACTTGCCGCTCGTGTTCCAGCGCTACACCGACCAGAACGCGCTGCAACCCTATCGCGACATGGAGATCCGCGATCCGCGGCTCTGGACGCAGCTCGGCCTGGCGGCCGACCACGTCAGCTTCATCGGCTTCATTCGCGAGTACGCCGCGGCGCATCCGGGCACGCGCGGCGCGATCGACCTGCTGTTCCTCCTCGACCGCATGGCGGAGGCGAGCGAGGACGCGCTGCAGACGCTGCTCGACTGCAATCCCGAAGGCGATCTGCAGTGGACGCGCTCGACCAATCGCGACGCGTATCGGCTGGCGCTGCAACTGCGCACGTATTACCGCGCCCAGATGTCGCGACTGGACATTCCCACGAGGTCAGCGCTGGCCGGGCACTACGCGCGCACGCGCCTCGCCATCCTGGAGGGCATCCTCAGGACGACGCCGGACGGATACCGCGCCGGCGATGCTCGCTTCCTGATCGGAGCGATCCACTGGCGCACGGGACGTCCGTCGGAGGCACTGGCGGCGTGGCGCGCGATCACGGTGGTCCCCGGCGACAGCCATCGCGCCGCCGCCGAGGAGCTGGTAACGGTGCTTGCCGCAGACGCCGCGAACCACGATCCCGCGCAGCTGGCGCGGCAGATCACCCGCGTGCTGCAGAGGGACTTCGGCCGGTGGTGGGATTCCTCCTACGACCGGCTGAAGCAGTTCGGCTACCGCTTCGACACCTATTGATCGCGGTGATCGCCCATCGCGTTCGCGATCACCCAGTCGGCGACCTGCGCGCCCATGACGCTGCCGCGGCGGCACGCGGTGCGGAAGTGGATGCCGCCGAAGACGCGTGCGTCGTGGATGTCGGCCAGCGCGTCGGCAAACGACGCGTAAGACCGGATCGTGCCGGGCATCGTCTCGGAGTCGATCGTGAACGGCACGCCGGTGCCGAAGAGGCTTTCGAGGGCGCGGGCGGCGGCGCCGCTGACCGTTGAGTGCCCCGACGGGTATTCGGGGTGCGACGGCGTCACGCCGAGAAACGGCGTCCACGTCGGATCCGCGCCGGCGGGCGTCCCCGACGGCCCCGACAACTGGATGGCCGTGACCGGCCGCCAGAAGACGTAGCGGTACTTCGAGTCCCAGCACGCAACGGCGGCGTCGGCCATGGAGACGTTCAGCACGCCGAACACGCGCGCGGTATCGACCAGCGACAGGCCGCGCCCGCGGGCGATCTGCACCGCGATCCGGTTCCAGTAGAGCGCGGTGTTGCCGTTCCAGAACCGCGCCACGGTCTGGTTGTCGGTGAGCGGCGCGCCCGGCACGCCGGCGATGCCGAAGGTCTTGGTCTCGGTGAAGTCGGCGGCGTACTCGGCGGTGCCCAGCGCGGGCGGCGGCGGCAGGCGGAACTGCGACGCCCGCACCAGCACCCACGGCGTCATCGTCGCAAACTGCGGCCCCGCGCCGGTGGCCCCGGCCGCGGTGGGACGCCAGAAGCCGACGCGATCGACGCCGACGAACGGCGGCGCCGGATCGGGCGCGAAGCCATCGCGCGACCGCGCGTCGAAGATGGTGTCCGCCACCAGTTGCCCGTAGGCAATGCCTTCCGCGATCTCCTTCGCGCGGTCCGCGTTCGGTCCTGCCGCGATCGCCGCCAGCGATGCGGTGCGGCGCGCGTCGAGCGCCGCGGCCTGTGCCGGGTAGAGGCGCACGAGCATCGAGTAGGCGGCCTGCACCGCGGCCGCGCGCGAGGAGGCATGCGGCCCCTTCGCCTTCGCGACCAGCAGCGGCTCGTAGCGTTTCTCGATGCCGTTGACGGCGTCGAAGAGGGCGGCGCCGACGAGCCCGACGTTTCTCGTGGTGAACAGGGGATTGGTGGCCCCGGCAAGGACGGTATCGTTCGTGACCCCGATCCAGTCGAGCACGGCGTCCTGCGCGTTCGCCAGCGGCGGCGCCAAGAGCATCGCTCCGATCAGGAAAGAATGAACGCGGTTTCGCATGGGTCCTCCTGGTGGCGCCGGAAGCGCCAGAAAGGACCGGCGCGTCAGCCTGCGGAAGGCAGGTTGGCTCGTCGGACAGTTGAGTCCCTCGGTGGAGCGGCCATCCTTACGCCGTCAACCGATACTGTCAAGCTGCATCCCGGATGGATCAGCTCAGTGTGGGCTGCCGGCGGAGCGCACCGGCGGAGCGCCGCGCATTGACACGGCTCAGCTTGGGGGCGATCATCGCCGCAGAGTTTGTCGCATGCCTGCGTATGTGTTCGCCATCATCTCCGCCGGTTGGTTGGCGTGGGGCGTGCCGTTCTTCCTCGTCAAGCGCGGTCCGTCGGCCGAGCGCATCGACCGCCGCGCGCGCTGGGGCATCCTGCTCGAGGGCATCGGCTTCGCCCTGGTGTGGCCGCAGCCGTTGTGGATCGCCTCGCCGGCGCCGTGGCGCGTCGCGCTCGGCGCGGCGTCCCTCGCCACGGGCGCGGTGCTGTCATGGACCAGCGCGCGGGCGCTCGGGCGCCAGTGGCGCTTCGACGCGGGATTGAACCCCGATCATCAACTCGTGCAGTCGGGCGCCTACCGCATCGTCCGGCACCCGATCTACACGTCGATGCTGTGCATGCTGGCCGGGACCGGACTGCTGCTGGCGCGGCTGCCCCTGCTCGCGCTCGCGATCGCCTTCTTCCTCGTTGGAACGGAAATCCGCGTCCGCATCGAGGATCGACTGCTCGCATCCAGGTTCGGCCAGGAGTTCGACGACTACCGCCGCCGCGTCCACGCGTATCTGCCGTTCGTGACGCTGACCTCGTCGAGGTCGGGGAGGGATTGACCGTGCGCAACCTGCTGGTTTCTGGTGTCGTGCTGTTCCTGGCGTACGCCGCGTTCGACGACATCATGACCGACAACGCCACCAGCTTCCTGCCTGAATACGCCATCCTCGCCGTGGCGGCCACGTGGTTCGCGTGGCTGGGGGTGACGGCGCTGCGACGCCGCAGGCAGCACGCCTGACGCGTTCGGGCTCTCGCGAGCAGCCCGCGACAGGCGTATCCTGATCGGGCGACGCCTGATCCTGCACGGAGGCATCATGAGATCCGCCATTCGAGCGCTGGCCCTCGCGGCCGTGGCGCTCCTCCTGCCCGCGTGCGACACCCGCGATCCGCTCGGTCCCACGCCCGTCGACCAGGGCATCGTCATTTTCATGCACGCCGGATTCCGCGGCAGCTCGCAGCAGATCGCCGCCGACGTCACCGATCTCGACAAGGTCGAGGGCCCGTGCGGCCAGACCGAGGACGAATCGTCGCGGACCTGGAACGACTGCATTTCGTCGGTGCGCGTGCTGCCCGGATGGCGCGCCACGCTCTATGGCGATCGCAACTTCCGCGGCGGCACGATCGCGATCACCGAGGACGTCGCCGATCTCGGCGCGCTGACGGGATCCTGCTCGGGCAGCTTCAACGACTGCATTTCGTCGATTCGCGTGTCGCGGCGGTGACGCGGGACCTGCGCCAGGTCTTCGCGCTGGCCGGCGCCTTCAAGCAGGGGGATCTCGCGGTCGGCGGGACCGCCGACGATCGCCTTCGCGACGAGGCCCGCCGCGCGCTGCTGGCGACGACGGTCGGCCAGATCCGGCGGACGCCGCTGGTCGAGGACGGCGTGAGCGACGCGCTCGAGCGGACGCGCGATCGCCGCTTCGACGGCGACCTCGATGCGCTCACCATCGCGCGCGTGCGCGACACGCTGCTCGGGCCAGGCCTGGTGGCGTGGGCCGAGCGGCATCGCAACGCGCTCCCCAGCGAAGCGATCGCCGCGGTGGCCAAGGTGATGACCGGCGCCGAACTGTCGTCGGTCTCGCGCGCGCTGTTCAATCCGCTCGGCGACGGGGAGGTGGCGATCGGCTCGCCGCGCCACTTCGGCTCGCGCATCCAGCCGAACAGCCCCGGTGACGACGAGCAGGAGATCCTGTTCTCGGTCCTCGAAGGACTGTCGTTCGGGTGCGGGGACGTCATCATCGGGCTCAATCCGGCGGCCGACGAGGTCGAGACGATCGCGCGGCTCGAGCGGCTGCTGGCGCAGGTTGTCGAACGGCTCGAGCTTCCGACCCATTTCTGCGTCCTCTCCGACATCGTCAAACAGGACTCGGCGCGGCAGTATGGGCCGATCGACGTCGCGTTCCAGAGTCTCGCCGGGACGTCGCGCGCGCTCGCCGGCATGGTGGGCCTCGCCGTGGACGGCCTCGTGGACCTGGCGCACGGCTTCGATCGGCTGTACTTCGAGACGGGGCAGGGATCGGAGGTCACGAACGGAACGGCCGAGGGCGTCGACATGGTGACGCTCGAGGCGCGGACTTACGGCGTGGCGCGGCACCTGCGCTGCGCGCTCGCGGCCGGGAGAGGGCAGCCGCCGTGGGCGATCGTCAACGACGTCGCGGGATTCATCGGGCCGGAAGTGTTCACGACGGCGGCGCAGCTCGAGCGCGCATGCCTCGAGGACGCGGCGATGGCCAAGCTGCACGGATTGACGATGGGCCTCGACGTCTGCGCGACGTTCCACATGGGGATCGCGCCGGCGGCGCTGCGCGTGCTCACGGCGCAGATCGTCGAGCGCGCCGCGCCGGCGTACCTGATGGCCGTGGCCGGCAACGCCGATCCGATGCTCGGCTATCTGACGACATCGTTTCGCCAGCATCCGCTGCTGAGGGATCGGGCGCGGCGCCGCATGACGTCACCGATGGAAGAGCGGCTGAAGACGCTCGGCGCACTCACCGCCGACGGCTCGGCGCGGCCCGGAATCGACAGCGTCGCGCGCCTGTACGCGGCCTACACCGCCGCGGGTGGCGATCGTCGCGGCGCGCAGGCCCTCGAAGACGAGGGACGCAGCCGGCTGCTCGACCTGCGCGAACGCGGCTTCGATCTCGGGGGCGTGGGTCAGGACGAAGCGGAGGCGCGGGTGGAGCAACTCTACACGCACGCGCGGCGCGCGCTCTACGCACGGATCGAGGAGGACGTGATCCGCGAGGCGACATCCGCACGCGTTCGGGCTCGCACGGCGGCCGCGGATCGCGACGACTACCTGGCCCATCCCGTCTCGGGCGAGCGGCTGCGGGACGAGGCCGCCCGCGACGTGGCGCGGCAATGCCGGGCGCGCGCGCCGCACGTGCAGGTCGTCGTCTCGGACGGGCTGAACGCGGATGCGGTCAACGAGCAGCTGCGCGCGCTGCTGCCGCCGCTGCGCCGACTGCTCATCGAGCAGGGCACGCCTCCGGGCGACGCCGATGTCGTCATCGAGAACGGACGCGTTCGGGCCGGCTACCACGTGGGCGAGCTCGCCGACGCGGCGGTCGTCATTCATGTCATCGGGGAACGGCCTGGCACCGGCCTCAACACCCTGTCGGCGTACCTCACCTACGGACGCGACGCGGCCGGCCATTCGCGATGGAAGACCGATCTCGATCATTCCGCGACGACGGCGATCTGCGGCATCCATCCGAAGGGAAAGCCGCCTCACGCCGCGGCGTCCGAGATCGCGCGGACGGTGGCGCGGATGATCGAGCAGCGGCGATCGGGCGTCGGCCTCAGCAGCCCGGTCCCGCGCGGCGATCGCTGAGCGGCGCCGGCAACAGGCTCAGATCGCGATCCGTCGCGGGCCCAGGTGCGTGCCCGGCGCGCGGCGCGCCGCTTCCGATTCCTGCACCAGTTCCTGTGCGTGCACTGACGCATAGACGACGAGCGCCGCGCTCACCAGCACCATGTTCTTGAGGATGTACTGGCCTTCGAGCGTCGCCGCGTAGGGAACCCGCGTCCAGGTCTCATGCGGGAACAGGATCAACGGCGTGATGGTGCCGAGCATGTGCGCGAACATCGTGAGCAGCGCGACCCGGACGAACCGCCCGGTGATCAGCGAGAGGCCGATGAGGCACTCCCAGGCGGCCAGCACCGGCACCGAGACCGCCGGCTTGACGATCCCGAAGCTCAACGCCGCGATGGTGCGCGCCGCGAGATCTTCCGCCGGGCTCAGCGTGGGGAAGAACTTCAGCACGCCGAACCAGAAGAAGACGATGCCCACGCTGATCCGCAGCACGTTGACGCCGTGCTCCGCGACCCAGGTGGTGAACTGCCTGTCCGCGCGAACCAGCCCGATGTGGAATTGCCGCATGGTGCCCTCCCTGTCGGTGACGGCGACACGTGCGCGTCACGGCAAGAATGGGCGCGTGCGCCGCGGTTCAGAAGTCGGCGAACATGGAGGGTCGCGAGGGGAAAACACGGATGGCCGGCGCGAAGGATCTCCTCACGCGGCGAGTTGGGTAGTGTCTGCTCGCGGCGCGCGCGTGAGCAGCACGGTCGCGAGCCGATCGCGACGGCGAGTCCGCGAAGTAGATCGTCGTCGCGGTACGCCACGCCGCGTCGGCATCCTCGATGCACTTATGGACCGCGAATCGGGGGGTGAACCGTGCTCCTGGGACCAAGGTCACACCGAGGCGCGAGAGCGCTGCCACTTCGTGCCAGTCGACGCGTCACTTTGGGATGGTTGCTTACCATCCTGCTTTCTGTTGCCGCCGCCAGGCTCGCGGCGCAAGTCACGATCGCGACCCACCGCTACGACCCGGCGCGCGTCGGGGCGAACCTCAGCGAGACCGTGCTCGGCCCGGCGACGGTCAACGCGAGCAGCTTCGGAAAGCTCTACTCTTATCCGGTGGACGGATCGGTTTACGCTCAGCCGCTGTACGTGCCGCGGCTGACCATCGGCGGCACCATGCACAACGTGCTGTTCGTGGCGACGATGAACGACAAGGTGTACGCGTTCGACGCCGACAGCACCTCGTCGACGCCGCTGTGGACGCGCGACTTCACCAATCCTCCCGCGGTCACGCCGATCCCCATCACCGACATCACCGGGCCGCTCTTCAACATCGTGGGAAACGTCGGCATCCAGAGCACGCCGGTGATCGACACCTCTACCGGCACGATCTATCTGGTGGCGCGGACGAAGGAGAACGGCGCCTACGTTCAGCGGCTCCATGCGCTCGACCTATTGACGGGCGCCTCACGCCCCGGCAGCCCGGTCACCATCACCGGGTCCGTCCCGGGCGGCGCGTCGGACTCGGTCGCCAGCCCCGGCGGCTCGGTCGTGGTGTTCAACCCCAAAATGCAGTCGCAGCGCGCCGCACTCGCGCTGACCAATGGCGTCGTCCTCATCGCCTGGGCGTCACACGAAGATCTGATGCCGTTTCATGGCTGGATCATGGGCTACGACGCGGCGACACTGGCGAAGGTCGCCACCTTTTGCGTAACGCCTGACAGCTACGCCGGCGGCATCTGGCAGGGTGGCCGTGCGCCGACGATCGATGCGGACGGGAACGCCTACTTCACCACCGGCAACGGCGGGTGGGACGGTAGGCTGGACTTTGGCGATTCGCTGCTGAAGTTCGGCGTCAGTACAGCCGGGCTCAAGCTCCTCGACTACTTCACGCCCGGGAACTACGCCGCGCTCGACTCCAACGACGATGACCTGAGCGGCTCGGGGTTCACCCTGCTGCCGGGCACGAACATGCTCCTCGGCGGCGGGAAAGAAGGCGCGCTGTACTTGCTCGACGCGGCCAACCTCGGGCATATGGTGCCGAACGACACCCAGATCCGGCAGCGCATCGGCCCGGCCGGCGGACACGTAATGGGCGGCCCGGTGTTCTGGGACTCGAGCACCGCGGGTCCGCTCATCTACAACTGGAACGAGGACGACGTGCTGAGAGCGTACCGCTGGACCGGCAGCACACTGGCGACGCCGTCGGCCATGGAAGGAGCGGTGGTGTCGCCGGGGCACCCGGGAGGATCGCTGACCGTTTCGGCGGACGGTAGCCGCGGCGGCACGGGGATCGTGTGGGCATCCCTGCCGACGAGCCAGAACGGGAAGCACGGGCTCGTCGCCGGGGTGCTGCGCGCGTTCAACGCCGAGACGCTCACCGAGATCTGGAACAGCGAGATGAACCCTTCGCGCGACCGCGCCGGCACGCTGATGAAGTTCGTGCCGCCGGTGGTCGTCAACGGCCGCGTCTACATGCCCAACCACGACAATGCGGTGTCGGTCTACGGGCTGCTGCCGCGCGTGCCGGAGCCCAATCCGTCGCCCGACACCATCAGCATCGACTTCGTCGGCAACGCGCCGCTGCCGATGGACGCCGCCGAGTCGGCGGGCGTCGCGGCGGCGCGGAACTGGAACGCCGCCACCGGCGCCGCGCGCGCGACGCCGCTTCCGCTCGTCGATTCGACCGGCGCGCCGACAGCGGCGACGGTGACATGGTCGGCGCCGTCCGGCACGTGGCAGCTGCCGACAACCGACCAGCCGGGAAACGCCCGCATGATGAAGGGCTATCTCGACACCGCCAATACCTCGCAGGTGACGGTGACGGTCGCGGGCCTGCCCCAGGCATCCTACGACGTCTATGTCTACGTCGACGGAGACAACAAGGCGAACGACCGCTCCGCCGCCTACACGCTCAGCGGCGCGGGACTGACCACGACGACGGTCCAGCTGACCGACGCGGCCAACACGAACTTCACCGGCACGTTCGCGCGCGCCGATGGGTCGGCCGGCAACTACGTGCTCTTCACGATGACCGGTAGCGGATTCACGCTCGACGCGGCGCCGACGACTCCCGTTGACGCGACGCGGCGCGCGCCGGTCAACGGCATTCAGATCGTGCGGCGGCCCACGACGCCGCGGCCCGGCAGCGGACCAGGCGCCGCCGTGAGCATCGACTTCGTCGGCAACGCGGTGCGCATGGATCCGGGCGAAGTCGCCGGGGCGGTCCCGGCCTCGCACTGGAATGCGGCCGCCGGCGTGGCGAGCAGCGCACCTCTGGCGCTCGTGGACGAGACCGGCGCCGCGACGGCCGCCACGGTGACGTGGGCCGCGCCCGACGGCACCTGGATGCTGCCCATCGCGGACCAGCCCGGCAGCGCGCGAATGATGAAGGGCTACCTCGAGACGAAGAGCACCGCGACCACCACGGTCACCGTCGCCGGCCTGCCCCAGGCGCCCTACGACGTCTATGTCTACGTCGACGGCGACAACGGAACGGCCGATCGGGGTGCCGCCTACACATTGAGCGGCCCCGGCATCGTCACCACGACGGTCAACCTGCTGGACGCCGCGAATACGAATTTCACGGGGACGTTCGTGCGCGCCAGCGATGCGGCGGGCAATTACGTGCGCTTCAGCATCGACGCTACCGGCTTCACGCTGCGCGCGGCGACGACGACGCCGGTGTCCGGGGTGCGTCGCGCGCCGGTGAACGGGATCCAGATCGTGCCCGTCGCGCCGGAGCCGCCGCGATTGCCGATCGGCGTCGACTTCAGCGCCGACGCGACGGTGGTCATGGCCGCGACCGAGAGCGCCGGCGTGGTGCCGCAGTCGCACTGGAACGTCGCGGCGGGTCCGTTCCGCACCGCGCCGCTGTCGTTGGTGGACGGGTCCGGCGCCGCAACCGGTGCGTCGGTGACCTGGCTGGCCAACGGCGTGTGGACGCTGCCCATCATCGACGCACCCGGCGATGCGCGCATGATGCGCGGCTATCTCGACACCAGCAGCACATCGCAGACGACGGTGACGGTCAGCGGACTTCGTGCCGGTCCGTACGACGTCTACGTCTACATCGACGGCGACAACAAGTTGTACACGCGAACCGCGAGCTATCGCCTGACCGCGGGCGGCGTGGATGCCGTCGTCGGCGCAACCGACACCGCCAACGTGAATTTCGGCGGCACCTTCACGCAGGCGTCGGACACACCCGGCAACTACGTCAAGTTCGCGATCACGGGCGACGGCTTCACGCTGGTGGCGACGCCAGTCAGCGGCACGAACTCGACGCTGCGCGCACCGGTGAACGCGATCCAAATCGTGCCGCGGTAACCACCGTCGTCCCGTGACGCGGACGACCTTGTTGTGCGGATCCGACACAGGCGCGGACGGCGCGCCGCTTTCACTCGGGACCTACGCCGGCCCGATTCGCTGTCCGTTCAACCTCTTCGCCGCGGGCCTCGACATTTCCGGCGATGGGCGCGGCTGCAACGAGGAAACGGGCTGGTTCGTCGTCCGCGAGTTCGTCACCGGCACCGACGGATCGCTCGTGCGCTTTGCCGCCTGTCGATCCCCAAGCCCGCGCATGGAACGATCGCCGGGACCAGCCAGTCGTGCGCCGGTGGGAAATGCCTGGCGACGGCACCGGCGCCAGCCGACGTCACCATCACCGCGACGCCGGACGGCGATGTCGCCGTGTGGCGGCCGGGTGACGGCACGTGGTACTGGGGCACGTCGGCGAGCGGCTTCAACGACGCGGCGGCGCGCGCGAAGCAGTGGGGCAACGACGCGCTGGGCGGCCGGCGACATTCCGATGGTGCGCTGAACGCGCCAGCAGCCGGCGGCAGGTCCGGCTGCTGGCAAGGCTTCCTTACCGGTTCGGCGCAGTGAGGCCGAACCACGCGGCCAGGGCGGCCTTCAGTTTCTCGAGGGGGGTGTGGGGCAGGGGCGTTTCACCAACGGCAGGTTCCGGAAATTCCTGAGCTACGAGCCCGGGATAACAATAGGCAAAGACTTCGACCGCGCGATCCGGATCGATCCCGATCGCCGTCGCGTAGGCACGGACATAGCTGCGGCTGTAGATGCCGCCGGGCCAGCGCGCGCACTCGCCGGCTTCGAGCGATCGAAAGAGGCTCGCCGAGACCTTGGTCTCGATCGCGACCTGGTCCAGCGTGATCCGGCGCTTCTCACGATGCCGGCGCATCTGTGCCCCGAAGGTCTGCGGAGTCACCAGGGCTGTTCCTCGCGCGAGCGCGCCTCTGCGAGCCACTGGCCGCTCACCGGTTCGCTGGTCAGCGAGCGCGCGGACTTGGCGCGGAGTCGTGCGCGGACGAGCGCGCCTGCACCGATGATCAGAATCGTCACGGGGAATAACCAGATCATGGGTACATCAGGGTGGAGCAAATTCGGATCCGTCTGAACCATGCCGGAAACCGTCTGAAAACCGCGATTCCACGAGCGCGCCCAGCTCTGCGTAAAGAATCACGACGGTAAGTTTTTCCACCTTATGCAGGCGTTACACTCGGAAAATGGCTCCGGAACCCGCGCCCGCCCGCGTGACGATCACGCGCAAGGATGTCGACGACGTGCGCGATCGGCAGATCGTGGTCAGCATCGACGGTGAAAGACTGGGCACGCTGCTGTTCGGACAGGAGGCCTCGCGCGACATCGCGCCGGGGCCGCATCGCGTCAAGGCGCACAACACGCTGTTCTGGAAGAACCTCGACGTGGACCTGCAGCCCGGGGAGCACGCGCGGTTCGTCGTCGCCAACCGGGCCGGGAGCGGGACGCTCTCGCTGCTCGGCATTCTCGGCGTCGGTCCGCTCTACCTCATGTTCGAGCGCGTTCCCTAAACCCGCCGCAGCCGCTCGAGCAGCGCCGAGAAATCGGCAGGCGGCTTCGCCTCGAACGTCAACGCCCGCCCGTCGGCCGGGTGCTCGAACGACAGGCGCCACGCGTGCAGGGCGTGGCGCTCGAACTGGATCGTGCGCAGCGTGTCGGGGCCGAAGGTGTAGCGCTTTTCCCCGACCAGCGTGTGCCCGCGCAGCCGCGCCTGGATCCGGATCTGGTTGCGCCGGCCCGACTGCAGCCGCACCTCGACGAGCGACGTGTCGCGGAACGACTCGAGGACCGCGTAGTCGCTGATCGCCTCCTGCGCACGCGGATCGCGCGGGTGTGTTTCCTTCTGGATGAGCGCCTTCTCGTCCCACACCAGGTGATCGCGCCAGCGCCCCTCGCGCGGCGTGGGATGCCCGTAGACGACGGCGAGGTAGACGCGCGCCGGCTCGCGCCGCTTGAACTGCGCCTTCAGGCGCGTTTGCGCCGCCGCGTCCTTCGCGAACACCACCAGGCCCGATGTGTCCTGGTCGATGCGATGGACCACGAGCGGCCGCCGCTTGCCGAACGGCCGCAGATGCCGCTCGAGGTGCTCGTAGACCGACGGCGCGTCGCTCTTGCGCTCGAGCGGCACCGTCAGCAGTCCCGCGGGTTTGTTGACGACCACCAGGTCCTCGTCCTCGAAGACGATCTCGACGTCCCCGACCTCGCGCGTCCCCTCGCGGCGGGCGCGGGCGCTGCCCGGGCGGTCCATCCAGAGGCGCACCGTGTCGCCGGTCGAGAGCCGCACGCCC
>Ga0075435_100002206_pt1 | contig 12847 bp, 10 predicted proteins | sample RhiMethybrSRZTD4_FD_75302 | JGI IMG/M metagenome (GOLD analysis project Ga0075435, IMG submission 75302) | Populus rhizosphere microbial communities from Tennessee, USA - Rhizosphere MetaG P. TD hybrid SRZTD4 | ecosystem: Host-associated > Plants > Roots > Rhizosphere > Soil | place: USA...
CTCACGGGACGGTTTCTCACCTGGTTCGACTGGGGCGAGTTCGCCATCTGGCATCTCGCCGATCACGACGTGCGCGTCTCGATCGACGGCCGTCGCGAAACGGTCTACAGCGACACCGTGGTGAACGAGCACCTGCGGTTCTACGCCGCGGCGAACGACACGGTGGACTACGCGCGCCGCATTCAGGCCGACTACGCGTGGCTGCCGATCGGATTGCCGGCGGTGAAGACGCTCGAAGCGGAAGGCTGGAGCCTCGCCTTCAAGGGACCGGTCTCGGTCATCCTGCGCGCGCCGGGCCACGCCGCGGGGGTTCCCCGCGTCGTCGATCGGACGGCCGTGCGCGAGTTTCCCGGGCCGTAAGACCGGCGATCTCTGCCGCCGCGCCGCCGGTTTCCGCCATGGAGGATGCGATATAGTGCTCAGATCCCATGGCCAATTACGGGTTCGCCATCGACCTCCGAAAATGCATCGGATGTCATGCCTGCACCATCGCCTGCAAGGCGGAGCACGAGATCCCGATTGGCGTGAACCGCTGCTGGGTGAAGACGGTCGAAAAGGGATCGTTTCCTGAAACCCGCCGCTTCTTCTTTCCGGTCCTCTGTAATCAGTGCACCGACGCGCCCTGCGTGCGCATCTGCCCCACCAACGCGCTCTTCAAGCGCCGCGACGGCATCGTCGATCTGCACGGCGACAGCTGCATCGGCTGCCGCGCGTGCATGGAGGCGTGCCCTTACGATCAGCTCTTCATCGACCCGAACACGCACACCGCCGAGAAGTGCAACTTCTGCGCGAACCGGGTCGAGAACAAGCTGCTGCCGGCCTGCGTCATCGTCTGCCCGACCGAGTGCCGCATCTTCGGCGATCTCGACGACCCCACGAGCGAGGTCTCGCGCATCGTCCAGCACGAGGCCTTCATGGTGCGGAAGCCGGAGAAGGGTACCGGGCCGAAGATCTTCTATCTCGGCGCCGAGGAAAGCGCGATCCGGCCCGAGGCGGCGGCGCGGCCGTTCTATTACCGCGAAGGCCAGGTGCACCTGCGGCCGATCGGCTCGCCGGTGGAGGATCCCGAGTCTCCCGGCGATCCGCGCGTCGACTACGACATTCCGCATCGCAAGCCGTGGGGCACCGACATGGTGCTCTACCTGTTCATGAAGGCGGTCTCGACCGGCGCGATGCTGCTCGGCGCGATCCTGTGGCTGCTCGGGTTCGGCGGGCCGCTGACCACGATCGTGGCGCCGGCGATCGCGACCGTGTTCATCGGCTTGACGTCCGCGGTGCTCGTGCTCGATCTGGAGCGCCCCGAACGCTTCCTCTACATCCTGACGCGATCGAACTGGCGCTCGTGGCTGGTGTGGGGCGCGTGGTTCCTCGCCGGTCACGGCACGATCGGCGGACTGTGGCTGCTTGCCGGCTGGTTCGGCTGGACCGGCGTACTGACGTTTCTCGCGTGGCCGGCGATCGTCTTCGCGATCCTGGCGACTTCGTACACCGGCTTCCTGTTCGCGCAGGGGCTCGCTCGCGATCTCTGGCAGGGGCCGCACGCGGCGATCGATTTGATCGCGCAGTCCGGAGCGGCCGGCGCAGCGTCGCTCCTGCTCGCGTCCGCGTTCACCAGCCAGGCGGAAGCCGTGCGGCCGCTGCTCGTCTGGGTCCTCGCCGGATCGCTGCTGCTGCACCTGCTGATCCTGCTCTTCGAGAACGTGCTCGCGCCGAGCCCGACCTACCATCACGAGCTCGCGGTGCGCACCATCCGCCGCGGCGCGTTCGCGCCGATGTTCTGGGGGCTCGCCATCGCCGCCGGCGGCGTGCTCCCGCTGGTCGCGCTGGTGGCGTTCGGGCCGTCCGCGCCGGTCGTCGTGACGATGACGGCCTCGGTGCTGGCGCTCGCCGGGGGGGCCGCGTGGGAATACATCTGGGTCGAGGCCGGCCAGTCGGTACCATTGAGCTAACGTCATGTCCGAGTTTCAACGCGGCTTCCGATCGCATCCCGACCCCTCCGAGTGGGACAACTTCGTCGATTACGAGTCGACGGCCTGGCCCAAGAAGGAGCGGCGGAACTACTGGATCATCCCGACGATCTGCTTCAACTGCGAGTCGGCGTGCGGCCTGCTCGCCTACGTGGACAAGGAAAAGCTCGACGTCCGCAAGGTGGAAGGCAACCCGGTGCACCCGGGCAGCCGCGGCCGCACCTGCGCCAAGGGGGTCGTCACCCCGAATCAGCTCGAAGACCCCGATCGCATCCTCTATCCGCTGAAGCGGAGCGGCGAGCGCGGCGGCGGGGCGTGGGAGCGCGTGAGCTGGGACGAGGCGCTGAACGACATCGGCGGACGCATCCGCACGGCGATCCAGGAAGGGCGGCGCCACGAGCTGATGTATCACGTCGGCCGGCCCGGCGAGGACGGCTACGCCAATCGCGTGCTGCAGGCGTGGGGCGTGGACGGCCACAACAGCCACACCAACGTGTGCTCGTCGTCGGCGCGCCTCGGGCACTTCCTGTGGACGGGCGCCGATCGCCCGTCGCCCGACTACGCCAACGCGCGCACGATCCTGCTGCTGTCGTCGCACCTCGAGACCGGGCACTACTTCAATCCGCACGCGCAGCGGATCATGGAAGCGCAGTCGGAAGGCGCGACGCTGATCACGATCGATCCGCGGCTGTCGAACACCTCGGCCAAGGCCAACCTGTGGCTGCCGGCCTACTCCGGCACCGAGGGGGCGCTGCTGCTGGCGATCGCGCGAATCCTGATCGACGAAGAGCTCTACGACAAGGAGTTCGTGCGCACCTGGGTGAACTGGCGCGACTACCTGCGCCAGATGCATCCCGCCGCGCCGGAGACCTTCGAGAGCTTCATCGACGCGCTCAAGCGCGAGTACGCGCAGTTCACGCCCGAGTTCGCGGCGCAGGAAACCGGCGTCGCCGCCGAGCGGATCGTCGAAGCGGCGCACGCGATCGCGCGCGCCGGCAACCGCTTCGCGACCCACAGCTGGCGCGCCGCCGCCGCCGGCAATCTCTGGGGCTGGCAGATCACGCGGTGCCTCTACCTGCTGGTCGTGCTCACCGGCAGCGTCGGATCGATCGGCGGCGTGAACCTGCACGTCACGAACAAGTTCGTGCCCAAGCACCCCAACCCGCCGCCGGCGCCGGAGTACTGGAACGAGCTGCTCTTCCCGCGCGAGTTCCCGCTCGCGTTCCACGAGCTGAGCTACCTGCTGCCGCACTTCCTCAAGGAGGGACGCGGCAGGCTCGACGTCTACTTCACCCGCGTCTACAACCCGGTCTGGACCAATCCCGACGGCTTCTCGTGGATGGAGATGCTGCAGGACCGCGAGAAGGTCGGCCTGCACGTGGCGCTGTCCCCGACGTGGAGCGAGACGGCGTGGTTTGCCGACTACATCCTGCCGATGGGGCTCGGCACCGAGCGGCACGACACCATGAGCCAGGAAACGCACGCCGGCCAGTGGCTCGGGTTCCGCCAGCCGGTGCTGCGCGTGGCGCGCGAGAAACGCGGCGAGACAATCGCCGCGACGCATGAAGCGAACCCGGGCGAGGTCTGGGAGGAATCGGAATTCTGGGTCGCCCTGAGCTGGAAGATCGATCCCGATGGATCGCTGGGGATCCGCAGGTTCTTCGAGAGCCCGTATCGCCCCGGCCAGCCGATCACGATGGACGAGTACTACGGCTGGATGTTCGAGAACTCGGTCCCCGGGCTTCCCGACGCGGCGGCGAAAGAGCAGCTCACGCCGCTGCAGTACATGCGCAAGTACGGCGTCTTCAAGGTGTCGGACAAGAGCTACAGCCGCGCGCACGAGCGGCCGCTGAGCGAGGCCGAGCTGAACGGCGGCGTCTTCACGCAGGACGGCACCACGGTCCTGCGCGACGGCGCCTGCGCGGGCGTCGTCGCCAACGGCGTCGCCTGCGCCGGCTTCAATACGCCGTCACGCCGGCTCGAGTTCTACTCGCCGACGCTCGCCGCGTGGAGCTGGCCCGAGCACGCGATCCCGCGCTACGTCCCCGGCCATGTCTACTGGCGCGACCTGAAGCGCGAAGAGGGGGAGTTCGACCTGCTGCCCAACTTCCGGCTGCCGACGCTCGTCCACACGCGCTCCGCGGTGAAGTGGCTGTACGAGATCTCGCACACCAATCCGCTGTGGATCTCGACCGAGGACGCGACGCGGCACGGCATCCGGACCGGCGACCTGGTCAAGCTGCGGACGCAGATCGGATCGTTCGTCACGCGCGCGTGGGTGACCGAAGGGATCCGCCCCGGCGTGCTCGGCATGTCGCACCATCTCGGGCGCTGGCGGCTGAAGGACGAGATCGGCGGCGCGCGATCGGCGACCGCGCTCGTCTCGATCGCCCGGGACCCCTCGACGGGGCTCGGGGCGGGGGGCCGCTACCGGATGCGGCAGGAGCACGGCGCGCGGCCGTTCGAGAGCAACGATCCCGACAGCCAGCGCATCTGGTGGAACGAGGTCGGCGTCCACCAGAACCTGACCTTCCCGGTGCAGCCCGATCCGGTGAGCGGCATGCACTGCTGGCACCAGCGCGTGCGCCTCGAGCGGGCCGGCCCGGAGGATCGCTACGGCGACATCGAAGTCGACACGGAAAAGGCGCACGAGGCGTATAAAGAATGGATGCGGCAGACCCGCCCTGCGCCCGGCCCTGACGGTTCGCGGCGGCCATACTGGTTCGATCGCCCGCTGCGCCCCGTGAAGGCAGCCTACAGGGTGCCATGACGCGGCGCGATCACCAGGCGCCCGTCTGGGCCATCTGGGGATTGATTGCGCTCTTCGGCGTGATCGAAGCCACGGCGTGGGCGCTCGCCGGCGGGGTGCCGCGGCGGCCCGGCGTCCTCGTCCAGGTCATCTCGGCCTGGACGATCATGGTGATCCTCGCGTGGTTCGCCAGCCGCCGCATCGGCGAGATGGGGCAGTCGCTCCGCACGCAGCAGCACAAGCACGAGGCCACGCTCGGCGAGCTCGAGCAGCTGCAGACGCAGAACGCGATCCTGGAAATCATCGCGCGCTCGGCCGACGTGACCGTCGCCTTCCAGGCGCTGGCGTCGCAGATCGCGCACCTGGTGCCCTGCGACCGCGTCGGGCTGGCGCTGCTCAGCGAGAACGGGCAAGAGTTCCAGACCTATACCGCGCGCGTGCGCGACGAAGAGCGCCGCGTTCGGCCCCGGCCCGACATCGTCTTCAAGGTCGACCAGACGGTGCTCGGCAACGTCGTGCGATCGCGCGAGGCGCTGATCGTGTCCGACATCTCGGCCGCCGCCTCCGACTTCCTCGACGCCAACATCCTGCACACCTCAGGCTTCGGCTCGGCGCTGATCGTGCCGCTGGTCGCGAGAGGGCGCGCGGTCGGCACGCTCAACGTGGTGCAGCGCGCGCGGCGCGGCTACCTGCCCGAGCACGCCGCGACGCTCCAGCCGATCGCCGAGATCTTCGCCGTCGCCGTCGTCGCGCAGCAGCTGCAGGTCGCGCTCGGCAAGCACCGCTCGACCGAGGCGATGTCGGAGCTGACGCTGTCGATTGCCGCCGAGATCAACAGCGCGCTGCAGACGATCATCGGCACCTGCGATCTGCTCGAGCGCGGCTACGCCGATCCCTCGCTGCAGCGCGACCTCACCATGGTGGTGCGCCAGGCGCAGCGCATCGAGGAGCTGCTCGCCAAGATGCGGACCGCCGCCAACGACCGCATGCGCGAGGTCGAAGCCGCCGTCTCCCAGTCCTCGATCCCGACCAGCCCCGAAGACTTCGACGACAGCGTCACCCCGCAGATCTGAGCAGCCGCGCCCGCCCGCCTCCGTGTCACGGCTTCAGCAGCCACGCCACCAGCAGCATCGCGAACACCAGCAGCGTCGTCGTGACGAAGAACCAGTCGCGCATCCGCGCGTAGGCGACGAGCGAGACGATGACGCGCATCAGCGGCGTCATCATGAGGATCACCAGGCCGGCGGTGAGCGTCGTCGTGGCGAGCCGGGTCGGGCCGCCGGCGATCCAGGCGATCAGTCCGGCGGCCAGGCAGGCGGCCGCCGACATCACGCCCGTCCGCAGCAGGCGCCCGAGCGTCGTCTCCAGCCGGTCGAGGCGTTCGTCGGTCACCCGGGTCATCCGAGCGCCCTCCGGAAATAGAGCAGCGACACCGCGCCGAGGACGATCGCCATCAGCAGCTTGAGGCGTTTCACGCGCGTGCGGGCGCTGAACCAGAGGCCGAAGCGCGAGCCGAGCATGACGCCAAGGACCGCGGCGGCGGCGATCGGCGGGTTGATGTCGCCGCGCGCGTAGTACTGCGGCGCCGAGGCGGCGGCGGTGACGCCGATCATCAGCGCGCTCGTCGCGGCGGCGGCGCGCATCGGCACGCCGCACCACGCGTTGAGGATCGGCACCTTCAGGATGCCGCCGCCGATCCCGAGCGTGCCCGACACGGCGCCGGCCAGGAGCGACGCCAGCATCCCCAGCGGAAGACGCTTCACGCGGTAGGTGATCTCCTGGCCGCTGTCGGCGTCGTGAAAGCGGCCGCCGAGCGGGCCGGGATCGGCGTCGGCCGAGAGCACGTTGCGCTTGTCGAGACGCGACACCATGAGCGCGGCGATCGACGCGGTGACGACGGCGAACAGCAGGCTGAGCGTGTGCTTGGTGAGCCGCTCGACGGTGTAGCCGGCGATCAGACCGCCGAGCGCGGACGCGACCTCGAGCACCATGCCGAGGCGCAGGTTGATCAGGTTGCGCCCCGCGGTGTTGGCCGAGACCGCGCTCGAGGTGGCGATCACCGTCATCAGGCCGGTGGCCGCGGCGACGCGGAAGTCGAAGCCGAGGCCGGCGTTGAGCAGCGGCACGAGGAAGACCCCGCCGCCGATGCCGAGCAGCGATCCCAGCCAGCCGGCGGTGGCGCCGGCCGCGGCGACGCCGGCGATCGACAGCAGGCTCATCGAAGACGGCTTGGGGCGGGGCGCGCGGAAGTGTATGATCCGGGCAAGATCCTCGAAAAATTCTATCTCATGTTCCAACGCTTCTACGACGAAGGTCTCGCCCAGGCGTCGTTTCTCGTCGGCTGCGATCGCACCGGCCAGGCGGTGGTCGTCGATCCCCGCCGCGACGTCGCGATCTACGCCGCGGCGGCGCGGCAGGCGGGTGCGACACTCGTCGCGGCGATCGAGACGCACGTCCATGCCGACTTCGTCTCGGGTGCGCGCGAGCTGGCGGAAACCGGCGTCCGCGTGCTGACCGGGCCCGGCGCCGATCTCGAGTACACGCATCACCAGGTGCGCGACGGCGAGACGCTCGCGGTCGGCGACGTGACGCTGACCTTCCTGCACACGCCCGGGCACACGCCGGAGCACGTCTGTGTGCTGGCCGAAGCCGCCGGCCAGCCGGCGAGGCTGTTCACCGGCGACCTGCTGTTCGTCGGCGGCGTGGGACGTCCCGATCTGCTCGGGGAAGCGCAGACGCGGCAGCTCGCGCAACAGCTCTTCGACTCGCTGGCGCGGGTGATGGCCATGGACGGCGCGATCGAAGTGCATCCCGGGCACGGCGCCGGCTCGCTCTGCGGCGCCGGGATCGGCAAGGAGCCCTCGTCCACGATCGCGCGCGAGCGCGCGCAGAACGCGATGCTGCAGTACGACGATCGCGACGCCTTCGTCCGCGCCGTGCTCGCCGACATTCCCGGCACGCCGCCGTACTTCGCGCGCATGAAGCGGGTCAACAAGGCCGGCGCGCCGCTCGTCGATCCATCGCGCAAGCTCCCGGCGCTCCGTCCCGCCGCGGCCGCGGCGCTCGCCGCCGACGGCGCGCTGATCCTCGATCTCCGTCCCGCGCAGGCCTTCGCCGCCGGCCACCCCTACGGCGCGATCAACATCGGCTACGGCGCGAAAGTCGGCTACTGGGCGGGCTGGGTCGTCCCGCCCGATCTGCCGTTGATCCTGCTCGCCGACGAGCCGGCGCAGGCGCAGGAGGCTGCGGTGCAGCTGCTGCGCGTCGGGCTGGACCGCGTCGAAGGGGCGATCGCCGGCGGCTTCGACGCGTGGGTCGGCGCCAGCCTGCCGGTCGCGGAGATCTCGCAGATCACCGCCGGCGACCTGCGCGGCGCCATCGATCGCGGCGAGCCGATGCACGTCGTCGACGTGCGCACGCCCGCCGAGTTCCGAGGCGGCCACGTCGATCACGCCGTCAACATTCCCGCCGGCGAGATTCCGGCGCGCGCCGGCGAGCTGCCGCGCGACGCGCCGATCGTCACGATCTGCGAAGGGGGCTACCGCTCCAGCCTGGCCGCGAGCCTGCTCGCGCAGGAAGGGATCGCGCCATTGGCCAATGTCACGGGCGGCATGGCCGCCTACCGGGCAGCGAAAGAGGTGACCACATGACACAGCACGTGCTGAACGAAACCTTCCGGCAGCGGCTCGACGCGGTCATTCACGGCCAGCCGAAGGAGAAGGTGCCCGAGCTGGTCAAGGCGGTGCTGATCGATTCCCTCCGCTCGGGCAGCCTCGACATGCCGTCGCGCTACACCCGGCCGGTGGAAGGCAGCTACGCCCGCCGCCTGCTGCACCGCGACGCCGACGGCGAGTACACGATCGTGGTGATGACGTGGGGGCCGGATCAGAAGACGGCGCTGCACGATCACGCCGGCATCTGGTGCGTCGAGTGCGTCGTCGACGGCAACATGGAGGTCGCGCAGTACGACCTCATCGCCGAGCAGGACGAGGCGTTCCGCTTCCAGCAGCGCAGCCGGGTGATCGCCGGGCGCGGCTCGGCGGGATGCCTGATCCCGCCGTTCGAGTACCACACGCTGGCCAACGTCAACGAGACCCCCTCGGTCACGCTGCACGTCTACGGCGGCGAGATGGATCACTGCCACGTCTTCGAGCCCGCGGCGGACGGATCGTACCGCCGGGTGCGCAAGGATTTGGCCTACTGCGACTGATCGTTGCCAGTAGCCGGTTACCCGTTGCCGGTTGCCGGTTACCCGGTCACCCGTGCTGAAAAATGCCGTTCGGGCAACTGGAAACCGGTAACCGGTTACTTCCCCTCTGACAGGTTTTTCGGCGAGTGCTGGTTCAGCACCTCGACGATCCCCTTTGCCGCCGAGGGCACCGCGACGCCGCCCTTGACCAGCTCGCGTGGTGCGATCTCGCTGCCGTAGACCAGCGCGTTGCCGTCGCGATCGGGCCGCAGCGTCGAGCCTTCCAGCGACACGCCCGCGAACAGGCCGCGCGAGCGCGAGTAGCTGAGCATCTCGGCCTGCAACACCACGTCGGTCGCGGCCGAGGCGGTGCGCCCCTTCGGTCCCGCGGCCGCCGACGCGTCGGCGCCCAGCTTGACCTTGCTGCCCAGCACCGAGGTCGCGCCCCGATCGTTCATCACCAGCAGCACGAAGTCGGTGGCCTCGCCGCCGATCTGGAACCCGATGCTGCCCCCTTCGAGCGCCATCAGCGTCGGCGCGCTCCACGGGCCGGTGAAGCTCTCCCCCGTCCGGCAGGTCATCGCGCCGCGGCCGTAGCTGCCGCCGACGCCGACCGCCAGCTTCTTCACGCTGGGAAAGACGATGACGCACTCGGCCTTGTCGAGCAGCTCCTTCGGAATGTCGTCCGGGATGTCGACGATCTCCTTGAGCACCGTCGCGCACGCGCGTAGCCGATCCTCTTCCTTGCCCTGCGCCCCGAGCGTGACCGACAGCCCCAGGCATACAACCAGCAGCTTCCTCATGGATGAAGTCTAACGCGATCCCTGGGCGTGCAGCTTCAGGACGGAATAGAGCGCCGACATGATCGGCGTCGGCACGCCGCGCGCGGCGCCGCGGCGGACGACGGTCCCCTGCAGCGCCTCGACTTCGATGCGCTTCCCCTGCTGCAAGTCGATCAGCAGCGACGAGCGCATCGTCCCCGGAATGGCGTCGACGTAGGGGACGATGCGATCGACGACGTCGGCGGCGACGGGGACGCCTTCGGCGCGGGCGACAGCTTCGATCTCGCGGCAGCCGGCGAGGAACTGCGCCCTGGTGAAGGGATCCCCCCACACCGGGCCGATCGGCAGGCGCGCCGCGCCGGTGAAGCCGGCCAGCGACGCGAGAAACACGAACTTCTCCCAGATCGGCACGCGCCCGTCGCCGACCGCTCCCCCTTCGATGCCGGCGCCGGCGAAGGCTTCCGCGATGCGCGCGGCGCGCTCGCTGATCCGCGGCAGCGCGCCGAACACCTCGCCGAAGATGATGCGGCGGTGCGTGCCGGTCTGGACGATCAGGCCCGGTTCCTCGAGCGCGGTGGCGATGTAGGTGGTGCCGCCGAGCGTGCGCTCCTCGCCGGCGACGGCGGCGACCTCGCCCGGGCTGTCGACCCCGTTCTGCACCGTCAGCACCACCGTCGAATCGCCGAGCATCGGCCGCAGCAGCGGCAGCGCCGTCGGGTTGTCGTAGGTCTTCACCGCGACCAGCGCCAGGTCGACCGGGCCGACCTTCGACGTGTCTTCTTCGGCGCGCGCCTTCGCCACGAAGTCGCCGAGCGCGGCGCTCTTGATCTGCAGCCCGCGCTCGCGGATCGCCGCGAGGTGCGCCCCGCGCGCGATGAACGTGACCTCGTGCCCCGCCTGCGCGAGCCTGGCGCCGTAATAGCCGCCGACCGCGCCCGACCCGAGAATCGCTACCCTCATGGCCGCTCTTTCGATCCTTTCCTGGACAGGTAATACACGGGAAGCCCGAGCGCAAGGAAGCCCAACCCGGCGAGGGACTGCGTCGGCGCCTCGAGGAGCGTGTTGAGGACGAACGCGGTGGACGCCAGGATGAAGATCGCCGGCACCACCGGGTAGCCGAGCACGCGGTACGGCCGCGGCACGTCCGGCTGCAGCCGGCGGAGACGGAACAACCCGATCGCGCCGATCATGTGCAGCAGGATCGAGGCGAAGGCGACGTACGTGAACAGCTGCCGATAGGTGCCCGACAGCGCCAGCAGCGAGGCCCAGGCCGCGAGCGCCACGATCGCGACGTGCGGCGTGTGGTAGCGCGGGTGCACGCGCGCCGCCGCCGGCAGGAACACCCCTTCACGCGCCATCGCGAAGAGCAGGCGTGAGCCGGCGAGGATCGCGGCGACGTTGCAACCGAAGGTCGAGACAACGACGGTGAGGGCGACGAAGCGGCCGCCGCCCGGTCCAGCCAGCTGCGTGGCGGCGCGTTCGCCGATGCGAACGACGCCCTGCATCTCCGCCATCGGCAGCGCGTAGAGATACGCCAGGTTCACCGACACGTAGATCAGCGTCAGCAGCGAGATGCCGTAGATCAGCGCTCTCGGCAGATCGCGCTGCGGCTGCTTCATCTCGCCGGCGATCCACGTCACGCAGTACCACGCGTCGTTGGTCCAGAGCACCGCGATCATCGCGACGCCGAAGGCGGCGACAGGGCGCGGCACGGGGGGAACGATCGGCGTCCATTGCGGCGAGTTCGTGGAGGCCATCAACGCGAGGATCGGCAGCGCCGCGAGCCCGGCGACCTTCGCCAGCGTCAACAGGATGTTGGCCCGGTTGCCGCTCTTCACGCCGACGTAATTCAACGCCGCGATGACCGCGATCGAGATCACCGCCACGATCTGCGCCGCCGAGACCGTCCACGTGCCGATCGGCGTGGCCACCGACCACAACGTGTGCGTCGTCGAGAGCGACGGCGCAAAGTAGCTGACGTATTCGGCGAAGCCTGCGGCCACCGCCGCGATGCCGCCGCTGAAGAAGATCAGCAGGGCAGCCCAGCCATAGAGGAACGCGATGGCGGGGCCGAACGCTTCGCGCAGGTAAACGTAGATGCCGCCCGACTTCGGATACATCGAGCCCATCTCGGCGTAGGTCAGGCCGCCGGTCAGCGCCACGACGCCTCCCGCGAGCCAGGCGACCAGGAGCAGCGTCGCCGACGGCAGCGCCGCCGCCATCTCGCCGGTCGTCAGGAAGATCCCGGATCCGATGACGGAGCCGAGGACGAACAGCACCGCCGACCCCAGTCCGATCGCGCGGACCAGGCCTTCGTCAGGCGTGGTGATGGTGGTGTCGGGTGCGCCGGAGGCTGCCATGCGGGCAGCGACTGTACCACGATGGTGGTGCTAGAATGCCCTACCCATGGCCGCGCGCCTCGCCACGTTCCTCGTCGCTGGCATCGTGGGGGTGACGCTCATCGCCGGCCTGATCGTCGGGGCGCAGCGCGACGACAACAGCGGCCCGGTCGATCTCATCGTCCACAACGCGAAAGTCTACGCCGCCGACGACCTCGGCTCGATGGCGGAAGCCGTCGCCATCCGCGGCAACAAGATCCTGAAGGTGGGCAGCGAGCGCGAAATCATGCGCTACCGCCGTCCGCAGACGCAGGTGATCGACGCGAAGGGGGCGGCGGTGCTGCCCGGCTTCGACGACGCGCATACGTCGGTGATCGCCGGCGGTCTCGCGCGCGAGCTGCTGCAGCTCGGCGGCGCCGTGACGCTCGAAGAGATCCAGCAGCGGGTGGAAGCGTGGGCCGAGTCGCACGCCGACGCCACGGCGATCGTCGGCGCGGGCTGGTCGTACGACGTCTTTGCCGATCTGCCGACGCGCGCCCAGCTCGACGCGGCGGTCAGCGACCGGCCGGTCGTGCTGACTTCGATCGACGGCGACGCGCGCTGGCTCAATTCGAAGGCGCTCGCCGCGGCCCGCATCACGAAGAAGACGCCGGCTCCCGCGCGCGGCACGATCGTGCGCGATCGGCGCGGCGAGCCCACCGGCCTGTTGAAGGGCACGGCGACCGCGCTCGCCGATGTGCTCGTGCCGAAGCCGACGCGCGAGCAGCGCGCCCGCGCGCTGCAGCTGGCGATTCGCGAGGCCGTGCAGCACGGCATCACCA
>Ga0075435_100002207_pt1 | contig 12844 bp, 11 predicted proteins | sample RhiMethybrSRZTD4_FD_75302 | JGI IMG/M metagenome (GOLD analysis project Ga0075435, IMG submission 75302) | Populus rhizosphere microbial communities from Tennessee, USA - Rhizosphere MetaG P. TD hybrid SRZTD4 | ecosystem: Host-associated > Plants > Roots > Rhizosphere > Soil | place: USA...
CGGGCGGCGTCGGCGCTCCACGCGACCGTCGTCGGCTCGCAGGGAGCAAGCACGTCGAGTTGCGCGGTAGTGCGCACGATCTCGACCAGCGCCCCCGCGAGCGCGCGGTTCTCGACGATCCAAGCAAGGGCGCGCTCGCCCAGCTCATAGGCGGAAAATGCGATCGCGCCACCGCCGTCGCCGTGCACGTCCATCATCTCGATCGGCGCAATTCGATCCGCCGCGAGCTGCTGCCACGCGCCGAGGCCGCGCAGAAACTCGGCGCTGCCGGGACTGACGGCGTAGACGCGCTGATCCCAATCTTCAGCGCCGGCCGGACCCTCGAAGGCCGCGAGCGCGCTTCGTTCCAGCAGTGCGACAGCGAATCCATGGCGGGCAAGGGCGAACGCGAGCGCCATGCCGACCAGTCCCGCACCCAGGATGACGACGTCGTAATCGGACCGGGCCGCGTTCATAGCACTTCGATGAAATGATTCTGGTTGGTATAGATGCATAGCTCACCGGCGATCGTCAACGCTTCCTTGACGATTGCCTCGGCCGAGAGTTCGGTGTGCTCGAGCAGCGCACGTGCTGCAGCCTGCGCGTAGGCGCCGCCGGATCCGATCGCGACAATACCGTGCTCGGGTTCGAGCACATCGCCCGAGCCGGTGATGACGAGCGACGTGCTGGCATCGGCGACCGCGAGCATCGCTTCCAGCCGGCGCAGAATACGGTCGGAACGCCAGTCCTTGGCGAGCTCGACGGCGGCCCGTTGCAGCTGACCTTGATGCTTGTCGAGCTTGGCCTCGAAGCGCTCGAACAAGGTGAACGCATCGGCGGTCGCCCCCGCAAAACCGGCCAGCACACGATCGCCGTAGAGGCGACGCACTTTGCGTGCAGTCGCCTTGATCACGACGTTGCCGAGCGTCACCTGCCCATCGCCGCCGAGCGCGACCGACGCGCCACGGCGGACGGAAAGGATCGTCGTCCCGTGAAAATCGTCCGTCATTTCATTGCCAGCGGATTTGGAGGATTTCGTTGACCACGTTAACCGGCGCTTCTGTTTTAGCGGGTCGTGCCCGAGTTAACCGGCGCGCAATCGAGCACTTCGTGCCCCGCATGAACGGCGCGCTGTTGCGAGGTTCGTCGCTTCGCGTTAACCGGCGCGCCGCGCATCGATTCGCATCAATAGTCTCCGCCCGGGGCTGCGCGGCGCGACCGGTTCAACGCGGTGCGCCAGCACAGGCAAAGGCACCACGGGTCAATTATTGGGGCTTCTTGATGAAGTGGCGCGGCGAGATGCCGATCAGAAGCAACAGCGCGCGGATGATCGGCGAGGCGCCCGCCATCTGCACGGTCTTGCGCTGCCCTTCGGCACGAATGATTGCGTTAAGCAGTGCTCCGGCGCATACGAAATCGATTCGCTCGACAGCCGACATGTCGATGGGCACGATGCTCCGGCCTTCGCGAAACTCGGCGAACTTGGCGAGCTGGGGATCCGTCGGACCGGTCATCGTCCCCTGCCAGCAAAGCATTTCGGTGGTCTCCGCCGCAGCGGCGGGCGTATCCGCGGTTGTGGTGACCGCTGTCGCACTCGGCGGTGGCTCCCAGGAGGGCGGTGAGAGCTCGAAGGCAACCGCGAAGTCGACTGCGCGATCCTCGAAGCTCGTGCGATCGTTTTGCCACTGCAACAACTCGAGCAGCAGGGTCCAGTAGCCTTCACCCGCATCGCGTCCCTGCGCCACTGCCGCTTCCAGCGCGCGCCGGATTTTTTCCGGATGCTGCAGGGCCAGCGCATATTGCCGCTTGCGCAGCTGGGCGAGCGCGTCGGCGAGCAGCTTGGCGCCGGCGTCGTCAGCGCCGGTGAGCGAGCCCAGATCGAGGCGTACCTGCGACTGTTTCTGTGTCGCGGCAAGCATGTGGCCGATCTGCGGCACGTTGGCCGGCGAGAGCTTGCCTGTCAGCGCGAAGTAGCCTCCCGCCGCCGGCCGCTTCGCGAGACACGGCTGCGGCCCGCGCTCTTCCCAGGCGGGTGCCGAGCGTTCGAAAGCGACGACGTACTGCAACGCGAGCTGCTCGAATGCCGCGCGATCATTGGCGCGCTGCAGCAGATCGAACAAGGCCAGCCAGGCGAGCGGAGAAACCTTCGCATCATTGTCGGTGGCCACCCCTTGCTCGAGCACTTGTCGCGCAGGCGCCGCGTGGCCGCTTGCGTACAGCAGCGCGGCGTTCTCGAGCACGGAACATAGTCCGGGATTGGCTTCGGCGACCTGAATGCTGGGCTGCGCTCCCGGCACCGCCGGCGCCCATTCGATCAGGCTTGGCGGCCCGGTAACGGTAATGTCGCGCTCGCGCGCGTCGACCGCTGCCGGCGAGGCACGCAGCTTGACAGCGGGGGACGGGCGCCCCTTGGCGGCAGCGGCGACCTCGCGCGCCGACACCGGTCCGGCCATGCCGGCCGGCCGGGCATCGTGCCGCGGTGCCAATTCGGGCTTCGCGCGAGCTTCGGCCCGCTTGTCCTTGCCCGGCAACTTCGGAAACAGCGGAAATGCCATCGCAGCGAGACTTAAGCCTTCACTAGAGAATGCCTGCGGGTCATTATCGCCGGTTCCCCCGTGCGCAACAAGGAGCGGCAGCGGCGTCGCCGGTCGCTGCGCGCACGAAGCGCGTGGGGATCCTCGCGTGACGCGTCGACTGCGGGCCTACGCGCAACGCGATAGTGCCGCCTTACGCGTACCAGGAGGCCGCCGCGCGAGCCGTGGCGAGCGCCCGCGCGGATGGCGCGGGCGCAAAAAACAGGCCGCTCTCTCCGGTCCGGTTAATCGCGTGAAAGCAGCGACTTGCCGTCGCCTAGGCGCGCGCGAGATTTTCCGCGGCGAATTCCCAGTTGAGCAGTTTGTCGACTACCGCTGCGACGTAATCCGGGCGCTTGTTCTGATAGTCGAGATAATAGGCATGCTCCCAGACGTCGATCGCCAGCAGCGGAGCGAGGCCCTTGGTCAGCGGCAATTCGGCGTTGGATGTCTTGATGATCTTGAGCGAGTGCCCGTCGGCGACGAGCCAAGCCCAACCACTGCCGAATTGCTTTACGGCCGTGTCCACGAGCTGCTTCTTGAATGCGTCGTGGCCGCCGAATGCAGCATTGATTTTTTCGGCCAATGCCGTGCCGGGCTTGCCGCCACCCTTTGGCTTCAGCGAACGCCAATAAAAATCGTGATTCCAGGCCTGCGCGGCATTGTTGAAGAGCTCGGTCTTGTCGGACTTACCGGAGGTCGCCATTACGATCCGTTCGAGGCTGTGCCCTTCGAGCTCGGTTCCCTGGACCAACTCGTTGACCTTGTCGACGTAGGCTTTGTGATGCTTGCCGTGGTGGAGGCTCAGCGTTCGCGCCGAGATGACGGGCACAAGCGCATCCTCGGGATACGGTAGCGGGGACAGCGAAATCGATTTCGCGATTTTTTGTGCAGCCAAGGTTGCCATTCGCGTTCTCCTCTAAATACGTAGGACGAAAGACTACAAAGATAAGCAAAGGCCGCGCTGCGCCCGGCCGCGTACCTCTTTCGCGGACAACTGTCCGACTGGATTGAGCTGCCCACGCTTGCTACAATCAAATCGACACTTCCAACCGGCGAGAGTTTCGCCGGGTTGGGTCCGGCAGGCCAACGGCGCGAGGGGGAAAGATGAAAAATCCGCTTGATTCGCTTTGGGGAACGGTCATTTCAGGGTTGATCCTGACCGTCATCCTGTACTTCGTCGTGAAAAGCATTTTGAGTTAGGGGGCGACGATGGATTACGTTCCTGCGTTGGCAAGATGGCTGCATTTCATGGCCGGCGTCATGTGGATCGGTCTGCTGTACTACTTCAACTTTGTACAGGTGGCGGCGCTCAAGGCAGCGACCGCGGACGGCACGGCGGCGGGTATCACCAAGCACGTCGCGCCGCGAGCGCTCCTCTACTTTCGCTGGGCAGCCGTCGTGACCTGGCTCGCCGGCGCGGCATTGCTGGGCAATCAGTTCGTCAATGCCTTCACGCTGAGAGGCGGCATGGCGGGGATCGGCATCGGTGCGTGGCTGGGTACGATCATGCTGATCAATGTGTGGGCCCTGATCTGGCCGAACCAGCAGAAGATCCTCGGCCTGAAGCCAGCGACCGACGAAGAGAAGAACAAGGCGCGGCGTGTGGCTTTCCTCGCCTCGCGAACCAATGTAGCGCTGTCGATCCCGATGTTGTTCTTCATGGCGGGCGGCTGGTCCCACCGCGCCATCTTCGGTTTGTAGCCTGGGCTCGCGCCCGCGGGGCGAAGCCCGTGGGCGCTTCGAATCGACGCGAGTCCCGGGCATCCCCGGATCAAGTCCGGGGTCGGCCCGGGCTACGAATACTCGCGACGGCTAAACGAAAACGGCCCGGTGCCGGGCCGTTTTCGTTCGCGAGGATGCTCGCGGGTTCAGTCGCCGTACAGCTTCTGCACGCGCTCGCGCCGCTCTTGCGCCTCGAGCGACAGGGTCGCCGTGGGGCGCGCCAGAAGGCGCGGTATGCCGATCGGCTCGCCGGTCTCCTCGCAATAGCCGTAGCTGCCGTCGTCGATCATGCGCAGCGACTTCTCGACCTTCTTGAGGAGCTTCCGCTCGCGATCGCGCGTGCGCAGCTCCAGCGTGTACTCTTCTTCGAGCGTGGCGCGGTCGGAAGGGTCGGTCGTAACCTCGTTCTCGCGCAGATGCTGTCCCGTATCATCGGCATTGTTGAGCAACTGCGCGCGCAGTTCGAGCAGGCGCTGCCTGAAGAACGCCAGTTGCGCCTCGCTCATGTATTCGCGCTCAGGCGCCTTCAGCAAGTCCTGATCGGTCAGTTCCTTGACCTTCTTCACGACGCTCTTCGTCGCCACACTCCCACCTTCCTGCAATGAGATACCCAGGTCCGCGAATTCGCCACGCTGCCACTGCCGGGCCTTCGGGTCAACCCTGCACGGCGCCGGCTCGAAGGCCCGCGGCAGCGCTGCTGCCGCAACAAACCGAGCATTATATCTCCAACCGGTCCGTGTAAGCCACCACTGTTACAGCTTTCGCCTGGACCGCCCGCGAGGTCCCGGTGCGGCGGCGCCCGTATAATCGCACAAGAACAACGACTTTGTATGATGCAAACGAAGCTCACGATCACGCGCCCGGATGATTGGCATCTCCATTTGCGCGATGGTGAATTGATGCGATCGGTGGTCGGCGCAACCGCGCGCGCCTTTGGGCGTGCCATCGTCATGCCCAACCTCGACCCTCCCGTCACGACGGTCGCCGCAGCCGCAGCCTATCGCGAGCGGATCGCGGCCGCAGTACCCGCAACTTCGCGGTTCGCGCCCCTGCTCACGCTGTATCTGACCGACACCACGCCGATTGCGGAGATCGCGCAGGCGCGGCGCAGCGGCTTCGTGATCGGCGTGAAATACTACCCCGCCGGGGCCACGACCAACTCCGCTTCCGGAGTTACTGCGATCGAGCGCGTGTATCCGGTGTTCGAAGCGATGCAGAAACACGCTTTGCCGCTCCTGATCCACGGGGAAGTGACCGCGCGCGAGGTCGACGTATTCGATCGCGAGCGCGTATTCGTCGAGAGCGTGCTGGGGCCTGTCCTGCGCGATTTTCCGGAATTGAGGGTCGTGCTCGAGCACGTCACAACCCGGGAAGCCGCCGAGTTCATTGCCGCGGCGCCCGCGCACGTCGGCGCAACCATCACGCCGCAGCATCTGCTCCACTCGCGCAATGCGCTGCTCGCGGGCGGCATCCGACCGCATTTCTATTGCCTGCCGATCTTGAAGCGCGAGTCGCACCGGCAGGCGCTCGTGAAGGCAGCGACCGGCGGCAACCCCAAATTCTTCCTGGGCACCGACTCGGCGCCGCATGCCCGGAGTGCGAAGCAAAGCGCTTGCGGCTGCGCCGGCTGCTACACCGCGCACGCGGCGCTCGAGCTCTACGCCGAGGCATTCGAAACAGCGGGGGCGCTCGACAAGCTGGAAGCTTTCGCGAGCTTTCACGGCGCTGATTTCTACGGCCTGCCGCGTAACGGCGATACCGTCACGCTCACGCGCGAGGCATGGACCGTCCCCGCTGAATACGCGTTCGGCTCGCATGCGGTGGTTCCGCTCAATGCTGGACAGACGATGCGCTGGCGACTCGCCGCACCAGCGGTGGGTCCGACCGCGACCGTGCTAACATGAGTGCTCGAAGTCAGCCAGGCCGTCGCTCCCGACGGCGCGTTATGCGCCGCCGGGAGAGGAAAGTCCGGGCTCCGAAGAGCGGGATGCTGGGTAACTCCCAGACGCTATAAGCCGTTCGCGCGAGCGGCGGTGAAGGCGAGGAACAGGGCCACAGAGACGAGTCGCATCCGATCTACACGGATGCGGGTGAAACGCGGCAACCTCCATCCGGAGCAACACCAAGTAAGCGGACGATGACGCTGCTCGCCGAGTCCGCGGGTAGGTGGCTCGAGCGCCGCAGTAACGCGGCGCCTAGATGAATGACGGTCATAGCGCGCTTAGTCAAGCGCGCCGTAACAGAACCCGGCTTATCGGCTGGCTTCGATTCTGTTGCAAGCACGATGACGCCCCGCGGCCACTCGTCGCGGGGCGTCACCCTTTAGGTGCGACTAATTCGCACGCCCCCGCGTTGGTCTCGCTGGCCGAATGAATTCGGCCCTACATGCGTCGGCGCCGTGCGTCGCGCAGAATCTCACGCGCGGCGTTGTGCCCCGGCACACCGGTCACTCCGCCCCCGGGATGCGTGCCCGCGCCGCACATGTAGAGGCCCTTGAGCGGCCCGCGGTAATTGCCATGTCCAAGCACCGGCCGGGCGGAGAAAAGTTGATCGAGCGTCAGTTGACCGTGAAAGATATCGCCATTGGTCAAGCCAAACTCGCGTTCCAGATCCAGTGGGGAAAGCGCGCGCCGCGCGATCACGCTTGCGCGGAAGCCGGGAGCGTAGCGGTCCACCGTGTCGAGCATCAGCTCCGAAACCTCCTCCTTGACGTCGTCCCATGAGCTGTCGCCGGCAAGCCGCGGGTTCGCATGCTGGCAGAACAGGCTCGCCACGTGCTTGCCTGGTGGCGCGAGCGTCGGATCGACCAGCGATGGGATGAGCATCTCGACGATGGGCTCGCGCGACCAGCCGTGCTGCCGCGCGTCGAAGTAAGCGCGCTCCATGTACGCGAGCGAAGGGCCGACGATGATGCCGGAACGCAGATGCGGCCCGTCTCCCGGAAGGCAGCTGAACTCGGGCAGCGCGTCGAGTGCGACGTTCATGCGAAAGGTCGCGGATGCACAGCGATAGGCTTCGATGCGGCGGCGGAAGTCGGCGTCGAGCGCCGACGCTTCGATCAGCCGCAGATACAGGAGCTTCGGATCAACGTTGGCGACGACGCGCGGAGCGGCGATCTCGACGCCGTCCGCGAGTACGATGCCGGTGGCGCGCGCGCCGCGGATCGTGACGCGCGCGACGGGAGAATCGGTGAAAATCGCCACGCCTCGCGCTTGCGCCGCCCTGGCCATCGCTTGGGTGATCGCGCCCATGCCCCCCATTGCGTGCCCCCACTGCCCACGCTTGCCGTTCACTTCGCCGAAAACGTGGTGCAGCAGCACGTACGCCGAACCGGGCGTGTAGGGGCTCGCGAAATTGCCGACCACCGCATCGAAGCCAAATGCGGCCTTGATCGGCTCCGACTCGAACCGGCGATCGAGCAGGTCGCCGGCGCTCTTGGTGAAAAGATCCAGTACGTCCCGTCGCTCGGGCAGCGTCAGCCGCTTCAGCCGGCCGCCGACTTTCCACGCCCGCAGCCAATCGGCGATGCCGCCGCCGACGTTGGGAGGCGTTTCGAGCAACAGCGCCCGCAGCACGTCGCCGACGCGGCCAAGCATCGCGTAGTACTCCGGCAACGCTGCCGCGTCTCGAGTCGAGAAGCGCGCGACCTCGGCTTGCGTCGCGGCCAGGCCGCTGCCGACTTTCAGGTAACCGGCGGTCGAGAGCGGAAGAAAGTTTGCCAGCGGCCGTTCGACGATCGCTAGCCCGTGCTGCGCGAGCTTCAGATCGCGCACCACTTTCGGATGCAACAGGCTGACCGTGTAGCTCGCGGTGGAGTTGCGAAACCCGGGATGGAATTCCTCGGTAACCGCCGCGCCACCGACTACGCCGCGGCGCTCGAATACCGCGACGGAGAGTCCGCCGGCGGCGAGATAGCACGCACACACGAGGCCGTTGTGGCCGCCGCCGATGATCACGGCGTCGTAGCGGGTGGCAGGTGCTGGCATGCGAAGGGCTGTAGGGCCGAATTCATTCGGCCGGCGCTGCGTGCGAATGAATTCGCACCTACTCTTCCGTCATCCCCGCCGCAACGATCGAAAACCCGCAATCGACATAGGTGATTTCGCCGGTCACCGCGCTCGCGAGATCGGAGAGCAGAAACGCCGCGACGTTGCCGACTTCGTCGATGGTCACATTGCGGCGCAACGGCGCCGTCTTTTCGACGAAGCGGAGAATCTTCGAGAACCCGCCGATGCCTGCGGCCGCGAGCGTCTTGATCGGTCCGGCCGAGATCGCGTTGACGCGGATCCCTTCGGGTCCGAGGCTTTGCGCGAGATACCGCACGTTGGCTTGGAGGCTCGCCTTGGCGAGCCCCATGACGTTGTAGCTCTGGATCGCGCGTTCGGCACCGAGGTACGTGAGCGTGAGCAGCGCTCCGTGGCGGTCCTGCATCAGCGGCCGCGCACCCTTCGCCAGCGCGGCAAAGCTGTACGAGCTGATGTCGTGAGCTGTCGCGAATGCGGCGCGGGAGAGACTGTTCAGGAAGTCGCCGGCCAGCGCTTCGCGCGGCGCGAAGGCGATCGAATGCAGCAGGCCGTCGAGCGTGCCCCATTCGCCTTTGAGCGCGTCGAATAATGCGCCGATCTGCTCATCGCTCGCGACGTCGCAGGGCAGCACCGGAACGCTGCCGAAATCGCCGGCGAGCTTGACCACCCGTTCCTTCAAGTCGTCATTGACGTAGGTGAACGCGAGCGTCGCGCCTTCGCGCCGGCATGCCTGCGCAATGCCGTAGGCGATCGAACGGTTCGACAGCAACCCCGTGATCAGAATCTTCTTGTCGGCGAGAAATCCCATATTTTCGATCGGCGCGCCGGTTCTGCTGAGGAATGCAGCAGCGTCGGATGAACTAGAAAAGCTTTTTGAGATCGAGACCCTCACTGCGCTCGATCACGCCGCAGGCGAGCCAACCGTTGCGTACGCCGAACTCCACCTTGGGATCAGGATCGACGGCGGCGTGAATGACCACGGCATGCCCGATCACGTCGTTGGGCTTGCCGGTGCCGACCGACAGGGCGGCGGAGGATGTCTGCAACTCTGCTCCTCCCTCGCTGCCCGCCATGAGCTCTGGCAGATCACCGGTACGCTTGCTTCCTGCCGCCGCGCCCACGATATTCCACACCGGGCCCGCACTCGCCGCGTTGGGCGAGCCGCAGTTTCCGACGGCGTGGATGTAGAGGCTGTGGGTGCCCGGGAACAGCTCGACAAAGTTACCTGCGATGGCCACCTTGTCGCCGCGCTGAGTGAAGCTGATCAGGCCACGGACGGTGCTGCCGTTCTTTGGAGTGAGCTTGGCGACGGCCATCGGTCCGGATTCCGGCATGAGACTCAGCCTCGAGGGCATCTCGCCGCAAGCCGCGATGAGCGCGGCGGTGGGCAAGATCGCAGCGAGCAACCGCGACACGTGCCGTCCGCGTTCCGGCGCTCCCCGGATCAGGACTTGTTGATGACGCCGCACGCGACGCGCGCGCCCGAGTTGCCAGTCGGCTGCGTCTTGAAATCGTCGGCGTCCTTGTGGAGGATGACCGACTTGCCGACGATGTCGGTCGCGCCGCTGCCGACCGTGATCACGCCGAGCTCGGTCGAAAGGGTTGCGTTGCCGCTCGCGTCCGCCTGCAGCATCGGCATATCCCCCGCGTGGTGATCGGGCGCATTCGGATCGCCGTGCGGCTTGCCGGTCGGATTGAAATGACCGCCTGCGCTCATGCCGTCGGACGCGCTGCAGTCGCCCTTTTCGTGAACGTGGAAGCCGTGCCCGCCCGGCGTCAGTCCGGATACCTTGGCGCTCACCATCACCTTGTCGCCCTTCTGCGTGAACGTAACGGTGCCCGAGGCAGTGTTGCCGGCCGTCGGCGCGAGCGTTGCGGTTGCGGTCTGCGCTTGCGCAGCACCGACAAGACAGGTCGCAACCAACGCTGGCAGCGCCCCCCGCAACATTAAATACCCCATGGATGCCTCCTCGTGGAATGCGGGCGAATGACCGTCGGCCGGGACGGCCACGACGTGACCGGATCGAATGATAAGCGAACGGTCCCGGCTTGCCAAACCTTCCAGTGAGCAGGGGCACCGCTATAATCGCGGGCGGCGCGCGAGCCGGTCGCGCCTATAACAGGGAGCGGTCAGCCATGTCACTCGTCAAGCATGTCACCTGCGGGAGCGCTGTGTGCGCCGCAGCCCTGGTCACGGCATGCGCCGCGATCAGCAGCGGCGATTGGGCGACCAACATCAAGCCCGCCTTCGTCGCTGGCGCGATCGCCAAGACGAACTACGACGGTGTCGGCGATGATCTGCTCACGGCGGGTCTCGGCAAATCCGGGCTCGCGGGCGCGGCACCCGCGGTTGCCGATCCGGCGAATCCGACCGCGGCCGAATTGAGGCGGCTTGCGATCTACAACAACTACCGCGCGCTGGTCGACGTCAACGCGAACGGCGGCTATGGCTCGCTCTACGGCCCGAACGTCGACGGCAACGGCAACGCGACCACCTCCGAGGGGAAGATCGCCGGTACCGAGTACCTCGCCTATGCCGACGACGGTACCGGAACACAGAACGTGACGATGATGGCGCAGGTTCCCGCCGCGTTCGATCCCAAGAATCCGTGCATCGTCACCGCCACGTCAAGCGGCTCCCGCGGCGTCTACGGCGCGATCGGCACCGCCGGAGAGTGGGGCCTCAAACACGGCTGCGTCGTCGCGTATACCGACAAGGGCACCGGCATCGGCGTGCACGATCTGGCGACCAACACCGTCAACGGCATCGACGGAGTGCGCCGGAGCGCGGCACCCGCCGGCAAGGCTTCCAACTTCACCGCCAACGTTCCGGCTGCTGACCTGGCTAAATTCAACGCGACCGCGCCGAACCGGATTGCAGCCAAGCATGCGCACTCGCAGCAGAACCCCGAGAAGGATTGGGGCCGCGACACGCTCAACGCGATCAGGTTCGCCTTCTACGTGCTCAACGAAGAGCGTGGCGAATCGATCGCCGGCGGCGCGCATGCGCGGAGCTTCCGCCCGGCCAACACTATCGTCATCGCTTCGTCGGTATCCAACGGCGCCGGAGCGGCGCTGCAGGCGGCGGAGGACGACACGGAGGGGTTGATCCGCGGCATCGCGATCAGCGAGCCAAGCATTCAGCTCAAGCCGAATCCGGATCTCGTCGTCAGGCGCGGCGCAACGGTCATCAAAGGAGCAGGGAAGCCGCTGCTCGATTACTTCACGCTGGCGAATCTGTATCAGCCCTGCGCGACGCTCGCGCCCGCGGCGGCCGGCTCTCCCGGCGCCAACTTCGTTCCCGCAGCCACGGCTGCGAGTCGCTGCGCCGCGCTAAAGACCAAGGGCCTGCTCGCGGCGACGGATACCGCGGGCCAGGCAGCAGAAGCTCTATCGATCCTTCACGCGGCCGGCTGGCAGCCCGAATCGGACATCCTGCATGCGTCGCACTACGCCTTCGCCACGCCGCCGATCGCGGTCACTTACGCGAATACTTACGGGCGTTTCGGGGCAACCGATGCGATCTGCGGCTTCAGCTTCGCCGGCGTGGACGCCGCGGGCAAGCCGACCCCTGTGGCCGCCGCCGCACTCGCGCAGGCGTTCGGCACCGGCAACGGCATTCCGCCGATGTCGGGGATCCAGATCGTCAACGACCGCAATCCCGGGGGGCCGCTGCGCGACGGAGCATCGAGCTCGGCGTCGAGCGGGGCGGCCGACCTGAATGCCGATGGCGCGATCTGCCTACGCAACCTGGTGACGGGAAACGACGCCAATGCGGCGCGCGTCCGGAGCGGAATCGGCGAGTTGCTGCGCACCGCCAACCTTCGCGGCAAACCGGCGATCATCGTGCACGGCCGCTCCGATACGCTGGTTCCCGTCAACCTGAGCTCGCGCCCCTATTTCGGCCAGAATCGGATCACCGAGGGTGCCGCGAGTCGACTGAGTTACATCGAAGTGACCAATGCGCAGCATTTCGACACGTTCATCGACAACCCTGCCGTGCCCGGTTATGACAGCCGCATGATCCCGCTCAATGTCTATCTGTTCCGGGCGCTGGACGCGATGTATGCTCACCTCAAGCAAGGTGCTCCGCTCCCGCCGTCGCAGGTCGTGCGCACGACGCCACGCGGAGGCGAGCCGGGCAAGGCGCCGGCGCTGACGGCGGCCAACGTGCCGGCGATCGGCCAGACGCCGGCGCCCGGCGACCGGATTACTTTCTCGGACAATACCGTGACGATTCCCGATTGATTATCGAGCCTTCGCCATCCTGCAGTCATGCGGCTTTGTTTGCGGATCAAAACAGACTTCCCGGACTCGGCTACGAGTTCACTCCCACTAATCGATGCGTTAATCAGACAAGGAGAGAACATGATGTCTTTGCGAATCTGCTTTACCGCGCTGGTAGCGGTTGCCATTCCCGCCTCGGCGATCGCCGCTACGTGCGCGCAAGTCCTGAACGCGCTCTCGGGCGTTCTTGTCGCGGCCACCGCCACGTGCGTTGTGAGCCCGGATCTGACGACCAATAACCCGGCCACGACACCG
>Ga0075435_100002208_pt1 | contig 12844 bp, 19 predicted proteins | sample RhiMethybrSRZTD4_FD_75302 | JGI IMG/M metagenome (GOLD analysis project Ga0075435, IMG submission 75302) | Populus rhizosphere microbial communities from Tennessee, USA - Rhizosphere MetaG P. TD hybrid SRZTD4 | ecosystem: Host-associated > Plants > Roots > Rhizosphere > Soil | place: USA...
CGTTCCGCTCGGCGCTGGGAACGGGAGCTCGCTCGGCTCCGTGCGGGTGGAGGCGAGCGCGACGCGAGCCGCGATGTCCGTGTCCGCCAAGGCATGGTCGTCGAGGAGGTACCACGCGCGCGCAGCCGGCTGCTGTGCCGTTGCCTGCACGAGGTCGTTCTCCGACCATGACACCTCACCCTCGAAGAACTCCTCTCCGCGCTCGTTGACGACGCGAGCCGCGCGGCCGTACAGCTGCGCGAGGGGAACGAACTGCGCTTCGGTGAAGTCGGCGTCCGGCATGTTGCGCCCGTAGAACTCGTCCAGTCCCGCCGAGAGCTCGGCGCCGCGCGCGAGCGCGTGACGCATACCGTCGCCCGCGCTCCACGGGTTCGCGCGCAGGCGCAGCGCGCCGCCGGGGCGGATGTGGGCGCGCACGAGCTCGGAGTCGCCCTGAAAGCCGCCCGTCGCCAGGATCGCGGGCTCGCCGGTCGTCTCGCCGAGACGGACGTCGCCGGCCGCGCGAGCGAGCGTCTCGGTCAGGCCGCGCGGGTCGAACCGCTTGCCGATCGTGCGCGGGTTCCCGGTCTCGTGCTTCACGACAGGCGCTCCGAGCGACTCGAGCCACTCGATCCCCTCGTCGAGGCGTTCCCAGGTGATGCGCTGCAGCCGCTCGTCACCGGTCGGACACTCGGCGCGGAAGTCGTCCCATTCGCGGAAGCGCCAGACCACGCAGCTCGAGAGCAGCATCGATCCGCCCGCGCGCGTTCCCTTCTCGTAGACGACGGGCGTCGCCCCGAGCTCGCGCGCGCGGGCGGCCGCGCAGAGGCCGGCCATCCCCGCGCCCGCGATACTCAGGTCAGCGCGAATTCCGGCTTGTGCTCGACGTACTCGATGCGCACCCGCTCGGGCCCCCAGACGAAGACCGCCCGCGTGTTGGCGGCGTCGACGACGTTGTCGACTACGCCCATCTCCTCCGCTTCGGCGATGTGCTCGTCGACTGAATCCACCAGCACCGCGAGATGGTTCAGCAGCGGCCTCTCCGGGTCGCCCGGCTCGCCGGGATGGAACTCGACGAACGCGCCGCCGACCTGCACTCGCGGGTGACCCTCTGCCGACGGCGGCGCAGGATCGAAGCCGAAGCGCAGGTACTCGTCGGCCGTGCGGGGCGGGTCCGCGGAGAAGAGCGCGACGTGGTCGAGGTCGTAGTTCACCTCGGTGGGCGCCTCGACGAGGCGCACCGCGACGTTCTCGCCGAGGTCGGCTTCCGGCTCGACGTCGTGCGGCAGGCTCGCCACGCGGAGGGCGACGTACTTGAACGCGCCGCGCTCGCGCGGCGGATCGGCGTCGAAGAGGGTCAGCTTGCCGCGGCGGGCGTCGGCCCCCACGAGGGTGAAGTTGTCCTGGCGGTCGATCACGTGCATGCCGTAGCGGCTCGTCAGAGCCTCGGCGATCGGCCCGCGATCGGCGAGCCAGAAAGCGACATGGTCAAGCGTCTTGGGCTCCATGCCCGAGACCCTAGCTAGCTACCGCTTCCTTGCGTCGACCGCCCTCTGGAGCTGCGTCTTGTTCATCTGCGAGCGCCTCGGCACGTTGAGGCGTTTTGCCTCGTTGTAGAGCTGCTCCTTCGTCCGGCCCTTCGGACGGTTGGTGCCGGAGCGCATTCCGCCGCGCCGGTACGACGACATGTCGCGCGTCGAGGTCCGCGAGGCGCGGCCGGCCTCACCGGAGCGGGCGCGCTCCTTGTTGACCGTGCGTGCCGCGATCTCCTTGGCGCGCTTGGTCGATCGGCCCTGTTCCTTCTCGGACTCCTTGATGTGCTCGTACTGACGTTCGCGCTTCGCGCTCCATGCTGACTGAGGCACGTCGTAACCCCCTACTGCTGGATGACACCCGGGTCGTACCCGGTCTCGCGCTGCTTATTCCAGCGGTGGGTTCTGGACGTTGTGCTCGGTGGCGTACGCGTTCGTGAGCTCGTTGACGACGTCGAGCCCTTTGCCGTAGGCGTAGTTGATCTCGACGAAGGGCTGCCACTTGTCGGGCAGCGCATCCTCGGGGAAGATGGCCTCGACGGGACACTCGGGCTCGCACGCGCCGCAGTCGATGCATTCCTCGGGGTCGATCACGAGTATGCGGTCCGCCTGGTGGATGCAGTCCACCGGACAGACATCGACGCAGGACAAGTCCTTGATGTCGATGCACGGCTCGGCGATGATGTACGTCACTGGGCGCCCTACTCTACTGAGGCGGTCAGCTCCTCGACGATCTCAGGCGCGCGCTCCTGCAGCGCGTTCTTGACGAGGACCTGATCGAAGCCCGCCTCGTGCGCTCGGCGCAAACCGGCCGTGTCGGTGTGGCCGCCGAAGCCGACGATCGGGACCTCCGGATACGAGTCCGCGACATCGTCGGGATCGACACGACTGATGTCGGCGATGACGAGATCGGGCCAGTCGGCGCTGTCCGGCGTCACGAAGTGATGGCCGGTCAACAGGGCCTCGAGCTTGCCCCGGAAGAAGAGATCGACCCCACACAGCAGGATCGTCGCCACGGTGGGAGCGTACCGTGCTCGTAGGTCCTGTTGCTAGTGTCGCGCGCGTGGACTTCGTGGCCGTCGCGCGCGTCGAGGACGTTCCGCCGGGCACCATCCGCAGCGTCCACGCAGGCGACGAGGAGATCGCCCTCGCGCACTGCAACGGCGGCTTCTACGCGGTGCAGCAGCACTGCATCCACCTCCGGGGGCCGCTCGGCGAGGGCCGCCTCGAGGGCTGTGTGCTGACGTGCCCATGGCACGGGTGGCAGTACGACGTCCGCACAGGCCGGAACGAGTTCGATCTCGCGATCCAGCTCCGCACCTACGACGTCCAGGTCGAAGACGGAGAAATTCGAGTCGGACTTCAAGAGTCGAGCGCGGGGAATGACTCCGTTTCGACCTCGGCCCAGTGACCGGGGTTGATCGGGCGGACGAGCAGAGCTCGCCCGCCCTCTCTCCGGAAGCGTCGAGCCGCTTCCTGAAGGGGGTCGAGCTCATCCGGGCCGGCGAGTACTTCGCCGCGCACGAGGAGCTGGAGCTGGCCTGGCGCGACGCGCCGCAACCCGAGCGCGACTTCTTCCAGGGCCTGGTCCACGTCGCGGTCGCGTGGTACCAGGCCGGCCGCGGCCGGCGCATCGGGACAGTGCGGCAGCTCGAGAAGGCGATCCGCCGGCTGACTCCCTACGCGCCGGCGCACCGCGGCCTCGACCTCGACGCCTTGCTCGAGCAACTGCGGCGAGCGCTACAGGTCGCCCAGTCCGATCGCCTCGAGCACGCGGTGCGTATAGATCTGGACGCGGTAGAACTCGTCGAAGAACAGCAGTAGCCCGAGCGCGACGAGGATCACGCCGCCGACGATCGAGAAGACGCGATAGTGATCGCGCAGCCAGCGGAAGAATGTCATCCCGCGCACGAAGAAGACGGCGACCAGCAGGAAGGCGAGCCCGAGGCCGGCCGAGTACGCGGCGAGCCACGCCGAGCCTCGCAGCACCGTGTCGGAGTTGCTCGCCGCGGCGAACGCACCGCCCAGGAAAGGTCCGACGCAGGGCGCCGCGCAGATCGCGAACGCTCCCCCGAGCAACACGCGTGAGCCGCGGCGCCGCGCGCCCTGCAGCAGCCCGCCCGCGACGAGCCGATCCGTTCCGGGGAGCAGGCCGAGGAACGCCAGGCCGGCGACGACGAGGATGAAGCCCGCGATCGCGCGCTGGGTCTGATCGGTCAGCGCGCTCGAGATCAGGCTCGCGGCCGCTCCGAGCGCGACGAAGACGATCGCGAAGCCGGCGATGAAGGGCAGGCTCGCAAGCGCGACGCGACGTCCGACGCCTGGATCGCCGAGCCGCTGTGCATCCACGGCGGACACCGCCGACAGGTAGCCGGGCACGAGCGGCAGGACGCAGGGGAACGCGATCGAGGCGAACCCGGCCAGAAAGAGAAGCCCTGCCTTCTCCATCAGGACTCGTAGCGTCGCAGCTCGTCGTCGACCCGGCGCTCGAGCGCCGCGTCGAGCGGCGCCGCAGGAGCGGCCGGCTCGCGAACGCGTGACCAGCGCCAGGCGCCGGCGCCGACCAGGACGGCCGCCGCTGTGATCCCCACGACCGGCAGCCACCAGGCGAGCAGCCCGAAGCCGTGGTGGGGCGGCGCGGCCAGGATGGCGTCGCCGTAGTTCGCCACGAGCCGGTCCTCGATCTCGTTCTTGGTGTCGCCTGCGGCGATGCGCCGCGCGATCACGCGCTTGATCTGTTGTGCCGCCGGAGAATCGGACTGGTCGAGCGTCGTCCCGCAGACGGGGCACATGACCTCGCCCTCGAGCTCGGCTTGCGTCGGATGCCGGTCGCTCGCGCGCGCAACCGGCGCCGCGAGCAGCGCTGCCAGAAACACGAGCACGAGCAGCCTCACGACTCGGCGATCCGCCGCAGGTAGCGCGGCAGGTCCTCCTCGACGATCAGCTCGCCGACGACCTTGCCGCTGCGCGCGACGAAGAAGATGCGCGGGATCGGCAGTCCTCCCCACTTCGCGAGCACCTTCCCGCCCCCGTCGTGCACGCTCGGGTACGTGATTCCGTGCTGACGCTGCCAGCTGCGGGCGTCCGCCGAGAAGTCCTTCGTGTCGACGCCGATGAAGGCGACGCGATCGCCGTACTTCCTCATGGCGGCTTCGAGACGTCGCGACTCCTGGATGCACGGCGTGCACCACGACGCCCAGAAGTCGAGCACGAGCGGCTTCTTCCCTCGTAGCGCGGCGAGGTCGATGCGGCCGCGACCGTCGAGGCGCGCGAGATCGAACGCCGGCGCGGTGGGATGGTCGCCCTGGTCGAGCGCCTTCGAGACCGTCGCCGTGTCCTGGTGCGCGACGCGCCAGATCAGGAGCGCGAGCAGGCCGACGACGACTGCGACTGCGAGTGCCTGCGCAGTCAGCCGGACTGGTCGTGCCATCAGGCCGCGACGATGAAGACCGTCGTCCCGATGTCGACGTGGTTGAACAGCCACTCCGCCTGCGGGATGTGCATGCGGATGCAACCGTGCGAGACCGAGTAGCCGATCGAGGTGTCCGACGGCGTCCCGTGGATCCCGACGCCCGGCGCCGACAGGCCCATCCACCGCGTCCCGAGCGGGTTGTCCGGCCCCGGCGGGATCGGCTTCTGCCCCTGCGCCCACGGCGAGTTCGGGGGATACCACCACGGGTTCCTCCACTTGACGATGATCGTGAAGCGGCCGAGGGGCGTCGGATACTGGCTCTGCCCCGTGGCGACGGCGAAGTAGCGCCACGACTTCATGCCCTTGTAGAGGAAGAGCTGGTTCGAGTTCCGGCGGATGACGATGACCGGGCCGAAGTTGCGTCGCGTCACCTTCGGCTTCAGTGCCTTCGCCGTCAGGCGCAACGGCTCGCGCCTCATGTCTGCGAGCGCGAAGTTGATGTCGTGCACCGCACGGCGCTGATCGAGCTTGTGACCGGCGCGCTCTTTCGACAGCCGGGGGCGAAGGTTGCGCAGCGAGAGCTTCGCGTCAGCCGCCGGCCGATCGAAGCGCCGCGCGAGCTTGGCGACGAAGTCCGCGATCGTGCCGCTGACGACGGTCACGCCGAGCGAGATCGGCTGGTTCGGCTGGGCCAAGAGCGCTCGGCCGATCGCGCGGTCGATCACGGCCGTCGCGCCCAGCACGTCCGGCGTCACGAGCACGCTCGTCGTGCCGACCTCGAGCCGGAGAGGCTGGTTGAACTCCTGCACCACGGTGGCGGCTGCAACGTCCGGAGTCAGTCCCCCGACCGCCACGCCGCCGATCGTCACGCCCAACGGAATGGTCGGCGCCGGCGGCGCATCGTCGGCAGCCGCGGGCGCGGACGTCACGAGGAGCCCGGCGGCGAAGAGGAGGCACAGAAGCTTCACGTTGTCAGCCCAGCAAAGACCCGCGGATCGTTGGTGATGATACCGTCGGCTCCCCGGCGGACGAGCCTTTCGGCGAGCGCGGGGTCGTCGACGGTCCACACGTAGACGGGCGCGCCCAGCTCGTGCGCCCGGCCGATGGCCTCTGCCGAGGCAATGGAGTGATGGAGGGTGAGGGCCGTCGCCCGGGCGCGGTCGAGGACGGACGCGATGCGGCCGGGCAGCGACGCGCCGAGCGCCCGCAGAGCGCCGCGGACGAGGGGTGCGAGCGGGCCGCGCTTCGAGACCCCTAGCCGGTCGCGCGGCAGTGTGAAGGAGCGCGGGAGCTCGGGCTCGAGGGCGGCTACGCGCCGCAGCGAATCCGCATCGAAGCCGCTGACCCAGGAGCGCTCCAGCACGCCGTGGCGGCGCAATGCGTCGACGACGTCCCGCTCGATGCCGCGGCGCTTGAGATCCACCTGCAGGCCGATGCCCGGGAGGCGCTCCGCGCAGAAGGCCAGGGCTTGGTCGAGCGTGACGATGCCCGGATCGCGCAGGCGCCGTGCGTCGTGCGCGACGACGATCGTCCCGTCGGTCAGCGCAAGCACGTCGAACTCGAGCATGTCGCAGCCGAGCTCGACCGCGAGCGCGAACGCCTCGGGCGTGTTCTCCGGCGCGAGCGCGGACGCGCCGCGGTGGCCGACCCGCGCGAAGCGGCCGGCCGCACGCCGGAGCTCGATCACACGCGCCGAACGACGACGACGGCGCAGTCGTCCGCGAGCTCGCCGCGCGCGAACGAACGGCAGTCGGCGAGCACGGCCTGCGCGAGCTGGGCCGGGGGCAGATCCCGACGCTCGGCGAGAAGCCGATCGAGGCGCTCGACCCCGTAAAGCTCGCCCTCGCGCCGCGCCTCGATCACACCGTCCGTGTAGAGCACGACAGCGTCGCCGCTGTCGAGCTGTCCGTGCACGTCCTCGTACTCCTGGCCGAGCTCGACACCGAGCACGAGACCGTTGGCGTCGAGCGACGTCACGTCGCCCTCCGCGCCGACGATGCGTGGCGCGGGATGTCCCGCGCCCGCGACAGCTACGTCTCCGGTGCGGGGGTCGATGACGACGTAGACCATCGTGATGAACTTGCCGGGGGCGATCTCGCCCACCACGACGTCGTTGGCGGACTGCAGGAAGTCGCTGGGGTCGGCGTGGTCCCGTGCAAGCGAGCGGAACACGAACTTCGCCATCGCCATGTCGGCCGCCGCCTCGATGCCGTGGCCCGTCACGTCGCCGAGCGCGACGGCAAGGCGTCCGTCGGGAAGCTCCATGAAGTCGTAGACGTCCCCGCCGACGTCGACACGTGCGGACGACTCGTACGCGGCGCCGAGCTGCAGGCCGGGAAGCTCGGGAACCGATTGCGGCAGGAGCGAGCGCTGCATCGTGTCGGCGAACTGCTTCTGCTGCTGGTAGAGGCGGGCGTTGTCGATCGCGAGCGCCGCCTGTCCGGCGATGCGCACGGCCTCGTCGATCGTCTCCTGCGTGACGGGTGCGCCGGGGCGCATCGAGATGATCTTGAGCGACGCGAGCACCTCCGACGGTGTCGCAATCGGCACGGCGGCGCCCGTCCAGCCGCGCTCGAGGAACGGGGCGAGCTCGGGGAACTCCTCCGGCGTCAGCTGGAACGGCTCGGCGAGGCGGAACAAGCGCTGGATCTTGTGCGCACCGAACGGCTGCGGCCGGAAGAGCAGTGGCCGCACGGCCGCCTCGAGCCGCGGGTCCGCGACCTTCAGCATGCGTGGCAGGACCCAGTCGCGCCGCTCGTCCGGCATGCGAATCAATGCGGCATCCACGTCGAGCACGTCCACGATCGTGCTCGTCACTGCCTCGAGCGTCGCCTCGAGCGACAGGCTCTGCGCGAACGAGCGCGAGATCTCGTAGAGCGCGCGAACCTGCTTCGACGCAGCGCGCTCCGCGTCGAGTGCGCGCTCGCGCTCGTCGCTCAGACGCGTAGCGCGCTCGTGCAGCTGTGCGTTCTGCACCGCAACCGCGAGCTGGGCGGCGAGCGCGGTCAGCAGCGCAGCCTCGTTCTCCGACAGACCCTGCCCTTTCGGAGGGAAGACGGCGAGCAGCCCGGTGACGTCTTCCTGTGCGAGGAGCGGCACCGCGACGACGGCGTCGATCCCCGCCTCGGCGGCCGCATCGGCGACGGCCGCCATCCGCGGATCGACCGCAACGTCCGGGACGACGAGCAGCCCGCGTGACCGGTAGGGCCCGAGCGAGAGCTCGAGCAGGCGCTCGGCGAGACGCGCATGGGGCCCGGCGAGCCCGACGTCGGCAGCGGAGTAGAGACGGTCGTTCTCGCGGAGGTAGACGGCCAGACGTTCGGCATCGAGTAGCTCGGCCACCCGTGCGACAGCCGTCTCGAGCGTGTGGGCGAGCGAGAGCTGCGAGATCGCCTGGCCGACGACGGCGAGCAGCGCGCGGGTGCGCTCGAGCTCGAGCGCGACCCTTCGCGACCGGATGCTCGCCCGGAGTGCGTGGGCCGCGCGCACGCCGAACGTCGCGAGGCTCGCGAGATCCGGCGCCGCAGGCTCGCGCCCGGGCGCAAAGAGGAGTTGCAGCGTCCCGATCGGCGGCTGCCCCAACTGGAGCGCTGCGGACGTCGAGCCGTCGAGCCGCTCGATCGAGACCGCCGTGCGCCCCGACAGCGCCTGTTCGGCGGCCGTCCGCGCGCTGCCGATGATGACCTCGGCGCCCGCCGACGCGACGAGCTCCAGCGCCCCGTCGTCGGCGCGCGCCCAGAGGAGCGCGCCCTCCGCGTTCGTGCCGTCGAGCGCGAAGCGCACGAGCTCCTCGGCAGTTCGCGACCCGTCCGCGCCGGCCGCGAGTGCGTCGCCGACAAGGGTGAGCAGACGCTCCGAGCGCATTCCGTCCTCGGTCACGCGCTCGCCGCCGAACGCGCGGAACGCGAGCGCCGCCTGTCCGGCGGCGAGCCGGGCGAGGCGGCGCTCGCCGGCGTCGAACGGATCGCCGGCGCGCAGGAGCTCGAGCGATCCGCGCACGCGACCGTCGACATGTACCGGCAGGACGAGGACGACCGAGGCCCCTGCTCGCTCGGCTGCGCTACGGACCCCGGCCGGGATTCGTTGCAAGTCCGACTCCTCGTGCTCCGGAAGCTCGCCGACGGCGAAGCCGGAGCGCGCGAGCTCGGCCGCGAGCGCCTCCGACGCCGTGGCCACCCCGAGCGCCGTCGCCCGCCCCTCGACGTCGGCGCGGGCGATCGCTACCTCCGTCGAGACGGCGCGGGCAGCGCCCTCGGCGACGATCTGGAGCGCCTCGGCGAGCGTGCCGGCGGAGGCCAACGCCAGCCCTGCGGCCGCAAGGGCGTCGAGCTCCCGCTGGATCTGTGAGACCGCCATCAACCCGACCCGTGAAAAGTATGGTCTAAGCGACCGGGACCGGCACTAGACTCCCCGGGTGGCCCAACCAGCGCGGCGCGTCACAGCTCCTCAAGATCCGCCGGTCGACCCCGAGGCGATCGACCGCGCGTACCACTACCACCGTGCGCGCCGCAACGCGCGCCTCCGACGCAAACGGGAGACCTCACGCGCGCGGTTGCGTTTCGTCGTCGCGCTGGGCGTGCTCGTCGCGCTTGCGGTCTTCCTCATGCTGACGATCTGGCATGAGGTGCAGAAGGTCTTCGGGCTCTGACGTAAACGCTTTCGTCGCCGTCAGAGCGGGTGGCGGGCCCGCGTGAACGGGCTCCACGGCGACTGCTCCCACGAGGTGCCGCCGCACATCGGGCACAGCGGCAGTGCACGCACGATGGTGACGCCGTATCCACATTCCGAGCAGTGGAACTCGCCCTTCACCGCTTGGCCGGCAGCCCAGAACTCGACGTAGTCGTCGGGCGCCCGCTGAGACGTCTCGATGCCCTCCGCCATCCCCAGACCCCCTAGAGTATTCGTTCCGGCCGGACCTCGAAGGCCATTCTCCCCCGGCGGCACACGTGCAGACACCCGACGAGACCCCCGACCCCTACCTGACAGACGCCCCCGCCCCCGAGGAGGACGATTGGCTCGTTGCCCCTCAGCCGAGGCCGTCCCGCTCCTTCGAGCAGGTCTGGGGTTGGGGCCAAGAGCTCACCTGGGTGTCCGGCCTCGTCCTGGCGATCTCGTCGTTCACGGGGTGGTACGTGGGCTCGGGGGAAGGCCCGACGACCAGCGTCATCGGCTGGCACACGGGCACGCTCGGAAAGCTCGTCTTCTTCATCGGGCTCGCCGTGCTCGCGCTCGTCATCCTTCGAGAAGCGGGGATCGAGCTGCCGGCGTCCGTCCCGGAGAGCCTCGTCGTGATCGCGCTCGGCGCGCTCTCGACGATCTTCGTCCTGATCCGCCTGATCGCCGTGCCGGACGAGTTCTTCGGCTGGCACGGTCGCGGTATCGGGATCTTCATCAGCCTGTTCGCATCGCTCGCGGTGATCGCGGCCGGGCTGTTGAGAGCCGGAGAGGAACTCTAGCCGGGCTCACTGCCTCTGCGAGCCCGGACGAGAGCCCGCAGCGCGTACGACACCAGCACGCCGAGCGCTGCTCCGCCGATCACGTCGAGCGGGTAGTGCACGCCGACGTACACGCGTGAGAACGCGACAGCCGCGGCGAGGACGAGCAGTGCCGGGGCGAACGCCGGAAACGCGAAAGCGAGCATCGTGGCCGCCGCAAAGCTCGTCGCGGCATGCCCCGACGGGAATGACGCGTCGTGGGGCAGCGGGACGAGCGTCTTCGGCAGCGGATAGCGGACGGCCGGGCGCGGCCGGTCGACGAGGGCCTTGAGAGCCGTCGCGCTCCAGTCGGCGAGCGCGATGGCGATGAGGGTCATGAGCAGGACGCCCCAGCGCCGGTTGATCCCGCAGAGAACCACGGCGATGACGATCCAGAGCAGCCCGAGGCGTCCGGCGTACGACAGGCCTTCGAAGACCGGGTTCAACCAACCCGCGCGGTGGTGGACCACCCAACGCTCGAGGTGGCGATCGGCGGAGATCAGGCCGGGACGATCTGCTTCGTCTGCTCGATCAAGGCGCGTAGGTCGAACGGCTTCCCGACGAAGCCTTGCGCGCCGCGTTCGGCGGCTTCGCGCCCTGCGTCGAGCTGGCCGCTGAACATGACAACCGGAATCGACCCGACACCGTGGCGTTCCTGGACGCGGCGCAGCATCTCCCAGCCGTCGACCTGCGGCATCATCACGTCGAGCAGGATGAGGTCAGGCGCTTCGTCTTCGAGGGCGGCCAACCCGTCCTCGGCGTTGCCGGCCTCGCGCACGGCGTAGCCCTCCATCTCGAGGTTGATGCGCACGACTTCGCGCACCTGCGGGTCGTCGTCGACGAGGAGCACCAGCGGTCCGCGCGCGGGCTGCCCCGGTCCCGACCGCTCGAGGAACGCCTCGAGATCGCCGCGCTTGTACCGGCGGTGTCCGCCGGGCGTGTAGAACGCCGGCACGCGGCCGACGTCGGACCACTTCCGGATCGTGCTCTGCGCGACGCCGAGGAACTTCGCCGCTTGGCCGAGAGTGAGCCAGTCGTGCTCGCCCCCGGCCGGCCGCCGTGGATCGGACGCCATACCGCGAATCTACCCAAATATGCCGGTTCTTTACACCTAGCCGGACGAACTGACCTCAGGGAGTGACGGTAGTAGCAGGATTTCCGCGCGTCGGGACGTGGAGCGTCCGCTGCAGCGTGATCGTCGAGCCGGGGTTCGGGTTGTCGTGGAGCGCCTGCCCGAGGGCGACGCCGAAGAGAAAGAGCAGCAGGGCGACGCCGATGCGGATGCCCCACCGAATCAGCTCTCGGCGGCGGCGACGGCGGCGGCGTTCCTGCCGCTCGACCGGCGTGAGCGCCGTCACGGCGAGTAGTCGACGGCGCCGCGTTGGTACAGGTGGAAGGCGGCGTCCTGCACGATCGCGAGCGAGCGTGGCCAACCGGGCGTCGGCGCGCGCTCCGAGACCGTGTCTCGCACCCACTCGTCCGCCGCCGCGTACTTCGCGGCCAGGTCCTCCAGCGTGAACGTCTGCCCGACGCGCTTGCGCAGCTCGTCCGTGACAGCCTCGAGCTGCAGGCTCAGCCGGTCGGCCGCGACCCGGTCGCGCAACAAGTCCTGGTAGCGGCGGTAGCCCTCTTCCCACTCACTGCGAACGACCTCGAGCGCGACTGCCATCCCGCGCGGCAGTATCCCTCACGGCGTGCAACAAACATCCGGCCAGAGCGGGTCGAGCTCCGCCAAGACGCGCTCGCCGAGCTCGTACCCCGGTCGCGCAAGGGCGAACGCGACGTGCGCGTGCAGACACTTGAGGCTGCCGGCGCCCCGGCGTGCGCCGCCGATGCCCAGGTCGAGCTCGGGGCGGATCCGGCGCTGATCCTCGTTCGCGCGCTCGAGGCTGACACCCAGCTCCTCGTTTTCCGCGGCCGCGCGCGACCACCGTTCCACCCCGCCCGCGGCCTCGACCCTCGACACGGCCGCGACGAGGCGGGGGCACGTCAGCCAGAACGTCGTCGGGAAGGGCTCGCCCGAGTCGTCGAACGGCGCCTGCTCCGTGACGGCGGGGCGCCCGAACGGGCAGCGGACGACGACGCGCCGAAACGCGCGCGGCGGCCTTCCCAGCTGTCGCTCGACGGCGCGGCGGTCAGTGTCACGGTCCACCGCCGTCGATCCTAGAGTGCGCCTTCTGCCACGCCTTGATGCCCTTGACGATGAAGAGGTGCTCGCCGGGGCGGATGTAGCCCAGCTGCCGCGCCTCGCGCGCGACGTTGTCGAGCGTCTCCGAGGCGTGCACCCGCTGCAGCAGCTCCCGTTTCTGCACGCCGAGCTGCGCGACCTCGTCTGACCGCGCGTGCAGCTCGCTACGCGTCTCGAACCAGCTGCGGAGCGGGTGGTAGTACGCGTAGCCGATCATTGCGATCAGGACGACGGCGAGCCAGCGGCGCGCGATGGACGC
>Ga0075435_100002213_pt1 | contig 12832 bp, 5 predicted proteins | sample RhiMethybrSRZTD4_FD_75302 | JGI IMG/M metagenome (GOLD analysis project Ga0075435, IMG submission 75302) | Populus rhizosphere microbial communities from Tennessee, USA - Rhizosphere MetaG P. TD hybrid SRZTD4 | ecosystem: Host-associated > Plants > Roots > Rhizosphere > Soil | place: USA...
GGGGACGCTGTATTGCCAATACGAGCTGTTCATGTTCGGTGGCCGGGACCTGCCCGGGGTTCCCCGCGTGACCGGCGGCTACACGCTGTCCCGCGCGAACGGAGAGGCGGTCGCGTCCGCGCCGCCGACCCTCATCGGCGGGGACGGAACACGGATCGTGCGGCGCCTGGCCTGGCCTCTCGCGGGCCTGACGCCCGGCGCCTACGACCTCGTCCTCACCGTCGAGGACCACCTCGCCAACCGCACGTTCACGTCACGCGAGCGCTTCGAGGTCGCGGCTCCGCTCTCCTAGACGCCGCTCCGGGCCTCAGGGGGCCGCGGTCACGACGAACGGCTCCGCGGCCTCGATCGTCCGTCCGGAGATCTCGTCGGTCACCGTCAGCACCAGCTCGTATTCGCCCGGGGGCGCGATGGAGAGCGGGATCTGGATGAGGCGGATCACGGCGCCGAGCGACGTCGGGGCCACGCTCGTGGCGACCACACGTCCGACGACACCGCCGCCTCGCCGTCGCAGCTCGTGGCCGGCCTTGACGCGTGGGAGGCCATCCCGTCCCTTGGCCGCCCCGAACACGCGGAACTGACAGTAGAGCTGGCCGTCCCGCCGGAACTCGCGCCGCGCGAGGATCGTCGGCGAGAGCGCGCCCCCCACGTCCTTCTGGAGCGTATCCGTCAGGAGCGGCGTCGACAGGTGGAGCTCGTCCCGGGCCGGCACCTCGAAGCTGGAGCGGACGGTGCCGATCTTCCCGGTGGCGGCGTCCCTCACCACGAGCTTGGCCTGGTAGCGGCCCGCGTCGAGCGTGAAGTCGCGCACGAAGGAGTACCAGACGGGCTTGAGGGAAGGGGCCTGGGCGCGCCGCTGCAGCTCGACCTGGCGGTCCGCGCGCTCCACTCCCCCGCCCTTCTGGGCGGCGATGACGAGGAGCGTGTCGAGCACGGCGTTGCCGGCGCCCTCGGCGAAGGCGATCTTCGCGACGTCGGCGTCGGCCGCCACCACGACCTGCTCCTTTCCGTCCGCCGACGGACCCAGGGCGTAGGTGCTCATGCGCAGGGGCACGCCGTCGAGCAGGCCGGGCGCGTCGAGCGCGCGCTGCAAGGGCGGGTCGGACCGCTCGCGCGGCGCCCCGTCGTTCGTGGCCGAGGCCGCGGGCTCGGCGCCGGGACCGCCCGGGTCGTAGTAGCCCTTGCGCGCGCGCACGACCAGGCCCTTGCCGCGCACGCGCACCTCGATCTTGTGGAACTTGCCTTCCGTCGGGCGGGCGGCGGGCACGTAGCCGAGCAGGTAGTAGCTCTCGGACTCGCGGGCGATGCGCACGATGCTGCCGGCGAAGTCGTTCGTGTTGCGGACGGAGAATCCCCCCGTGTCCGCGGCCAGGGCTTCCGCGCCGTCGCCTTCCCGCCCGATGTCCGCGATGGCGCCCAGCCGGTCCGCGTCCGCCACCGGCGGCCCGAACTCCGCGCTGTATAGCCCGCTCAGCGCCTCCAGGCCGCGAACGTCCACGAAGTAGAGAGCGGCGTTGGCGCGGCGCGCCGCCTCCGTCACCGTGCGCAGCCGCCGGTTGCTCGGGTCGTAGACGAACCCCTCGGAGACGAGGATCACCGTCTTGCGGTCGCGGCTGTCCTGGAGGGCCTGGAAGGAACGATCGAGGAGGCCGAAGGTCACGTTGAGACGGTTCCGGAGCTGGAGATAGGCTTCCAGCGCGCGCTGATCGACGTAGGGGTCGATCATGGCCGGCTCGGTGCTGTTCTGCTGCGTCTGGAGCATCTGGTCCCGGGCCGTCACTCCGTATTGGTCGAAGCGGGCCGCGACCCGGGCCGCGACCTGCACGTCGCGGTAGACGGTGATCTGGACGGCCTCGTAGTCCGTCAGGCGATCGCCCGCCGGAGCCAGGAAACGGCGGCCCTCCAGGCCCTTGAGCACGGCCAGGAGATCGTCACGGCCCTTCCCCGCCCGAGCGTTCCACCAGAAGTTGTCTCCGGTCGAGACGAGGAGGACGTCGTCGTTGGGCCGCGTGCCCTTCTCCAGGAAGGCGGCCACGGCGGCCTTCGCGCTGCGCGCGCCTTGCAGCGACATGTGGATGTTGTCGAAGAGGATGACGAAGGTGCGGCCGCGCGGGGCCGCGGGTCCCACGTTCGTGGCCACGGGCCAGGGCGCGGGATCGGGAGGGCTCGCGGAGCCGGGGGTGGGGCCCTGGTTGACGACGTCGAAGCTCACGACGGCCTGCTCGCGGCCGTCCTCCAGCACCGTGAAGTCCTTTGCGGTCAGGCCGGTCACCGGAGTGCCGTCGCGGCGGGCCACGACCGCGTCCACCGTGACCTGGTCGACCGCCACCGGGAAGGTCCCCGCGGGGGGAGAAGGGCTCGGCGAAGGGCGGGCCGCCGGCGGCGCGGCGAGCACGCTCGCGCCAAACGTCCAGAGACAGGCGGCCAGGGCCGCGCCGCGCGTCACGTGGCCGCGTTCGCGGACGGGCCGCTTCACTCCGCCACGGTGAAGGGCGCCTCGCGAACCTGCACGCCCTGGCCGTCCGCGATCGACACCTTCAAGGTGTAGACGCCCGGAGCGATGTTGTTCAAGGGGAGCACGCCGGCGTTGAGCGATCGGCCCTGCGCATCGACCGCCCCGAGCTCGGTGCTGGTCTTGGCCAGCACCTTCGTCCCCTGCTGGATCTCGAGGGTGGCGCGCTGGCCGGGCCCCGCACCCTTGCCGTACGCGGAGAAGAAGAAGCCGAGCACGGGGGCCACCGACTTGCGAATGGGGGTGCCGAGGTTCGGATAGAGCATCACCTCGCCGTAGTGGAGCGGGCTCTTGCCATCTTGTTCTTCCTTGGTGAGCTTCTCCGCCCGGCCCACCACCATGAGGCTGGAGAGGCGAAGGCCGCCGGGGGACGCCTTCGGCACCTCGAAGGTGGAGGTGCGCGTGCTGGCCGTCTGCGCGATCGCGTCGTAGGCGACCGCGTCCACCGTGTAGGTGCCCGGAGGCAGGTCCGCCTCCCGGTAGAAGAGGACGCCGCCGGCCCGGGCCTGCTTCACCTTGTCCGGGGCCGCCTGCAGCGAATACTCCTGGCTCAGCCGGTCCGCTTCCTTTCCGCGCGCGTCCTTGATGCGCACCACCACCGCGAACTGGGCGCGGGAGGCGCCGCCCGTGCGCTCGGGGACCCAGGCCATGGTATTGCCCGGGATCTCGACGAGGACGGGGGCGAGCCCGGGCCGTTCGTTCTCGGGGAAGCTGAGGGCGCCGAGGCGGATCGCGAAAGCGTCCGGCCGCGGCGAGCGGTCGAGGAGGGCGAGCGCGGGCGCCTCGTAGCCGCGCACGGGTACCGCGTACTCCGGCCGCACGGCGTAGTACCCCTTGCGCGTCTGCACGGTCACGTTCGGCCGCGCCACCTTCACCGCGATCGTGCGGTAGCGCCCGTCGAAGGACAGGTTGGTGGGCGTGTAGGACACGAGGTAGTGGAAGCGCATGTCCTCCTGGATGCGACGGAAGCCCGGAGTGGCGTCGTTGGTGTCGCGCACCAGGAACCCACCCGTCTCCTCCGCGAGCTGGCCGAGCCCGCTCTCCGGGTTGAGGCGCAGGTAGTCCTCGTTGCGCTCCAGCCCGCGGGTCATCGCGTCCGAGCTGCGCGAGTCGCCTCTCGCCTCCTGATCGGCCCGGCGCCGCGACGTCTGGCTGAGCTCCTCGGCCGCCTCGCGGTTGCCGCTCTCCGTGCGCAGCCCTCCGGCATCGATCGCGTACACGCTGACGCTCGCGCGGTTGGCGGAGGAGATCACGGAGCGGAACTGCGCCTGGACGTTGGCGGGGATGGCCAGACCCTCGGAGAAGAAGACCACCGTCTTGCGCCCGGGAATGGCCTTGAGGCCGTTGACGACGGCGAGGAGGCCGTTCGTGGTCGCGTAGCCCTGCTGGTCGCGCTCCAGCGCATCGAAGGTACGGATCATGTTGATCTGGACCTGGTCGAAAGCCTGCTGGGACGCGATCAACGAAGCGGCGTTCGCGCTCCCGGGGTTGCCGCTCAGACCGTTCAAGGCGTCGTCGGCACGATCGCTGGAGGTGGTCCGCTCGCGCGCCTCCTGGCGTTCGGAAGAGAAGCCCGTGTTGCCCTGGGTGGCGGCCCGGGCCAGCGCGACCTTCACCGCCTTCACGTCGTTCGTGAAGGGCTGGAGGGTGTGCAGGGCCAGGTCGATCGCGAACACGGCCACGAGGTCGCCCTCGACGTAGCCGCGATCCGCGTAGCTGAGCGCCGCCTTCTCCGCCGTCTTGCGGGCGTTGACGGAAAGACGGTCGAAGACGAAGGCGATGACGGACGGCGCGCCCGTGCGTTCGGCCTTGGCCGGAGCGGCCGCCGCCGCCGTTCCCGCGGGCGGGGCGGGCGCCGGGGAGGCGGGGCCGGCCGCGGCTCCCTCGGCCGCCGGGGCGTTGTCCACGACGCGGAGGGACTCGATGGCCTGGGGCGCGCCGTCCTCGAGGACCGTGAAGTCGGCGGCGGTGAGGTCGCGAACGAGCTTGCCCTTCTTGTCGCGCACCACCACGTCGACCACCACCGCGGCCGTCGACGCGCCGAAGACGGGGACCTCCGGCGCGGGCGGCGCTTGCGCCCAGGCCTCCGCGAACGGGAAGGGAGCGGGTCCGGCGGCGAGCGCGGCCACGGTCAAGGCGGCCAGGGACCTCGTGAGCGTGCTTTGGCGCATGGCTGGCTCAATCCTCCTTCACGGCTGGGGGTTCGCGCTTTTCGAGGCGAAGGAACTCTTCGCGCTCGCGCGTGGCGTCTTCCGTCCGTCCCGCTCTCTGGTAGGCGCGCGAGAGCGTGAAGTGCACCTCCGCGCTCTCCGGGGCCAGCGCGGCCGCGCGCTCGAGCTGCGCGATCGCCTCGCTCGTGCGCTCCAGGTCCAGGAGGGCCCGGCCCAGGACGAGCCGCCCCGCGGGCACGTCGGGTACGAGCGCCACCGCCCTCTCCGCGGAGGGCAGGGCGGCCGCCGCGTTGCCGCGCCGCGTCTCGAGATGGGCGAGCTGGATGAGCGCTTCCGGGTGGTCGGGGTCGAGGCGCAGCTCCTTCTGGAACTCGTCCGCGGCCGCGTCCGGGTCGTCGGGGGCGATGTAGGTGCCGAGCGCGTAGTGCGCGTTGGGCTGGGACGGGTACCGCGACACGAGCTCCTCGAGCGCCATCCGGCCCACCGCGGTGCGCCGCGGCCGCGCCATGTGATAGCCGCCGCGCCCGGCCAGCAGCACCATCGGCCGCTTCTCGGGTGGGACCTCGTCGGGCATCTGCCGCAGCCGCAGCATGGACAAGCCGAAGGCGACGATCACGGTGGGGCTGTCCTGGCCTTCGCTCGCGTAGGCGCGCAAGACGTCGAAGGCCGCGTCGTGCTGTCCCGTGCGGTTCAGGACCAGCGCCGTCTCGAACTGCACCCGCGAGCGCATCTCCGGGCTCGCGATCTCCAGGGCGCGCGCGCGCCCGAGGGCGGCCAGGGCCGCGTCGTAGTCACCCAGGCGCGACGCGGCGAGGCCGAGGAGCCCCCAGGCCTCACCGCCGCCTTCTCCGGCGGCCGTGAGCTGCTGGAGGTGGTCGCGCGCCTCGGGATAGCGCTTCAGGTCGAAGAGGACGGTGGCCAGGGCGAGGCGTCCTTCGCCCCACGCCGGGCGGAGGCCGAGGGCCTTTGCGTAGTGCCCGGCCGCTTCTTCGAGCCGGCCCGCGACCCGCGCCTCCACCGCCTTCGCGGAGAGCGCCTCGAACGAGGCGCGCGGCCGCGACGCCGCGGCCGCGCCTGGGGAGGGCTTCGGCGGTGGCGCGGGCGCTTCCGCGGCGTAGGCGCCGCCCGCCACCCACAGCGCCGCCACGAGGTGCGCTCTCATCGCGGGGCCTCGGGGACGCTCGGGGGCGGCGGCGGCGGAGAGGCGCCGGGCTCCTGCGCCTGCTCGGCCGCCCTCAGCTTCTCGGCCAGGGCCTGCTCACGATCGCCCTTCTCCTTGTCCTTCAGCCGGTAGTACGCGGTGGCCAGAAGGACGTGCCCCTGGCGATAGTCGGGCGACTCGGCGGTCACGATCTCCAGCGCCTTCCGCGCCTCCTCCGCGCGGCCGGCGGCGAGATGCAGCGCCCCGAGCGCGTACTGCACGGCCACGTCGCGCGAGCGCAGGCGCTGCGCGCGCTTGAGATGCTCGTGGGCCTCGTCGAGCTTCCCGTCGTCCTTGAGCATGATCCCGAGGTACAGGTTCGCGTCGAAGTCGTTCGGGTTGCGGGCGAGCTCGGCCGTGAAGGCCTTGATGGCGTCGTCGCGCCGGCCGGCCCCCATCAGCGCGCGTCCGAGCAGGGAATGGGCGCTCGGCAGCGCTTCGCTGAGCGCGACCGCCCGCTCCAGCTCGGGCACCGCCGCGCGGTAGTCGCCGCGCTGCAGGTGCGCCACCCCCATCAGGAGGCGCGCCTCCGGGGTCTCGCCGCCCTTGAAGAGGCGGTCGATGAGGGCCTGGCCGCGCAGGATCTCGTTGCGCCGGAGGAGCGCGTTGCCCAGCAGGTAGGCGTAGAGGCGGTCGTCCTTGAAGTCCGCCTCGCGAGGAGCGAGGAGCTCGACCACGCCCGCGTCCTGGCCGAGCTGCGTGCGGCAATCGGCGAGAACGAGGATCGCGCGCAGGTTCGAGGGATCCTGCGCCACCACGGCCTCGAGCTCCGCCGCCGCCTCCGTCAGGCGCGACGACTTGTAGAAGGCGAGGGCCAGGTTGAAGCGGACCGGGTGCAGCTCCGGCCGCCGCTCCAGGACTTTCTGGTAGTTCTCGATCGCCTCCCCGTACCGGCCGAGCTGGGCGTAGGCGGCGCCGAGGTTGGAGCGCGCCTCCAGGCGGCCGGGGTCCTTCTCCAGCGCCGCCTCGTAGTTCTCGATGGCCCCGAGGGTGTCGCCGGCCTGATGAAGCGCGACGGCACGGGCCAGGAGCGCGTCCGCATCGAGGCCCTGGGCACGCGCACGAGGGCCGCTCGCGAGAACGGCGAGGGCGGCGAGCACCGAGGGGATGACGGCGATTCTCATGGCGGCGGCGACCTGTGGAACGGCCGAAGGATTATACGGCGGACGAAAAAAAGGGGGGCCCGGAGGCCCCCCTTCGAGCCGCCCGTGCGCTCTAGAAGAAGAGGCGCAAGGCGAACTCGACGACGCGCCGGCCGCGCTTGGTGATGATCTTGCCGAAGTTATCGATCGAGTTCTGGGTGAACGTGTAGCCGGCGGTCGGGTCGCAGACGTTGTCCGCGAAGCCACCCTCTCCGTTCGGCACGCCGTTGACCCGGCGATTGCAGTTGGCCTCGAGCGTGAGGTCGATGTCGGTGCCGCCCGGGCCGGCGGGGGCGATCGGGTAGGCCTGGTTGAAGAGGTTGAAGACCCCGGCCCGGATCTGGATGCGCCGGTCGCTCTGGCCGAAGCGGAAGTCCTTGAAGACGGTCACGTCGTGGAAGTTCCGCGCGGGCGCGCGCAGGTTGTAGGGCGACACGTACGGACCGCTCTGGCCGAAGGTCGGGATGCCGATGCAGCTGATGTCGAGCACCTTGTCCCCGACGTTGTGGCTGCCGCCCTTGATGGTCGGATCGCAGCTGAACGTCGGCGTGATGGCGCCGGTGCCGCCCTGGGAGAAGTCACGGCTGTAGCCGAGGAAGTCCTTGGTGCCGTACCAGGCCTGCTCGGCGGAGTCGGTGCTGAGGTCGCCGGAGAACCCGAGCCGGATGGGCTGGCCGCTGACGTAGCTCGAGATGCCGGACAGGTTCCAGCCGTTCAGGAAGGCCTTGCCCAGCGCGTTGCTCTGGACGGGATCCCCCAGCCGCGCCGTCCAGGAGAAGGCCAGGTTGTGCGTGCGGTCGCCCAGCAGGTATCCGTAGGTCCGCGTCGGATCGAGCGGGTCGATCTGCGCGAAGTCGTTGCCGATCGTCCCCTTGAACTTCGAATACGTGTAGGCGGCGAGGTACGTGAAGCGCCCGGTCTGCCGGCTCAGCGTCATCTGGAGGCCGTTGTAGTTGGACGTGCCGATGGGCTCGAAGATGTTCACGTTCTGGAGCGTCGGGTAGGGCCGGCGCGAGTTGACCACGTTGGCGCTGAGGGCGGCCCGGTGGAGGGGGTTGGAGAGGTCCGCGTTGCCCACGCGCCCGCTGGAGAAGGTGCCGACGGGCACGGAGTTGATCTGGAACTGCGCGGCCAGGTGACGCCCGAAGGTTCCCACGTAGCCCAGCTCCAACGTGTGGTGCCAGGGGATGCGGCGGGCGACGGACGCGCTCACCTGGTACATGCGCGGCCAGTCCAGCTTGTCGAGGCTCATCGTGCTGAGGTCGGTGCCGCCGACGCTGGACAGCGGATCGATCTTGCCGATGTTCTGGTAGTTGAGGAAGCCGGCCGGGTAGTTGCCGGCGTCGAAGGTCACCGCGTAGGAGTTCGGGGCCACGTTGATGATCCCGTACTGCGCGTTGCCCTGCTCGCGGTTGTAGAAGATGCCGCCGCCGCCGCGGACGACCGTGTTGCCGTTGCCGCTGAGGTCCCAGGCGAAGTTCACGCGCGGCATCACGAGCAGCGGCCGGGAATCGGTGAGGTCCTGGCCGATCTCCGTCGCGTAGGCCACGCCGTTGAGCTGCGTCTTCTTGGCATCGAGGAAGGTGCCGGCGTTCGGGTTGTAGCGCGAGGGGTCGAAGATCGCGCCCAGGTTGTTGGTCTCGACGTTGTTCGTCCACTTGCCGATGCGCAGCCCGTACTCCAGCGTGAAGTTCTTGCTGGCCTTCCAGGAGTCCTGCACGAAGAACTCGTAGTTCCAGGCCACGAAGTGGCCGATGGCCGAAGGCTGGCCCACCGCGGCCTGGGCCGGCCGGCCGACCATGAGGTCCGCGAACTCGTTCCCCGTGCTGCCGTTGCCCCAGGGCGCGAAAACGAGCTGGACGTTGTTCTGGTGCTGGAAGTTCTGCTGCTTGTACTGGCGCTCGACGATGCCGCCGACCTTCACCGCGTGCGTGTTGAGCACCTTGGTGAAGTTGTCGGTGAAGCGCGCGAATCCGTTGTACGCGAAGATGTTGTCCACGTCCTGGGCCGCCCACATGCTGGCCTCGGAGCCGAAGTTCATCACGACGTCCGGGATGTACTGCGAGTTCCCGAACGGGTTCCCGAAGCTGGTGCCCTGGGCGGACTGCTGCACCTTGGACGGATCGTCCCAGCCGTTGTCGAGCTTCAGCGCGCTGTACGAGAAGATGACCTCGTTCGTGGCCGTCGGCGACAGCACGGACGTGACGTTCGCCACCGCGGAGCGCGCGAGCGACGTGCCCCGGATCGGGGTGGGGAGCGGGATGTTGCCGGGCTGCCACCAGAGGCCGCGCGGGTTCTGGGTGGACTCCGTGTCGCGGGCCAGGCGGACGTAGGTGCGCGTGTTGTCCGTGATGTTGTAGTCGAGGCGCAGCACGCCCTGCTGGCGGTTCGCGTCCACCAGCGTGTTCACGATGTAGTTGTAGCGGTTGTTGGGATCGTTGAAGTTGGGCTGCGGATACAGGTTCAGGAGCTTCAGCCCGCTGGGGTCGATGTAGGGCGTGATGTTGCCGTTCGGAATGGGAGTGCCCGCGCCCGGGAACCCCGACGGGATGTTCACCGTCGTGTTCAGGTTCAAGTGCTGGCCGGCCCCGAAGTCGTTGAAGAGCCCCTGGCGCATCCCCGCCGTGGGCACCACGCCGCGGATCGCGTCCGGAGCCAGAGTCTGGCGCTGCCACTCGTAGCCGAGGAAGAAGAACGCCTTGTCGCGGTTCTTGTTGAAGCCGGTGCCGGGGAGGAGCACGGGACCGGAGAGGGTGAAGCCCGGGTACTGGAACTTCGTCTCCGGGCGGGGCTGGTCCGCGTAGTTGCGGGCCCGGTCGTTGGCCGCGAACTTGTGATGGCGCAGGTAGTCGTAGGCGCTGCCGTGGAACTCCGAGCTGCCGCTGCGGGTGACCGCCTGCACGTTGATGGCGGCGGTGCCGAACTCCGCCGCGTAGTTGCTCATCTGCACCTTGACTTCGGCCACGAACTCGTTGTTCGGCACGTTCATCGAGCCGCCGTTGTTGCCGATGTCGCGCATGTTGGCGCCGTCGAGGGTGACGCCCATGTTCGTCGAGCGCGCGCCGTTGATGCTGAAGGACTGGTCGGCGGAGCCGAAGCCGGACTGCGTCCCCATGACCTCGAAGTTCGCGTAGTCGGGGGCGACGACGCCGGGCAGCGTGCGCAGGAGCTCGGTCGGGTTGCGGCCGATGATCGAGATGTTCTCGATCTGCTCCTGCGAGATGACGCCCTCGCGCGCGCCCGTCTGGGTCTGGATCATCTCGCGGGTGCCGGTGACGGTGACCGTCTCCGTCTGCGTCCCCACCTCGAGGCGCACGTCGGAGGCGGCGGTGTCGTTCGTGCTGATGCGCACGCCCTTGGCCTCGTGGCTCTTGAAGCCGCTCAGCTCCACCTTGAGGGTGTAGCTGCCCGGGTCCACGGACGCGAAGAAGAACTGGCCCTTCGCATCGGACGTGGCGTTCCGGGTGAACTTCGTGGCCTCGTTGGTCAAGGTCACGGTCGCCCCGGGCAACACGGCGCCCGTGCTGTCCGCGACGGTGCCGCGAAGGCTGCCCGCGCTCTGCGCCAAGGCCAAGCCGGCGTGGGCCAGGACGAGCACCGTCAGGGCCACGCGAATGATCAAGCTCCTGGACATGTCACCCTCTCTCGTTACGCGCGGCGAGGTCCCCGTGCAGAAAAAGACGGGCACGTAGATTTCGCGCGTAAAAGTAACGACATTGAAATGAAGTCTGCGTGACATGTCAACCGAATTGAAGGTCCCGGCGGGAAAATACCTGAAAGCGATTTCACCGCGAAACCGCTCTCATGCTTCGACTTCCGGCCTTTCCCGGCTCGATTTCAGGGGCGCGGCCGCGTCACCGTCCAGGCCACCTTGCCCGCGAGAGGATCCGACGCCAGGGCGAAGGTGGCGCCCTTGCGGGCGAGCGTGAGGCGGCGCAGGACGTTGTCGCCGGGCAGGGCCACGAGCCCGCGCGCCTCGGCCGCGGCGTCCGCGTAGACGACGAGCTCGAGGGCCGACCAGTCGATCTGCGCGGTGGACTGCGCGAGCTTCGCCTGCGGGAGGACGGCGCCGTCGCGCACGAGCACGACCACGGGCAAGGCGCCGGCCGCGATCTGCTGCCACCCTCCCGCGTAGACCTTCGCCGTCTGGTAGTCGATCCACTTGCCCGGCGGCAGGTACACCGCGCGCCCGGTCATGCCGGTTTCGAGCAGGGGCGCGACGAGGAGGTCGGACCCGAGCAGGTATTCGTCCTCCACCAGCCAGGAGCCCGGATCGTCGGGGAACTCGATGAACAGCGCGCGCAACATGGGCAGGCCGCGCTCGCTCGCGTCCTTGGCCTGCGCGTAGATGTACGGCATCAGCCGGTACTTCATCTCCGCGGCTTTGCGATAGTCGGCGAGGAAGCCGGGGCTGAACTCCCACGGCTCCTTGGGCGGCTGGCCATGGCTGCGCGTGTGCGAAGTGAGCATCCCGAACGGGACCCAGCGATGGTAGACGTCTTCCGCCTTGTCCCCGAAGAAGCCGCCGATGTCGTGGCTCCAGAACGTGAAGCCGCTGAGGCCCAGGGAGAGGCCGCCGCGCAGCGTGGCCGCCATGCCGATGTCCATCTTGCCCGCGTCGCCGCCCCAGTGGATGGGATAGCGCTGGCTGCCCGCCCAGGCGCTGCGGGCCCAGATGATGTTCTCCCCGGTGACTTCCTTCGTGACCTCCGCGACGACCTTGTTGTAGCGCAGCGGGTAGAGGTTGTGCTCGTAGAAGCCGCTGCGGCCGGAATGGTAGATCCCGGCCAGCGGAGCCGCCTCCCCGAAGTCCACCTTGATCGCGCCCACGCCGAGGCGGAGGAGGCCGGCGATCTTCTCGCGGTACCACTTGATGGTGTCGGGGTTCGAGAAGTCGAGCACGGCGTCGTCGTAGGGCAGCTTCCCCTTGCCGTCGTGCACGAAGAGGTCCTTCTCCAGGATCTCGGGGAAGAGCCGGTTCTTGGGCACGAAATACGGAAGCTGCCAGAGGGAGATGTGGAAGCCGTCGTGCCTGAGGTCCGCAATCATCTTCGCGGGGTCCTTGAAGCGCGTCTTCGAGAACTCGTAGTCCGTGCGCCAGTCCGTCTCGAACCAGCCCGTGTCGAGGTGGATGACGTCGCTCGGGATCTTGTTCGCGCGCAGCTTGGCCGCCACCGCGCGCGTCTCGTCCTCGGAGAAATACGAGATGCGGCTCATCCAGAGGCCGAAGGACCACAGCGGGGGCATGGGGGCCTTGCCCGTGAGCTTCGTGTATTCGTCGAGCACGTCCTTGGGCGGGCCCAGGAACACGAAGAGGTCCGCCTCGTCGTCGCCGAGGAGGAGCGCGTTGCTGCCCTGGTAGGTCGCGCCCATGTCGAAGGTGGCGGGCGCGGTCGTGTGCACGAACATCCCGTAGCCGCGGCTGCTCAGGAAGAACGGGACGGGCTTGTACATCCGCTCGTTCTCGACGCCGTTGGCGTCGTTGCTCCAGAGGACGACGCGCTGCCCGCGCTTGTCGAGGCGCGTGAAGGACTCGCCGCAGCCGTAGAGCTTCTCTCCCGGCGAGAGCGAGAACACGGCGGCCACGCTGCGCGAGAAGTCGGAGGAGCGGCGGATGAACGAGAACGGCAGCGCCGGCACCAGCGTGTTCGAGAAGTCCTTGCTGTGCTGGGTGTGGGTGAGGACATGCCCGGCCGCGTCGCGCAGCTCGACGTGCCAGGGGCTCTCCATGATGGTCAGGGAGCCGGCCGCGCTGGTGTAGCGATGGCCGCCCGCGATCTTCTCGTATTTCCAGGAGGCATCGCGC
>Ga0075435_100002215_pt1 | contig 12829 bp, 8 predicted proteins | sample RhiMethybrSRZTD4_FD_75302 | JGI IMG/M metagenome (GOLD analysis project Ga0075435, IMG submission 75302) | Populus rhizosphere microbial communities from Tennessee, USA - Rhizosphere MetaG P. TD hybrid SRZTD4 | ecosystem: Host-associated > Plants > Roots > Rhizosphere > Soil | place: USA...
ATGCGCGCGTTTCATCACGGCGCAATCGTCTACAACACCAGGTCCGCCGTTCAACGGCCGAAGGACCTCGAAGGGAAGAGCGTCGGCGTCAATCGCGGCTACACCGTCACGACCGGACTGTGGGCGCGCGCGATCCTGCAGCACGAGTACGGCGTCGATTTGAACACGATCACGTGGGTGCTTTCGGGTGACGAGCATGTCACCGAGTACCGACCACCGCCGAACGTCGTCCCAATCGGGCCGGACGAGTCGATGGAGGAAATGCTGAAGCGCGGAGAGATGGTCGCGGCGATCAACGTGAAGGTCGAGTCGCCGGATGTGAAGCCTCTCATTCCCGATGCGCAGGAAGCCGGGCTCGCCGCGCTGCGTCAACGGGGCTTCTATCCGATCAATCACACGGTCGTCGTTCGGGATGAGGTGCTCGCCGCGAATCCGGATCTGGGGCCGGATCTGTTCAACGCGTTCGCCGAAGCGAAGCGCATCGGCCTCGCACGCCTCAACGCGGGCGCGGTCGATCCGTCGACGGATCGGGACGTCGTGCGCGTGATGGAAATCATCGGCGATCCGCTGCCCTATGGCATCGAGTCGAACCGCGCCATGCTCGAAGCGATCGTCCGCTACAGCGTCGAGCAGGGTGTGCTCAGCAGGCCTTTTACCGTCGAGGAGCTGTTCGCACCGAACACGCGAACGCTAACGGCCTGACGTCGCCTCGACCGACTCGAGGAACGCGACGAGACGCGCCGGCGCCGTTTCCTCGCTTTGCTGCGCGACCGGCATATCCCAATACTGCGACTTCGGCAGGCATTCCTCCAGATATCGAGCCGCCGATGTGGCATGCGTGGCATCGCCTCCGGGGACGATCAGCGCGGGAATCTCCAGGCGCAGCAGTTCCTCGGGTTCGGCGCCCGGTGCCGTGTCGCGGTCGAGCAGCGTGCGCGCCATTCCGGCGACGAGCAGCAGGTACCGTTCGGGATCGAGGCGCGTGTACGAATCGGCAAATGCCGCATCGCGCCTCAGAACCGAGACCCATGGCCCGCCGCGCGGATCTTCGCCGAACGACTTGCTGCTGCTTCTGGCGAGCGCAACCACCTGCTCGAGTCCGTGCTGTTTCACGAACGCCAGATGTTCGGCAAAACGCAGGTGGCCGTTGATGCGGTACTTCGCTCCGCCGACGGGCCACCAGAGGATCAGACTCAGCGTCGCGCCCGGATGCGCGACGGCGAATGCCATCGCCGGTGAGCACCCCATGCACCCACCCATGATGTGCGCGCGATCGATCTCGAGGTGTTCGAGCAATCCGCGGCCCTGCTCGACGTAATGAGACCACGTGACGCGTTCGACGCGGCCGCCCGACTGGCCCGTTTCGCGGCGGTCGAAGACGATGCACATGCATTTCTGCGACAGGTGATGGAGGATCCTGGTCCTGGCATAGACACCGAGCGTCGACCACTTCTCGAGCGTCGCGTCGAAGCCACCAGGCGAGAACATGAGCAGCGGGACGCCGCTGCCGATCACTTCGTATCGCGTCGTGATGCCATCGATGACCGCCGTTGCCAACGGGACCTCGCTTCTGCACGTCGTTCACGACTTGCCCGGCGGCGCCTCGCCACGCAGCGGCCGAGCGGCGCGCACATCATCGCACAGCGCTCTGATCGCGTTCAGTGACGTCAGCGCGATGTTGGCGTATCGATCAGCCTGATCGTCGACGGCCGATGCGAGGTATCCAAGGGCGGAGACGAGGGCACGGACGCGGCCATCCAGCCACGGGCCGCCTCCCAGCCCGCCGATCACGGGGATGGTGACGGCACGGACCACTTCAGGACCGGCGACAGGTCCGGAGTATCTGAAGTCGAGGAGGGACGCGCCGGCCTGCTCGAGGAGCTTCGCCTCGCGCACGAGTTGGTGCGCGATCGGCGCCGCCGGCTCGCTTCCGAATTGGGCCCAGACAGGAATCCCGGCGCTCACGACGGCGCGAACGGCGTCGACAGACGACGCGGCCACATCGACCTTCACGAGATCGGCGCCTGCGTCGACGAGGCGCCGCGCAGCGTCGACCGCGACGTCGATTCCCTGCTGCAGCGGACCGAACGGCATGTCGCAGCTCACGACGGCGCGCGTCACGCCGCGCCGAACCGCCTGGCAGACGAGCGCCATCTGGTCGAGCGTCACGTCCGTTTCGTGCTCGTGGCCCCACAAGTTCACGCCGACCGAATCGCCGACGGAGACGAGATCGACGCCGGCGCGATCGCAAATCCGCGCCATCTGACAGTCATAGACGACGACGCCGACGATCTTTCGACCGTCGCGCTTCATCTCCTGGAGCGCGGACACCGTCACATGTCACCCGGTCGTGGGATCGGAGGGGATGGGACGAATCGTTCGACCAGCGGCCGTGTCAATCCAGAGTCAGGTCTGGCGAGCGACGCGCGCCCGTTCCTCGTAGCCGCACGCCAGGCGGTACAACGCCTCGTCGAAGAACTGGCCGACGCGGGCATTGAGCTCCTGCAGGCTGTGCAGGTGCATGGGCAGCACGTAATCGCTCTCCACGCGCGGAAACGAGGCATCGACCAGGCCGTTGTCGCTGATGTATTGGCGCAGATGCTGTTTGATGATGATGATCGCGTAGATCAGCTCGCTCAGCGGTATCCCCTGATCGAATCGACGGCGACCCCAGTCGGTGAACTCCGCCTCCACCTGCTCCGATAGCGGGTCGCCGATCCAGTTGCCCAGATGATTCAGGAGCTGAAAGATGCGCGGCTCGAGATCCTGGCGGCGGACGGCGCGGAACCCGCGCGTCCGGGGGTTGGTCATGAGATCGTGCGCCACATCGCTTGTGAGGCGCCGCGCGTGAACTTCGATGAGCTCGACGAGTTTCGCTGCGATCACGATGATCCCTCGCAGTCTGGTCAGGCGATGATAGCAGCGATTTTAGACCACTCGTCGGAGGCGGGCCGCTTCGCGGCCCGTGGGGCTCGCTCGCTTCGCTCGCTTCGGGGGCGGCGCTTCGCGCCGTGGGACGCTACTGCCGCTCCCAGACGGTCACGCTGCTCGTCGGTTGACCGTGTGCGTTTCCTTTCGAGGTGTAGGTGAGTACCTTCCCGTCTTTGGACAGCACGCTCCTCGTCGTCTGGACGACCGCACCGTCCTTCTTGAGCGTCGCTTCAACGGTGACATTGTCGATTCTTCTGAGCGCGATGCTGTCGGCATCATTCGGTGTTCCCGACCCCGTCAACGGGTAATCCTTGCCGTCGTAGTCGGCGCTGTACTCATAGGCCACAGGATTTCCCGCTGCGTCGACGCCCTCGGTCCGTTGTCGTGTGCCATTGCTACGCGTCTCAATCGTGCGCGTCGCGTTCCTCGGCGGCGGCCCTGAATCGTAGGTGGATTTCGCGACGTTGAGCTTCCATGACCCGACGCGGGACAGCGCACGTTCAATGTCGCTTGTCTGAGGCTCACGTGGTGTGCATCCGATTTGTTGAAGGACGGCAACGATCACCAGCGTCAGCACACGTGAGCCCGTGCCACAGGTTGTGAGCGAGGAGCGCCAGAGGAGCCTCATGTTAGCCTCCTTGTTGGTCAGGGTCCTTGTCGAGCGACGAGTGGTCGGATCGAGTCAGCCGAATCGCAGAGAGAGTGGGCGATTAACTAGGCATTATCGTCGAAGAGATCCGATAACGCGAGGGCTCGTGGGCGGGCCGCTTCGCGGCCCGTGGGGTCGCTGGCTCCGGGAGTCACTTCTGCGCGTCGCGGCTGACGGGGACGATCGTGGCGCCTTCGCGAGCCGAATCGCCGGGCACCGCGACGATGGTTGCGCCTTCCTCCACTCCTTGAAGGATCTCCACGCGGTCGCCGTAATCGCGGCCGACGGTGATCTTCTGCAGATGCACGGTATGGTCGGACTTCACCACCGCGACCTGCGCGCCGTCGGTGCGGAAGAGGATTGCCGCCGCAGGCACGACGAGCGGCGGGTTCGTGCGTGATCCGCTCAGATCGACTTCGGCGTAGGTGCCCGGAAACAGCGTCCCGTCGCCGTTCGGCACGTCGACTTCGACGAGCATGGTGCGCGTCGCCGGATCGAGCGCGTTCGCGGTGCGCGCGACGGTGCCGCGGAAGCTGCGGCCCGGCACGTGCGACACGGTCAGCGCCGCCGACTGTCCAACGCGCACCGCGGTGACGTAGGCCTGCGGAACGTTCACGTAGGTCCGAAGCGTGCCAATCTGGGCGATTCGATAGAGCAGCGTGTTGCCGGTGCTCACGAGCGCGCCGACGTCGACGTTGCGCAGCGTGATCACGCCGTCGAACGGCGCCTTGACCAGACGGTATCCTTGAAGCTCGTGCAGGCGCGCGGCGTTGGCCTTCGTCGCGGCGAGGTTGCTGCGCTGCGCCAGGATCGCCTTCTCCAACGCCTGCACGTTGGCGTCCTGCGCCGCCAGCTGCGCGCGTGATTGATCGCCTTCCTGCTGCGGCGAGATGCCGCGCTCGGTGAGGCGCTGGGTCCGCTCCGCCGTGATGCGCGCGAGCTCGCGGTTCGCTCTCCCCTGCTCGAGGGTCGCCTTCGCCTGCTCCGCCGCCGCTTCGGCCTGCTCGATGGCCGCTTCGGCCTGGTGAATCTGCTGGTCCACCTCCGGTGCGTCGATTTCCGCCAGCACCTGGCCGGCGCGCACCCGATCGCCAATGTCGACGAGGCGGCGTTTCAGATAGCCGTCCGTGCGGGCGAGAATCGGCGCTTCGGTCAGCGCCTGCATCGTGCCGGGCAGCTTGATCTCGCTCTGGGCCGGTCCGCGTTCCACGCGCATCACCACCAGCCGCGGCAGGCCGCGCTCCTGCGCGTCGGCTTCGGCCCGCAGTGTGGCCTCGCGCTGTTGCAGCGGCAGATAACCGGCGAGGAATGCGACGATCAGGAGCACGAGCGCGCCGAGGACGAGCGCGGTGATCGTCGTGCGGGTGGGGCGCCAGCCAATCTCGGGCAGTCCGTCGTGCTCGCTCACCGGACACCTTCCCGTGCGAGCTCCCGTATCAGCGCCGCGCTCCGCTGCGCCTCCGCTTCTTCCTGCTCGAGTCGCCGCTCCAGGTCGGCCGGAGGCTTCGTGCGCAGATAGGAATAGATGACCGGGACGACGAAGAGCGTCGTCGCCGTCGCGCCGAGCAGCCCGCCGATGACCGCTCGGCCGAGCGGCGCGTTCTGCTCGCCGCCTTCGCCGAGACCGAGCGCCATCGGCAGCATGCCGAGGATCATGGCGGCCGCCGTCATCAGCACCGGACGGAGCCGCACGAACCCCGCCGACAGCATCGCATCGCGCGCCAGCGGCAGCGACGTCCGCTCGTCGTTCGCAAACGTGACCAGCAGGATGCTGTTCGCGGTCGCCACGCCAATCGACATGATGGAGCCCATCAGCGATGGCACGCTCAACGTCGTCCTCGTGACGAACAACATCCAGAGGATGCCGGCCATCGCGCCCGGCAGCGCCGTCAGAATGATGAACGGATCGAGCCAGGACTGAAAGTTCACCGCCATCAGCAGGTAGACGAGCACGACGGCAAACGCGATCCCCAACCCGAGCCGGAAGAACGACGACTGCATCGTGTCGTACGCGCCGCGGAGGACGAGCAGCGTGCCGCGCGGCAGGCTGGACCGCTCCTCCGTCACGATCGCGTCGACGGCCTTGCCGACGGTTCCGAGATCCCGGCGATCGACGTTGGCGTACACGTCGAAGACCGGAGCGACATTGTAGTGATTGACGATGACGGGTCCGTAGCCGCGCGTCACGTTGACGAGATTGGACAGAAGCTGCGTCGTTCCGCTCGACAGTGCGCCCGGATTGCCGTAGGCCTGCGACGCGCCGCTCGGCGACGACCCGACCGACGCATTGCCCGCCGTGGCCACGCCGGCGAGCGAGCCGGCCGTTGTCTCGGCGACCGTGCTCGTCGCCGCGGTGACGGGCGTCCGCAGCAGCTGATCGAGCGAATCGATCCGGTACTGCGACGTCTGCACGCCGACGTTGTAGCTGATGCCGGTCGTCGGATTCAGCCAGAAGCTCGGCGCGACCTGGTTGTTGCCGCTCAACGAGATCAGCATGCTGCTCGTCACGTCGCGCTGCGTCAGCCCCATCTGCCCCGCTTTCACGCGGTCGACGTTCAGGTTCAACTGCGGCTGCTCGAACACCTGGTGGATGTGCACGTCGGCGGCGCCGGGAATGCGGGCGATGCGTTCGCGCAGCCGCTCGGCCAACCGGTAATTGCTCTTCGCGTTCTGCCCGACGACCTGCACGTCGATCGGCGCGGGCAGGCCGAAGTTCAGAATCTGGTTCGTGATGTTGGCCGGCTCGAAGAAGAACACCATCTCGGGAAACTTCTCGCGGAGCCGCTTGCGCAATTGCACTTCGTAGTCGCGGACGGCTCCGTGGCGCTCGTGATTGAGCGAGATCAGAATCTCGCCGTCGGTCGCGGCGATGTTCGGCACGTCGCCCTGCGCGAGGCTGCTCCACGCGTTCGGGATCCCGATGTTGTCGAGGATCGTCTCGAGCTCCGCGGCGGGGATGGCGCGGCGGATCTCCTGCTCGACGTCCGCGAAGCGGACCTCGGTCTGCTCGATCCGCGTCCCCGGCGGCATGCGCGCGTGGAGCCGGAGCGTGCCGGCGTCGACGTCGGGGAAGAAATCGCGGCCGACGAGGCGCACCAAGCCGAGCGACGCGACCGAAACCAGGAGAAACACGGCCAGCACCGGCGCCCGCTCGGCCAGCGACCAGTCGAGCAGGCCCAGGTAGCGTGCTCGAACGCGCTCGAACCGATCGTTCATCGCGCGATGGAGGCTCCCCAGCACAACCGGTCTGCGATGTCCGCGGTGCCCGCCGGCGTGTTGGACCGCCACCTCGCTGCGCAGCATGTGGTGCACCATCGTCGGCACCAGCGTGCGCGACAACAGGTACGAGGCCATCATCGCGAACACGACCGCCATCGCGAGCGGCGTGAACAGGTACTGCGCGGTGCCGGTCAGCAGCAGCACCGGCACGAACACGATGCAGATCGACAGGGTCGACACGAACGTCGGCACCGCGATCTGCGACGCGCCGTCGAGCACCGCGCGCACGAGCGGCTTGCCCATTTTGAGGTTGCGGTGCGTGTTCTCGATTTCGACCGTCGCATCGTCGACCAGGATGCCCACCGCGAGCGCCAGTCCGCCGAGCGTCATCACGTTGATCGTCTGGCCGAGCAGGCTCAGGATGCAAATCGAGCTCAGGATCGACAGCGGGATCGAGGTGCACACGATGAGCGTGCTGCGCCAGCTGCCGAGGAACAGCAGGATGACGAGGCCGGTCAACACCGCGGCGATGAGCGTCTCGCGCACGACGCCCCCGATGGCGGAGCGCACGAACAGCGACTGATCCCCGAAGACGGACAGCTTCAGATCCTCGGTCACCGTCGCCATGATCCGGGGCAGCTCTTTCTTCACGGCGTTGACAACCGCCAATGTCGACGCCTTGCCGTTGCGCGTGACTGTCAGGAGCACGCCGCGCGACCCGTTCGTTCGCACGACATTGGTCTGCGGAATGAAGCCGTCGTGGACCGTCGCGACGTCCTTCATGTAAATCGTCGCGCCGTTGACCGTCTTGATCGGCAGGTTGTTGAACTCGCTGACGGCGGGCAGGCTGCTGTTCAAGCGCACCGGATACTCGGTGCCGGCGAACTTCGCCGTCCCGGCCGGCACGATGAGGTTCTGCAGGTTGAGCGCGTTCGAGACGTCAATCGGGGAGAGGCGCTTGGCGTACAGGTCGTTCAGATCCAGGTCGACCATGACCTGGCGGTTCTTGCCGCCGAAGGGATACGACACGGTCGCGCCCTGCACCGTCGCCAGCGGCGTGCGGATGAAGTTGTTCGCCAGGTCGAAGATTTCCTGCTCCTTGAGCGTCGCGCTGCTCAGTCCGAGTTGCAGAATCGGCACGCTCGCGGCGTCGTACTTGAGGACCTGCGGCGGAAAGGTGCCCGGCGGCATGTTGCGGACCTGGACCTGGCACTGCGTCACGATCTGTGAGAGCGCGAGGTCGACCTCCACGTCCGGATGGAAGTACACGCGGACGACCGCGATGCTCTGATGCGACTGCGACTCGATGTGCTCGATCCCGACGACGTTGGAGGTGAGCGCCCGCTCGAAGTTGGTGACGATGCGGCTCTCCATCTCCTCGGGGGTCAGCCCGTTGTACTGCCAGACGACGCTGACGACGGGGATGTCGATATACGGGAAGATATCGACCGGCATCGTCGCGATCGAGACGCCGCCGAGGATGGCGATGAGCAGCGCCGCGACGACGAAGGTATAGGGGCGCCGCAGCGCGAGCCTGACGATCCACATGGCAAGCCCGGATTATGGATCGTGTGCGAAAAGGCTACCGAAGGAAGTAGACGGGGTTGGGCAGCTTGAACGTGCGCTCGGCGTAGCCGCCCTTCAAGTCGCTTTCCTGATCGCCCATCGTGAGCAGGATCGCGTATCCACGATCCGCAATTTTTCGGCGTTCGGGCGATTTGAAATCGGCGGCGCTCGCGAATGTCGCGCCCTCCGGCTGCAGCACGACGTCGTCCCAGGTGTAGCCCTGTTCGCGCAGGTTGCGTTCGGTCGCGTCGCGAAGCGCGGACGGACGACCGGTGATGAAGAACACCGCGACACCCAACGCTCTCGCTCGCATGACCAGCGCAAGTGTCGGCGCGAGTGCCGTAGACCGAGCCATCGCCTGCCACGCACGGAGGCCGCACGGTCCGCCGTCCAGGGCGCATGGACCGTTGGTGACACGCGCCCATCCGTTCGCGCGGTAGGCGGGCCAGTTCGAGAGGGACGTCTCGTCGATATCGAGCACGATGGCGGGACGCGTCACCTGCGGCGCGCGACGTTCCATGTATGCCTGCGCCTCTGCCACGACTTTCCTGAAGTCCGCGTCGTACCGGCCGTCGGAGATATAACGTTCGACTTCGCGCTGCGCATCGAACAGGTTCACGACGCGCGGCGGCGACGATCGGCCAGCGCACGCGGCGGTCGCGACGGCAACGAGCAGCGAACAGACGGTCGCCCGGATCAACGGTCGCATATAGAAAGGAGCAGGGCGTCTCGAGTCAGCAAATCATCGAACAATCGGTAGCGCTGATGGGGAGTGATTGCACAGAAAGTCTGCCAGAAAAACGCCCGCCCAGGCGCACCAGACAACCCGCCAGGAATCCAGAAACGGCTGGCGGAGCAAGCGTTATTCGATCGATAAGGCGGGCGCAGTTACACCCACGCCCGGCGGGGCGATGCCATCAGCTTGACGAGCACGAGTCCGGCGACGAACCCTCCGATGTGGGCCATGTACGCCACACCGCCGGTCTCGCTGGTTGTGGCCATCGAACCGATGCCGTTGAACAACTGAATGAGGATCCAGAAGCCCAACACGATGATCGCCGGGACACTGACGATGCCGCCTCGGGTGAGCACGCGGACGCGATTCTGCGGGAAGAGCAGGAGATAACCGCCGAGCACGCCGCTGATCGCGCCCGACGCGCCGACCGCCGGAGTGCTGGAGCCTGGACCAAACGCAATATGCGCGAACGACGCCGCGAGGCCACAGACGAGATAGAAGATCAGGAACCGAGCGGCGCCCATGACTTTCTCGACGTTGTCCCCAAAAATCCACAGATAGAGCATGTTTCCGCCCAGGTGCATCCACCCGCCGTGCAGGAACATCGACGTGAACAACGTGGACCAGAACGGCAGCGGGATCGTCGGCGGCAGATCGCGGAAGCTCGAGTACTCTCGCGGGACGACGCCCCAGGCCTGGATGAACGATTGAAGCGCGCCGTGCGACGGCTGTGAAAGCTCGACCAGGAAGGCGAGCACGTTCAGTGCGATTAGCGCGTAGGTCGCGACAGCCGCCGGCCCGCCTTGCACTCGATCATCGCCAACTGGAAACATGGTCTACCTCCGCCGCCTGAGCCGAGCAAGAGAAATGCCCGACCAGTGGAGTGTCTCCTCGGATTTACTACCGGGCCGCTCCGCTCCACCCCAGCGCGCAGGCGTGCGCGGTGAGGACCCCGGCGCGGCCCGAAAACCGCCGTCGAAGGCTTGTTGTGGCTAGTACTACTTCAGCCGATACAGTCCACGTAGACGTCAGTAGATGTCGAAGGCGTCGATCACCACCCGCTCGACCGTTGCACCGGGGGGTTCGTTGTTTCGGCCCACGATCTCGATCGTCAGCGTGTGCGTGCCCGCGGTCAGGCCGCTCGCACTGAAGAGCACCGCCTGATATCCCTCTTGAACGAACGTGTTCGTATCGACACGGGCGATGAATTGGCCGTCGATTGAGACGTTGGCGAGGCCGGTCCCGAAACCGCGTTCGCCGATCCATCGCGCCGATGTCCCCGTGAACGTCAACGTCGCCCGTCCTCCCGCCGTCACCGACTGCCGGGCGTTTTCACCGCTCCATAAGTTGGAGATACCGGCTTGCGTCCAATCGGTCGTGAACGCGATGGACGGGTCGGTTTCCTGAACGCGTGCGACAGCGGGCGCGGGCAACAAGGGTGCGACGTCGAACGCGTCAATCGGTACCCATGCGGCTGTCGACGCCGGGTTCTTTTCGCCCGGCACGTCGATCCTCAATGTGTGACTGCCCGGTGAGAGGCCTGCGGCAGTGAACAACGGAACCTGCACGGACTCGGTCGGCGAATACAGATCGATTCGCGTGACCGGGCCGCCGTCCAGCGACACGTCGGCCATTCCAAGCCAGGGTCCCTGTAATCCGATCACGCTCACCGACGTCCCGGTGAAGGCGAGTACCGCGCGCGCGCCGAGCGTGTTAGCGCGAGCCGCGGTCCCGGCGCCCACCTCGAGCGAGCCGCCGCTCCAGTTTCGAGACGTGTCAACAACCCAGCTGCCTGTGTACGTGACTGCCGGATCGTCGTCCTCGGCCCGCGATTGAACATCGAGCGCGTCGACGTAGATCAGCGCATCGCCGGCAGCTGCGTTCTTCTGCCCTGTCACCTCGATCGCCAGTGTGTGGCTCGCCATCGCCAGCGTCGTGACCGTGTAGACGACGCCCTGGACGGCCGTGGGTGAATAGGTGTCGACCGTCGCCTGGAACGCTCCGTCGAGATAGACCCGCGCGATGCCGCTTCGTGGTCCATACAGACCGACCAATCTCGCCGAAGTACCCGTGAACGTAAACGTGGCGCGTGCACCAGGCGTCGCGGGGCTCGCAGAGACGGCAGCCGTCCCGCCGCTCCACGCATTGGTTGTATCTCCACGAGTCCAGCCGGCGGTGAAGGTTGCAGACGTTTCCTCGATGCGGGTTCCGGTGACGGGTGACGCCGAGCCCGGTGTCACGTCGAACGCATCAACGACAACGGCGAAGTCAGTCGCGTCTGGATTCTTCAGTCCGGTTGATTCGACAGCGAGCGTGTGTGTGCCTGGCGGCAGGTTGGTCGCAGTGAACACCGGAATCTGGACGAGCTCGGTCGCCGAGTACAAATCCAGCTCCTGAACGAAGCCACCGTCGACGTAGACGCGGGCGATGCCGGCCCATGCGGCGCGGAAACCGATCCAGCTGATGGACGTCCCCGTAAAGGTGAACGTCGCTCTCGCTCCCGCCGATCGGTTGAACGTCGCTGTCCCGCTGCTCCATGCACGACTCCGGCTGCCGTGGAACCAGTCAGGCGGCTGGCCGGGTCCGAGCGTGCCGGACGTATAGATGATGGCGAGGTCGGTGTCCTCGAACCGCGTCGCCGCAGGCGGCGGAGCGGCATTCGAGACGTTGACGCTCGTGGAGGCGGAGGTGGCCCGGTTTCCGGCGCCGTCCCGCGCCACGGCGGTCAACGTATGGAGTCCGTCCGGCACCGCTGTGGTGTCCCAATTGGCGGTGTACGGAACCGTCGTGTCCTCGGCGGCAATCGGCGACCCATCGACGAAGAACTGCACGCCCACGACCGCGACGTTGTCAGACGCGTCGGCCCTGACTATTGCGGTGGCGCTGACTGATGCTCCGCTCGTCGGAGAGCTGATCGCCACGGTGGGCGGACTGGTGTCGGGAGGTGCGCCGCCCACATCGAATGCGTCGACGGCGACGAGGAAATCGCTCGAGGCGGCGTTCTTCGTTCGCGTCACCTCGACTGCCAGCGTGTGCGGTCCCGCTGCGAGTGACGGTGAAGTGTACAGGACGGCCTGCACCGTGTTCGTCGTCGCGTAGGCATCGATGGTCGCGACCGCGACGTTGTCGAGATAGACGTTCGCAATGCCCATCTGCGGACCGCGCCAGCCAATCCAGCTCACGCTCGTGCCGTTGAACGCCAGCGTCGCGCGCGCCGTGGCCTCGACGCTGAATCCGATCGAGCCGCCGCTCCATCCGCCGGGCGCGCCCGTGTAATTCAACGTCCAGACATTGAAGAACGAGACCGCCGTGGTCGTCTCCTCGATGCGGATCGTGCTTCCGGCATTGTTCGAGACTGTCACGCTCACCGACGCGGAAGTCGCCGTGTTGCCGGTGGAATCGCGGGCGACAGCGGTCAACGTATGCGAACCGTTGGCGGTCGTGGTCGTCGTCCATGACGCCGTGTAAGGCGCGGTCGTGGCCTCGACGCCGAGGTTCGCGCCGTCGAGCAGGAACTGGACACCGGCCACGCCCACGTTGTCCGCCGCGTTCGCCGTCACCGTGATCGTGCCGCTCACCGTCGCGCCGTTCGCAGGGGCTGTGATGCTGACAGTGGGCGGCGTCGTGTCGTTCGACACGGTGACCGTGATCGCCGCCGAAGTGGCGGTGTTGCCAGCCGCGTCACGTGCGCGCGCCGTCAGCGTATGCGAACCATTGGCAGCGGTCGT
>Ga0075435_100002219_pt1 | contig 12816 bp, 12 predicted proteins | sample RhiMethybrSRZTD4_FD_75302 | JGI IMG/M metagenome (GOLD analysis project Ga0075435, IMG submission 75302) | Populus rhizosphere microbial communities from Tennessee, USA - Rhizosphere MetaG P. TD hybrid SRZTD4 | ecosystem: Host-associated > Plants > Roots > Rhizosphere > Soil | place: USA...
CACCGCGATTGCCTGGCTGATGTGGCAGCATCGTGCGTACGAGAACCTGCGGCTCGTCGGGTCGCGCGACACCGAGCACACGCCGGGTTGGTCGGTCGGCTACTGGTTCATTCCGCTCGTCAACCTGTTTCGGCCGTACCAGATCACCGCCGAGACCTATCGCCGCAGCGAGCTGCTGAACGGTCGCGACCCGATCGGCGGTCTGTCGGGACCGCCCCTCGTCGGCGCGTGGTGGTTCGTCTACCTCGTGTGGGGCGGCAGCATCCGCTTTTACACGGTCATCGGCAGAGAAGCGAAGACACTGCCAACGCTGCTCTCGGCGACGAACATCGAGCTGACGTCTCACGTCATCGGCGTGGTGGCGGCGATCCTCGCCATCCAGGTGATTCGGTCGATCGATCGGTTTCAGCAGGCGTTTCCCGAGACGGAACCGGTCGAGTCGCGCTGATCCAACCCCGAATCGTTCTCGCCATCGCGCTGCTCGTTTTGTCCGCGGGCCTCTCGGCACGCCGCTGGATCGCGCAGCCGAGTGTGGCAACGGGAGCAGCCTCCGGCGCGGCCGTCTGCACCGCCTCGAGTGATCCCGGCGCCAGCTGTGTGCTCCCCACATCCGGCCACCCGCTCAGGGTCGCGGGAATCTCGAGTGCCGCGCTCAGCGTGGCATTCTCCGCCGGCGTCGCGCTGGTGCTTCTCCTCGGTCTCCTCGGCAGCGCTGCGTTGCAACAGCGCGTCACGCGCAACGCGCTCCGCATCCTCGCCATCGCCGTTGCGGTCGACGTCGTCCTGATCATTCTGCAGCTCTTCGTGTGGCACGACGTGTGTGCGCTGTGCCTCGCGAGCTACGGGATGACTGTGGTCGCCGCCGTCTTGCTGCGCCCTCCGCGCGATGCAGCACCCGCGCCCGTTCCGGAGCCCGCCGAGCGTCGCCTGTTCATCGGGGGCTCGGTGTTCGCGACGGTGCTGCTTCTTCTGGCCGTTGGCGCCGGCGAGCTGTGGATCCGGCAGCAGGCGCGGGTGTCGTTCTTGCAATCGACGCTCGACTCGCCCGCCAAGCGGGATGCCTATGACGCCGACCAGGCCGTCGTGAAGTTCCAGGCGTTCCCGGTCGTCACGTTCGATCTAAGCGGAGCGCCCCGGCTCGGTGCCCAGGGCGGGCCGATCGTCGTCGTGGAATACGTCGACTATCTCTGCCCCTTCTGCCGGCAGCTCTACGGTGGCTTGGACGAGTACCTCGCCCATAACGGACGCGTGTCGTGGTACTTCAAGAACTACCCTCTCGACACCGAGTGCAATCCGACCCTGCCCGAGAACTACCACCCGGGCGCGTGCTGGTTGGCGCGAGGGGCGGTGTGTGCCAAGGACGCGGGGAAGTGGGTGGAGTACTACCGGGCCGCCTTTTCCGCGGAACTCGAGAATCCCGGCCCGGCGGAGGTCACGCGTCTCGGCGCCCAGCTGGGTCTCGACCGGTCGAGCTACGGCGGGTGCATTCGGTCGCCCGCGACGATCGCGGCCGTCGCGGCCGATGTCGCAGATGGCGTGCGCGCCCACGCGCAGGGGACACCAACGCTGTTCATCAACGGCCGGCGCGCGCCGTTGTGGACCTATCTCGAACGACTTGTTGCCGTCGAGGAGCATCGCCTCGGCCTCGCCAAATCGGACTCCACTCGCTGACCTTTCTCCTGGAGCGCATATGAAAGCCCCCGCCGTCGTTCTTACCGCGTTCGCTGTTGCCGCTCTCGTCACTCCGTGTGCTGGTCAGTCCGTTCCTCCCGCGCTGCTCACAGCGATGCAGCAGCGCACCCTCGCGGTGCAACGCGCCGATGCCGCGACGTGGGACCGGCTCACCGTCGAGAACTTCACGCTTGTGACGGTGGACGGCCGGCTCGTAACAAAAGCCGAGCGCCTCGCGGAAATCCGCGCCTCGAAGCCCGATACGACGGCAGTCCCGAAACCCGACCAGGAGACGGTGCAGATGTACGGCACCTCGGCCGTGCAGCGTACTCGGTTGCAGAACGCGTGGGTGACACTCTCTTGGGCGCGCGAGCGGAGCGGATGGCGCGTGACTGCGGCGCAGGTCACCCCGGTCGTCACGGACTCAGCCGCAGTCTGGCGCGCCGTCGCGGACATCAACGCGCGCTTCAGCGCCGGGCTCAAGCAGGGCGATCCGGCCGCTGTCGCCGCCAACTTTACGACTGACGCCGTCCTTTTCGTCCCGAACACCCCCGCATTCCAGGGGCGTCCGGGGATCGAGGGGGGATTCATAGGGTTTTTCAGGCAGATGGCGGTGATCGAATTCAGGACGGCAACGCATGACATCATCATCACGCCCTGGTATGCGATCGAGCGCGGCACCTACCAAATGACGCAATCTCCCAAGGGCGGTGGTCTCGAGGTGGTCGATAACGGCAAGTACCTGGCGGTGTGGGAGCGGCAGGACGACGGCAGCTGGAAGATCAGCCGCGACATCTGGAACTCGGACCGCGCCGGCAGCATGTAACACGAGGTGCCCATGAAATGGATCATCGCGCAGATCAAATGGATCATGCTGGTCACCGGCATCCTGACCGCGTCGATGTTCTACAACGCGATCGCGCCCCAGGCCGCGCTGCGCGCAAGCTTCGGCCAGAGCCTCGACGGCCCGCTCGCCGAGCTGGTCGTGCGGAACTGGGGTGTGCTCGTGGGCCTGGTGGGGCTCATGCTCATCTACGGCGCGTTCGTCCCGCCCGCACGCCGGCTGGTGCTCTCGGTCGCCGCCCTCAGCAAAGCCGCCTTCGTACTGCTACTCCTCACCGTTGGGCACGACTACATCGGCCAACGGATCGGCATCGCGCTCTGGGTCGACTCGGTCGAGGCTTTGCTCTTCTTCGCATATCTGCTGAGCACGAGGCATGGGCCACGGCCAGAGCCACGTTAAGGAACTTTTGGTATCTCGATCGTCGCCTCGGTCCGCTCCGCGCAGTCCAACACCTGATCCCGGCCATACGACTTCGCTCCGACCACAGGGGCGATCGTATTGCTCGATGAATGGATCGGACCCGTGCCGCCGACGTAGAGATACAGCCAGTCCGTAGACATCCCTTGCGGCAACGCCTGGTGCCCCGGCACGCGGAACGGCACGATCTTCGAGAACACGAGCGGGACGTCGCGGCTCTCGCCTAACGCCATCGCCGGAATGGAAGCCTCCGCCGACTCGAACGGAAACCCCGACATGTCGGTCGCCTGAACCATCGCACCGCCGAGATAGCCGCCCGGGAAGTGGTTCGATACCTGAAAGTTCACGCTCACCCGGCACGGCGGCATCGGGAACGGCGGGTTCGCCTTGATCTGTGTGACTCGCACCGTCACGATCGGCCACTCCTGAATGCTGCCGGTCGCGGGGCGCACCTCCGTCCCTTCGAAAGCGGTGAAGCAGGGAAGGGGCAGCTTGCCGTTGTCCTTGGCGGCCGCGGCATCGCCACACCCGGGCTCACTCGCCTGCTGGCGCAAGCTGTGTTGGAGCTGATTCAGCCCCTGTTTGTACGCCTCTTCGAGTCCGGTACGCATCGCCGGCGTGCACTCGCCGCCGTTGCTTTCGAAGATCTGGCAGGTGTAGTCAGCCGCGGCCTCGCCGAATTTTTCCTTGCCCGCGTCCTGCAGCCCCTCAATGGAAGGCAGCGTCGGCGGGACGCCGACCGCCACAAGGCCTGCCGACATCGCCGTCCCCGCGGCCTGCGCGGCCAGATCGTGACACGTGCTCGCGGCGTCGTCGCCGAGCCAACCGCACGGCACCGCGATCGTGGCAAACTTGTCGGCGATCCAACCCTTCGTGTCGTTATAGAAATCCGACATGATCTCATAGGCCTTCACCCAGCCGGTGACGCCGGTCTCGATCCACTGCCACGTGGTCTTTTCCTGGTGCGCGGGATCGTTCGGGGGACAGTACTCCTTCCCCGCCTGATAGCTGCTGAGGGGATGCGCAAACATCAGGGCGTATGGGTTCTTGTCCACGTAGACGCAGCCCCAGCGGTTTGGATCTTCGAAGACAAGTGGTTGGAAGCCGGCGAACTCGAGGCGGTAGATCTTGGCCGCCGGCCGCATCACGGAAAGCTCCGCGGAGACCTCGGGTTCGATGCTCACGACGCTCCGCGGCGGGGGGCCCGGATGGTAATGGGCGACGACCACGTTCGAGCCGAGTCCGTAGGGCGCGCCGTTCTGGACGGCGATGATGCGGATGTAGAAATCGCGCGCGCGGTCTGGCGCCACGCGGCGTCCCGGCGCGCTGGGCTGGGCCCGCACGGCACCGCGTCCCGACGACGATGCGGGCGGCGCCACCGCCATCGGTGCATCCGCGACCGTCAGCCGCCCCGTGCCCAGGGGAGGGAAAGTGCCGAGTCCGATGCGGAAGAACCGCGGGTCGGCGGGGCCGCTCGCAAGCAGGCCGGGCGGATCGAATGATGCGTCTTCGGGGAAAGGCTGCGACGCCACCTGCCAGCGCCAATTGAACTGCTCGACGTTGACCCCTTCCCACGCGAGCGTGACCGCTAGGTTGACTCGATAAACGTCGATCTCGCCGGTCCCGATCGACGGCTCATGTTGATCGAGCTTGTACAAGCCGAACCCGAGCCGCGGTTTGGCCCCGCGCATCGCGCGGACCGCATTCGCGGTGACCACCGCACGGTCGGCCGTGACGCGCGAGCTCCCGACGCTTGTCGGCGCAGGCGCTTGCCTGGCTGAGGAGATGCGACCCAGCCCCTGCATCCCGCCCGCCCAGACGACAGTGACTTGATCGTTCGCGTCGCGGTAGGCACGCGATCCCGCAGGGAACACCCGCAACAGCTCGCCCCCGCCCCCGCCCCCCCGCCCGCGGAGAACCCACCGGATCTCACGTCCCTGGATCTCTCCTACGAGGGCGGACCCGTCCTCGAGGGGCGCGCGACCCCCACGGGTGAGCGGGAGCTCCAAGCTCCCCGCTCGTACTGCGGCAGGAGGCGCGGCCGGCGGCACCACGCGACGAACTTGTGCCGTGACGGAAAGGAATGGCGAGCCGCAGAGTGCGGCTGCGGTGACGAGCAACAAGCCACGCATGGGTCCTCCGAGGAGCCTCTCTACTTCAAACGAGATTCCGCGAGAAGCGGGGCCATGTGGGCTACTGCGGGCGGTGCTCCAACGCTGCAAGGTTGTGCGCCAGCGTGACGGTCGTGGGCGCGGCGGGACCGAGCGCGACGCGGGAAAGCGCGAGCGCACGGCGCAGCGCGGCGACGTCGCCGTGCAGCAGCGCGAGATCGTTGGCCGTTGCGATCGTGGCCGGGTGGTCGTCTCCGAGCTCGCGGCGCTGGGTGGCGAGCGCCCGGACCAGCAGCGATTCAGCCTCGGTGTCCTTCCCCTGTTCGGCAAGCGCCTGCGCGAGCGCCGCCTGTGCGTCGGCCGTTTCGGTACTCCCGCGCGCCAGCGCGAGGCGGCGCCGCGCGAATCGCTCCGCGCCCGGCGCGTCGCCGAGCGCCTCGCGTGTGGCGACGAGGCCGTCGAGCGCGGCCCGCGCGATCGAGTCCGCGCCGGGTCTTCTTCCGGCGACTGCGAGCGCGGCGCTCCACGCCGAGTCCGCGCCTCGCAAGTCGTGCCGTTCGGCGCGCAGAGTCCCGAGCAGCTCGAGCCGGCGGGCGGTGCCGAGCGCGTCCGCCATGCGTGAGGCGAGAGACTGCACGAGCAGCGACTCCGCGCCGGCGATGGATCCCGCATACCCGAGCGTGAGCGCGAGCGCGTCGGCGCTGGCGAGGGTCGCAGGATCGCGCGGGCCCTGGAGGGCGCGTCGGATGTCGAGCGCTTCGCGCAACGCGCCGAGGGCGCCCTGGTCGTCGTCGCGATCCCGCCGGAGGGCCGCGAGCTCTTCGAGCCGCGCCGCCACCTCGAGGTGGCGCGGGCCGAACGCCACCCGCGCGGCTCGGAGCGCGCGGGCGAACAGCGAATCGGCCTCGGCGTAGTAGCCCAGCGTGCGGTTGATCCGGCCGAGTCGCGCGAGCAGCTCCTGGCGCAGCGCAGGCTCGCGCGCGAGACCCGAATCCACCTGGTGCGCGCCCTGGTCGAGCAGCTCGCGTGGATAGATCACCTGCTGGCCCGGTTGCATGATCACCGAGACCTCGAACATCCGGACCGCGACGTCTTTCACCTGTTTGGCGCGCGCGGCTTCGTGGCGCGCGCTCTGCGCCTGCCACAACGCCGCCGCCAGACCGCCGACCAGGGCCAGTACCGCGATCGCCGCCGCCGTCACCGCCACCCGGTAGCGCCGCACGAATTTGCCGAACCGGTAGCGGCGCGAGTCGGGGCGCGCGCGCACGGGGAGTCCGGTGCGATAGCGGCGCAGGTCGTCGAGCAGCGCCTCCACCGACTCATAGCGCCGCGCCGGCTCCTTCTGCAGTGCTTTCAGGATGATGGTATCGAGATCGCCGGCCAGCACGCGCGCCACTTTGGGACCGGCGGCGAGGCTCGGCCGCAGCGGCTCGACCTCGCACACGACGCGCAGCACTTCGGGGAGCGAGCGGTCGGGTAGGTTGTGCGCGCGCCGGCCCGTGAGCAGCTCGTAGAGCACCGCGCCCAACGCATACACGTCGGTCTTCGTGGTGACCGACTCGCCGCGCACCTGTTCGGGCGCGCCGTACTCCGGCGTCAGGGCCCGTGACCCGAACGCCGTGTCGGTCGTCCCATCCTCGGCCTGGCCGTGCAGCACCTTCGCGATCCCGAAGTCGAGCAGCTTCACCTCGCCGCTCGGCGTCACCAGGATGTTGGAGGGCTTGAGATCGCGATGGACGACGAGATTCTGATGCGCGTATCGCACCGCCTCGCATACTTGTTCGAACAGCAGCACGCGCGCGGTCACGTCAAGACCACGCTGCTCGGCGGTGCGCGTGATCGGCTCACCTTCGACGTAGTCGAGCGCCAGCCACGGGCGGCCGTCGGGGGGCGGGGCCGTGCCGCCGTCCACCAGGCGCGCGATGTTCGGGTGATCGAGCCGCGCGAGAATCTGCCGCTCGGCGCGAAAGCGGCGCACGATCTCGGCGGAATCCATGCCGCGCTTGACGACCTTGAGGGCGACGCGCTGCTCGAATTGCCCGTCGGCCCGCGTGGCGAGATAGACGGCGCCCATCCCGCCCCGCCCGAGCTCGCGCTCGATGCGCCAGACGCCGAACACCGCGCCAAAGTCCACCGCGGGAGTCTCGAGAAACGATCCCGCCTCCCCATGCGCCGCGAGCAGGGACTCGACCTCGCGCCGCAGCTCCGGATCTCCCGCCGTCCGCTCGGCGAGGAGCGCGGCGCGGCCGTGGGCGGGGGTGTCCAGCACCTCGTCCAGCACGGCCTCGATCTGCTGCCAGCGCGCGCGATCCATCATGCTTGCGACGGCGCGCCGGAGAGCGGATGTTGGCGGGAACGCGACATGCTCATCTCACACGTGGCTCTCGTATCCACACTCCTCAGCCAGGGGCTGCCCGCGCCCCGGCGCGTGATCGAGGGAGAGCGCCTCATCGAGAGTGGTCGCGCGACCGGGGGTTCGCTCCTCGAGCAAGATATGACGGACTTCGGTCCCGACTGGGGCGACCACGCGCAGCTCTACTGGCCCGTTCACGAAGTGGGTGCGCAGCTGGTCCTCCGGCCTGAAGTGACGCGCCCCGGTCGCTACGATGTCTACGTCGACTTCACGCAGGCGCCCGACTACGGACGCGTGAGCGTCCGCTTCGATAAGGGACGCGCTCGGACGTTCGACGGCTATGCGCCCACGGTCCGGCCGTTCCGCTTCCGCCTCGGCACCGTCGATCTGACCGCGGGACGTCACGAGCTGACGATCACCGTTATCGGCACCAATAAGACCTCCGGCGATTATTCCGTCGGCGTGGACCGGATCGAGCTCGTACCGGTCCACGCGCGGGCGCCGCGGAGTCTCTAGCCGCCCTGCACGGCGCGGAACAGATACGCCCGCGCCTTCTCCCAGTCGCGCTTGATGGTACGCGGCGAAAGCTCCAGTGCCTCGCCCGTTTCCTCCACCGATAATCCCGCAAAGAAGCGCAGCTCCACGACCTGCGCGAGCCGCTCACTCAGGGCCCCCAGCTCGCTCAGCGCGTCGTCCAGCGCGATGAGGTCGCTCGCGCGCTCGGCGGCTGGCAACAAGGCGACGTCGATGGCGAGCACGGTCGTGCCCCCGCCGCGCTTGTCGGCCGTCACACGCCGGGCGTAGTCCACGATGATCTGGCGCATCGCGCGCGCCGCGACGGCAAAGAAGTGCCGTCGGTCTGCCCAGTCCGGCTTGGCCGAGCCGACCAGCTTGAGGTAGGTCTCGTGGACCAGCGCCGTCGTGCTGAGCGTATCGCCCGGCCGGGCGCGCGCCAGCTGGCGATGCGCGGAGTCTCGCAGCTCGCGGTAGACGAGCGGGAAGAGACGATCCAGGGCCGTGCGGTCGCCCCCGCGGAGCTCTGCGAGGACACGGGTGATCTCCCCTTCGGCAGCCATTCGGCCAAGGTAGCCCGGTGGCCCATGTTTGGGGAGCATTGCGTTTTCTAGAGGTATGCGAACCTCACTCGTGATCATGATTGGGGTGCTCGGCGGGCTTGCGAGCACTCCGCTCGCGGCGCAGCGCGTGCCGCGAATGACGAGCCCAGCGCTCGAAGCTGAAGCGTTTGTCACCGCGGCCAGTGCCACGCAGGGCGCCGTCACTCGGCAGAACATGGCGGGCTTCGGCGCGGCGTGGAGCGGCGGCGCCCAACTCATGTGGCAAGCCCTCGGGGCCGGGGCCACACTGCGGATCACCCTGCCGGCATCGGCCGTCGGCACCGGTCCGCGTCGGCTGATCGTCTGGTTCACGCGCGCGCCCGACTATGGACGCTTCAACTTCAGCGTGGAGGGTGTATCCCCCGTCACGCTCGAGGGCTACGCGCCCGTCGTCACGCGCGATAGCGCGCTCATCGGCACGGTCCAGGTCACTGGGGCCCCGCTCGAGGTTCGCGTGCAGGTGGTCGGCAAGTCGCCGCAGTCGCATGGGTACTTCGTGGGGCTCGATCGATTCGCATTCCAATCCGAGAGTGCACCCGCGATGGCCGGAGGTCGCGCCACGCCGGGGCAACCGGCTACGGCAGTTGTGGGCCAGGGAATACAAGAACCGTCTTCAGCAGCCGTGGGGCAGCAAATCGGAAACATCGCCAACGACCGCGCACGCAACCAAAACCTCGTTGGAACCATCGCCAACGTCCCCGTCGTGCGTGCGGGAGGAAATCAAGCCGAGCCCGACGGGATCGCGCAGGGCTTTGTCGGGGGCAAGGCAGTGGCGCCTTTGAGCAGCGACGAAAAGTTGGCCATCGCGCAGAACGCGCTCGGTGCCGCGGGCGGCGCCTCACAGTCGCTGATGTCGCTCGGCGGTCTCCAGGTGGACGAGGAGGCGGTCGTGCGGCTCACGGCGGCGGAACCCTTGGTCAAAGGCCGCGCCCTGCTCATCGTCAAGGTCGCCACGAGCTACCCTCAGGGCCCGGTGTTCCAGTTCTGGCTCAAAGGCGCGCAGGCGTCGGACCAGGTGGCCACCGGATTCCGAGTGGATATCAACCCCGATCCGGGCGTCAAAGCGTACGTCGTCGACTGCGACGTGTCGGTGAGCGGCGCGGCCATCTTTCGGACCGTGGACCAGGACGTGACGCTACATGCCGGCGCCCACCACTTCACCGCGTTGGTCGAAAGCCACCCGAAGGGTTGGAGTGAACTGGCCGTGACCCTCCTACCGATTGCCCCGGTGTCTTCCGGCAACGTCCCGCAGCAGGTCCAACTTCGCTCGTGCGAGGTCACGCCGCTCAAATGAAACCACTCGCGCTCGTCCTGGTCGCTGCTGCCTTCGCCAGTTTTCAGCCTCCTGCCGCTATCACGGCGCGGGCGGGTTTGCCACAGGCCGTCGCCGCAGCGAAAAAGTGGCGCCCCGATGCCGCCCTCACCAACGTCTCATCGCTCACCGTGAATGCGGACGGCGGCGCGAAGTGGTGGATGTACACGTTCTATGCCCCCAAGACCAAGAAGAGCTTGAACGTCACCGTCGCTCCGGGATCGCCGCTCGACACGCTCGAGGTTCCGAACACCAGCATCGTGCCGATCGGCGATGCGTTCGTCGACAGCGACAAGGCGCTGCTGGAAGCGAAGAAGCATGACCTCAAGGGCAAAGACCTCTCGATGGGTCTCGTGGTGATGGGGTTCACCGGGTCGGCGGTGTGGGCGATCAATGACACCGACGCTGACGGCATCGTGTCGGTGATCCTGGACGGCAAGACCGGCGCGTTCATCCGGCGCGAAGTCATCAGTCTCAAGTGAGGTCTTCCATGCGCACCGCGCTGCTCGTCGCGACGGCCCTGGCGTGTGCTCCCGGCCTCGCGCTCGCCCAGAAGGACACGGATTGCCGCGGGCTCAAGCTCACGGCAGTGTCCGGCCTGCCCGACGGCGCGGTGCACGTCTACAACTTCGAAGGGACCTGCCGCGTCTTCGAGATGTCGGGGGGCCACACGTTCGTGGACCCCGCGACGATGAACCAGCCGACACGGGCGGAAATTCGCTGGATGGCCACGACCGGGGACGTGCACGAGCGCGTGACGACGGAAGGCAAGTATCCCGGCGTGATCGAGATGTTCCTGCGCTGCCCGCGCGACCCCGTGGTCAACACGGGGGCCTGTACCCAGATCTCCTACAACAACTCGACCGGTTGGCCGGGATTCGATGGTGCCTGGCATCAGCGCCGGCCGATCACGCGCGGCAAGACCACCAGCCTCACCGCGCAAACGCTTCAAATGCAGATGCAGGTGATGGGGAAGACGGCACATGACCCCGGGCCCGGCGGCGGGCCGGTTGGGGGCGGGACGGGAGGCGGGACAGGAATTGGCGGGCAAGGTGGGCCTCCGGGAGACCCGCCAATGGACGCCGTGGCGCATAACGCCCCCGGCGGCGCCGCCAAAACGATGACGAGCCCGTCGGGGGTCTTTGCGCTCGAGGCCGAGGGGATGATCGCCCGCGCGCAGGTAACGCACGGCCACATCGGCCCGCAGGACATGAAGTCGTTCGGCACCGGGTGGGGCGGCAACGCGCAGTTGTTCTGGGAGGTCAACCAGCCCGGGGCGCAGTTGCGGCTCGAGCCAGTGGTCCCTGTCGCGGGACGGTTCGAGGTCTTCGTGGTGTTCACCAAGGCGCCCGACTTCGGCCTCTTCAGGGCGAGCTTTGACGGTAAATCGGAGACCCTAATCAACGGCTACGCCGCGACGGTATCACGCGACCGCGCGCTCGTCGGCATGTTCGACTTGACCCCGGGTCCGCACGAGCTGCTGCTGTCGATCGCCGGGCGGGACCCGAAGTCGCAGGCGATGTATGTGGGGATCGACAGAATCGAGCTGAAACAGATCCGGTAGCTGGGATTATGTCGTTTGGGGCGGCGTGGCTATCCAAAGCCCACGCCTTTGGGTACCAGTTAGTAACTCGAGCCCGCCTAGGCCCCCCATGCGCAGGTCCATCGCTGCCGCCGTCATCGTCATCGCCAGCCTCCTCCCGCCGCGTCTCCACGCGCAGGCCGACGACTGCGGTGAGACGATGTATCCCACGCCGCTCCCCACGCCGTCCGCGCTGGTCGATTCTGCGCAGGCAGTCGCCAGCCTCGGGCAGCTCGCGGTCGCGAAGCCGGTGCTCTTTAGTCTCATGTTCAAGCCGGGCGATTCGCTGCCGCAGATTCGTCCGCTCGACAAGAGCGATTCGACGGCTGCCGTCACGCTCCGCAATTTCGTACGGCGGCAGCGGCCGGCCGACTTCTGGGCGGTGCGCGTTCGCATCGCTGCCGGGGCGAACGCTCCGGCGCTCACGCTCGAACACTCGACGTACTGTCCCCCTGTGCCACGCTACCCCATCTCGAATCGTCCTATCCTCGTTCCCACGCAAAACCTGCCCGGGGAGCGGATCGGGCAGGGGCTCCGCATGATCGTCGTCCACGCCGAAGTATTGGTTGCGGCGAATGGACGGGTCATCCGTGTTCGCATCCTGGAACCGTCCGGGTCGCCCAGAACCGATTACGAGGTCTCCCGCGACCTCCGGCGGCAGCATTTTCAGCCGGCGCGACTCGACGGCGAGCCCATCGAAGCCCTGTATCGCACCGGCGAGAATTCGCCCCGACCCTGAGGGGGATATGAAACCCAAACTGCTCCTGCTCGGTCTCCTGGCTCTGCTTCAGGCTGGTTGCGGCTTCGTGTTCAGCAAGGGTCCACCGGCCGGGCACGAACAGATGCTGGCATTTTCGTGCACCGAGAGCGACGCCGGGCCGATTCTCGATGTCGTGTGGGCCGGCCTGAACGTGCTGGGTGCCCTGACCGTGGCTTCGGACCCGTCCTCCTACGAAGACCCCACGACCATCGAGGTGTCGGGCGTCGCGTGGGGCGTCTTCTCGAGCTTCTCGGCGGCGAGCGGGTTCAAGAAATCGAAGCAATGCCGGGCTGCCTTGCAGCAGCTCGCCGAACGTAATGCGCAGCGCGCCAATCAAGCCGGCGTGGCGCTGCCAACCGACCTGCCATCCGTCGCGGTGGTCGTCGTCAGTCCGGCCGACGACAGCGTGCGCGTGGGAGAACAACGCCAACTCGTCGCGACCGCGCAAAACTCGAGCGGGACGTTGATCCCGAATCGCGAATTCCGGTGGTCGTCCTCCAACGACGCCGTCGCCTCGGTGAACAACGCCGGCCTCGTGAGTGCGCATGCCGCCGGCACCGTGGTGATCGCCGCGAACACGGGGAACGTCGTCGGAACGGCACGCATCGTCGTCACCGCGCCCCGCTAGCGCTTCTTGATCTTCACCACCGC
>Ga0075435_100002220_pt1 | contig 12815 bp, 13 predicted proteins | sample RhiMethybrSRZTD4_FD_75302 | JGI IMG/M metagenome (GOLD analysis project Ga0075435, IMG submission 75302) | Populus rhizosphere microbial communities from Tennessee, USA - Rhizosphere MetaG P. TD hybrid SRZTD4 | ecosystem: Host-associated > Plants > Roots > Rhizosphere > Soil | place: USA...
ATCTGTGTGCGCGAACCGCCCAGCGCGGAGACGAGGAATCCGGTCACGAATGCGGTGTAGATTCCGGCCTGCGGCGGGAGTCCGGACGCGATCGCAAACGCCATCGCGAGCGGCAGCGCGACCAGGCCGACGGTGAGGCCGGCCGTGATGTCCGCAATGGCGGTCGATCGCGTGTAGCCGCGGATCGCGGTCAGCGACCGCGGCAGCAGGTGGCGCTGCCCCAGCGCACGCAACCACGGGATGCGCGCGAGCGATGCGGGCAGTTCCGCCATGTCAAATCGCCGTCACAGTTCCTTCGTCATCAACATGAAATGCGCCGGCCTGGTGAGCTTCGGATCGTCGAACGTAGACGTACCCGAGTCGACGTAGCCCAGACTGCGATAGAAGCCGGGCAGTTCCGTTCGCAGATTCACGATCTTGATGTCGATGACGCGGCACCCGGCGGCGCGGCAGTACTGCTCCGCGGCGGCCATCATGCGACGACCGATGCCGCGCCCCTGCAGTGTCGGCCGCACGGCCAGCATGCCGATGTAGCCGCGCTCCCTTCGCGTCTCGACGTAGATGCATGCGTCGGCACCGCCGGCGTCGCCATCGGCGATCAGAAACGCGCCTTTCTCGAGGAACGCCGCGATCTCGTCGACGTCGGTGCGATCGCGAGTGACGAAGGCGCGCTCGACGGCGAATGCCGCGTTGATGAGCGAGACGAGCACCGGAACATCAGCGATCGTCGCGGTGCGGACGCTGAGCGTGTCCGGCACAGGCACCGCCCTATCCGCGCGCGCCGAATCGTTCTGCCGCGCGGGCGCGCGCCTGCGCGGCGACTTCCTCGCGATTCTTCGGCGGCGCGGTGGTGGTCAGCGAACCGATCAGCCGACGCGCGACGTCGGCCACTTCCTCGATGGCGCGATCGAAGGCTTCCTCGTTGGCTTTCGAGGGTGCGTTGAATCCGCTCAGCTTGCGGACGAACTGCAGTGACGCGGCGCGGATCTCCTCCTCGGTCGCCGGCGGATCGAAGTTGAACAGGGTCTTGATATTTCTACACATCTCTTGGCTTTCTCGCGGGACTCCGCTTACTTTTTTCCACTGGCCGCAGGCGCTGCCGCCATCTTAACGCGTTAGTCTGCGGTACTTGATTCGGTGCGGCTGATCGGCGGCGGCGCCGAGGCGCCGCTTGCGGTCGGCCTCGTAATCCTGATAGTTCCCCTCGAACCACACCACCTGGCTGTCGCCCTCGAAGGCGAGCATGTGCGTCGCGATGCGGTCGAGGAACCAGCGGTCGTGGCTGATGACGACGGCGCAGCCGGCGAAGTTGAGCAGCGCCTCTTCGAGCGCGCGCAGCGTATCGACGTCGAGATCGTTGGTCGGCTCGTCGAGAAGCAGCAGATTGCTTCCCTTCTTCAGCAGCTTCGCGAGGTGCACGCGATTGCGCTCGCCGCCTGACAGCGTTCCGACCTTGCGCTGCTGCGCCGCCCCCTTGAAATTGAACCACGAGACGTAGGCGCGCGACGCGATTTTCCGTTTGCCGAGCTCGACCTCATCGTTCCCGCCGGAGATCTCTTCCCAGACGGTCTTGTTCGCTTCGAGCGCGTCGCGGCTCTGATCGACGTAGCCGATCTGCACCGTCTCGCCGATCTTCAGCGTCCCTTCGTCGGGCTTCTCCTGGCCGGTGATCATCCGGGCCAGCGTCGTCTTGCCGGCGCCGTTCGGGCCGATGACGCCGACGATGCCGCCGCGCGGCAGCGTGAAGTCGAGATCCTCGATGAGCAGCTTGTCGCCGTAGCCCTTCTTCAGATGCCGCGCTTCGACGACCACGTCGCCAAGGCGCGGCCCCGGCGCGATGTAGATTTCGGCGGTTTCGAGCTTCTGCGCGGTGTCCTGCTTGAGCAGTTCCTCGTACGAATTCAAGCGCGCCTTGCCCTTCGCCTGACGTGCGCGCGGCGACAGACGAATCCATTCGAGCTCGCGCTCGAGCGTCTTCTGCCGGCGCGTCTCGGCCTTCTCTTCCTGAGCGAGCCGAGTCTGTTTCTGATCCAGCCACGACGAGTAGTTCCCTTCCCAGGGAATCCCCTTGCCGCGATCGAGCTCCAGGATCCAGCCCGCGACGTTGTCGAGGAAGTAGCGGTCGTGGGTCACCGCGACCACCGTGCCTGGATAGTCCTTCAAGAACCGTTCGAGCCAGGCCACCGACTCGGCGTCGAGGTGGTTCGTCGGCTCGTCGAGCAGCAGCAGGTCGGGCGACTGGAGAAGCAGTCGGCAGAGCGCGACGCGGCGGCGCTCGCCGCCGGACAGCGTCGCGACTTCGGCGTGGGGCGGCGGCAGGCGCAGCGCGTCCATCGCCAGCTCGAGGCGCGAGTCGAGGTCCCAGGCGTTGGCCGCTTCGATCTTGTCCTGCAGCTTGCCCTGTTCTTCGAGGATCTTGTCCATCTCCTCCGGAGAGAGATCTTCACCGAGCCTCGCGTTGACGTCGTCGTAGCGCGTGAGCAGCGCCTTGATCGGCGCGACGCCTTCTTCGACGTTGCCGAGGACGTTCTTCGTCGGATCGAGCCTGGGCTCCTGATGCAGAAAGCCGACCGACGCGCCCTCGGCTTTGAACGCTTCCCCGAGAAAGCTCGTGTCCTCGCCGGCCATGATCTTGAGCAGCGAGCTCTTGCCGGCGCCGTTGAGACCGAGGACGCCGATCTTCGCGCCGAAGTAGAACGACAGCCAGATGTCTTCCAGGACTTTCGCATCGGGAGGATGAACCTTCCCGAGACCCTTCATCGTGTAGATAAATTGAGGCATAGGAAACGTGTATTGTACTTCCATGCGGCGGATTCTTCATGTCGACATGGATGCGTTCTATGCATCGGTCGAGCAGCGCGACGATCCGTCGCTCCGCGGGAAACCTGTCGCCGTCGGCGGTCAGCCCAACCAGCGCGGCGTCGTCGCCGCGGCGAGCTACGAAGCGCGCGCATTCGGCGTGCACTCGGCGATGTCGATGGCGAAGGCGGTTCGGCTGTGTCCGTCGCTCGTGATCGTGCGGCCCGATTTCTCGCGCTACAAGGCGGCGTCCGACGCCGTCTTCTCGATCTTCCGCGACGCGACGCCGCTCGTCGAGCCGCTGTCGCTCGACGAAGCGTATCTCGACGTCACCGAGAATCTGTGGGGCGAAATGCTGGGGACAGCGGTCGCGAAACGCTTGAAGCAGCGGATCCGCGACGAGACGCAGTTGACCGCATCCGCCGGCGTGGCGCCAAACAAGTTCCTGGCGAAGATCGCCTCGGGATGGAAGAAGCCGGATGGACTGACCGTGATCAGTCCGGAGCGCGTCGAACCGTTTCTGCAGCAACTGCCGGTCGACGCGCTGTGGGGCGTCGGACCGGTGACCGCGAAAAAGCTTCGCGCGCGCGGGATCGATCGTCTCGTCGACGTGCGCACCGCCGACGTCGAGCTGCTTCGCGACACTGTCGGCAGCCTCGCCGACTGGCTGCGTCAGCTCGCCAACGGCGTCGACGATCGGCCGGTCGTCCCCAACCGCGAAGCGAAGTCGTCCGGCTCGGAGAACACGTACCCCGAGGATCTCACCGACCTCGACACGATTCGCACGGAGATCGCCGAGATGGCCGCCCACGCCATCTCGTGGCTGGCGCGCAAGGCGATGCTCGCGCGCACGGTGACGATCAAGGTCCGCTATTCGGACTTCACGACCATCACGCGCAGCCACTCCGCCGCGCCGACTCGGGACGAAACGGATCTCACCGCCCGCGCCGTCCGGCTCCTCGACAAGACCGACGCCGGGCGAAGGCCGGTCCGGCTGCTGGGCGTCAGCGTTCACAATTTTTGTGGTGAGGCCGACAGCGATCGGTTGCCATTCGGTGATGAAATCCGCCACCACGAACGACACGGAGGACGCGGAGGCTAATCTTAAGCGGTGGTGGAGGGTTGTGGAGAGTTAAGGGCGATGGTGGTGCGACCGTGGCCGATCCCTGGAATCCAGATCAGTATCGAAAATTCGAGCGCGAACGCGAGCAGCCTTTCTACGATCTCCTCGCGATGGTCCGGCCTGCGGCCGCGATGCGCGTCGTCGACCTCGGGTGCGGAACCGGAAAGTTGACGCGCGAATTGCATGCGCGTCTGAACGCGAGCGAGACGATCGGCATCGACCGCTCGAAACGGATGCTCCAGAAGGCCGGTGACACGGAGTTACCGGCGGGTGTGAAATTTCAGGTGGGCGACATCGAAGCGTTTCCAGACACCCCGTCCGATTACGATCTCGTATTTTCGAATGCGGCGCTTCATTGGGTGGAGGACCATGAGGCGCTGTTCGCGCGCCTGTCCGCAGCGCTTCGGCCTCATGGACAGCTCGCCGTTCAGATGCCGGCCATGCACGACGAGATTTCGCATCTGATCGCCGCCGAGATCCTCGAGACCGAACCGTTTCGATCGGCCAGCAACGGATGGCAGAAGCCCCAGCCGGTTCTGTCGCCCGACGTTTACGCACGTTTGATGTTCCGTCTCGGGTTCGCTGATCCGGTTGTGCGCCTGATCGTCTATCCTCATGTCTTGCCGGGACCCGAGGACGTGGTCGAATGGGTGAAGGGGACGCTCCTGGCGGAGTACTCACGTCATCTGCCGCCGGATGTGTTCGAGCAGTTCCTCGCCGAGTACCGCGATCGTCTGCTTGCGCGCCTCGACGACGAGCGTCCGTTCCTCTTCGCCTTCAAACGAATTCTGTTGTGGGGAGCACGTGCTTAAAGGAACGCGCGACGGCATTCTGAAAAAAGTCCAGCCGGTGAGCATCCACGGCCAGGTGTCGTGGGACGTGTTCTTCACCGACGTCGAAGATCCGGACGGCCAGGTGACGGTCGCGCGCATCGGGCCCGAGGCGGTGATGGCCACCAACCTCGAGCCGGGCGATCGCATCCAGGTCGAGTACCTCGTCGGTGTGGCGATCCGGGTCACCCGGATCGCCGTTACTTCTTCTCAATTCTGACGCTCTTCAAGTCGACGCGGGTGATCGGCGCCTCGCCAGTGCGCGGCGACGCCTCGATCGCGTCCACCGCCGCCATTCCATCGACGACGCGGCCGAACGCCGTGTATTGACCGTCGAGCGCCGTCGACGTGCCGGTGCAGATGAAGAACGACGTCTGCGCGCTGTCGAGCGCCTCGGCGCGCGCCATCGACGCGATGCCTTTGACGTGCTTGGTGTCGTTGAACTCCGGCGGCAGGTTGTGAACGAGCTTCTGCTGCTTCTCGGTCAGCGGCGCCGTGCGGCTGGAGAGCGCGCCGGTTTGAATGACGAAGCCCGGCGCCACGCGATGGAACGCCATCCCGTTGTAGACGCCGGCGGCGGCGAGCCGCATGAACTGCCGCACCGTGTTCGGCGCCTTGTCGACGAAGAACTCGATCGCGATCGGGCCGGCGCTCGTGTCGAGCACCGCCCGATAGCTTCCCAACTCCTGCGCCGTCTCGTTGACGAAGGGTTCGGTTGGCGTGTCGCGGATGGTGACGTGCTTGACTTCGATGCGCTCCGTCGTGAGGCCTTTGTCGTCGACGGGCGTCTCCGAGATCTTCTGCAACACTTCAACACCGTCGGCGACATATCCGAACACCGTGTACTGGTTGTCGAGCGCCGGCTGATCGGCGAGGACGATGAAGAACTGCGCGCCGGCGCTGTCCGGCTTGCCGGGAATCATGACGGCGGCGACCGATCCGCGCGTCATCTTCGCCGTGCGCGCTTCCGCTTTCACCACGTTCAGACCGCCCGTCCCGTAGAGCGCCCGCTTCGCCGGATCTTTTGTCAACGGATCGCCGCCCTGCACCATCCCGTACTTGATCGTGCGGTGGAAGATCGTCCCGTCGTACCCGCCCTCGGTCGCGGTCTTGATGAAGTACGCCGTCTGATTCGGCGCGGCCTCCGGCCTGAGATCGATCACGAACGTCCCCGCCGATGTTTCGATGACCGCCTGTTTCGGCGCAGCCTGCGCGAGCCCGGTCCGGCTGAAGCCGGACACGACCGACACGACGCTGACGACAACGGCGCAACCGATGATGACGCGTGTCATGACTGCTCCGACGCATCGACGATTCGCGTCGCGTGCCAGACGTAGTGGAGGCCGGACACGAGCGTGATGAACAGCGATGCGTAGACGAAGAGCTCGAAGAGCATCGAATGGTACCCGAGATAGTTGAACCACATCGCGACGACGGCGGTGAGAATGTAGGTTGCGGTGGCGACTTTGCCGAAAATCGACGGCCGGAACGTGCGCGGACCGATCGCCAGGTTCACGATCGCCACCGTCAGCACGATGCCGACGTCGCGCGAGATGATCAGCACGGTGAGCCAAATCGGCAGTCGATTGGCCAGCCCGAGTCCCGGCAGCGTCAAGACGATGAAGGTCGTCACCAGCAGCAGCTTGTCCGCCGCCGGATCGAGCCACGCGCCCAGGCTCGTCTTTTCATTCGTCCAACGCGCGGCCAGACCATCGAGGGCGTCGGTGATCCCGGCGGTGACGAAGACCGCCAGCGCCCATCCGAGGTATCCGTAGACGACCAGAATCACGAAGGCAGGAATCAGCAGCATACGCAACAGCGTGAGCTGATTCGCCGGCGTGAGCGCCGTCATTGCGGAGTCTTGATCCTTGTCGCAGCAGGCAGACCGGCGAGCGCCTCGAGCTTCGCGATCGCCTCGATCGCTTCCGCGCCGGTGACCGGGCGCGACGGTTGAAACGTCGACTCGGGCCCCATCGTCAGGACGCCGGCCGCGACCGCGGCCGACGCCGGCACGTAGGCGAGATGGCTCGGCCCGAGATCGGCGAACTTCATCCGTGCCGATGCCCACGTTTTCGCCTGCGCCGGGTGCTGGGCGCCGATCTTCGTCAGCAGGCGCGCGATGACCTGGGCGAAATCGGCCCGCCGGACGATGGTTCGCGGCTGAAACGCGTGATTGGCGTACGGCTCCATGACGCCGGCGCGCGCCACGGCCAGAATCCACGAGGCGGCCCAGTGGTTGCGCGTGTCGGTGACGAGCACGCCCTCGCGCCGCCGATCGTTGGTGAGCAGTGGTCCGAGCCTGATGCCGACGAGCGCGGCGAGGTCGCCGCGCGTGACCTGCGGCGCCTGGTCGAGCGCGCGATATTCGGCCGGCAGCTTCTCGATCGCCGCGCGTTCGCGCAGCGCCTCCAGCCGTTTCTCCAGGTCGGCGTTCGGTTCGAGCGCGAGCGAATCGCTGTAGGCCTTCTCGGCGCCCTGCAGATCGTTGCTGGCCTCGAGGATTTCACCGATCTGCCCGAGCGACTTCGCGTCGGATGAATCGAGCGCGACCGCCTTTCGAAAATCGGCGAGCGCCGCGTCGGTGTTGCCCTTCTGCCGCTCGAGCGCCGCGATCTCGCGATAGAGGAACGGGCTGTCCGGCGAACTCCCGATCGCGGTCGTGTAGGCCTCGAGCGCCTCGTCGATCTTGCCTTGGCGCGCGAGCTGGCGTGCGCGCGCGATGTTCTGCTCGATACCGCGAAACTTCAGCACCTCGACGCGTCGACGTACGTCATTCAGCGACGGGTCGGCGGCCAGCGCGGCCTCGAACGCCACGCGCGCATCGTTCTCGCGATTCAGCGACACCAGTGCCTGTCCGCGGCCGAGGAGCGCCGACACGTCGTCGCGCGCGTGCTCGAGCGCGCGATCGAAGTGCGGCAGCGCGGCATTGGGATCTTTCTGCGCCAGTTCCACGTATCCCAGCGACGTTTCCGCCGGATAGAACGCCGGCGCCGCGGACAGAGCGTTGCTGAACTCACGGCGGGCGGTCTTCAGGTCGCCGGTCTGCAGGTACGCCCATCCGCGTGACAGCACGTCGGCGACCGGGCTGTTGGCGAACCCCGGCGGCACGGCAGGCTGCGTGAAGTCGGGATACTTCGGCGTCGTGACGGTCGGCACCGGCACGACCTTCGGCGCGCACGCGCTGATGAATACGAGGAACGCGAGGAGGAGCTTCCGCATCGAAGGAACATTATCTCTCGGCTGGATCCCTGTAGCGCGGGCTTTCCGGCCACGCGTGGCGTTGAACAGGTCGCCCTACGACGGATGCGACGGTCGGTCGAGCCGAGCCAGCAGTCGACGCGGAACGTCGGCGACGATCGACACGCGTCCATCGCGGGTTTCGTGCAACACGACGCGCGCATGGCGGTACACGCGGGCGATCCGTTCACGGTCCGCCGGGTCGTCGGGATTGAACGTCAGGGTCACACGCCGGACGTCGAGCGCCAGCCGCGACGTCACGGTCTCGACGAGCTCGTCGATACCCTGTCGCCGCAGCGCGGAGATGCAAAGAGCGTCGGAATCCTGCTCTTCGAGCCGGCGCTGCTCGTCCGCGGTCAAGGCGTCGCATTTGTTGTAGACCTCGATGAGCGGGACGTCGGTGGCGCCGACCTCCTCGAGGACCTGCCGGACCGCGCTCATCCGGCGCTCGCGGTCGCTCGCCGCCGCGTCGATGACGTGGAGAATCAGATCGGCGTCGGCGACTTCCTCGAGCGTGGCGCGAAAGGCGGCGACGAGCGCGTGCGGCAGCCGATCGATGAACCCGACCGTATCGGAGACAAGCAGCTCGCGGCTGTCGGGCAGACGCACCTGCCGGACCAGCGGGTCGAGCGTCACGAAGAGCGCGTTCGACGCTTCGGCGTCGGCTCTGGTGAGCACATTGAACAAGGTGGTCTTGCCGGCGTTGGTGTAGCCGACGAGCGCCACGGTCGGCACCGACGCCTTGTGCCGCCGCTCGCGCAGCTGGGCACGCCGCCGCCGCACCTGCTCGATGTCGGTGCTGACCGCGTGAATGCGGGTGCGGATGCGCCGGCGATCGGTTTCGAGCTTCGTTTCGCCCGGTCCACGCGTGCCGATGCCGCCGCCGAGCCGCGACAGCGCCTCGCTTGCGCCGACGAGCCGCGGCAGCAGGTACTTCAGCTGCGCGAGCTCGACCTGCAGCTTGCCTTCGCGCGTCCGCGCGCGCCGCGCGAAGATGTCGAGAATCAGCTGCGTGCGATCGATGATCTTCCGATCGACCTCCTCTTCGATCTGCCGCAGCTGCGCCGGGGTCAGCTCGTTGTCGAAGATGACGACGTCGACGTCGGTTTCGGCGCAGGACGCGGCGAGCGTCTCGATTTTTCCGGCGCCGAGAAACGTCGACGGATCGGGCTTCGCCCGCTCCTGCAGCACGCGGAGGACGACGTCGGCGCCCGCCGCATTCGCGAGTCCACCCAGCTCGTCGAGCGACCGTTCGGCTTCGAGCCGGCGCGCTCGGCCGGCGATCAGCCCGACGAGCGCCGCACGCTCCTGACGCGCTACGCGCGCAGCCATGTCTGAATCTCGTCCCAGGCGATCGCGCCGGCGCGCACCAGCCGCGGCTGCGCAGCCGTCACGTCCACGATGGTTGACGGCGCGCCGCCTCGCGTCGGGCCGGTGTCGATCAAGAGATCGATGCGATCGCCGAGTGTTCGCTCGACCTCATCGGGGTACGAGGTCGACGGCCCGCCGCTGGCATTCGCGCTGGTCGCGGTGATCGGTCGCGCGCACGCCGCCGCAATCGCGCGGGCGACGTCATCGGCGGGCACTCGGACGCCGACCTTCCCGGTGCCGCCGGTCACGTCGCGCACCAGCGATGCGGGCGCCGCGAGAATCAGCGTCAACGGACCCGGCCAGAAGCGCTCAGCGAGGCGCGCGCCGAGCGGCGTCAGCGTGCCGAGATGTCCGAGCACCTGCGCCGCGTCGGCGGCAATCAACGGCAGCGCTCGCTCGGCGGCTCGACCCTTCACCGCGAACACTCGCGCGACCGCATCAGCTCGAAACGGATCGCAGGCGAGCCCGTACAGCGTGTCAGTGGGAATGGCGACGATGCCTCCGTCACGAATCCATTTGGCGGCTTCCTCAATCGCATCGCGCTGCGGCGCGCCTGGATCAACGAACACCCGGCGCATCGGTCATCTTATGACGCACGGCGAGGGCGACGCTCGCCAACATCACGACGTTGGCGACGAACACGATGCGAAGGCTCGCGGCGCCGAGAAACCCGGCAACGAACGGACTGCTCGCCATGCCAGTGAGCGATGCGCTGGTCAGCAATCCGAAGCCGGCGCCGTGCGCGCCGGCGGGGATGACGCGGCCGGCGGCACTGTAGGACGCGGTCATCGCAGCGCCGATGCCGATGCCGAAGATGGCCGAGGCCGCGCTCATCAACCATGGATCGCCAGTGGCGCCGATGAGCGCGCTGCCGGCGGCAGCCGCCGCCGATGCGCCGGCGATCACGCGCCGCGCGCTGAACCGCTGCAGCAGACGCCCGCACACGTGATGGCCGATCGCGCCGGTGCCCGCCATGATCGAGAAGAGCACGCCCGACACGATCGCCACGCGCGCGTGCGAGACGCCCGCCTGCTCGATGTAGAGCGGCAAGATCGGACCGTAGCTGCGGTCGACGAACTGCAGCGCGAAGATGACGACCGCCATCAGGATGAAATTCTCGAAGGCGAGGACGTTTCTGAACGTGACGCGTCCTCCTTCGGCCTCCTGCGCCGGCGTCTCGTGGGTCGCGTGATCGTCGTACATGAAGAACACGATGACGAGTGCCGCGGCATAGAAGGCGGCAGTGACGAGAAACGCCCTCCTCAGCGGGAACAGGCCGGCGAGGATGCCGCCGACGACGGGTCCGACGCCCGGACCGAGACGCTGCGCCGTTTGCACGAGGCCGATCGCGTTCGGCATGCGGTCGCGCGGCGCCGATTCAGCCGCCATCGCGACCGACAACGATCCGTAGCCCGCAAACAACCCCTGCGCGGCCCGCAGCGCGAGTACTTGCCACGGGTGGGCGACGAACGCCAGCGCCGCCATCATCACCGTGAAGCTGATGAGCGATCGCTCGACCATGAGCTTGCGTCCGTAGCGATCGCCGAGCCGCCCCCACCACGGTGCGAGCAGCGCTGTCAGCCCGGGCGTGATCGCGAGGCTGACGCCGGTCCAGACAGAGATCTCCCCGATATCGGTCACGCCAAGCTCACGAATGTACAACGGCAAGAACGGCATCGAGACCGTGAAGCCGGTGTAGCCCATGAACGAGGCGGCGGTGACCGCGAAGACATTGCGCCGCCAGCGCTCGGTCGTCGCCGAGGGCGACCCGACGCTCGCCGTTCGCGGCTCGGACATCGGCGCTCGGTGCTCGCGCGCCACGGGTCAGAAACGGATTCTCACGTCGGTGGCGGGAGGCACGTGAATGCTGTCGATGAAGCGGATCCGGTGCGGATCGTTCTGCATGATCACCGAGCTGGTGCGGGTGCCGTCGCCGAAGAAGCGGACGCCACGCATCAACGTGCCGTCGGTGACGCCGGTCGCCGCGAAGATGATGCTCCGCCCCGGCGCGAGATCCTTCGACCGGTACACTCGCGTGAAATCGGTGATGCCCATCGCGCGGCATCGCTCTTCGTGCTCCGGCTTGCTGACCACCAGGCGGGCGAAGATTTCACCGTTCAGACAGCGCATCGCCGCAGCGGTGAGCACGCCTTCAGGCGCGCCGCCGGTCCCCATCACCGCGTGCACGCCGGACCCGACGACAGCGGCCGCGATGCCGGCCGAGAGATCGCCGTCGCCGATGAGCCGGATGCGCGCGCCGGTTGCACGGATGTCGTTGATCAGTTTTTCGTGCCGTGGACGATCGAGCACGATGACGACGAGATCCTCGACGCGGCGGTCGAGCCGCTCGGCAATCGCCTCGAGGTTGTCGCGAACCGGCGCGTCGAGGCTGACCACATCCTTGGAGCTCGGACCGACGACGAGCTTTTCCATGTAGAGATCGGGTGCGTGCAGGAGACCGCTCTTGGTCGACGCGGCGAGAACGGCAATCGCGTTCGCCGCGCCGGTGGCGCACAGGTTCGTCCCCTCGAGGGGATCGACGGCAATGTCGACTTGCGGAAAGGCGCCGACGGCGCTCCGGCCGAGCGCGTGCGCCATGCCGACCTTCTCGCCGATGAACAACATCGGCGCCTCGTCGCGCTCGCCTTCGCCGATGACGATCGTGCCGTCGATGGGCACGGTGTCCATCACCCGGCGCATCGCTTCCACCGCAACTTGATCGGACTTGTGCCGATCGCCCTGCCCCATGGTGTGCGCGCACGCGATCGCCGCCTGCTCGACGACGCGGAGGAACTCGAGAGAGAGGTCGGAGTCCATAGTCTGTATCGGGGCGGACGCGGGTCCGCCCTACGTCCACATCACACGCGGGACTTGACCGGCTCGCCGTACGCGGGCAATTCGCAACGCGTCGGGCGATCCTGACGGTAGCCGAGCAGGTAGTCGGCCTGCATCACCTTGTGAATCTCGCGCGTGCCCTCGTAGATGACCGCGCCCTTGCAGTTCCGGTAGAAACGCCCGACCGGGTATTCGTCCGAGTAGCCGTTCGCGCCGTGAATCTGCACCGCGTCGCCAGCCGCGCGCTCCGACGCCACCGTCGCGAACCACTTCGCCAGCCCGGTCTCGCGCGTGTTGCGTTGACCGGCGTTCTTCATCCAGCCCGATCGCAGCCACAACAGCCGCGAGGCCTGATAGTCGGACTCCATCTGCGCGATCATTTCCTTCACCAGCTGGTGCTGGCCGATCTCCACGCCGAAGGTCTTGCGCTCCATGGCGTACTTCACGCTCGCGTCGCGGCACGCGCGAATCAGTCCGGTCGCGCCCGCCGCCACGGTGTAGCGTCCCTGATCGAGTGCGAACATCGCGATCTTGAATCCCTCACCGACCTTGCCGAGGACGTTGGCATCGGGCACTTCGACATCGGCCATCTTGAACCAGCCGGTGTTGCCGGCGAGGAT
>Ga0075435_100002222_pt1 | contig 12806 bp, 11 predicted proteins | sample RhiMethybrSRZTD4_FD_75302 | JGI IMG/M metagenome (GOLD analysis project Ga0075435, IMG submission 75302) | Populus rhizosphere microbial communities from Tennessee, USA - Rhizosphere MetaG P. TD hybrid SRZTD4 | ecosystem: Host-associated > Plants > Roots > Rhizosphere > Soil | place: USA...
CGCGGACGGACTGAATTTGACCGCGAGCCAGACATGCTCGGGCGGATCGTAGGTGGCGCCAAAGAGCCGCCCTGCAGCCTGGGTCAGCGACTCCATTCCCTGACCGCCGCGCGGACCTGTACCATCGACGATCAACCTGCGAACGAGATCGGGCGCCTGCAAAGTGATTTCCTGCGCGACCATGCCGCCGATCGAGAAGCCAAGAACATCAACTTGATTCAGGCCGAGCGCCTTGATGAAGGCGATGGCGTTAGCAGCCATCTGCCCGAACGTCGTCGGGACCTCGCCGGAGCTGCTGGAGACGCCCGCGTTGTCGAACAAGATCACCTCCCGGTCGCGAGCCAAGCCATCCGTCACCGCTGGGTCCCAATAATCCATGGTGCCGATGTAGTGCTGGTTAAAGACGAGCGGCACTCCTCCGTTCTTGCCGAAGCGGCGATAGGCGAACCGGATGCCGTTAGCCTCGACGAACTGCGTCGGTGCGGTCTGGTGTGTGTAGTTACGCATAAGCACTCCTTCTGTGGTGAGTCAGCTGGCATTCCGCATCTACTGCGATGGATGCGTCTTCGAAGACTTCAGACTACGAAACGGGCCTGAACGCTTCTTGCACGATTCGGCCGGTTTTGTCAGTTGTTGCTTCGCATTTGGAGGTGGTCACGACCAACAAGTCGCCTCTCTTGGTGTGGTGTGTGCGAGCCGGCTTCAAAGGCGATGTGAGGCAGCGGAGAGACGTTTCGATCCTCCGAGCGAGCTTCAAGGGAGGCGCTCCAACTCCAGAGCATCACTTGTTGGTCTACGCTTGAGGACGAACGTCTCAAATGCACAACGTCGAAACGACCTCAGGGGGTGTTCGGTCATCTCGGTCTTTGATCGAACCACCGCACCGGACAGAAACTTTGGTAGGAACCGCGCCAGATCGGCGCTGGTCGACACACAAGTCACACGCGAACACCCATTGCGCAAGTGGAAAACGCGATCATTTGCGCTCATGATCACGTCTCCATCGACCGGACTGACTCGTCCTCGATTTCGAACGCTATCGCATGACGTCGAGGCTGGCCTATTGCCATCCTCCACCGAGCGACTTGTAGAGTTGTACTACCGTGAGCGATTCTTCTAACCGGATCTGAGCCAGTACCAGCTCGGCCTGAAACAGATCACGATCAGCATCCAGGGCGTTGAGTTGGGTGTCGACGCCGCCTCGATATCGGACGTAGGCCAGGCGTAGCCGATCCCGGAGCGTACCGACCAACGCTTCCTGCTTCTCACGGCTCTCGCGCACTTTTTGGTGAGCAATCAGGCTGTTCGAAACTTCGGTAAATGCCGTCTGGATGACTCTCTCGTATTGAACGAGTGCCCGAGTCCGCTCGGCCTCCGCGAGTTTGACGTTGGACTTGATACGGCCAGCGGTGAAAATCGGCTGTGTCAGTTGCGGCGTCAGGTTCCACACTCCGGCCGGCCCGCTGAACAGACTGGCCAACTGGGTGCTCTGGCCGCCGAGGATTCCGCTAAGACTCAACTGCGGGAAATATGCCGCTTTCGCGACGCCGATCTCAGCGTTGGCGGCGACCAGATCTTGCTCCGCGGCACGGATGTCCGGCCGCCGTTGGAGAAGCTCCGAGGGCAAACCGGCCGGAACCTCCGGGGCCAAGCCCTGATCGACGAGACTTCGCCCCCGGGGCACCTGACCAGGGTTTTCGCCGAGCAACAGGCGAATCTGATTCTCGGTCTGCCCGATCGCCTGCTCGATGGCCGGAATGACCTGAGCGGCGGTGTCCACGAGTTGCTCGGCCTGTCGCAGATCGAGCAGGGTCGCAATACCGCCTCGCTGCCTCGATCGCGTCAATTCCAACGACTCTTCGCGAGTGCGGAGTGTGCGTACCGAGATATCGAGCACATCGTCGAGCTCACGCAGCGTCAGATACGCCGACGCGACATCACCAACGAGCGTCGTCACGACACCCTTGCGGTTTTCCTCTGCACCGAGAAGAGTGGCTCGTGCGGCTTCGGTTGCTCTGCGCAACCGGCCCCAGATATCGACCTCAAAGGACAGCAAGTCGAGCGAGACCGTACCAAAGTTCCGATTCTGTGCCGGCAGTACTGCGGGCGACAAAGCCGTCGCACCGTCGCGCGACAACCGATTGATCGCGACGTTAGCGGTGGCTCCCACATTGGGAAACTGGCTCGACCGGGTGATTCCGAGACCAGCTCGTGCCACGTCGATTCGCGCGACCGCGTCGCGCAGGTCGTAGTTCTTTTCCAGCGCTGTACGAATCAGCACCTGCAGTTCCTCGTCCTTGAACACCTCGAACCATTTGAGGTCCGCGAGCGAAGCCGCCTGCGCCGGTGGTAGCGGCGCCGAAGCACGAAAATCGAAAGGCATCGCCACGGGAGGACGTCCGTAGTTGGGACCAACCGTACAGCCCGAGAGAAAGACAGCGAACGATGTGAGGAGGGCTCGAGGCGTCATCCCCTTCAATGTCCCGGGGTCGGCGCGGGCCGTTCGGTAGAGAGCGCGGTGCCTGCCCCCACAACCGCTCCCGACAGGGTCTCGACCGCACAGAAGATCGCCGGTACCAAGATAATGCCGATGAGGCTCGATGCCAGCATTCCGCCGATGACCGTTGTTCCCATGATCTGCCGTGACACCGCCCCGGCCCCGGTCGCGGTCCACAACGGAACGCATCCGAGAATGAACGCGAACGAGGTCATAATGATCGGACGCAATCGAAGTCGAGCTCCTTCAAGTGCCGCGTCCTTGAGCGGCCGCCCTTTTTCAAACTCGTCTTTTGCGAATTCGACGATCAGAATGGCGTTCTTCGCGGCCAGTCCAATGAGCATGACCAAGCCGATCTGCGAGTAGACGTCGTTTTCGATTTGGACCATATACGGCGGCGAGAAATATCCGATTAGCGTTCGGCGTAGCCACAGCACGCCAAAGGCGCCAAAGACCGCAACGGGCGTGCTCAGCAACACGCTGAATGGCAACGTCCAGCTCTCGTATAAGGCCGCGAGAATCAGAAAGACAAATAGCAGAGAGAATCCGAAAATGACTGAGGGCGGCACGCCTTCTGAGGCCTTCTTTTCCTGAAACGACATGCCGGAGTAATCAAAGCCCATTTCGGCCGGCATCGTGTGCGCAAAGACCTCCTCCAGGGCCTTCGTCGCTTGGCCGGCGCTGTAGCCAGGCGCAGCGCCTCCATTGACCTGGGCCGAGCGGTATTCATTGAAGCGCATGGTGAACTCCGGGCCGTTCCCGAATTCGAACCTGGTCAGGGCGGACAAAGAAACCATGTCACCGGTTGCGTTCCGTACGTAGAACAGCCCAACATTGTCGGCCTTCGTGCGGTAGTCGCCCTCCGCCTCCACGTAGACCTGCCACTGGCGTCCGAATCGATTGAAGTAATTGACGAAGAGACCACCCATGAACGCCTGGATGGTCCGGTACACTTCGTTGATCGGAACGCCCTGCTTGAGAGCCTTGTCCCGGTCGACCCGGACGAATTGTTGCGGCACACTTGGCAGGAAGGTGGTGCTCAGACTCCCGATTTCCGGTCGTTTTCTCGCGGCGGCCATGAACGTGCTGAGGTTGGCCGACAAGAACTGCACGTCGCCGCCAGAGCGATCCTCGAGGATGAAGGTGAATCCTCCAGACGTGCCAACGCCGGGAATCGCCGGCGGTGAAAACCCGAATGCGACTGCGTCCGGAAGCGCCGCGAGCTCCTCGTTCACGTGCGCTTTGATGGCTTGATATTGTGCGGCCCTGTCCCTGCGGTCTGCCCAGTCCTTCATGCTCACGAAGGCAAATGCGTTGTAGCTCGTGCGGACGAAACTCAGCAGGCTGAATCCGATGACGGTGGTGACGTGCTCGATACCGGGCGTGTTCCCGAGAATGCGGTCGATTTTCGATACGACCTGCTCGGTTCGCTGAAGGGACGCCGCGTCCGGAAGCTGGACATTCAGGTAGAAGTACCCTTGGTCCTCATCAGGCAGGAAGCTCGCCGGAAGCTTGCTGCCAATGAACAGACCGACTGCGCTGAACCCCGCAACAAGTGCCACCAGCATCGCCGTCTTTCGTACCAGCGCTCCAGCGACCCGCACATAGCCGTCGGTCGTGCGACCGAACATGCGGTTGAACCTGGCGAAGAATGTTGCGAGCAGGCCGGTCCTCACCGTTCTCGGTCTGAGGATCAGGGCGGCCAGCGCCGGACTCAGTGACAGCGCGTTGAAGGCCGACAGCACCACCGAGACGGCAATGGTCACCGCGAATTGTTGGTACAGCCGACCCGTGATGCCGGGAATGAACGCGGTCGGAATGAATACTGCGGACAGGACCAGGGCGATGCCGACCACGGGGCCTGAGATCTCCTCCATCGACTTGATTGCCGCTTCTTTCGAAGGAAGGCCCTCGGCGATGTGACGTTCCACCGACTCGACGACCACGATCGCGTCGTCGACCACGAGGCCGATCGCCAACACCAAGCCGAACAGAGAGAGCGTGTTGATCGAAAAGCCGAACATCGGAAAAAACAGAAACGTCCCAACCAGCGAGACCGGGACCGCCAGCAACGGAATAAGCGTGGCTCGCCATCCTTGCAGGAACAGGTACACCACCCCAATCACCAGGACGACTGCGATCACGAGGGTCTCGACGATTTCCTTGATGCCTTCGGTGACGGCTCGTGTCGTGTCGATCGGTATCGCGTAGTCGACGTCGTCCGGAAAACGCTTCTTGGCTTCTCCGATCAACTGTTTCACAGCCGCCGCTGTCTGGACCGCATTCGATCCAGGCAGCTGGTAGACAGCGATGATCGCGCTCGGCTTCCCGTCTAAGTGGCCGGCCACACTATAGTCCTGAGAGCCCAGCTCCACTCTGGCCACATCGCGCAGGCGCACCACGCCGGTTTCGAGAGTTTCTCGAACGACCAAATCCTCGAACTCCTCTGGCGTGATTAAACGGCCCTGTGCGCGCACCGAATAGGTGAACTGCTGTCCCCCGGGTACGGGTTCGCTGCCGACTTGCCCGGCCGGGTTCACCGTGTTCTGCGCTTGAATCGCAGCCACGATATCGGGCACCGTGATCTGGAGCTTGGCCAACTGATCCGGCCTCACCCACACACGCATGGCGTACTGGCCGGCGCCGAACACCTGCACGCTGCCAACGCCCTTCACCCTTGTCAGCTGGTCGTTGAGGTTGATATACGCGTAGTTGGCCAGGAAGCGCGAATCGCGGCTGTTGTTCGGCGACGAGAGCGAAATCAGCATCAGCGGCGCGAGCACCGATTTCTGGACGGTCACACCGTAGTTGGTGACGTCGACTGGGAGCTGCGAGGCCGCCTGCGTCACCCGGCTTTGAGCGAGGATGAAGTCCGTGTTGGGATCGGTCGTGACGTCGAAATTGACCGTCATCCTCATCTGTCCGTTGGCCGTGGCATTGAGCGAGGACATGTAGTTCATGTTGTCCACACCGCTCATCTGCTGCTCAATGGGCGTTGCGACCGATTGCTCAACGGTCTGTGCGTCCGCACCCACGTACGTGGCGTAGATCTGAATCTCGGGAGGCGCAATCGCGGGAAACTGCGCCACCGGCAACCCCACGATCACCAGCGCACCCACAATGACGGTGAGCAAGGCAATGACCATGGCCACGATGGGCCGGTCAATGAAGAATCTTGACATCGTGACTCACGGGTTCCTGTCGGGGTGTGGATCGACCACCATCCCTTGACGAATCTTTTGGAGACCTTCGACCACCACACGTTCGCCCGGCTTGGCACCATCGCGGATGATCCAGTCGACGCCGACCGTGTCGCCAAGCGTTACGGTTCGAATCACCACTTTGTTGCTGGCGTCTACGATCGCGATCTGGCGCGCGCCCTGGAGGTCGAGGATGGCCCGCTGCGGCACCAGCAGCGCTCCACGCTGAACGTCTGTGGCCGCGCGAACTTTGGCGTACTGGCCCGGCCGCAGACTGTTCCCCGGATTCGGGAACAGTCCTGCCAGCCGGATGGCGCCGGTCTTGAGATCGACGCGACGGTCGGCGAAATAGATCCGGCCCTTTTGCGGATAGAGGACTCCATCGCTCAGAATCAACTCGAGCTCCCACTGCTGGAGGTCGGCCTGGCGCAGTGTGGCCGTCGGAAAGCGCCGCGCAAACGCGAGGTAGCGCTGTTCACTCGCGGTGAAATAAACCTTGATCGGATCAAGTGTCGACACAGTCGTAATAGCACCGCTCGCAGGACTCACCAGCGCGCCCACCTGGAGCTCCGCAATTCCCGGGATGCCATCGATCGGAGAGGTGAGCCGGGTGAAACCGAGATTGATCTGCGCCGTTTCAATGGCTGCTCTGGATGATTGAACCGCGGCCTCGGCCGCAGTGATCTGAGCCTTGGCGGTTTCGACTTGCGCCGTGGCGGCCCGTAGCTGCGCCTTGGCGGCCAGGTTGTTCTGTATGGCGTTGTCCAGATCCTGCTGCGTGATCGCTTCCTGCCGAGCGAGCGGAGTGTAGCGATCCACGTCCAGCTGTGTGCGAACACGGTTCGCTTCCGCGACTTCCACCTGCGCTTCGGCCTGAGCCAGTTGTGCGCGGGCCTCCTCCACTCGGCCTAGTGATTGCGCGAGTTGGGCTCGCGTCTGGTCGAGCGTGGCCTGGAAGGGTCTCGAGTCAATTTGAAAGAGCAGTTCGCCCTTTCTGACAAAGGAGCCTTCCGTGTAAGCCTGCTGGATCAGGTAGCCGGACACCTGCGCTTTGATATCGGCGTTGACAAAGCCATCTAACGTCCCGATCCACTCCTGGTAGAGAGGGACATCCCTCTGCTGCACCTGTACTACGTGGACTTCGAATGGTTTATGAGAGTTCGCCTCAGTCGCTCTCGGAGAACAACCGGCGTTCAGAACGATAAAGCCAGCGATCAGTGAGCAGAACTGACCGCGCAACCCGTATGCCGTTGATAAGTCGGTGGTCAAGGAGATGTCCGAAATGTCGTCGCGGGCCATTGGCATTCGATGCGACAAACCGTGAGCCACCGCTGCGTCGCGCAGGATCGCGCGCCGGGGCTACTCGATCAACGGCCGCCGCGTCTTTCAAAGGTAGCCACGCTCGTAACTCTCGGTCTTGAACCAAATGACTTTTTTCTGTCGATTCTGACCATCAAGAGCATTTCGGAATGCCAGAAGCAACTGGCGCCTACAGAGGCTATGAGGCTCAGCGGCTGAGACCGTGGGCGATGCCTAGCTTGTCGAGCAAAGCCTGAGGCTCGAAATAGGCGACCCAGATGGATGTGGCCCGGCCGTCCCTGACCGTCCAGTGTTCAGAGATCTTGATCATCGCGTCGATGCCGATGATGCCGAAATTCACCAGCGCCGCCACTCGCTCGTCCGCGGCAATGAAGACGTCGTAGCTGAATCGTCCGAAGTCGAGTAGGTCCGGCAGATTCGGCAGCACTTCATCGCGGAAAAAGGCCGCTCCAGGATGCACGCCTCCCCAGGGGAGATAGTTCGGCGCTGTGGTCGAGAAGTCTGGATGGAGGTACGGAGCGAAATCGGTGAGACGCCCCCGTACGCCCGCCTGGTAGTAGGCGTCTACCACAGCCTTGCTCTTCTCAGTTGCGGTTTGGTTGACCATGACGATGTTCCATCGGCGCCGGCGCTTGATCGACCGACGCCTTAGGGCTCGGGGTGGAAGAGGCGCCCGTCACAGAACCTCGAAAATGCTATCATTCGGGCCATCCGCGACGCGGTGGCCGATGCCGATCGCGACTACACGATTCAGCCAGTCGTACCGCGCGTTCGCCGTCTCGAACAGTGGGTTGAGTCTGAAATAGTAGCTCTTCGGATCCACCACTTCTCCTCTCTCGATTCTCGCCACGACATCGGGCGGCCCATAACGAATGGCACGATAGGTCATGCCGATCAGGGCTTCATCCTTGGTCTTCAGGACCAGCCGCACATTCAACGTCGTGGCGCCATCGGGGCGGACCGTCTGCCAGTCATTGCCTCCGTCCAATACTTCGCCTGAAAGCCTCTCTCCGTCGAACGAGCCACCCGGCACTACGCCAATGCGGCGATATCCATCCGGGGTGGCGCCGACAATCTGCAGCTTTCTGACATTCAAGCGCATCACGAGCAGCGGTTGGGTTCTGAGCGTCCTGAGAACCTCGGGCAGGTTGTCGCCGAAATTGGGGGACACAATTGCTCCATTGCTTCACTGTTGTTCGCAGCGTTCGGCGACGACCGCGGTCGGTCAAGAAGCTGACTTGCCACCATTGACTCCGATGATTTGGCCGGTGAGGTAGTCCACCTTTTCGGAGGCGAGAAACACGATCGTCTGAGCGATCTCTTGAGCCGTTCCAGCACGTTTCACTGGCACACCGGCGACCAGGCTGGCTTTCCGGTCGGCATCGCCCGTAAAGCGGTTCAGCAGTGCGGTCTCCACAGGGCCCGGTGCGACCGCATTGACGCGCACGCCGGCTGCCGCGCCCTCGAGCGCCGCAGCCTTCGTCAGGCCTTCGACCGCGTGCTTGCTGGCCACGTACACCGATGCGCCCGCCGCGCCGCGGCTGCCCATGGTCGAAGATAGATTGACGATGTTGCCGTGCCGTTGGGCAAGCATCACGCGCATTTCGTGCTTGAGGCTCAGGATCGTACCGAGCACATTGGTATCGAAGGTGGCGGCGTAGGTCTCGGCAGATTGCTCGGTTAGCGGTCCCGGCTTTCCTTCAGTGCCAGCGTTGTTCACGGCAACATCCAGCCGGCCAAAGCGCTCGACAGTCCGGTCGACGAGATTGCGCACGTCATCGTCGTGGCGGACGTCGGCGCGCACGAATTCCGCGTCGGCGCCAAGAGCCCGCAGTTCAGCGACCAATGCCTGCCCATCATTGTCGCGTCGCCCGGAAATTACGATGCGCGCACCTTCCTGAGCGAACGCAACAGCGGTCGCGCGGCCGATGCCGGTCAGCGCGCCCGTGATGAGTACGACTGGGTGGTTGCTCATGTGTTCTGTCCTTTGAGTGGTTGACCTTAGTCAGTCGGCACTGCGTCGGGCACGAGCGCTAGGGCGGCTCTCGCGCAGTCAACGTCGTTCTCCACCTTCGGCGCCCCGCTCACGCCGATCGCCCCGACAGTTTCGCCATCCACTTGTATGGGAAACCCTCCTCCCCACGCCGCCGTACGCGGAAGGGTGGGGATGCCGGCCAACAGCGACGGGTCGCTCTGGATAAAGTTGAAAAAGTCTTGCGTGGAGACGCCGAAGAGAGCTGTGTACGCCTTACGCTGCGCAATCTCGATCGTTGGGACAGAGGCCCCATCCATCCGGCCAAAAGCCTTGAGGTTCCCGCCGTCATCGAGAATCGCCACGTTCTCTGTAACACCAAGTTGTCGCGCTCTTGCAAGCGCTGCGTTCACCATGTTCTGCGCCAGTTCGTGAGAGATGCTGTGTTTCTTCACCAAGTTAGTCATTGTGTTACCTCTCCTCGTGATATGTGTTGCGTGTTGATCGTCTTCACACTTTGCCCTCAGGAACCGAGGCAATGCTTGATCCCGAGTGCCTCGAGCACCGCCTGTGGCTCGAAATAGGCGGCCCACAACGAGATGGCCTTGCCGTCCCTGACCGTCCAATGGTCAACGATCTTGATGGTCGCGTCCGTCCCGGTAACGCCGATGTTAAACACCGCCACGACGTGGCCGTCCTCGGCGACGGCGTTGTCGTAACTAAACCGAGCGAAATCGAACACGTCGGTAACACTTGGCAGTACATGGTCTCGAAAGAACGCTGCCCCGACGTGTCGACCGCCCCAGGGAAGGTAGTTGGGCGCGGTTACGGTGAAGTCGGGATGCAGATGTGCTGCGAAACTCGTGAGGCGGCCCTGGACACCCGCCTGGAAATACTCGTCCACGACCGCCTTGCTTCGCTCGGTCTCGGATTGAACAGCGGTTCGATGTGCGTCGTTATTCATAAGACAACATCCCCTCGCTCCATTCAGGTAGCGTTCGCTAAGCAGGAAAGCGATCGCCGAACATGGGCCGACCGCTCTTGGATTCGGCCTGCGACGCTTCGTCCTCGACCACGTCCCAATGCTCGACCAGCACTCCATCGACTACACGAACGAAGTCTGCGACGACCCAGTTCTTTGCCTGGCCGAAGCCCGAAAAGCGGCTGTGCACGATCACGAGCTCGCCGTCCGCCACAATCTGCTCGTGCTCGTGCTTGAATGTCGCCGGCATGCTCTTGATCAGGTTGAAGAGACCGTCGCGACCGGGCTCGATGTGGGCGCTGTGCTGCACGTACTTCGGTGACCAGAAACGCTCTGCAGCGGCATAGTCCCGTTTGTTGAAGAGGGTATCGAACGCCTCGAGGACGATCGCCTTGTTCCGTGCTTCTGTGCTCGGAGTCATGAGATTTCTCCTGATGGGCTAGACTCGATGTTCATTGGTGATGTGACGGCAACACCTTCAGGACCTTCGGTGTCGAGCAAGAACACCCCGAACGACGGTGCGTCGCTCGTCCAAGCGGTCTTGAGGCGCCATCCACCCCGCTCAACGAGAGCCTCAAACACCTCAGGTCGATACTTGTGGGAGCTTTCCGTGTGTATGACCTCTCCCTCGATGAACACGATCGTGCGGCTACCGATGCGCGCCGTTTGATCGCGGCTGCTGACCAGGTACATCTCGATCCGGCTCTCCGCCTCGTTCCACACGGCCCGGTGTTCGAACGCATCCAGTTCAAGGCTGGCACCGAGTTCCCGATTGATCCGAGCTAACAGGTTGCGGTTGAACGCCGCGGTCACACCACCGGCGTCGTCGTACGCAGGCAAGAGCACCTCGGGCGGCTGGGCCAGATCAGCACCGACGATGAACAGCGCGCCATCGCCCAATAGCGCTCGCACCCTCCGAAGGAAGCGTTCCGCTTCGGCTGACTCGAAATTTCCGATTGTCGAACCAGGGAAGAAGCCGACGATTGGACGACTCCGGACAGCCGAGGGCAGCTCCAGGACGCGGGTGAAGTCCCCCACGAGAGGTATCACTTCCAAGCCGCGATAGTCGGCTCTGATGGTCTCGGCAGCATGCGAAAGAGCGACTTCGCTGATGTCGATTGGTATGTACACGTCGATCTGTGGCGACGCATCGAGGATCAGGCGAGTCTTGGCGCTGGCGCCACTGCCGAACTCCACGAGGGCTGCACCGTCGGCGACGAAGGCGCCAAGCTCGGGCGCGATGTCCACGAGAAGGGCCGTCTCCGTTCGGGTTACGTAGTATTCGGGCAGTTCGCAGATGGCCTCGAACAACCGCGAGCCCTCGGCGTCGTAAAAGTACTTGCTGGGCAGGGTCTTTCGACGAGCAGAAAGGCCTCGGAGCACGTCGTCGAGAAAGCGACTGCCGGCCGATGTTTCGTGCTGTTGGGTAGGCGGGATCATGGACACTGAAGTCATTCAGCGCCTCTGGCGATCTTCCGCAAGCCTGAAGCCCGAGAATTGCCAGCGCGCCTGCGGCGGGAAGAAGTTGCGATACGTCACGCGCTCGTGATCGGGAGGTGTTGCGCAGGAGCGCCCGCGCAGGACCATCTGGTTGATCATGAACTTGCCGTTGTACTCACCGAGTGCGCCTGGCTCCGGCGTGTAGCCGGGGTATGGCGAATATGGACTCGCGGTCCATTCCCAGACGTCCTGACGGATACCGCCGCGCAAAGACCGCGGATGCACACAGATGTCCTTCGGGCTCCTCTCGCCCGTCCCGAACTGGCGTGCGGCGACTTCCCACTCAAACTCGGTCGGCAGACGCCGCCCAACCCACCGCGCGTAGGCGGCGGCCTCAAAGAAGCTCACGTGACAGACCGGTTCGTCGAGACGCAAGCTCCGCAGGCCGTGGAGCGTGTATACCCACCAATCCTCGCCGTCGCGGTACCAGTACCCTGGCGCTTCCCAATTTGCCGCTCTGGCTGTGGTCCATCCTTCGGAGAGCCACAACTCGGGCCTCTGGTACCCCTCGTCTTCGATGAAGGCCACGAATTCGGCGTTGCTCACCGGACGATCGGCGATGGCACAGTCGCGAAGGAGTGACGCATGCGCAGGACGCTCGTTGTCGAACGAGAAATCGATGTCCTCACTGGGCCGGTAGCCGATCTCGTAGACCCCACCATCGATGGTCCACTGCTCTGGTGGCGTGACAATGGAGACAGGCCGTGCGGCAGCCTCTGGAACGTATTGAGGAAAGATCGGTGAACTCGAAAACGCATGCTTGATATCGGTCAGCAGTAGCTCCTGGTGCTGTTGCTCGTGGTGTAGTCCCGTGATGATCAGATCGAGGACGTCCCGATCTGCAGACTCCAGCAGCCCCTCCACAGCGGTGTCCACATATGCGCGGTACGCTGCTACCGCGTCGATGCCAGGTCGACTGAGCACGCCACGGGACGGACGCGGATGACGGGGTCCGACGGATTCGTAGTAGGAATTGAAGATGAAGCCAAACGCGTCATCGAATGGGCGATAACCCGGTGCGTGGGGAATCAGCACGAATGTTTCGAAGAACCACGTCGTGTGCGCGCGATGCCACTTGGTCGGGCTGGCATCCGGCATGGATTGGACGGTCTGGTCCTCAGCGGAGAGCGGAGCAGCCAGAGTCTCGGTGCGACTCCGGACGTCGCGATAGTGTCTCGCGACATGACCGCGTCGATCGCGGACCGTACCCTGCAATTCGATCTCTTCGATCGTCTGCACACCGCGCGTCGCGTCGCGGCCGTGCACGGTCACGTCGGCGCCATCCCGTGCGATCTGAAATGCGTTAGCGCGGCCCGGCCCGGACGTGGCCCCCGT